>SKEV01000087.1_pt1 | contig 80114 bp, 104 predicted proteins | sample 4819531 | NCBI WGS metagenome assembly SKEV01 (sample SAMN11008800, study PRJNA524170) | human gut metagenome | biome: Human fecal sample; material: Feces; isolation source: fecal sample from pouch patient p9, p28 | host: Homo sapiens | place: Israel: Tel-Aviv | collected 2016-08-01 | reverse complement strand
GGAATATGCTACATGTACAAGTTAAATACAAAGCAATGACAGAAAAGCAGTAGAGAAATAACCACTGTTACAGAAAGCTAGTGGCGCTGGAAACTAGTACACGTTATTTATCGAATTACATTCTTGAGCTTCTGCCTACAGGGCACGGGTAACAGCGTTATTTGTTAAGAGGTATATAGTATTTTAAATAAACTAAACTATGTATAAATTTGGGTGGTACCACGAGAAATTCGTCCCTAAGTCGTTTCGACGGCTTAGGGATTTTTTGTATTCTTTTTTTGAATACGTGGCAGACCAAAGAAAATTTCGTGAACCCGTGTATACATATAAATAAACACGGAATATCGTGTAAAAACAAGTGTGTTAATCGTTTGTTTCGTTAAATGAACGATTTCCTATAAAGAGATAATTATAAATATGGAGGGTGATAACATGAATATCATTGACGAGCTAGCATGGCGTGATGCAATCAATCAACAAACAAACGAAGAAGGACTAAGAGAACTTACAGAAAATACGAGCATTTCGCTATATTGCGGTGTCGATCCAACTGGAGATAGCATGCATATTGGACATTTAATTCCTTTTATGATGATGAAACGATTCCAATTAGCAGGTCATCACCCATACATTTTAATTGGTGGCGGAACTGGAACAATTGGTGATCCAAGTGGACGAACAACCGAACGTGTCTTACAAACGATGGAAGCTGTGCAACATAATGTGGACAGTCTTTCAAATCAAATGAAAAAATTATTTGGTAAAGATGCTGAGGTAACAATGGTGAACAACTACGATTGGTTATCAGAACTATCTTTATTAGATTTTTTAAGAGATTACGGGAAAAACTTTAATGTCAACACGATGTTGGCAAAAGACATTGTCGCTAGTCGTTTAGAAAGTGGCATTTCCTTTACAGAATTCACATACCAAATTCTTCAATCAATTGACTTTTACACATTGCATAAAAAACATAATATTCAATTGCAAATTGGTGGCGCTGATCAATGGGGCAATATCACTGCAGGATTAGATTTGATTCGTAAAAAAGAAGGACCAGAAGCCAAAGTATTCGGGTTAACCATTCCTTTAATGCTAAAAGCAGATGGTACAAAATTTGGGAAAACAGCGGGTGGCGCTATCTGGTTAGATCCTAAGAAAACCTCACCATTTGAATTCTACCAATTCTGGTTAAACCAAGATGATCGTGATGTCATCAAATACTTGAAATTCTTTACTTTCTTAGATAAAGAAGAAATCGATGCGTTAGCTGAAAAAGTTGAAAAAGAACCAGGTAAACGTGAAGCACAAAGACGCTTAGCTGAAGAAGTGACACGATTTGTTCACGATGATGCAGCATTAGAAGAAGCGCAAAAAATTTCAGAAGCTCTTTTCTCAGGCAATATTAAAGACTTAACGATTGAGGAAATCGAGCAAGGGTTAGAACATGTGCCAACTGTTGAAATTACCAAAGATGCTAAAAACATCGTAGATTGGTTAGTTGACACAGAAATCGAACCATCAAAACGTCAAGCTCGCGAAGATGTGAGCGGAGGAGCTATAAGTATTAACGGTGACCGAGTTACCGATTTAGATTTTGCAGTCGATCCAACACAACATTTCGATGGAAAATTCGTTGTTGTACGGAAAGGGAAGAAAAATTACTTTTTAGCAAAAGTAATGGATTAGAAATTGATAATAATTTCACGAAGAGAAGACGTGTGATTATTTGATCAAAGTTAAAATTCTATTTCTCCTTACAGGTAGTGGTGAAACCGTTAATACACCTAATAAGAGTGGGATTGTACACACAATCCCACTCTTATTTTTTTATATAATGGTTCTGACAAGACACCTTGTGAAAAAATTATAAAATTAAAGAGCTATGATAACCATTGTTATTTTTCTTCTTTACACTTTAGCCGTTTGGGTGTAAGTTGTGAATGCAAAATCTAATTCATTAAAATTTGTAAGGAGGAATTTTCGTATGAAAAACGAAAAATTAGCAAAAGGCGAAATGAACCTTAATGCACTATTCATTGGGGACAAAGCCGAAAACGGACAATTATATAAAGACTTGTTGATCGACTTAGTAGATGAACATTTAGGATGGCGTCAAAACTACATGCCACAAGACATGCCAGTTATCTCTTCTCAAGAACGCACATCTGAAAGCTACGAAAAAACTGTCAACCATATGAAAGATGTATTGAATGAAATCTCTTCTCGCATGCGTACACATTCAGTTCCATGGCATACAGCAGGTAGATATTGGGGACATATGAACTCAGAAACATTAATGCCTTCTCTATTAGCTTATAACTTTGCAATGCTATGGAACGGGAACAACGTTGCCTATGAATCTTCTCCAGCAACTTCTCAAATGGAAGAAGAAGTAGGACATGAATTTGCTCACTTAATGAGCTACAAAAATGGTTGGGGACACATCGTTGCTGATGGTTCTTTAGCTAACTTAGAAGGCTTATGGTATGCCCGTAACATTAAATCATTACCATTTGCTATGAAAGAAGTAAAACCAGAATTAGTTGCTGGCAAATCAGATTGGGAACTATTGAACATGCCAACAAAAGAAATTATGGACTTATTAGAATCAGCTGAAGATGAAATTGATGAAATCAAAGCTCATTCAGCTCGTTCAGGTAAACATTTACAAGCAATCGGTAAATGGTTAGTCCCACAAACTAAACACTATTCTTGGTTAAAAGCTGCTGATATTATCGGTATCGGTTTAGATCAAGTTATCCCAGTACCAGTTGACCATAACTACCGTATGGATATCAACGAATTAGAAAAAATCGTTCGTGGCTTAGCAGAAGAACAAATTCCAGTGCTAGGTGTTGTCGGTGTAGTTGGTTCTACTGAAGAAGGTGCCGTTGACTCAATCGATAAAATTATTGCTTTACGCGATGAATTAATGAAAGACGGTATTTACTATTATGTACACGTTGATGCTGCTTATGGTGGTTATGGACGTGCCATCTTCTTAGACGAAGACAACAACTTCATCCCTTACGAAGATTTACAAGATGTTCACGAAGAATACGGTGTCTTCAAAGAGAAAAAAGAACACATTTCAAGAGAAGTGTATGATGCATATAAAGCAATCGAATTAGCAGAATCAGTAACAATTGACCCTCATAAAATGGGTTATATCCCTTATTCAGCTGGTGGTATCGTTATCCAAGATATCCGTATGCGCGACGTTATTTCTTACTTCGCAACTTACGTATTTGAAAAAGGTGCCGATATTCCTGCGTTACTAGGTGCTTATATCCTTGAAGGTTCAAAAGCTGGTGCAACAGCTGCTTCTGTATGGGCTGCACATCACGTTTTACCTTTAAACGTTGCAGGTTATGGTAAATTAATTGGTGCTTCAATTGAAGGATCACATCATTTCTATAACTTCTTGAATGATTTAACATTCAAAGTTGGCGACAAAGAAATCGAAGTCCACACATTAACTCATCCAGACTTCAACATGGTTGACTATGTGTTTAAAGAAAAAGGCAACGATGATTTAGTAGCAATGAACAAATTAAACCATGATGTATATGACTATGCATCATACGTTAAAGGAAATATTTACAACAACGAATTCATTACTTCACATACTGACTTTGCTATTCCAGATTATGGCAACAGCCCATTAAAATTTGTAAACAGCTTAGGATTTAGTGACGAAGAATGGAACCGTGCAGGTAAAGTAACTGTGTTACGTGCTGCTGTAATGACTCCATACATGAACGATAAAGAAGAATTTGATGTTTACGCTCCTAAGATTCAAGCTGCTTTACAAGAAAAATTAGAACAAATTTACGACGTAAAATAATTGAATCTTAAACGGAAAAAAGAAATGGTAACCGAACGAGGGAACGTTCGTCTGGTTGATTTATTTAAGAGATAAATCAACCAGACGGCTAACCTCTTAACCAATTCTTTGTCTGGGTAAGAGGCAGTCGAATGACTGTTTTACTCAGCGTATAACAGTCATTCATGCTCCTTATCCAAAATCTTATAAGGAGTGTACAAAATTGGATAAACAACAAGTTAAAAAAATTGAATTAGGTACTTTTATCGGTTTAACAATGGCATTGTGTGCAACTGTACGTAGTATCCCAACACTTGCTGCTGTTGGTTGGACATTAATTTCTTACACAATTTTCGCGGTCTTATTCTTTGCTGGTCCAATCGCATTGATATCTGGTGAATTATCTACGATGCTTCCTCAAGAAGGTGGCCCTCAACTTTGGGTTAAAACTGCCTTAGGTAGCAAATGGGGTTTTGTTGTCGCTTGGTTACTATGGGTGCAAATGTTCCCAGGAATGGTAATGGTTGCTTCTACATTAGGCCCTTTGCTAGGTAATACATTTGGTAATGTTCACTTAGGTGAAAATCATTGGTTCGTATTAGGTTGTATCTTAGTGATTTACTGGATTATTACAATCTTGAACTTGAAATTTGACATGGCGAAAGTTGGCGGAAATATTGGTGTTTGGCTAGGTGTTTACATCCCAGTATTAGTTATGTTTGTTTTAGGTCTTCTTTCAATGATTAAAGTAGGCTTAACACCTGGTGGCTATTTAGGTGCCTTCTCTTGGTCAAAAGTTTTACCAAACTTAGAAAATATGGACACATTTAAATATCTAGCAGGGATTGCGTTTATCTTTGTTGGGATTGAAATGTCTTCTGTTTATATTCCTCGTTTGAAAGATGCAACAAAAAATTATACAAAAGGCGTTTTCATTTCATTAATTGGTTTAGTTTTATTAAACGTTATTAATGCAATGTTTGTTGCTAATATTGTTCCAAATGGCAAAATGGAATTGTCTAACATTACACAACCAATTTTGCTTTATTGTGACGTTTTAGGTTTACCAACAATTATTGGTAATATCTTTAGTTTCATGGTCTTCTTAGGTGTGTTATTACAATTATCTGCTTGGGTTACTGGACCATCAAAAACAATTATTCAAGTTGCTCGTGATGGCTTATTGCCACCAAAATTTGGTTTCCATCGCGAAAATAAATATGGCGTTTCTCGTAACGTTGTGTTAACACAATCTGTGGTTATCTCATTATTCGCTTTACTTTATGGGGTAATGGATGATGTCAACGCTGTATTCTTAACTTTAACAAATGCAACAACAATTATTTATAGTATTGTGTATGTATTGATTGCGATTTCCCTAATTAAATTACGTAAATCTCAACCAGATACACTACGTCCTTACCGAATTGGTAAAAAAGGTAATGGCTTAGCTTATTTAGTGGCAGCAATGTTAATTTTTAGTGTTATCATTGTTATTTTCGCCACATTAGGTACAACAACCGTGACTGATGCAGTCTTAGTTGCATTAATCACTATTGTCATGTTTGTGATTCCGTTAATCATTAATCGCTTTAAAAAAGCAAGTTGGGCAACGGAAGTAAAAGAAGATTTAGGTGAATAAAAAGGCCAGCAATTATTTTGCTGAGTGCCTCTTCATCTGATGACTATAGTAAATTGTCGTTTGGAAACTGAAGCAAGTTCGATTATTGCTTCAGTTTTCGCTTTCCATAAAAGGAGGTTTTCATATGAAATCAACGAAACCCACTGTTTCGTTCGCTGAAAGTTTAGGCATTTTGGTTGCCTTGTTAGCGATTCTCGGGTACTTAATTATTGGTCAAAAATTAACCCCTCACATACCGATTCTTTTTGTATTCATGTTGTTGTTGCTTTATGGCAAATGGAAAGGATTTTCTTGGGATGAGATCCACGAAGGCATTGTGGAAGGGATTAAACCAGGGATCATTCCGATTATTATTTTCTTGTTGATAGGTGTCTTAGTTGCTACTTGGATCTTGTCTGGGACGATTCCAACAATTATGGTTTATGGTTTTAAAATTATCTCAGTGAAGTTCTTCTTACCAACCGTTTTTGTGGTCTGTGCACTAGTTGGTGTGACGGTAGGGAGCTCCTTTACGACTGTTTCAACTATGGGGATTGCCTTTCTAGGTATTGGACATATTCTTGGATTCGACAATGCGATGACAGCTGGTGCAGTTGTTTCAGGTGCCTTTTTAGGGAACAACATTTCACCGTTATCTGATACAACAAACTTAGCTGCTGGAATTGGTGGCGTGAACCTTTTTGAACATATACTAAACATGATGTACACTGTTATTCCGGCGTTTATTATTTCGATTGTCGGCTATATCTTCTTGGGGCATCAATCTGGTTCGGCGGATTTACAATCGGTTGATGCAATGGTCCAAACGTTACATCAAGGATTCTGGATTTCACCGATTACATTGTTGCCAGTAGCGGTTTTATTCTTATTCGCCTGGAAAAAGGTACCGGCTATTCCAACGTTACTAGTCGGCTCTACAGTGGCGGTCATCTTAGCTTTTATAAATGATCATCACCTAAGTTTAGCGAAAGTTTCTACCATCTTAATGAGTGGTTATGTGGCAGATACAGGGGACCAAAGTATTGATACACTTTTATCTCGTGGTGGGATTGAAAGCATGTTAGGTTCTGCTGCGTTGATTATTTTGGCATTAGGTTTGGGCGGCTTGTTGATTAAGTTTAACATCGTGGCTACTTTAATTGATAAAATTAAAGGCTATGTGAATAATCCAGCTAAATTAATCGCTTTAACTGCTTTAAGTTCTGTGGGAATTAACTTACTAGTTGGCGAACAATATTTGTCAATTATTTTACCAGGGGAAACATTTAAATCCTCATTTACTCGTTTAGGTATTGATAAAAAATATTTAACTCGTACTTTGGCAGATGCTGGGGCGGCAGTCAACTCGTTAATTCCTTGGGGAGTTAGTGGTACCTTCATTATGGGAACGTTAAAAGTTGGTGCACTAGAATACTTACCGTATGCCTTTTTCCCATTGCTTTGCCCTATTATCACCGTCATTCTGGGGATATTCTTAAAAAAACAACAAGGGGAAAACAAAAAAGCACCAGGGACTAACGTTGAATTGTGAGTTTTTTCAGATAATTAAACAATTGGTTACGATTGAACCTCAGTGTATCTACTGATTGGTTCAATCGTTTTTTCGTCACAGATTTTTTACAATTCTTCATATAATCTTTGAAGCTCCTTAAAGGCAATTTAATTATTCTAAGTTATGATACAAAGGATCAATCAAATAGGTGGATGAACGTGGTGTTAAACTCATAGAGACTAACAGTAGTTTATTCTTGCTCAATGTTGAGGTGTAGGTTCGAATCCTACCGTCCACTTTCTGTTATTTAAACCAACTTAGAACGAAACACAAACAAGTGACGGATACACATGATTAAGGTACAATAAGGGTAGGGAAAACAAGGAGGAATTCTTATGAAAAAGATAGGGCTTATTTCTAGTGCTTTTCTTTTAACCCTTGCTTTAGCAGCATGCGGCGGCGGAAAAAGTACAGAAAATACGGATAGTCGTTCCAGTGCTGCGGAAAGTACCACAGTCGAGAGTACAAAAGCATCTGCTACAAAAGAATCAAGTAGCAAAGCAACAACAAAATCTAGTGATGCGAAACCGTCAGGAACAACAACAGCTGATTCGAAAGCAACAGCTTCTTCTACGAAGGAAGCGGCAAATAATGGCTCAGCAGAGAAGCAATCACCAGCGAAAAATGCGAATCCAGATGACCAAGCCAACCAAGTGCTTAACCAGCTAGCAAACATGTTTCCTGGTCAAGGCTTACCGCAGGCAATTTTAACGAGTCAAACGAATAACTTTTTAACTGCAGCGACAACTTCACAAGCGGATCAAAACAATTTCCGTGTTTTATATTATGCAGAAAAAGAAGCGATTCCAGTGAATGATGCACGTGTCAATCAGTTAACGCCAATTAGTTCTTTTGAGAAAAAAACATATGGCTCTGATGCCGAAGCAAAAAATGCAGTGAACCAAATCATTGACAATGGCGGTCAACCAGTAGATTTAGGTTACAATATTACTGGGTATAAACAAGGGGCGGCAGGTTCTAGTTACTTATCTTGGCAAGAAGGCAATTGGAGTTTAGTCGTACGGGCCTCAAATATCAATGGTGAATCGCCTGATGATTTAGCGAAAAATGTTGTCAACATTTTGGAACAAGAAACATTACCAGCACCGAATACCGTTGGTCAAATCACACTGAACGTGGCAGGAACCACTGACTATAATCGCAACTCAGTAGTTTGGCAAGCCGGTACAGTCGTTTACTCTGTCCATCATTTTGACCCAATTCAGGCAGTGAAGATGGCAACATCGATTTAAATAATCAAAAGAAAGCGTGCAACAATGCCCATTGTCGCACGCTTTCTTTTATTATTTTTGTTCTGTATAACCTTGTGACTCCACCAATTCTTGGCTTTTCTTCATGCTAATTCCCTTAGAAGAATCTCCATCAATCTGGATACCATCCACTTTTTTTGCTTTATCATAATCAAGTTTTTCATAATTAATCGTCAATTTTTCGATGGCTTGTTTGTCCTCATAGGTCAGTTTGTAATCAAGCCCTTTGATGTCCTCATATTGTTTAGAAACGGGTTCCAACGCTGTTTTTGCCTCTTCTTTTGTAATCCCCAATTTGTCATAAGAAACAATGTTTTTAGCCGTTTGCGTTAAGACTTTATCTCCTTGGTACGTATAGGTTAAGGTGGAATCAATCCCATCTTGTGGCGAACCTACAAAGGTTTTTGTCTCTATTTTTGAACCGCAACTTGCAAGAAAGAATACCCCAATAAAAATTAAAAATACGCGTAAAAACTTTTTCATTTCTAGATAACCTCCTTTAGCTGTTTATTCTTGACTGTAACATAACACGGCAAATAATTACTGTTAAGTAGAAAGCTTGTGAGAAGTCCAGCAAATAAAAAACTTGCCTCTTCTCATAAAAATGAAGAGGCAAGTTTTTTATTTAGTAATATCACTTAAATCTGGTTGTGAGTGGGCCAACCGACTGGCAGCCGCAGCCGCAATTGCGCCCACGATATCATCCAAGAATGTGTGGACATGTTCGCCATCATGCGCATTTAACTCTTTTAAAATGCCTGGTTTTACCTTGTCGATATACCCATAGTTCGTAAAACCGATAGATCCATAAACATTTACAATGGAGAGCGCCATAATTTCATCAATGCCATAAAGCCCTTCATCTTCCGTTAAAATTTCTTGTAACGGTGAGAGTAGCTTGTTTTCTTCTGCCAGAATATCCAGTTGGACACCTGTAATAATCGCGTTGTGTACTTCACGCTTTGTTAACACGGCATCAACACTTTCTAAACAAGTATCTAATGTTAAATTGTCAATATAATCTTTTTGTAAAAATAACACAAGTTCAGCTAAATCATTCATTGTTACGCCACGTTCTTGCAATAAACGACGTGCGCTATTTTCTAACGTATCTCCTTGGATTACCATTTTTTGTCCTCCTAATTTCTGCTTTAGTTGAAGTTCTTCTTTCATGGTACCAAAAAGAACGATAAAGGGGAATTAGAATCTATTTTGGTAGAGAATAATTTAGTTGAAGTGTTATTTTTAGTTAAAAATTACTAAGCGTTCGGTTGTAACGATGCCATCACTTGTTTTAATTGTGTCACTGATTTTTGGAAGAGTTCTTTTTCAGCGGCATTCAGATTCAATTCAATAATGTCAGTCACACCTTGATTGCCAACGACTGCAGGAATCCCTGTAAATACATCTTGTTGCCCATATTGCCCATCTAAGTAAGCTGAGACAGGTAAAATAGCTTGTTCATTATTTAAAATGGCTTTAACAATGCGTGCAGTACTCATACCAATCCCATAATAGGTCGCTTGTTTGCGATCGATAATTTCATAAGCTGTATTTTTCACTTTATCAGAAATGATTGGTAAATCGTCACTAGTTAAGCGCTCTGTCGTATCCACAATTTCTAAAATAGGTTTGGTACCAATCATGGTATGAGACCAGACAGCCACTTCAGAATCCCCGTGTTCGCCAATAATATAGCCGTGAACATTGCGTGGATCAATCGCTAAACGTTGAGACAGTTCTTTGCGGAAACGAGTTGTGTCCAAAGTTGTACCAGTTCCAATTACTCTTGAAACAGGTAAACCAGAAGCTTGCCAGGCCACATAAGTCAGTACATCGACAGGATTTGAGGCAATCACTAAAATTCCATCAAAACCAGATTTCATGATATTGTTAACAATTGTTTTCATAATTTCTGCATTGATTGAAACCAAATCTAGACGACTTTGCCCAGGTTTTTGATTAGCGCCAGCTGTAATCACGACGATATCGGCATCTTGGCAGTCTTGATAGTCGCCAGCCCAGACGTTTACATTTTCTTGACCCCAAGACACACCATCTAATAAGTCAATTGCTTCGCCTTCAGATTTGGCTTTGTCAATATCAACTAAGATTAATTCATTCGCAATCCCTTGGTTGATCATGGAATAGGCAATACTTGTGCCAACAAAACCAGTACCAATAATTGCGACTTTTTTGTTAAATACTTTCATCGTTCATCTCTTCTTTCTGTAATATTTCTTTCTTAGTGAATTATATCACGAACTTTTTAGGTGTGGTTATACCAATCTGTAATAGTCTTTATTAACAATTTAAATAAGGGAAGCGTGCTTTTTTTGTTATGATAAGAGTAGGAAAATAGAGGAGATAAGGAGGCAAAATGACAACGACAACAGTGTATTATGCAAGCAATAATGAAAAACAGCCGAACTGTTTTCAACTAGTTATCGGTAGCTGTAGCTATGAACTTCCAAAAATAGAAATCTACGAAATCTTGGAATGTGTCGCTTCAGCATATGGCTATCAAAAAGAACCATTCATTGAAGAACAAACAGAATGTTTTGTTAAAGGCAACCGTTGTATACATGTTTCCCAACAAGCGACGACGTTGACTTTTGTTGTGAATGATCTGCGTTTAGTAATGGAAAAACAATGCCGGAATCACGAAGAAGTCTTTCGAGAAGTAAATCATATTTTATTGAATATTTTTGAGGAGACCCCTTGTGTTTTTCTCGAAAAGTAGGAAAGAAGGATTAAGATGAAACAGGTGAAAATAACAACTACCTCAGACTTGATTAATGGCGGCTGCAATGCCTGTCCGAATGTGAAGTGTACGAATTATCTTGTTCATGTAGAAGATGAAACAATTGCGTTAGAAACGCTAACCGTTGCAGATTTAGTAACTTTATTAGCACTCAAAGAAGGGTTTCGTCAAAAATTAGTTATGGAAATGTTCGAAGAATATACGGTGTTTGAAAGGGAAACTCATCAAGTTGTATTCAAGGAAGAGGAAACGAGAATTCTTTTTCAATCAAAAAAACAGACCATTCAAAGCACTCTTTTGTGTAAAGAGCCACAACAAGTGTTCCAAGAAACCCAGCAAATTTTACACCAACTATTTGAGTTAGAACCTTTTGAATTTGAATTGGTAGAGGAAACTGATGAATAAAAAACAGGAAAACGATTTAGCGAAAGCTAAGTCGTTCTCCTGTTTTTTAGGTTTGTCGTTCACGAATTTTTTCAACGATTCGGTTATAAACTTCAGAGAAGGAAGTATTGGCATGGTGATCGGTCTGGACAATGAAAATTTTTCGAGAAGCAAAGGACTGATCAATTGGTTGCCAAGGGATCTCATCGGAAATAGATAATCGAGAAACAATTGATTGCCCAATGTTATTTTTTAGCAATTGTAACAGGACTTCGTTGTTGTTTAATTCGATAATTGGTAAGTTGATGCTGTGTTCGTTGAGATAAAGCTCATTGAAAAAACGTAAGCCAGAGTTCTTTTCTCTTAAGAGCCAAAATTTTGAAGCGGCATCTCCTGCTAGAACTAGTTGATCTTCATAAACAATTTCTTTGTGTAGATTTTTGGTTTCAATGGGTTTTTCAATTAGTCCAATGTGGGCATGATTATTTTGAACCATATCCACGACTTCGTTTGAATTCATCAGTTGAATCGAAAAATTGATGAGTGGAAAAGCGGTAACCAAACTCTCCATAATATCTGGCAGTAAATAAATAGCAACTGTATTTGAAGAGGCTATAATGCAGTCTTCTTTAAAATTCTCTTTTTCTGCAGCTTGCGCAAAAGAAGTAGTTAAGCTTTCAATAATCGAGAGCATTTTTGGATATAAAAAATCAGCTTCTTTGGTTGGAATAACCGATTGTTTTCCATTACGATAGAACAGCTTGATCGAAAAGTGTTGCTCTAATTTCTTGATTTGCAAAGAAACAGTTGGCTGAGAAATATACAATTGTTTGGCCGCCGCACTAAAATTTTTGGTTTCATACACAGCAATAAATGTTTTGATCCATTCGAACATAAAATCGCCTCTTTCTATTTACTATCTTAATAGTTGGTATTGAAAATATTTATTTTACAAATATAAATATTTCATTTAGTATAATAACATACTTTTGATTAATATCAATAATAATAAATAAAGACGGAGTGTGACTACATAATGGTAGAAAGTGCGAAAAAATTCTTGCGGAAAGTCCCGATTCCCATTTGCGGACTAATTTTAGGGATGGTTTCTTTGGGGAATTTACTTTATTCCTTGGGATATGCAACAATTGGGACCATTTATTGTGTACTTGGCAGTCTCTTAATGATTTTAGTTATTTTAAAAATTATTTTTACAATGAAACATGCATTAAGCACCTTAGATGATCCAATTATTGCTTCGGTATCACCAACATTTACAATGGCTTTAATGGTTATCTGTGTTTTCTTAGATCGGATATTTACCAATGCTGCTTGGATTAATGTGTTGTGGATTGGCGCAGTGATTTTACATTTTATTTTAATGATTTATTTTGTAGCGGTGCATATTTTTCCAACAAAAATCGAACTGGAACATATTTATCCAAGCTGGTTTATTACGTTTGTCGGCATTGGCGTTATTCCTAATACTTCTCAATTGTTTATCAATGAGTTGGGAAAAATTGTTTTTTGGGTAGCGTTGTTCTTTTATTTACTCTTGTTACCAATTTTAATCAAGAGAATTACGAAGTCGAAAGAAATGCCTGAATCGACCATTCCTTTATTGACGATTATGACAGCGCCAGGTTCGTTATGTTTAGCTGGCTATATTTCAATGGGTGGTCATTTGTATATGCCATTAGTTGTTTTCTTGCTAATTTTATCTCAATGTATTTATGGGATTGTAGTAGTGAATCTATATAAAATTATGCAAGTGACATTCTATCCAAGTTATGCTGCCTTTACATTCCCATTAGTAATTTCTGCGACAGCATTAGTCAAAGTTAAACCTTTATTTGCAGAAAAGGTAGGCCTAACGAGTCTGTTAAATATTTTGTCTACTTTTGAACTTTTATTAGCTGTGGCTATTGTAAGTTATGTGTTCATTCGATATTGCATTTTTTTATTCCAAAGAGAAAATAACACGAAAAAAGTGGAATTAAATTAAAAAAGAGAGGAAGCAAAGAGGTGAAGAAACTATTAATTACTGGAGGAGCTGGCTTTATTGGTTCTAATTTGGCTAATTTTTATAGTCAACAGTATCAAGTTTTTGTGATTGATGATTTGTCCATGGGGCGAGTGTCAAATTTGCAACAAACTGAGCAGTTGGTTTTTATTAAAGGAAGTGTGACGGATCAGCAATTATTGGACGAAGTACTTTCAAAGCATTCGTTTGAGTATATCTTTCATCTTGCGGCCGTGGCAAGCGTGGCAAGTTCTGTGGCACAGCCTCTAGAGACCCACGAGGTCAATTTTTTAAGTGTATTGAAAATACTGGAATCAATAAAAAAATATCAAAAAAAGCTCAAACGTTTTGTTTTTGCTTCGTCGGCAGCCGTTTACGGTGCAGAGCCAACGTTGCCTAAAAGAGAAACTTCGGTGATTTGCCCTTTGAGTCCCTATGCTATTGATAAGTTTGCTGCTGAACGTTATGTTCTCAATGAATACCATTTACACGGGGTACCCACGAGCGCAGTTCGCTTCTTTAACGTCTATGGTCCCAATCAAAATCCTGCTTCACCCTATTCTGGTGTCCTGTCCATTTTGATGGATCGTTATATCCAGTTAGAACAAGGGCAAGCGAGCCAATTTCAAATATTTGGAGATGGTCAGCAAACACGTGACTTTATCTACATTGAGGATGTCCTAACTGCATTAAATTTAGTAGCAACCAAAAGTGAAGCGTTGGGACACGTTTATAATGTGGGTACCGAAGTTGCCATTTCCCTTAATCAATTAATTGAAGAAATGAACCAATTAGTGGGACTTTCTTTGCCAGTTTCTTATCAAAAGGAACGAGATGGCGATATAAAATATTCTCTTTCAGATAGTTCTGCTTTGAAAGGCTTAGGTTTTTCACCCGTTTATTCAATTCAAGAAGGACTTCAAAAATATCTTAAGTTTACCCATAATACCCAAAATAGATAAAAAAAGACGAGACTTATTTGTTAAGTCTCGCCTTTTTTTGTGCAAATGTTTCGCCCCAATGGCAGAGTGAAGAGAGGGCATCGTAAAGAGCATATCCTTCCGGAGTGAGCGTATATTCCACACGAGGGGGCAGTTCGTTAAAGGATTCTCGATGGACTAGGCCATCTTTTTCCATTTCTCTCAAGCGATCTGTCAGGACGCGCTGAGTGATTCCGTCGAGCGCACGCATCAATTCACCGTTGCGCTTGGTTCCTTGGAATAATTCATCCATTAATGATAATTTCCATTTGCCGTTAATGGTGGAAAGGGCTAAGTTGATACTGGTTTGTTTATCAGTTGTCATAGTTTCTCCTTGTGACACGTAATGGTTACTTTTTTCTTCCTAGGTGAATAAAAAGTGCGTACTTTTTTTCTCCATCATAGTGAGTAATAATAACTATGTCAAGTAAGGCAAGAGGAAGGAAGAAGAAATATGATGTATCAAGATGTTGTTCGCAGCCGCCGTTCAGTTCGGGATTTTATGCCAGATGTTGAGATTCCTAAAGAGGAATTAATGGCCATAATTGAGGAAGCGATGTTCGCGCCAAATAGTACCAATTTAAATTCATGGCGTTTTTTAATTGTCACAGAAAAAGAACAAAAAGAGGCCCTTTACGAAGTTTCGATGCAACAACCAGCAGTTAAAGGGGCAGCGGCGGTGATTATTTTATTAGGTGATTTGACTGCTTATACAGTGGCCAATGCAGATGAAATCAGTGCTAAAGCTGTCGCACAAGGAACGATGACGGAAGAAATTCGTCAAGGAATTAATGAAAATGTTTCTTGGTACTATGATGTTAGCGAAGAACAAAAAAGAGAGTGGCTAATGTTAGACCAAGGCTTAGTTGCAATGCAGCTGATGCTTTCTGCAAAAGATCGAGGCTATGATACTGTGGCGATGTCTGGGTTTGAAACGGAAGCTGTTCGCAAGTTATTTAATATTGAGGATCATTTAGTGAACGGACTGATTATTCCGATTGGTAAAGCTCAAACACCCGGCTTTGAAACAGTCCGACGAGATGTTTCAGAAGTAGTAACTTGGTTAGATTAAAAAGCTAAACAGTTCTGCAATTGCTGTTTATTAGATTTTGAGCGTGGAACAAACATCCAAAGTGATTGTTGTCCCACGTTCTTTTTTTGTTGATCATCCGCTTTTGAGAATGGCCAGAGAAGACGTTTAGTGAACCAATTTTGAAAGAAAGTGATACACTAGAAGAAAAAGAAGTGGGGCGACCTTATGCGTTATGTCATAATGCAGTCACGAGATATTCGTGAAAATTTAGCAACGGAAGATTATCTATTAAACACTCTCTCTTTTGAAGAGCCCTTAGTGTTGTTTTATATTCAGGAACCCTGTGTTATTTTAGGCCGAAATCAAAATGCTTATGAAGAAATTGACTTAGCTTATGCTAGAGAGAAGGGAATCGTTATTACTCGCCGTTTATCGGGCGGTGGTGCTGTTTATGATGATCTCGGGAATGTCAGCTTTAGTTTTGTTGTTCAGGAAGGACATCAAGCTTTTGGGGATTTTAAAGCGTTCACTAAACCAATTATTGAAGCATTACATAAAATGGGCGCAACGGGGGCCGAGATTAGCGGTCGCAATGATTTATTAATTGATGGGAAAAAATTTTCTGGCAATGCCATGTATACAAAAAAGGGGAAGATGTATACTCATGGTACCTTGATGTATGATGTTGGTTTGGCAGAAGTTCAACGTGTCTTAACTGTTTCTAAGAAAAAAATTGAATCAAAAGGGACAAAATCTGTTCGGGGACGCGTAACCAATTTACGGCCGTACTTAGACGAAAAATATCAACAATTAACCATTGAGGAATTTCGCAATCGTTTACTGATGGAGCTCTTTGATGTCGAATCTCTAACTGAAATTGCGGAGAAAGAATATGTCCTAACCAAAGCAGATCAGCAGGAAATTAGGAAATTGGTCGCTGAAGTGTATGGCAATGAAGCTTGGATTTTTGGTGAAGCGCCTAAATTTACGATCAAAAAAGAAGAAAAGTTTAAAGGCGGCATTGTGGATGCACGTTTGACTGTTGAAAAAGGTAAAATAATTGAGTTAACGATTTATGGTGATTATTTTGCCAAAAAAGAGACAACGGAAATCGTTGCAGCTTTATTAGGTGTGGACTATCAGTATTCATCAATTTGGCAAGCATTAGCAGCGTTTAACTTTGAAGACTACTTTGTAAATATCACTAAAGAAGAATTTGTTCATTTATTGGTGGATTAATAAACGTGCTGGGACAAAAGTTAAAGAATCTTTTGTCCCAGCACGTTTATTTAATGATGGTTGGCTCTCGCTAGAAAAATTTTCCATGAACATCCCAATTGCCAGTATCTTTGGCTTTTTTCAATGTTTGCATTCGACGGAAGCCAACAGGATGATCGGATAAGAAGTTACTCAATTTAAGCCAGATGGTATCATCATGTAAATCAATACTGTGAAAGTATTCTTCTAAATCCACACGACTGCCCATGTATTTTCCTGAAAATAAATAAATCATGCTTAAAGCACCTTCTTCTGCGTAGTATAAACCTGCGCGATCAGCGGTATATTCTTGCGTTCTTGTAAAACTTTTATCTAACGCAACTGGTTTCAAAATAATGGATAACATTAGTCGCCATAAATTAGTGTGCCCACATTTATGGTGTCCTAGCTCGTGTGCCAAAATAAAGCGAATCAGCGAAAAATCGCCTGTATTGTACGCGATGTCCAACAAATCACTGTGAATGACAACATAGCGTCTGTGTAAAGAGCATTTTGCCGCAAAAGCGTTTAAGACACCATTCCCGTTGATTAAATAAAGACGTGGCATCCTTAATTTTTTAGTGCCAAAGCCCATTTCTTTTGCCAAATCAATATACAAGGAATAAATTTCTGGTATATTGATTTTCTGTAATTTCCACTCCGTTAGAAGCAGTATCCATGTACATATAACGAATGGTAAAAAAAGCAATGACTGGCGCAATTGGCGCAATTAAGACAATTAATAACCAGTCAGGAATCGGCAAATCACTCAATATCAATAAAGCGACTAACCCCAATGCGAAAAACAATAAAACAAAACCAATGATAATCATTGGTAATTCAAAACGATAACGTAACTTAGCAACAGAAATTTCTTTCTTTTTTTCCTGCGGTTGACACATAAACATTCCTCCCCAAACATTTCCCAAACACTTTTTCAAATAAAATGACTTATCTGTTACTTCTAATATACCATTGGTTAATCGATAATGACAATGGTGGGAACTTGAATAAAGGTAATTATATCAAGTGATTAATGAAAGGGACTCGTTGTACGCAGGGAATTGGTCTATCTTGATTAAATAAAATTTTAATAATCTAACTGTTTTAGACGTAATAAAGTAGTTTCTGGAGTTAATTTTTTAATAACATACAAACGCAAAATCGCATGTTCAATTTTTTGTTCTTCTGGCGATAGCGCCGAATTTATATAGGATAACTTCTCGATTAAATAGGTTAAAAATGAGCCAGCGCCTTGGCTGCCCACTAAAAAGCCCATTTCTTCCGTTTCGGTTAATTGTTGTTTTTTTAAGTGGTAAATTTCTTGTGCAAGTGCCCCCGAGATAATGATTTCATCTGTTTGCTTGTTCAAATTTGTTAGTAAGTCGCTTTTTGTTGCTACTGTAACAGTTTCCATTGCACTCATCCTTTGCTTTTATATGATACATCTAGTATAACATGGTCTCACTTTTTTTATTTTTCCTCTTGCTCTGGTACGCGTTTCATAAGGTAAGCTATGTGTATCAAAATATTGGAGGGCATGAAAATGAATGTTATAGTGGAGATAAGCGATAGACTTGGTATGGATTACTATTTTGTCTCGGTGACTACGACGGCCAAAAGTCTGCAGTTAAATAGTCCCAAAAAATACTATAAGATTTGGCATCAAGAAATTCCGTACCATCAGATAACGGAGTGGCACTTGACACAGCAGGAGGATATTCAGGAAATTTCTTTTGCTTGGCAGGAGACCTTTTATCGTTTTGTTGATTACGGGACAGGGATTGTGCCTTATTTAACTCAATTTTGTAAAGTAATGGGGTGAAAGTATGACAACAATTCGAGAAATTGCGCGCCTTTCAGGATCTTCAGTCACGACTGTTTCGCGTGTGATTAATCATCATCCGTATGTTTCTGAAGAAAAACGACTGAAAATCCAAGCAATTATCGATGAGTTGGGCTATAAGCCCAATATATTAGCGAGAAATCTTAGCTTTGGGAAAAGTAATACATTAGGTGTCATGGTTCCTTATACGAATCAACCTTATTTTGATGCTATTTTAAGTGGGATTATCCACCAAGCATTTCAGCAAGGGATGATGGTCAGTTTGTTACCAACGGATTATGATAAAGAAGTTGAAAAAAGTTACTTGGAAAAAATGGCCACGGGTGCGTTTGATGGCATGATTGTTTTGTCAAAGGCAAATCCTTTAAGTGTGTTTGCTCCGTATAAAGAGCAAGTTGTTTTTTGTGAAAAAATAGAAGACCCTAGTTATGCTAGTATCTATATCGATCGTTTAACCGTTTATCGGCGGGTTTTCCAAGCGTTGAAACAACAAGGATGTAGTGAAGTGGCAATTACGATTAACCGTGCACCAGAAAAAAGTACAAGCGCACGCTATTTAGTTGACGCATATCAGGAAATTTATGGAGTGATTCCTGAAAATCGGTTATTTAAGGACTGTTTAACCTATGAAGATGGGTGTGAAGTAGGACGACACTGTGGGCAAGATCCAACGCTCCAAGCGGTTGTGACCAACGGTGATGAAATTGCTGCAGGGATTCAAGCCGTTATTGAAAGACCACTCTTTTTAGTGGGACAGGAGCAAACTTTATTAAGTGAAATTTTAAATTTTTCAACAATCTGTCATCCATTAATGGAATTAGGGGAAAAATCCACACATTTATTTCAAGAAAAACGGCCGAAAACGATTCAATTGACTTCTACATTTATTAATCGACAACCAGATTTTTCTTTTTCTTAGAAAAAAGCTGGTTGTTTTTTCTTTGGTAGAATAAGGTTTTTCACTAAAAAATAAAAAAACTTACAAAAAGTAAGACAAAAAGATTTACTTACTTTTAGTAAGGTGGTATAGTAAGCATGTAAACAAAATTAAATGAATTTACTGAGGAAATTCGAAAGGATGAACATATTATGTCAAAATTTACTGAAATGATGAAAAACCGTCGTTCAATCTATGCTTTAGGAGAAAACTTACCAATTTCAAAAGAAGAAGTAACTGCTTTAGTAAAAGAAGTTGTTAGAGAAAGTCCAACAGCTTTTAACTCTCAAACACAACGTGTTGTGTTCTTATTCGGCGATGCTCACAAAAAATTATGGACAATGACTGAAGACGCCTTAAAACCATTAACTCCAGCAGAAGCATTTCCAAACACACAAGCTAAATTACAAGGTTTTGCAGCTGGTGCGGGCACAATTTTATTCTTTGAAGATACAGATATCGTGAAAAACTTACAAGATAGCTTCCCATTATATGCGGATAACTTTCCTGTTTGGTCTGAACAAGCAACTGGTTTAACACAAGCGAACGTTTGGACTGCCTTAGCGCAAGAAAATATCGGCGCAAACTTACAACACTACAACCCAGTCATTGACGAAGCGGTTGCTGCAGAATGGTCAATTCCTGCAAACTGGAATTTACGTGCACAAATGGTCATTGGTTCCATTGAAGCGCCAGCTGGCGAAAAAGAATACATGGAAGATAGTGCTCGTTTTAAAGAATTCAACTAAATCATTGCTTTAGTAAAACGAAGAGGAAAGGAGTGAAAGCAAATGGTTCAAGCATTACCAAGTAATATTGGGATTCAACAAGTCACTTTGAAAGTGGCTGATTTAGATAAAATGGTAAACTTTTATACGAAAACAATTGGCTTAAAACTTTTAAAACAAGGAGAGGGACGTGCTTGGCTAGCGCCACAAGGCACCAACGATGCAATTCTTGTCTTAAAAGAACTAACAGCTGGGGAAGAAAATCAGGGTACCACTGGCTTGTACCATATTGCTTTCCTGCTACCAACCCGCAAAGATTTAGGCAATATGTTGCTGTGGCTTTTGCAGGAAAATGTGCAAATTGGCGCAGCAGATCATGGCTATAGTGAAGCCCTTTACTTAAGTGATCCAGAAAATAATGGCATCGAAATTTATTGGGATAAACCAGAAGAAGTCTGGGATATTCGTCCAAATGGTGAAATTATCGGTGTGACAGAAGAATTAGACGGTGATAGTTTAGCTGCAGAAGCTGACGGTCACTGGCTAGGAATTTCCGAAGGTTCTAAAATTGGGCACATTCATTTGAAAGTGGCCGATTTAGATGCCACTGAAACGTTCTATAAAAACTTAGGGTTTGGCTTAAAGTCTAACTTTGGTCAACAAGCGAAGTTTTTTGCAGCGGGTCAGTACCATCATCATATTGGGACAAATACATGGAGCGGCAAACAGCTGCCAACGATTCAAGAAAATCAATTTGGCTTAGAAAATTACACCTTCCGTTTACCAACTGCGGCAGATTTAGAGATCGTCCAAGCCAATGCGGAAGAAGCAAAGTTACATTTTATTGCCAAAGATCATTTACTTGCGTTAGAAGATCCTAGCGGCATGATTATTCAATTTACCTATTAAAACCACTCTCAAACTAGCCCTTCGTTAGAAAATGAAGGACTAGTTTTTTTGTCTTGTTTGCATTATTTTGCATTTGTTTGCAAAATAATGCAAAAGATGCTATCTTTACTTAGAAGAGGTGAGGAAACATGTTGATTGAAGAACGTTTAGCCAAGATTCAAAAAATAGTGAATGAACAAAAAAGTATTTCCATGGAAGCGTTAGCGGAGCAAGTCTCCGTTTCAAAAGATACTATTCGACGAGATTTAATTCGTTTAGAAAAGGAAGGACATTTAAAGAGAACGCACGGTGGCGCTATCTCAGTGCAGTCTGAAGCAACTATTTATGATTATGCTCAACGAATAATGAAGCATCCAGAGAAAAAACAAGCCATTGCCCAAAAAGTTTGGGCAAATATTCCCAAACAAGCGTCCATTTTTTTTGATTCATCAACCACGGTGGAAGCAGCTATTCGAGCGATGGAAAATAGTCCGATTCACGCGATCACGAACTCTCTCAGTCATGCGCTACTTCTAGCGCAAATGGATCAGACAAAAATTACAGTATTACCTGGGCAACTGCATAAACAACAACTCTTTTTGTTTGGGGCAGAAACAGTCGCTAAGGTTGGGGAATTTGCCCCCGACTATACATTATTAGGTGTGTTTGCGTTATCTGAACAGGGATTATTTATTCACACAGAAGAAGAAGGTCAAGTCAAACGGCGAATGATTCAACAAGGCAAACAAGTCATTGCCTTAGCAGACCAAACGAAATTAAACAAAACGGGTTTATTTAAAATTTGCGAATTAACAGAAATTGATTGTTTAGTGACAGATACACGACCTGATGAAAAATTCTGTGAGCAGTTAGCGCAAGCAGGCGTAACGTTGATTGTCGCAGATGAATAATGGAGGATAATAATGAAGCGAAAAATTAATTATACACATATTGCTGAACCTACTGTTTTTGAGAATGTTTTTCCAACGTATTTGACGAATGAAACGATGATGGCGCGTAAGCAGAAAGTATTACAACGAATGGAAACAGAAAAATTCGATCAATTAGTTTTCTATGCAGACAAAGAGCATGGCAGTAATTTTGAATACTTAACTGGCTTTATTCCGAGGTTTGAAGAAGGACTCCTTGTGTTAAATAAGGATGGTGCGACGACACTTATTTTAGGCAATGAAAATTTAAAACTGTGCCAACATGCCCGCATCTCAGCCGATTTAATTCATTATCCAGCTTTTTCGCTACCTAATCAACCAATGGCTGGGGAACAAAAGTTGTTGCAGATTTTTGAAACGCTTCTCGATGAAACTGCTCAAAAAATAGGTATCGTTGGTTGGAAAATGTTTACGACACAACAGCAAGAACCCGCTACGATGTTTGATGTGCCACATTTTATTGTCGAAGCACTGAAAAAAGCGCTACCGAAAGAAGCTCGTTTACTAAATGGGACCCACTTATTGATTGGAGCAAAGGGGGCCCGCACAACAAATAATGCCAACGAATTGGCGCACTATGAATATGGGGCGAATTTGGCTTCTCGCAGTATGTTAAAGGCCTTAAATGCAATTGAAGTAGGACAGCGTGAAACGGACATTGGGGCTTTGTTAAATGATGAAGGTCAAACGCCGACGGTAGTAACCATTGCGGCAACTGGTCAACGTTTTGAATATGCAAACATGTATCCGACTGCCAAAGAAATTCAGTTAGGTGATGCCTTATCATTAACTACAGGCTACAAAGGCGGCTTGTCTAGCCGAACAGGTTTTGTTATTGAAAACGAGCAGCAATTGCCAGAAGCGCAACGTGATTATTTAGAGCGCGTAGCAAAACCCTATTTTCAAGCTGTCGTTCACTGGCTTGAAACCATTCGAATCGGACTGTTAGGACGAGAAATGTACCAAGCGATTGAAGAACAGTTACCAAAAGAAATCTATCACTGGCATTTGAATCCTGGGCATTTAGTTTCGGATGATGAATGGATGTCGTCGCCTATTTATCCAGATTCAGCCATTCGCTTGGAAAGTGGCATGCTCTTTCAAGTGGATATTATTCCTTCTGTACCTGGTTATACAGGGGTGAGTGCAGAAGAATGTGTGGCTTTGGCTGATGAAACATTGCAAAAAGAGATTCAGCAAACTTATCCAGACATGTGGCAACGGATTGCGACACGCAAAGCCTATTTAAAAGAGACATTAAAGATTGATTTACCATCGGAGGTTTTACCAATGTCTAATTTAGTTGGTTACTTACGGCCTTTTTATCTAGCTAAAGACAAAGCTTTGTGTGTAGAAAAACCAGCTCCTAAATGAGTAGGTCCCTTTTTTTGAGTTTCTTTTGGGTCCTATTTATAATTAATATAGCGAAGGAAGAACACCAGAAGAGAGGCGTGATGGTAAATGCACTATCCTGAACATCTGAAAAAAGCAGTTTTAGCTAAAGCAAAAGACTTACCATTAGAAGGGTTTGTGGAAGGTCAAGGTCCGCAACAGCCAAAAGTGATGCTGATTGGGGAAGCCCCTGGAAAAGAAGAAATTAAAGAAAACGTACCATTTATAGGGCGTTCAGGTCAATTGTTGATGGAACAATTACAACAAGTTGGCTTAAGTCGTGAAACGGTGTATATCACCAGTGCGGTTAGGAGTCGACCTTTTTCTGTAAAAACGAAGCAGATTGCAAAAACGGGAGAAAGAGTAACCAAATTTCCTAATCGAACGCCAACCAAAGAAGAAATCAAAATTTTTGCGCCTTTGCTTGATTGGGAAATCGCTGTTTGCCAACCTGAACTAATTTTGACACTGGGGAATATTGGGTTGCAACGACTTTTAGGACCAAAGCCAACAATCACTGCAGTGCACGGAACGGTCATTCAGTCGCCCATTCAAACATTTGATGAGCAATCACAAAACTATCATTGGACGCAGAAAACCTATCAAATCATTCCACTCTTCCATCCAGCGGCTGTCTTTTATAATTATCGTTTAAAAGAAGTCGTGAAAGAAGATTGGCAAGTGGTTCAAAAACAACTGCAACTGCTTAAGAAAGTTTAAAATGAGAAAAATAAAAGGATGGTTGTTTTTTCGAAGAGAGAATGCTACCCTAGAAGTATCAATAAATAGACAGATTATTTAATCGCTGGGTTGAATAATTGAAGGATTCTGATTTTTGCGTAAGCCTTGAAGCAAAAAGAATGAGTCCTTTTTTTGTTAGAAGGAGATTTGGGTATGGAGCAAACACAGCAAAACCATTTTACTGCGTTGTTTTATAAAAATGTTCTGTTAGGAATTTTAAGTATGGCGGCACAATCAATTTTTATTTTGGCGGACACATTTTTCATTGCAAATGGAATCGGCACCGAGGCGTTGGCGGGGCTTAACATTGTCTTACCACTCGTTAATATTATTAATGGATTAGGTTGGATGTTTGGCGTTGGCGGCGCTACGTTGTTTTCGACCACGGTTGCGCAAAAAGAAATCAAAAAAGCCAATCAGTATTTTAGTTTAACGATTGGGTTAGTTTTCGTTATAGGGAGTCTCTTTACTTTAGTGAGCTTGATTTTTTCCAATCAAATTATTCGGGGACTTCAGGGGACCGGTGTCTTGTTTGGTTTGGCAAAGGAATATTATATGATTTACCTTAGCTGTTCATTATTATTTATTTTAAACAATTGCCTGATTACTTTTTTAAGAAATGACCATAATCCTCGTTTGGCAACGATTGCTTTTGTCAGTGGGGGAATTGTCAACATTATTTTGGATTATGTCTTTATTTATCAATTTGGGTGGGGTATGGCAGGTGCGGCCATTGCAACGGTGATGTCACCGTTAACAAGCTTAATCCTGATTACGTTGCATAAGTGGTCGCCGCAACGAGTTTTACGTTTTGAAAAGTTTAAAGTGAAATTTCAGGATGTTCGAGAAATTATGTCGATTGGTTTTTCCTCCTTTTTAAATGAATTTTCTTCGGCCTTTGTCATGTTTTTATTTAATATTGTTTTGTTAAACTTAGTTGGTCATGTGGCGATTTCAGCTTATGCGATTGTTGCCAACCTCAATATTATTGTGATTGCCATTTTTACAGGGATTGGGCAAGGGGCGCAACCATTACTCAGCCGATACTATGGTTTAGGGGAAACGAAGGTGTTGCGTAAATTTGTTAAACTTAGCTTTATTACGTACTTGGTTGCCGGCTTCCTGTTTTTTTTAATCAGTCAAGTGTTTACGGGACAAATTATTGAGGTCTTTAATAGCGAAGGGAACGACCAGTTGGCGCAAATTGCTAGGACAGCCATCCGCTTATATGCGATTTCCTTCTTGTTTACAGGATTGAATTTTATGGGGATTTATTACTTTTCGGCAGTTCGTAAACCGAAAATGGCGCTAATGATTTCCTCTTTGCGTGGATTCTTTTTAATTGTGCCAGTTTTATTTATTTTGGTGAAATTACTAGGATTAACCGGTGTTTGGTTAGCCATGCCCGTAGTTGAATTTGTTACGTTTGGACTAATGCTTGTGGGCTACCTTGCGTATCGAAACTATTTGAAAAAAAGAGAAGCAGTAACCTGATGTTGGTTACTGCTTCTTTTTTGCTTAGTTTACATAGTTTTCAGTTAAAGTCATGAATTGTTCCACATCTTTTAGGACTTGATCAATGCCGGCTTGCCAGAAATCAGGTTTTGTTAAGTCAACATTTAAATGTTTTTTCGCTAATTCTTCGCTTGTCATCGAAGCAGTGTCTCTTAATAACGCAATGTATTGGTCTTCAAAAGAGCTGCCTTGTTGATTGGCATACGCATAGATACCCATGCTGAATAGATAGCCAAAAGTATATGGGAAATTATAGAAAGGCACATCATCAATAAAGAAGTGCAATTTGCTCGCCCAGAAATGAGGATGATAACTGCCAAGACTATCTTTGTAGCTTTCTTTTTGCGCCGCTAACATTAATTCAGTAATATCTTCTTCCGCTACTAAACCTTTTTGGCGCGCTTGATAAAAATTATTTTCAAAGATAAAACGCGCATGAATGTTCATAAACATGGCAATGGCATTTTGCATTTTTGTGTCTAAAAGGTTAATCTTTTCAACGTCTGATTTGGCCTCTTTTAAGGTGGCGTCAGCAACAATCAATTCTGCAAAGGTACTAGCCGTTTCTGCTACGTTCATGGCATACTCTCGATTCAATGAAGGTAAATCCCACATCACGCTACTATGGAAAGCGTGACCTAATTCATGGGCTAAAGTAGCTACTTCGTTGATTGAATTGCCAAAGGTCATGAAAATACGCGACTCTTGTGTTTCAGGTAATTCTGTACAATAACCCCCAGGACGTTTGCCTGGACGATCTTCAGCTTCAATCCAACTTTTTTCAAAAGCCATTTGGGCAAAATTAGCCATTTTTGGACTGAATTTACGGAAATTTTCTAAAATAAAGGCAGCGGCTTGATCAAAGGAATACGTTTTTTCTTCTAAATCACCTAAAATAATTGGCGCATCTTGGTCTTGCCAATCCATTTTTTCTTTACCGAATAATTGCGCTTTGCGCGTTAGAAAGTCGACGAATGGTTGTTTATTTTTTTGGATGGTTTCCCACATAACCGTTAATGTTTCTTGACTCATTCGATTATAGTTTAAGGGATTTTCTAAATAATCTGTAGTGCCATGCAATTTGTAATCAGATAAACGGAACCCATCCAAGTGATTTAGGGTGTCTGCTAAAATTGAAGCTTTGCCACTCCAAGCTTTCTCCCAGGCTGTAAACAAACGTTGACGAACCTTTTTATCAGGATCTCCCATCATGCGGTTAAAGGCTTGGCCTGCAGATAGTTCTGTCACAGAGCCATCTTTTTCTTCAAAAGGAATCACAATGGAAGCAACAATCGTATCGTAATGTGTACTCCAAGCATTTAAACCATCTAGAGAAAGCGTATTGATGATATTTTCTTCTTGTTCGGAAAGCAGTTTTTTTCCATCACGGCGTAATTCATTTAAGCGAAAAGCCATTGTTTTGAACGGTTCTTCGGCTAACAGGGCTTGCCAATGTTCTGCTGAAATCTCGGTGATTTTTTTAGTAAAAATGGTTTCAGCTAATTGAATCGCTGGCAACAGATTGTATAAATCGCCTGATAAAATTTTGGCCTTGGTATCATTAGTATTAGCAGAAATTAAAGCAGTTAAAAAACTATTACATTGTGAAAAGCCATTTGAGATTTTCCCTTGTAACGTTAAGATTTCAGCAAATTGTTCTTTGCCTTGGGCACTTTCTGGTGTCCATTCTGTGATTAATTGATGGTACTCTTTTGTCTGTTCGGTTAATTGAGTCATTCGTTGGCTAAGTTCTTTGGACTCGCTCCCATTGGGGAAAATACTGTCTAAATCCCATGTAATAGAATAGGTCATATCCAATCCTTCTTTCATTTTTTTCTTTTCAGTATATCATAAGACCTAAGAGAAGTTGTTTCTTTTTCCCTCGAAACCGACTATAATAAAAAAGAATTTTCCGTGGCAGACACGGGGCAACTTGAAACCAAGAAAAGAGGATTATATGAAAAATTATTTGAAAGATAGTAATTTATATTTAGTCATTGCGTTTGTTATTATGGCCATTTTATTTTTCAGTTCATCACAGACGTATGAACAGCAATCACAAGTTGGTCTTTTAGATAAACTTCTGGGCAGTCATCCTTTTGAAGAACAATTAAAAAACATTTCTTTTCAATATGCTGGCAGTGAAGTGAGCATTCAAGCTAGTGGTTATAGTAAATTTGTTGAATTTTTTATTCGTAAGGGAGCCCATTTTGGTACGTATTTTCTATTAGGTGGTAGTTGGTTTATTGGATTAGTGCCAAGAATCAAAGGTCTGTTTTTAACAGCTGTTGTTTCCTGGCTAGCTGCTACTGGCTATGCAGGTTTAGATGAATTTCATCAAATGATCACAGGCGGAAGGACCCCTCTTTTTCAAGATGTTATGTTGGATGCCATGGGTGCTTTGACAGCCATCGTTATTTGTTTGGTGGTTCATGGTTTGAAGAAAAATAAAAAAAGAAGACGCTAATTTAGAAGAGCTTCGTTTATTCGTCAGAAAGATGGATAAGCGAGGGTCTTTTTTTGGTAGCGCTTGTTCCTAACTGAAAAGAAGAGTAGAATAAAGGAGAATAGTAACGAAAAGTCAGGAGGAATCAAGGATGTCAGGACACAGCAAATGGAGCAACATTCAAGGGCGTAAAAATGCGCAAGATGCCAAACGTGGGAAAATTTTCCAAAAAGTTTCAAGGGAAATCTATATGGCGGCAAAAGCAGGTGGCCCTGACCCCGCAATGAATCCTGCTTTACGTTTAGCAGTCGATAAAGCTAAGTCAGCCAATATGCCCAATGATAATATTGCTCGCGCCATAAAAAAAGCCAGTAGTGCTGGTGAAGGGGAACATTATGACGAGGTAACTTATGAAGGATACGGGCCAGGTGGCGTGGCAGTTTTAGTTCATGCACTAACAGATAACCGCAACCGAACGGCCACCAATGTTCGCGTCGCGTTTACTCGAAATGGTGGCTCTTTAGGTGAAACGGGTTCGGTGAATTATATGTTTGATCGTAAAGGCTATATTGTCATTAAGAGAGAAGATCATGCAATTGAGGAAGACGACATGCTAGAAGTCGTTTTGGAAGCAGGCGGCGAGGATTTAGAAACATCACCAGAAGTATTTGAAATTTACACAGTACCAGAAGATTTTACAGCGGTTCGCGATGCTTTAGAACAAGCAGGTTATTCATTAGCACAAGCTGAATTAACAATGGTTCCGCAAACCTTACTAACCTTGAACGATGAACAAAAAGCGCAATTAGAGCGCTTGGTTGACAAGTTAGAAGACGATGATGATGTGTCAGAAGTATTTACCTCTGCAGAAAATCTATAAAATAAAGGGATGCTTGGCGTCCTTTTATTCATAAAATGAAAGCGGATACAGAGTGGAGGGCATTTTGAAAAAGAGAATTTGTTTACAAGCAATCAGGGAAGAAGCGGAAGCCTATTATCGTAACGGTGATTTTTATTGCTCGGAAGCGATTGTGGCGACCATTCGGCAGCACTTCGATGCGGAGATTCCCATTGAAGCTGTGGCCATGGCTTCTGGGTTTCCTGTAGGTGTTGGAGGAGCGAAGTGTATTTGTGGTGCTCTTTCAGGCGGGGTTATGTGTCTGGGCTACTTTTTTGGTCGGACAGAAGCCAAAGGAGAACAAGTAAATAAAACGATGGCTTTAGCCAACGAATTGCATCAAAGTTTTCGACAAAAGCATCGAGTGGTTTGCTGCAGTATTTTGACAAGTAAAATGACGATGGGTTCACCTGAACATATGGAACAATGCATTGGCTTTACTGGAGAAATCGCTGAAACAACCGCAAAAATTATTGCACGAGAACTTGCTTACGAATTAGTCTAGTAAAAAATGAGAGAGGAGCAACCAGATTCATTCACCTGAATCTGGTTGCTCCTCTCTCATTTAATGCGTAATCAATTAACCAAGTACTTTTTCATAAGCTTCCACTTGAGATAAGACACGTTGGAGCTGTAATTCATTTTCAATATAGTTGATTGAATTACCTAAATCTTCTTGGCGGTTTGTTTCTAAACGATCGACTTCTTTTTTTGCTTCGTTCAATAAGTGTAGAACTTCTTCCTTAGATAACATGTACTCACCTCCTTGCGCAGTTCATCTACTATTAGTGTACTCCTTTTTTTCAAAAAAGGGCAATAATAGGATATTAAAAAACAAAAATAGCGGTTCTAACCGCTATTTTTGTTTACTCATGGCGTTGTTGTGCTAAAATCGCTTCGATTCGTTCTCTTTGATCTGCCAAAAAGTGAGGCAAATAAAGGGGGATTTCATCAAAGTTTGAGCTTTGATTTTCATAGGCTTCGGCATCTAGCAGGCCTTTTTGTGTGGCTACTTCAAATAACAAGTGGTTCGGTTCTCTAAAATACAATGATTTGAAAAATTCGCGGTCTTTAATTCCTGAGTTTGTAAAATTCTTTTCCTCTAACAGGCTATCAACTTGCGTTAATTCTTGCGTATCTTCCACCCCAAAGGCGACGTGATGAACGCCACCAATTCCTTCAATGGCAAGCGGATTGGTACGGTCATCAATGATGTGCACCTCTTGATAAAACTGTGGATGATGATTTTCCAGAACGGTTACTTCATGCGCAGTTTCAAAAAAAGGTACTGTTTCTTTTTCATGCCAATGTAAATAATCCACTAAAGGTTGTTTGGTAGCTGCGGCATATTGGACGCGTAATTGAATTGCATCAATGCCTAAAATTGCATGTTCTACTGGAATTTCAGAATGCTCAGCTGGAAAATAATCTTCCGCATTTTCAAATTCACGTAACGGAACAAGCGCCATTTGCGTATTATCGGGCGCTTCAAAACGCAAAATTGGGTGTTGGTTAAATGTTTCCACACCATAGTGGCAGATACCCGCTTGCTCAAGACGTTCTGCCCAAAAATCCAAAGAGGCGCGCGTTGGTACTTTTAAAATAGTTCGTTCAATTGTATTTGTCCCAAAGGATTGATCTTGGCCATCATTCAATTCAAAAAAAGTTAATTCGGTACCTGTTCGTTGCTCATTATCTGAGAAAAACAAGTGATACATGGTGTGGTCATCTTGGTTGATCGTTTTCATTAGTAATTTTAATCCCAGTGTATTATGATAGAAGTCAAATGTAGGCTTTATCAATCGATTTAAAATAGAGATGTGATGAATTTGTGCATACATAGTAAAATTCCTTTCTTGGAGGTTTATTAAATGAAACAATTTTTTCAAAAAGGGTCGAAACCTAATCAATTAGTTGTCGCTTTCCATGGTACTGGTGGCAATGAATATCAATTATTAACCACCATCGCAACCCTTTACCCAGAAGCGAGTGTTCTAAGTTACTTAGGAACAGAAGGTGTAGGCGAACAGCGACGCTTTTTTGCGCCATTAGTCAATGGAGCATTACCTCGTGCTAACTTTGATGAGCGAGTGACGGCGTTTCTAGAAGAAGTTTGGCAACCGCAAAAGTTATACGATGAAGTTATTTTTATAGGGTACTCTAACGGTGCCAATTTTATTTTAGGCCTATTAGAAAAGAACCCGACTATTGCTAACACTGTTATTTTACTGCATCCAAGCAATTTAGGCTATCAATATGTATCTGGTGAGTTTGCGACAAAAGTGATTGTCACAACAGGGGCTCAGGATGAGTTGAGTATTCCGGGACAAGTTCTTTCTTTAGCTAATCAATTAAAGAAACATTTCCCAGTCGACTTTTTGCTCGTTGATGGCGGTCATGGCTTATCAGAAGAAGAAGTAACGAAAATAAAAGAAGTTCTTTAAAAAACAAGCTGCAACCTTTGCTGATAAGTGGTTGCAGCTTGTTTTTTTCATGTGTGTTTAAATGATTTAGTTCTTTTTATTAATGAAAGCTTCCGCAAGGGCAAAGTCTCCTGCGTAAGGTTCATCTACGCCGTTTACTTTTTGATAAAGGTCGGCGCCTTTACCAGCTAAGACAATCGCATCATCAGCCGTTGTGCTTAAAGATAATGCGTGAGCAATTGCTTCGCCACGATCTAAAACGGTGTAAACAGGCATTTCTTTGGTAATATGGGCTTGAATTTCTTGGCAAATTTTTGCTGGATCTTCACTGGCTGGGTCATCGGTTGTTAGGACTGCAACATCAGCCAATTCAGAAAGAACCCTACCAAAGTCTTTGCGGCGAGAAATCGCTTTGTCTCCCGTGCTACCGACAAGAACAATTAAGCGGCCGTCAGGATGTTCTTCACGGACAAAGGTTAAAAGATTCTTCAAACTGTCATAGTTATGAGCGTAATCAACATAGACGGTTGCACCGTTGGTATTCGTTAAAGATTCCATCCGGCCAGGGACGGTGGTTGCTGCGATCCCTTGTTGACACTCTTCTTTTGAAGCTCCCACAAGGACACTAGCAATCGCCGCACTTAACGCATTACCTTTGTTAAAATCACCACCTAAACGAGGGTGATAAGAGCCAGCCAATCCTAACGCATCTGCAGGACTTTCAACGATAAAACGTAAGGAATCCTCTGAAGAAACAGCGAATGAATAGTCAACTTCTGAAGCTGGCTGACTGCCATAGACAATGGCAGGGACTTTTTGCTGTTGTGCGGTTTCTTTAAGTAATGGAAAATAATCAGCTTCGTGATTCAACACAATGACTTTAGAATGTGTAATCAATTGACGTTTGCAATAAAAGTAATCGTCAAAGGTTGGATGTTCAATTGGACTGATATGGTCGGGGGTAATGTTTAAAAAAATGCCGACATCAAAAAATAACTTGTAGACACGATTAGTTTTGTAGGCTTGGGAAGAAACTTCCATAATAAAATGAGTCATCCCGTTAGCAACAGCGGTTGCCATCATTCGATACAAGTCCAAAGATTCGGGTGTAGTCAAGGCAGATTTAAAGAATGTTTTGCCATCTAATGTCGAATTCATGGTAGAAAGCAAGGCTGTTTTTTGTTGTGTAGCAACATCTAAAATATATTTGGTGAAATAAGCCGCTGTTGTTTTACCTTTGGTTCCAGTAAAGCCAATCAGTTTTAATTTATTTTGTGGATAATCATAAAAAGCCATGCTTAACACAGCCATTGCTTTTTTAATGTCAGTCACGATAATTCCTAGTTGTGCTGAAACCTCATAAGGCACCTCAGAAACATAGATTTCTAGGCCGTCTTTTACAGCATTTTCTAAATAGATTTCTTTAAAGTTTAATCCTTTACAAAAAAAGAGTGTTTCTGCTGTTACGTCTCTCGAATCGTAAGAAAGAGCCGTTACTTCTCGTTGACCTAACGTGTCGGAAAGAGTCAAGTGCCAGCCTTCTGGTGAAATAAATTCTTTTAATAAATCTTCTTTTTCTAAGCAATCGCGAATTGCGAATAATGAAATCGTCACTTTTTTTGCCTCCAAACGTTTCAACGAAATTTCAAAACTGATGTCATTATAGCATTATTTTTCTTTTAAAAAAACCATCTCGTTAGCGTGAGAAAATCCATGAGAAATGTTAAAATAGGATAATTCTTCGAGAAAGTCGTTGCATATCCCAAGATGAACAATTAAAATAAAGAAAGCATACTCAAAGAATATTGGAGGACAAAATGATCAATCAACCAAATTCAGTTGATCAACCAATCCTGACGAACCAAGAAAAAATGGTCAAAGGCTCAGCTTGGATGACAGCTAGTAATATTATCTCCCGCATGTTAGGGGCGATTTACATCATCCCCTGGTACGCTTGGATGGGCGAGCACGGAAACGAAGCGAACAGTTTGTTTTCAATGGGGTATACGATTTATGCCTTATTCCTAATGATCTCTACCGCCGGAATTCCAGGTGCGATTGCCAAGCAGACCTCGCATTATAATTCATTGAACGAATATAAAATTAGTCGACAGCTTTTTTATCGTGCCTTACAACTAATGGGTGGCTTAGGTGTGGTTTTTGCTATTGTGATGTATTTGGCATCTCCGGCATTAGCAGCTTTGTCTGGCGGAGGACCTGAATTAGTTCCAACGATGCGTTCATTAAGTTTAGCCGTTTTAGTTTTCCCAAGCATGAGTGTCATTCGCGGTTATTTCCAAGGAAATCAAGAAATGATGCCCTTTGCTTTATCACAAATTGTTGAACAAGTAGCACGAGTTTTTTACATGTTATTAACTGCTTTTATTATCATGAAAGTCTTTGAAGGTAATTACGTTACAGCGGTGACCCAAGCCACTTTTGCGGCATTTATTGGGATGCTCGCAAGTTTTGCGGTTTTAGGTTATTACATGTACAAACAAAAACCATTATTTGATTATTTAGAAGAACACAGCGCCAATGAACATGAAATTGCTCCAAAAGAGTTATTGATTGAAACTTTTAAAGAGGCGATTCCTTTTATCGTAGTTGGCTCAGGGGTGACGGTCTTTAAACTTGTCGATCAGTTTACTTTCTCAAACTTTATGCGTTTGTTTACGGATTATTCAGATACCCAATTACGAGAGCTTTTCGGTATTTTTAATGCCAATCCGGACAAATTAACCATGATTGTCGTGGCTTTAGCGACTTCGATTTCGGCTACTGGATTACCGTTAATTACAGAAGCGGTCACCTTAAAAAATCATCGTGAGTTAGCGCGTTTGATTAGTAATAATTTACAACTTTTTGTGTTTGTAATGTTGCCAGCAACGTTCGGTATGATTGTTTTAGCGCAACCACTATACACTGTTTTTTACATGCCAGATGCTTTAGGTACTTCTTTATTAGTGCAAGCTTGTTACGCTAGTTTATTCTTGGGCTTGTATATGTTAGTGTCAAATATGTTGATGGGGATGTATGAAAATCGTGACGCAATGCGTTATTTAGGAATTGGTTTAGCAGTGAAATTAATCGTGCAATTCCCCGCAATCCGTTTATTTGAAGTTTACGGTCCGTTATTAGCAACGATGATTGGCTTTACGGTTTCTTGCGTATTGATTCTAAGAAGAATTCGTCAAGTGACACGTTTTAATTACAAATTAACCTTACGGCGAACATTGTTAATGTTCTGTATTACAGTCATCATGATGATTATCGCTTTGATTTTCCGTCAGTTCTTGTATCTATTTTTAGATCCAACTAGACGTTTCCAAGCCTTCATTATCGTTGTAATTGTGGCTGCTGCAGGAGGCGCTTTTTATGGCTATTCGGTCTTGAAGATTCGCTTAGCTGATCGTTTATTAGGGAAAAATGCCGCAAAATTACGTGCAAAATTCAATATTAAATAATAGCTGATTGAACTCCTTTCAGCAGATTCTCTTAAGAGACAAGGCTTGAGACATCGATCGATTCGATTTATGTCCCAAGCTATTTTTTTAAAGGAAAGAGGAATGACGATGCGTTTAGATAAATTTTTAGCCGATGTTGGTATCGGTAGTCGTAAAGAAATCAAACAATTGTTAAAGAAAAAAGTCGTTACGGTGAATGGTGACGTCGTAAAAGAAGCCAAAACACAAGTAAATGAAGAAACAGATCAAATTGCCTTGATGGGAGAAATTCTTACGTATCAGAAATTCTTTTATTACATGTTGCATAAGCCACAAGGTGTCATTTCTGCGACGGAAGATCAGCGAGATGAAACGGTAATTGACTTGTTAACTGATCAGGATTACCGTGCCGACTTGTTCCCAGTTGGTCGCTTGGATAAAGATACCGAAGGCTTGCTTCTATTAACAAATGATGGCCAGTTAGCGCATCAATTATTATCCCCCAAAAAGCATGTGGATAAAGAATATTTAGCTGAAGTTGAGGGACTTGTGACAGCGGAAGATTGTCAACTGTTTGCGCAAGGATTTGCCTTGAAAGATGGAGAAATGGTTAAACCAAGTCGTTTAGTCATTGAGACGATCAATGAGGAAGAAGGGACTTCCGTAGTCCGTTTAGTGATTCAAGAGGGAAAATTCCATCAAGTCAAACGGATGTTAGCCACTGTAGGCAAACCTGTGACGTATTTAAAACGATTACGAATGGGCGAACTATGGTTGGATGAAACGTTAGAACTAGGGGAATATCGGCCCTTAACAGAAGCCGAATTGCAACAACTACAACCTAAACAATCATACCTCAATTAAAATAAACAAAAACCCAGCCCTTTCTGCGGAAAAGATAAAAATTTTCTCGAAAAATAGTGTCGGGTTTCTTTCTTTTTCTGCATAAAATGGTATGATTGACTATGTAGAACTTTATGAATAGGAGTGACAACAAATGACAATTGATTGGACAAAAGAAGTCGAAGCACGTAAAGACGACTTATTAGAAGATTTACAAAACTTATTACGGATCAACAGTGAACGTGATGATGCACAAGCAACACCTGAAGCGCCCTTTGGACCTGGGCCAGTTGCTGGCTTAAAACACATGTTAGCGTATGGTGAACGTGATGGCTTTACGGTGAAAAATGTCGACAATTACGCTGGACACATTGAATATGGTGAAGGCGACGAAACGTTAGGGATTTTTGGTCATATGGACGTTGTTCCTGCTGGTGATGGTTGGGAAACAGATCCTTATGAACCAGTCATTAAAGATGGCAAAATTTATGCACGTGGTGCAAGCGATGATAAAGGCCCAAGTATGGCTGCTTATTACGCAATGAAAATTATCAAAGAATTAGGCTTACCCGTGTCTAAAAAAATTCGTTTCGTAGTAGGAAGTGACGAAGAAAGCGGCTGGGGCGATATGGATTACTATTTCCAACATGAAGAAGCGCCAGACTTTGGTTTCTCACCAGATGCTGAGTTCCCAATTATTAATGGGGAAAAAGGAAATGTGACGATTCGTTTAACTTTCCGAGGCGGTAACGGTGCTGATTATAAATTAGAAAGCTTCAAATCTGGCTTACGTGAAAACATGGTTCCGGGAACAGCAGATGCTGTTGTAACGGCTGCTTCAGCAGACGAAGCGGCTTCACTAGCTGCTAGCTTTGAAACATTCATCAAACAAGAAGCAAAAATTTCAGGTAACGCAGAACTTTCAGATAAAACAGTGACTTTCCATGTAGTTGGTAAAGGTGCTCACGGTGCTAGCCCACAATCTGGAATTAACGCAGCGACTTTCTTGGCAACTTTCTTAAATGATTACAGCTTTGCAGAAGGCGCATACAGCTTTATTAATACCATTGCTGAATTTATCCATGAAGATTTTTATGGCGAAAAATTAGGTGTGGCTTTTGAAGACGAAAAAATGGGTAAATTGACAATGAACGCTGGGATTGTTAACTTTGATCCAGAAAATCCTGAAAATAGCTTAGTAACATTAAACTTCCGCTATCCAAAAGGAACTTCAGCAGAAGAATTACAAGCAAAAGTTCAAGCAACAGTCGGTGAAACGGTCACTGCAACACAAGGAGATCGCAACCAAGAACCGCATTATGTACCAGTTGATGATCCATTGGTGGCAACGTTACTACAAGTTTACGAAGACCATACAGGCGAAAAAGGCCAAGAACAAATCATTGGTGGCGGTACTTATGGCCGCTTATTAAAACGTGGTGTTGCCTATGGCGCAATGTTCCCTGGCTACACAGACACAATGCACCAAGCCAACGAATTTATGGAATTAGATGACTTATTCCGAGCAGCTGCTATTTATGCAGATGCGATTTATCGTTTAGCGAAGTAAATAGATTTTTAAATCCATTCACTTCCTTTTAATTCCTTTTAAAATGTTGACAATATGGTATTATCAATTTTAAAGAAATGAATAAAAGTGATTAATAGTTAGTATTTGTTGTGATAAAGTTGTGGAGTTTTGACTGATTATGTCTAAACTCCACAACCTATTTTTTTGCTTTTTAACGTGATATTATCATTAATAAATATTGGTTTTAAAGCATTTTAAATTTAATTAAGCTATAAAGTTGTAGAGTTTACCTACTTTAGTCAAAACGTCACAACTATTTATTAACGCTTATTCAAACGCTCTGAAACTGCACTCACTACGTTTGGAGCCGTTTCATATTTTAAATGTGTATATTTTTCTGTCATTACTTTATCAGTGTGTCCTAGATAAGCGGCAACATGTTCTTTTGGAACTCCTGCTATAGCTGCTTGAGTTGTGAAAAAATGTCTTAACATATGAGGAGTAGCTTTGATCCCACATTCTTTCGAAACTCTATCAAACCATCTATTCAATTGAGTAGGGTGAAATGGCTTCGCTGTTCTAGGGTTAATAAGTATAAAGTCATCTCGATGTAGTATTTCCCCAAAGTCTTTTTTGATTTCTCTTGCTTCAGTTAAGACAGTGTTCAAGGCTTGGGTGCCTAGTTCATCAAGTGCGATATACCTTTCACTTTCAGCTGTTTTAACTCCGCCTTTACTTTGACCATCTTTAGATGTGGCATTCGTCCTACTATCTTCTAAATGAATCATCAGATTGCCTGTTAATTCATTTTGACTAATTACTTTAGGTGTTATACCACATACTTCACCACGTCTCATTCCATAAATACATAGATACACACATGAGTATTCGTATTTTGTTAGTATTCTTTTTGCAGTATCCATCCAAGACCAGTATTCGTCAAGGCTCAGATGTTTGTTTTTGGCAGGTTTTTCTGCGTCACCAATATGCACACGTTGAAGCCTATTTCTTTCTATCACACCGCAGTAAACAGCATCATTTAGCATGGCCATGAAAGCTATGTGGACAGAACGAACAGAATCTTTTCTTAACTTTTTAAGTAATTCTACAATATATAATTCGTAGTCATTTCTGTTTAATTGAATAAGTGGTAAGTTACCATATTTTGGTTTTATATGGTTTTTGTACAAGGAATCGTTTCCTAGTCTAGTGTCTTTAGACCATACTTTCTGCACAACTTTTTTATTAGCATATTTTTCCCAATAATCATTTACAGTTAATTTGCGGTTTAATAGTATACCAGTTTCGTTTCTTAAAGCTAAATCATCAATCTCTTTTAATCTAGCTTTTGCTGCAGTTAGCGTTTTGAATTTCGACTCATCAAATGGGGTCTTTACACCGTTAATTGTTACAGATTTTCGTATACGATACATAGTACCGTTTCTTTTTGTTTCGTAAGATAAAATACCAGGATATTTTGTTGGTTTATATTTATTTGCCATTATTAAAATTCCTTTCTATTGCCGGGCAGGCTATTAAAAAGGGTGGCATCACCTCCTTTAAAACGAATGTATGTTCTTTTTTTGCGGATTTTTTTAAGCTTAACTTTAGTTAAGCTTCTTGGTTCAATCTTTTTATAAAGCTATGATAAGAAATTATGGATTGTAAATTTTTTAATGCTGTTTGCCCAAATACTTCTTCTTTATAAGGATTTAAATATTTGAATAGAGCAGTGTTTTTGTTTAATCCTATATTGTGAATTAAATAGTTCATTATTCTACAGTGTAGTGCAGCTTTGCTAATTTTACAAAGAGACATTATACTGTGGAACGAATTTCCTTCCAATATATAATTAATTAGTTTAGTGTCATTTAAGTATAAAATAGATGCTATTATATTTGCTTCATCTTCAAACGGTAGTATTTCTTTAGGATAATGATCTTCAATATTTAATGATGCAAAAATTTGCATATACTTTTTTGAAGAACAATGAAAATATATGTGGACTAACTCATGTAAAATAGTGAATATCAGACGATGTCTCATCATATCGAAGTTCAAAAATATTTTATAATTATATCCATCAGTTACAGTAAACCCAGAAACCCTTTCTTTAAATGTCGGGTAAATTTTGTAAATGGTGTCGTTGATAAATTTGTATTCTGGATTAATTATCCTGTCGTTATCATCGAAAAATACAATTTCAATCATGAAGTTATTAACAAAATAATCTATAACTTCATGATAAGTTATTTCGGAAACAGGTATAGAAGCCCAATCTGAAATAACCTTTAAAAGAAATAATGCATTTTCTGAATAATTATTATAGTCTTCTGAATCAACATCTCTGTATTCTAACATTTTTTTATTATACATTAGCAACAGTCCTTTTTATTTTTTCTTGTCTCTTTCAAATAAGTCTTTCGCGACAGACATTAACTTATCTAGAGATTCATTGAATTCTCTCTTTTCTTCATCATTCATACCAGCAGTATTTTTTCTAAACATTACGATTAACTCATCTTCTTCTGGGTCTAATTTTTGCATACCAGATGTTTCCCTACCCAATAGATAATCAGTTGTAACATTAAAATAGTCTGCCACATTTTGCAATTTATCAGCAGTTGGTGTAGTTTTCTTCCACTGATAAAATAGGTTTTCGCTATAACCTAGTTCTTTTGCGACTTGTTTTAAGTTTTTTCCACGCTTTGCAGATAACTCTTTTATTCTCTCAAATAGTGTCATTCTAAGCACCTCAAAATTTTGCCTGAGAAAATATAAAATTTTATGCTTTTTCTATTGACAAAAGTATAAAATGTAGTTATTATTATCTCGTAAGCAAGAATATTTACAAAATAACGTACTAAACAATACGCATTAAAACAGCTCCCCAGCAAGAATTAATGTGATGTGTAGGTGTATTTTGTATGCATTAATTGTACTACATTTTATACTTTTGTCAACAATATTTGTAAATATTCTTGCTAATTTTATAAAAGAAGGTGAGATAAGTGAAAACGACTTTAAAAAAAGAAGTCGCAATTACTCTAGCTGTTAAGGGCAAAAATCAAGCTTGGCTAGCGGAAAAGTTGGAAATCAACGAAGGATATCTTTCTAGAATTCTAAACGGTAGAGTTCAACCAAAAAAACAAATTAAGAAAATTAGAGAGTTTTTGGAAGAGGTGTAAGTAATGAATATCCAATTTGATTCAATTAGCACAAAAAAATTTTTTGAATGGATTGCTTCTAAATTTTTAGAAATAACACTTCCGATAATAGAAAGAAAGTTATCTGAAAATCAAGATGAAGAATTATTAAACCGAAATGAAGTTTCTAAAAGAATTTTGAAGTGTGATGTAAAGACGTTTGATGAACATTATAGATATGCTAGTGGATTTCCTAAAATTGTTAAGGAAGGCAAAGAAAAATATCCTAAAAAATTGGTTGAAAAATGGATTCATGAAAATACTCAATATTAATAAGTCGGGCGGGCTATAAAAATACAAAAGGAAGGGGTATGTCTAGTGAATCAATTAATAAAAGTTACAACGAATGAAAATGATGAACAGTTAGTAAGTGCTAGAGATTTATATGGATTTTTAGGTATAAAGAAAAGATTTAGCGCTTGGTGGAAACAGTATGATGAAATGTTTATAAAAGAAGAAGATTTTACGAGTGTACCTGGAGGTACACCTGTCTCAGGAGGGAATGGAAATATTCAATATGTATCTGACTATGTATTGAAACTTGATGTTGCAAAGCATATTTCAATGTTAACTAAAACAGAAAAAGGAAAAGAAGCTCGTAAATATTTTATTCAGCTAGAAAAGTTTTGGAATAGTCCAGAAATGGTGACTAAACGTGCTCTTGAATTTCAACAGAAGAAAATTGAAAAGTTAGAATTGGAAAATCAAGAATTGAGGCCAAAAGCATTATTTGCTGATGCAGTAAGTGCCAGTGAAACTAGTATTTCAGTTAATGACATGGCAAAAATATTAAAACAAAATGGTTTTGATATTGGACAGAATCGATTGTTTGATTGGTTGAGAAAAAGAGGATATCTAATCAAAAGAAGGGGAACGAGCTTCAATGTACCAACACAAAGATCAATGGAATTAAAAATATTTGAAATTAAAGAAACTACCATCGTTCATTCTAATGGGCAAACTTCTATTAAAAAAACACCAAAAATTACTGGAAAAGGACAAAGATACATTCTCGATAAGTTTTTTGATGAAATTGATAGAGTGGGAGTTTAGATATGAAGTGGATAATGTTTCTCGACACAATAATCCTGTTGATTTGTATGATTAAAGCTTTTTATATTCAAGAATTCATTTATGCAACTGCCTTTGGGGTTCTATGGATTGGATTGACAGTATTTTATAGGAGGATAAAGAACGATGAAAGATAAATTATTTAGGAGAAGATTTTCCGCAGTAGGTTTTGTATTTTTAGCTAGCTACTTGTTAGGAAGAGGTGATACAGAACTTTTTAAATCAACTTGTGTATTAGCTATCGTTTTATTTTTATTTTCATTTGACCTTGCTGTGGAAGATGAATCTGTAAAGCGTAGAAAAAAATATAGGGAGATTAGAAAACATGACATTAACATTTAAATCGGTAGAATCTGGTGATTTTGATTTAATATACACAATTCCTTTAAAAATAGGGCAACGGTATGAAGAACTTACGTCTTTCAATCGTGGAAGAGATTTTAACAGTGAAATAAAAACGTACATGACAGGATTTGTTAAACGATTCAAGCACTGCTTAACAAGTGAAAACGAGCAAGCATTAAATGAACGATTAGTACAATACAACAAATTAGTTGTTGATTTAAGAACGGATATTCTTCAATCAGTGAAAATCCCATCAATAATGATTTGTGGCGGCTCTAATTATCCAGCTCGCCAAAAGAGAAAAGAAGTTGAACGTGTCCATGAAAAAGAACGAGAACTTTACTCTGATGAAGGAAAACATGCGAAGTTTATTGAAAATACTCGTAAGATGTTTGATCCTGTGTTAATCGAGCGACAACAAAAGATTGATGAAAAACGCCAAGAAAAAGCTGAAAAAGAAGGTTGGCAATCTTTTTATAAGGAAATCAAGCATGATGAAATTTCAGGAATTGGAATGGATTTAGATGATAACCGAATTTTTGTTACAACGAATGGAAAGCCTTCAGACGAAGTAAAACAATTGCTAAAAAAAGCAGCCATGCGTTGGTCACCACGCAACGAGCGTTGGCAACGAATTTTAACAGAGAATGCTATTTATTCAATTAATAGGAATCTTTTAGAAGTATTAAACATTAAAGAAAAATTTTGAAGGGAGAATTTAGATGTCTTTTAGTGATAAACGAAAACAACTATTTGAACAGTCAATTGTGAATGCTAACAAATGGTACAACAAACAAAAGGGAAATATTTACATTGCACAACAGAAAGAAAAGCGAGGTATCTAGATGTTTGAAGCAGTCGGTAAAGATAGTTTGAAGATTTATGTAGTTGAGGATACGAAAGCCAAAGTATTTCAAAAGCTGAAAGAAAAATATCCAGATACTGTGATAAATAAGGCAGTATTTCCAGAAGCGTTATTTATCCGAGAAACAAAAAAAGTGACTTCCGCCGGCAAGCAAAAAGTCACAAAAATATAAATCGATAGGGGAATTATACCATGGAAAACCAAAATAATGAAATGCAACAAATGATTGAAAATTTTACAAAAGAAATGACCGCTAAAGGTTACAGTATTTTGATTAGTGCAGTAAGTAATGATGATGTTGATAATTCAGTAAATGTAAATGTAAAAACAGCAGCTGGAGGAACTCCGAAGGGAATGGGGCATTCTGCTAAAGGAGCCATAGAGCTTATTGAAAATCATATTAAACCAATTGTACAAGCTAATTCAAAGTGTGATTGCCCAAATTGTAATCCAGAAAAATATCGAAAGTTTGATGAAAAACTAAAAAAACGTTTAGACGAAGTGGAGATGGATTTCAGTAGTCCAGAAGGTTTTTTTGAAAGTTTAGCGAAATCAATGAAGGTTGCAAAAGAATTAGCTATTGAGGAAATGGCCAATGAAAATCAAGACTGATGACTTAGGAAGAATACACTTGATAGATAATCATTCGCCCTATGGATCACTGATTTTTGAAAGGGATACTACTAATAATCATGTTGCTGTTTACCAGGATAGCGAAGATGAAGAAGTTAGAACAGTATTCGAGAGTTTAGACGAAAGTGCTTATTTTAAGCAAGTTGAATTAATTGAAGGGCTAGAGCAAGTCATTTCATTATTGAAAGGAGCTAGTTAAATGTCAGAAGAAACAGAGTTAAATTTTTTTGAAAAGTTTTTAAAAATCGTTGATCGACTACACGTAAAAAAAGATTTAGTAAATCCATTTACCAATAGTTCATATAGAAACGCAGAGAGCATTTTAAGAGAAGTGAAGCCTTTGTGCATGGAATATGGATTATATATTCATACGACAAAAGAAATCATACAAATTGGTGACAAAAATTACGTAAAGGCAATTGTTAAAATTACGGATTTTGAAGAGGAACTTAGTTCAGTAGGTTACGCACAAGAGCCTATGTCTAAACCAAAGTTAGATGAATCTCAAGTTACAGGTTCTGCTAGTTCCTATGCTAAGAAATATGCTTTGTGTGATTTATTGATGATTGACGACGGAAGAGATGACCCAGATAATCCTGATAATTCTACCGAAGGACAAGATATGACTGTCGAAATGATTTCAGGGCAGCAGTTGGCATTGCTTAAACAAGAGGCGGTAAGTATTTCAAGTATTTTAGGAGAAGAACCATCTGTGTATACAGATCAGTTAGCTAAGAGAGCTAATGTTAAATCGATAGAATATTTTCCAAAGGAATATTTTAATGAAGCCTTTCAAACATTGAGTAAGTGGAAGTTGAAAGCTATACAGAATCAAGAAGCGAAACCTAAAGCGCAAGTAACAAAACCTAAACAAAGCAACGTCTTTAATTAATGGAGGTTCAATATGTCAAATGAATTAATGGCAGACCTACAAGTAACTGTGGAGGTAAGCCCCAGCAAAATTATTATCAATAATGAAAAACAATTAAGTGCGATGGTTGATGAAACAGTAAATCATTATTCGAAACTAATTTTTAATGAAAATAATTTACCAGATGCTAAACAAGCAAGAGCGGATTTAAACAAAGTATCTGGATTATTAGACAAAAAAAGAATCGAAGTGAAAAAAGAGTTTAATAAACCTTTAGATACCTTTGAAACCACTATTAACGCTTTCAAGGAAAAAATAGAAGAGGCAAAAAATATCATTGATAAAAATATTAAATCTTATGAAGAGAATGACCGTGAAGCGAGAAAAGAAAAAGTTCAAGCAAAAATCAATGAAATTTCAGCAGCAAAAAATATCCATCCTGATGTTATTAAAATTGAATCAAGTTGGACCAATAAAGGGTCATTCACACAAAAAGGCGAGTTAAAGAAAAAAGTCATTGAAGAAATTGAAACTGTTGCATCAGAAATAAACAAGGAAAAAGATCGGATTAAAAATGACAAACTTATTATCGAAGGCTATACCAAAGCAAAAGGCTTAGAACCTTATTCATGGCTAACCTTGATTGAGCAAGGAAAAACTTCGGCAGAACTTATTAAAGAAATTGATAAAGCTTCAGCTGAAAAGTTGGCCACTGAAAAAGTAGCTGAAACCCGAGGGCTAGAGCAAGTAGGAGAAAATACTATTGATATTGAAACTGGAGAAATTGTTTCAAACGTTTGTGAAGAAGAGGAAGAATGCTCTGAATTAGAAACAGCCAGAATCCAAGTAACGGCTACACATGAAAAACTAGTTGCATTAAATAATTTCATGAAGGCCAACCAAATAGAAGTGGAAGCAATCGAATGAATTTAAATAATGTTTATTCTGCAGTGATTAAGAGTTTAAAAGACAACTCTATCACTGCCGTAATAAACGAAGCGATAAATTTAGAACGTTTGAAAACGATGTACTACGGTTATACAGGACCACGTGAAATAGAAATAAGATTTATTGATCCTAGAAAATTTAGTATAGCTCAACGTAAGTTTATTTTCGCTATGTTAGAAGATATTTATGTGGCTACAGGGCAAGAAATAGATGTACTAAAGGAAATGTTCTATCTTCGCTTTGAAGCGCTACAAGGCTACAAAATAAGCCTTAAAAACGATTCGGAAAATACAATGGATGATGCAACGATATTAGCAAACATTATCTTGAATTTCATTTTTGAAAATAATATTCCATTTCGCAATGGGTATGATATTTTGCCTGCTAATCAAGAATATTACTTTTACAAATGCATCATTAACAGAGTTTGTTGTATATGTGGCAAAACTGGTGCAGATATTGACCATTTCGATAAAGCGCTAGGTCGGCGGAAAAGAAAAAGTGTGGACCACACAGAATACACTTACGCTGGTTTATGTCGATGCCATCACACAGAGAAACACAACATTGGTATTACAGCATTTAAGAAAAAATATCATGTTAAAGGTATCAAATTGAACCAAGAAACTATTAAAAAATTACACATAGGAGGATGATTTAAATGCCAAACTGGGCAGAGGGAACGCTTAAAATTAGAGGGAAAAAAGAGAATGTAATCAGATTTTTGAAAGAGGGAATAATTGCTGCACCTAATTTTAAAATGACTGAAGATGGACCAGTCACAGTCCCACAAAAAGTCGATATTTCAGAAGATGATTATTCAACGACATTGTACAGTGAGAACGAATTCTACGTCAACAATACTAGACGTGCTTTCATAGATCGAAAAGAGATAGAGGTATTGCACGAAGAACTCGATGAAGCGTTAGTAGAGATATTAGGCTTTAAACAGGCTTGGGGTGTAGTTAAAGAAGATTTTGAAGGAATTTCAAAAAAATATAATATCGATATTAAAATTTTTGTTTTCGAGATGGGTATGGAGTTCACACAAGAAGTTGAAGTCATAGAAGGAGAAACTACTAAAAATATTGTGAAAGAATACGATGACTACTTTTGGGAAGTTCCATTTTCGTCAATTGGGGGGTAAGTGAATTGGCTGAAATTAGCTGGATAAAATTAAGTACTAGTTTACCTGATAACAAAAAAATTAAACGAATACGCAAATTGCCAGATGGCGATCGAGTAATTTTGTTTTGGGTATTTTTACTAGCTCGTGCTGGTGAAAGCAACCAAAAAGGCGGATTGTTCTTAACTGATACTTTGCCCTATTCAGATGAAGATTTAGCAGCTGATTTTGATTTCACAGTTGAGTTTGTAAAGTTTGCCATTTTAACTTTAGAAAAATACAGCATGGTAACAACCTATGAAGATGTAATTTTCATTAAGAATTGGGAAGAATATCAGGCCATTGATGGTATGGAAAAAGTCAAAGAGCAAAATCGCATTAGACAAGCGAAATACCGAGAAAAACAAAAGCAACTGTCATTAAGTAACGTTACTAGTAACGTTACACGTAACGCTGATGTAACGCTGAGTAACGGAACAGATAAAGATATAGATAAAGAAATAGATAAAGATAATAAAGAAGAGTCAAAGAAACCTCCTTGTAAATATTCTGACGAACATTTACGTCTTGCTGAAAAGTTAAAAAATAATTTAATCAAGGATTTTCCAAGTGAAATGAAAAAAGTGAAGATTGAAAAATGGGCAGATATTTTTAGGTTGATGGAAGAAAGGGATAAACAAAGTATTGAAGCCGTTGATTATGTTTTGGATTGGTTACCAACAAATCAGTTTTGGTTTGGAAACATTAGAAGTGCTTCTAAGCTAAGAACGCAGTTTGAAAAACTAAAATTTGAAATCAAGAATGAAAAAGAACGGGGCCAACAACGAACGACTTACCAACGTCAAAATGTTAGGACTGAAAATTTACCAGAATGGGCAAAAGAACCAAATAATCAGCAAGAAGAAAAGCTATCGCCAGAAGAGCAAGCGGAACTTGATAGACAAATAAAAGAATTCATGGAGGGAAAATGATGAACGAATTAGTTAAATTAGTAGAAGAATGGGCGAAAGAAAAGCATTTAGATAAAGCAGAGCCAGAAAAGCAAATGTTAAAAGTGATTGAGGAAGTTGGAGAAGTTGGCGCTGCATTAGCAAGAAATAATGAAAATGATTTAAGAGATGGTATAGGTGATGTGGTTGTGACGTTAATTATTCTCGCTATGCAAAATAACATGGACTTATACGAATGCTTAAATCAAGCATACAGCGAAATTAAAAATCGGCAAGGGGAAATGGTAAACGGAGTATTCGTCAAAGAATCCGATTTGTAAGGTTTGGGGTGGAAAGAAATAATGACAAAGTACCCAACACAAGAATTAAAAAACAAAAGAAAATCTCATGTGCAATTCATGAGTACAGAGGCAATGAAGAATATTTATGAGCTAGGCTATCCCTTTGAATACTTCGAAGATAGTTGCCAATTTGCGATTGAAACGCCTATAGGTGTCATTGATTACTTTGGAATAAATGGCACTTGGGTTGTCCGCAAAGGACAAGACCGAGGGAAAGGCATACGAAAATTGAAGCAGTACATTAAAAACAGAGTAGGTGATCACGTGGAAAAAGTAAAAGTAGTGAAATGCGCTGGGTATCTGGATAAAGACGGTAACATCACTAATCAAATTAAGCAGGCGATGCATTTTACAGACGATGAATTAGCAAATCTTGCTGCAGAAGTGACAGGTGGAAAGGTCGTAAACGTTGTAATTCCACCAGAAAAGCCAAAACAATTACTTGCAAAAGTGAAAGAAGAATCATTTCAAGAAAAAACAAAGAAGAAAACCAAGAGCAATCAGTCTTGGATGAATAAGAAATAATTTGTTGTTTTTACATCGTAATTTAACGACAGTTAAATTCAATGATTAGTTTAGGGTAAATTAATCATAAATGATTTAAAACGCCTTAAATCGAAAAATAAAGCGGTAAAATTGTGAGGTAAAAAATATGAAATTAACTAGTGTGACATTTAAGCCGTCTGCTGAACGGTTTCCGCCAATTGTGGCAATAGATTTAGACCAATTAACACCAGATGAATACGTGACACTTAGAAATTTGGGGTATGACACGCAACTTTCTAAGCTTACAAAAAGGACCTTTGAAGAGTTGGAAGGCCATTTGGGAATTCGAGGAGACGTTGCAAAGAAAAATGGATTTTATGTATTAGTTAAATAATCAGAAAGGAGTGGAGTTTGTGGCCACAGTAAAGAATTCTTTACTCCTTTGAAATTATGATACAAATTTTAGAACTATTTGGTGGTATTGGTGCGCCGAGAAAAGCATTAATAAATTTAGGAATTCCGCACAAATCAATTGATTATGTTGAATGGAATGAAAAAGCAGTACGAAGTTATAACGCTATGTTTGAAAAAGAAATAAAATATCAACCGCAATCTGTTGTTGGATGGAATTTGAAGCCAGATATTTTAGTCCATGGTAGCCCTTGTCAAGATTTTTCTATTGGTGGTAAGCAATATGGCGGTAATGTTGAAGATGGAACAAGAAGTAGCCTGATGTTTGAGACACTTAAAATTATAGAAAACTTTGGTATATGGAAACCTCAAGTAGTAATTTGGGAGAATGTTCCAAATGTATTCTCAAAAAAACTAGTTGGAGCGTTCCAAAAATACTTAAGTGATATGGAAAAGCTAGGATATTTTACAACATATAAAATCTTAAATGCAATGGATTTTGGTATTCCTCAAAAACGAAAAAGAGTATTTGCTATTAGTAAATTAGATGGTGAACCATTCAATTTTGATCTACTTAAACACAGACCACTAAAACCACTGAGAAATTTTCTGGAAGTCACCACTGATCAAAAGTATTTGGTGACACAGCCTAGTATGTTATCAAAGATTAGAAGTAAAAGTAGCTTAGCAACTGGTTTCAGTGGCAGATTAGAAGTCGTAAAAGAATTTGTTTATACGATTACCACGAGACAAGATCGATGTCCCAATAGCGGTTTGATTGAGTATGAGAAAAACAAATATAGGATTCTAACTGAAAAAGAGTGTTGGCGGTTAATGGGGTTTGATGATGATGATTTTATCAACGCTAAAAAAGCAAACCCTGGAAAAAACGAAAAGTACAAAAATACGACACTTTATCATCAAGCAGGAAACAGTATTGTAGTCCCTGTTTTAGAAGCGATTTTTGAATGTTTATTACCAGAAAGCGAGTGAAGAAGATGAATAAAGATAAAATTTTAAGAGCACTAGACGATATTTTAGATGATTTAGCTTATGAGGCGGACCATGCAGAGTCTAGCTCATCAAAAGAAGATTTTGAAGAAAAATACGACTTGGTATTTGACGCGATGATTTTTGTTAGGAAAAACATGGGAGATGGTGAAGAAGATGATTCCAAAGTTTAGAGCTCATAGCCGTTTTAAGCATCCATTATAGGGGATTGTTCAGAAAGTCTATGATAACTCGATACTCGGTAAAATAACTGTTGTTCAACGGAAAGACAAGGAAAATATAAGCGATAGTAACAATCAAATGATTATCAGTAAAAAATATGTACTGAACCAAATTAAGACTAAAAAAGTAGAGGAGTTTTTGAACATGAGAAAAAATTACAGATTGATTTACAAACAGTGTTTCATGGGTGAAGAATTGCAGGACACAATTATGAAATACAACAAGACAATTGCTGAGATGGAGCAATCAGTAAATGACTTGTACAGCGATCCTCATGTGTTTAGTGTTCGCTATGAAGAGGTGCAAAATGATTCCAAAGTTTAGAGCAAGAGATCAAAGAGGTAACTGGCATGTTGGACTTCTAACTTTTATGTTTGGCCAGTATGCCATCGTAAATGAATCAGATGAAAACTCGATTTGTCTGATTGATAAGGAAACTATTGGGCAATCCATTGGATTAAAAGACAAGAACGGCGTAGATATTTTTGAGGGGGATGGTGTTCAGTATCGTGATGGAGAATATAGCTACCTAGGTATCGTGAAAAGAGACTGTTATCAATTTTTTATCGATGGAATAGAACCAGATGACAACTATGATTTTATTGATGTTTCTAATACTTTTGACGGAACTAGTTCTTTAGAAATACTCGGAAATATTCACGAGAATCCAGAACTATTGGAGGGAACAGAATGAGTGAATTAACCAAACTACAAAAAATCAGCGCTCTATCAAAGGACTTAATGAATAAGAAAATGAACGACACAGATCGATTTGTTCATTTAAGCCATATTCACGAATTGGCAGAGGAATTACAACCAGAACTCAGCGAAAGTCAGCAGATCGTGCTTGATTGGTTGAAAGAATCATGCAAATTAAACGGATTACGTGAAGTTATCGAAATTATGGGGTTTTTATCAACTACTGGTGGAAAAATGAAGTATAAGCAAGTAGCTTATGCATATGGTGATTTAAATGATGATGAATTGAAGCATGTCTTACAAGCGTTTAGCCGGTGGGCTGTTGAACAGGAGGAAGGATAATGGGAGAAATTGCAGAAATGATGTTGGAAGGTGTCTTATGTGCAAGTTGTGGTGTATTCCTTGATGTATATGGGAATGGGTATCCCGAATATTGCGAGGATTGCCAAGAACAAATAATCGAGGAGGACCATCGATGATTAAACAAGAATTGATTGGTATTTTAGAAGGTTTAGAAGGTGATTCATTCATCGAAAAGTACAACGAAGGATATGATAAAGCAGTTCGTGACTGTTTGATTGCAGTAAAACAACTTGACGAACCGAAAAAAACTGTATTGCCCAAAAAGCCGATGACTTTATCAAAGAAGGCGAAGGCCTAGGTTCTGATAAAGTTGATATTATTGATTCAGCAATTTCTTTCGCAAGAGCAATGCCAAATGATGAATTTTCTTTGTGGTTTAAGTCGAATAGAGATTTATTTGTTGATGCATTAGCTAACGGTTACGAAGTCGAAAACGAGCCGCTTTATTATGTCGATGTTATAAATGATGGAGCTGTGCATAAACGATTAATTCTGGATCATGAGAATGGTAAACACAATATTGTTGGCTGGTCAGATAATTTGATTGGATTAGTTCAAGAAATGTTCACAGAACAAGAAATAAAAGCAATTGACGAGCGCTATTGGCCGTTTGCTGTGAAGGTGGATGGTGAATAGATGAAACGCAACTGGAAAAGAGCAATAAATAAATTTAGCGGCATCGCAATAATGATTCTTGTAGCAAAAGCAACCGTGAGCCATTTCGTGTATGGAAATTCCATAACAAGCAGTGACCTCGTTTATTTCCTTTCATGCTCTTTTATTTTTGGATTAGGGCTATATTTAGGAGGTTCCAGTGTATGAGTTATCCAGAAGTTTATATCTTAGGAAGGCAAGTCGATGGCGTTTATGTTGAGTATTCAGAGCCATATCTTTCAAAAAAAGAAGCTGAATTTGATAAGCATCACTATGAAATGGGCCAATTAATGTCACATGATGCTGGCTCTTGGAAAATTTTAAAGTATGGCAGACCAATTACACTGGAGGTGCAACATGGGTAAGAAAAAATCAAAAATTAAAAAGAAAAAGCGTCGCTTGCAAGAAAAAGCAATTGCAAACGGCACTCAAAATTCTAAAAAATAAAAAAAGTCGGAATCGCTCCGACCAACCACATTGATATTATAACATAAAAGGAGCGATTTAACTTGATTCAATTGTTAAAAGAAGTTGATTTTAGTAAGACTAGAGCCAATGCGAGAGCCGTGTTGAAAAATTTTAGACGTTTGGACCGAATAGCTGGTCGTTCCTTAGTAGATGTTCGGTCGCCAATCATTACAGACATGCCCAAAGGTATAACGCATGGCAACAAAGCAGAAGATGCGTTGATCCAGATGATTGATGTCGAAGTAGAGCGTGATGCAATCCTAACGGCTTTGATGTCACTAAGCATAATAAGTCGTCAAATTCTTCACTACAGTTTCTGTGTGCAGGACCATTACTCTAATTACAAGATTGCTAGAGAAGTTGGCTATTCCGAAAGAAGTATTCAACGCATGAAATCAGAAGCTTTGATTGAATTTGCTGAAGCTTATCGAAATGGGAAAATAATTGCCTATAAATAAAATTTTGGCGGTTTTTTGGCGGAAAGTTGGCGGTTTTTATACGAATTTGAGTGCTAATATAGTAATATCGAAAGTCAAAGAAATGGACACATTACACAACACTTTCTGGTTTAGTCTACCGTTTGCTTTGCCTTTCGATAGTCACTTGCAGACATATGTTCTCATAAAACAAAAAGCGAGGTGAAATTCCTCCCTTATTTTTCTACAAGTTTGCAAGTGACACAAATAGTTGCTAGGGACGCAGTAACTACCTGATTCATACTAGGCGAAGTTGGGCAGGTTACTCTATTCCAGCATATGACGATAAGAACATTAACCAGATCTCTGCGGCAGCTGCTTACGCACGAGAGCAATTCCTAAACTCATAGAGTAGCAGCTAGGTACGTTTAGGATAAACTTAATCAATTGTTTTTGCTGGTGTTTGATTGATTAGTCACTGTGGTGGAATATAGACCGTATGCGAGGTGCAAATCCTTGCCAGTGACATAGGGGTTTACGGTAAACGATCCCGACTGCACGTCAGCGAAAACCGTATAAATAAACAGCATGCTGGAAGGTCGCTCCTTCTGGTTTGGCGTGTAGCATTGTGGTAATGCAACTGACTTCGTGTGAGATAAGATGCGGGTTCGAATCCTGTCACGCCAATAGGTAGCATAGCTACTTAAATAAAAAAATCGTCAATAAGTCAAATGTAACTACCTTTACGATCAGATGACGGTTAAGATTTTCCCTCCTATCATAGACTGCACAATAAAAGTGCAGTCTTTTTTATAAAAGTACGTTTGATGCCTGGCAATGTATTTTTCATTGGGGTATCATGGGTTCAGTTAAGGAAACCGAACATTTAGGAGTGGATAACATGGAATTATTAATTAAATTTGGAAATTACAGTCTAGTAGAAACTGAAAATGGAATTGAAGCAATCGGTGATAAAAAAACATTGCCGGAAATCCAAATCAAATATTTTTACGGTGAATATTCTGCAGGCCGAGTGATTCCATTCAGTAGCTCGTTGAAAGTAAAAACTTATACACGTGCAATGATTAACGCTGCAGATGAAGCTGTTAAAGTATTTAATGAATATTTAGAAGAAACAGTTAACTGTTTTTAGGGAGCTAATGCTCCTTTTTTATTTATATTTTTTTAAGGAGCAAGAATATGCGTATTGAGAAAATGAAATTATCTGATTTAAAACCAGCCCCGTATAATCCTAGAATTGAATTGAAACCAGGTATGACGGAATACGAAAACTTAAAAAACTCTCTTTTAGAATTTGGTTTTGTTGACCCTCCTATTTTTAACCAACAAACAGGTTGTTTGGTAGGTGGACATCAACGAGTTGCTGTTGCGATAGATTTAGGATTTAAAGAAGTTGAGACTTCAATAGTTGATTTACCATTAAAAAAAGAAAAGATACTAAATATCGCTTTGAACAATCTTGAGGGTTCGTGGGATGAAGAAAAACTCACAGTATTGCTTGAAGACTTAGAAAGTGACGAATTGCTACTAACAGGTTTTAGTCAAAGCGAATTAGATGATTTACTATCAGATTTAGATGAAATTGAGACATTAGCAGATAAAGTAAAAGCTAATCCAGTGAATTCAAATTTATTTGATTCTTTTTTGTTTCCGCCGTTTTCCTACCTAGATACAAAAACCAAAAGATGGTTAGATCGTAAAAAGCAGTGGAAAGAATTGGGAATTAAGAGTGAACTTGGCCGAGAGGATAATTTAGTTTTTAGTGCTAACTTGCAAGCTCCAGGACTAGAAGGCACCTCTATTTTCGATCCAGTTCTTTGTGAATTGGGTTATCGCTGGTTTACCCCAAAAACAAAAAGCAATATTTTTGATCCATTCGCTGGTGGTTCTGTTCGTGGAATAGTAGCAAAAGTTCTTGGACATAATTATACAGGTATTGATTTAAGAGCAGAACAAGTAAGCGCAAATTATGCTAATGCTCGAGAAATTGGTTTGAGCGATATTAATTGGATTTGTGATGATAGCTTAGATATAGATGAACATATTGAAAATGAAAGCCAAGACTTGTTATTTACATGTCCGCCGTATGCAGACCTTGAAGTTTATTCAGACGATGAACGAGACATTAGTAATATGTCCTATGAAGAGTTTGAAGAAGTATATAGTGAAATTTTAAAACGTTCTGCTAGAAAACTAAAAGATAATCGCTTTGCTGTTGTTACTATTTCAGATGTTCGAGACAAAAAAGGCTTCTATAGAGATTTAACAGGATTAACTAAACAAGCTTTTTCTGAAGAAGGATTATTTTTTTATAATGACATGATTTTATTGAACACTGCTGGTTCTGCAGCATTAAGGGCTAGACAATCAATGAACAATAGAAAAGTAGTTAGAATCCACCAAAATGTCTTAGTGTTCTACAAAGGAAATCCTCAAAAAATTAGTAAGCATTTTGAAGCACTAGAAACATTAGATGATGAGCTAGAAACTGTACTGGAATCACTGGACGAATAAAAATCAATCGTTTATGCTCTGCAAGAGGTGATGGATTATGACAAATAAAGAACTAAAAAGCGTAGCAGAAAACGCTAGAAGCTTATACAGAAGTAACTTAATTACTAGGGAAGAAGCAAAAGAACGTATCGAACCATTTATTGAAGCGTACAATAAAAAATCAAAAGAAATTGCCAAGAAGTTTAATCAAAAACCAAAAACAATCTCTATTGTTTCCTTTTTACGATAAAAAAGAGACAAGTGCGCTAACACTTGCCTCAATCCACAGGATACGAATACCCCGAAGACACAGAAACCACACGCGCGTGCTTTTAACCCAGTTCTGTGTCTTTTAGCATTATATAATAGTGCGAGGTATTCTACAATGGAAACATTTGATTATGAAGTTCAACAAGCTTTAGAAAAGCAAAAGATTGCAGAAGAAAACAACAAGATTATCAGGGCTGCAAAGGCTCAATGGATAAGCAACTTTAAAGCAGGTCAGATCAAATTAAATACAGTTAAAGATTTAAAAGATTTAATTGAAATTGAGAGCCATTTAAAAGATGTCTAGTTTAGGGTGAATTTGATTATATTTTTATTATAGGAGATAATTAATCTAAAAAATATATCGGAGGAACTGCTAAATGATGGATTTTTTAAGATGGATATTTGTTGATAATGATGGTAACTTTCAGTGGATGTCTATTACAGCGCTAATTAGCGCAGGTGGAGTTTGGGCAACGTTTAACAGATCAAAAAAAACAATACAGGCTAACGTTCATACTAAAACAGAGATTGAAAAGTTAAATCAGATAAGAGATTTAGTGGCAGAGATTATTAGTGATGGTGAGATGGCAACTTCTTACAGTAGATTTGCTTTTGGGGATAAGGTTTTAATAGAATCAACGAACAGTCAAATTAGTAATATAAAGCAAGTACATCAAACCAAGAATGAAAATCTTATAAAGTACAATGATTTCGCACAGAGAGTTATGTATTCATCTAATAAGTTATTATTGTATTTCACGGATGAAGAGAAGTACTCAAGATTAATAAATTTAATCAATCAGTTACAAGTGTCTTTAGTAGAGATTTCCGACTATTCTAGGATAAATATAGAACCATTTAAAGAAAAGGAATACTATGAAAATATAGTACAAACTGAACATGAATTATCAGAAAAAATTTCTAATATTTTAGTTGATTTACGAAAGGAAACAACGGTTTACTTGCAAGGTAAATGGAAAATAATCGATAGTGTAAAATAAAAAAACAAAACTCAACTATCGGCATGAAAAGCGAGGTGGTGTTAATGGATGGCTAGAAAAAGAGATCCACGTCGTGACCAAGCTAAAGAAATTTGGTTAAAGTCAAACGGCAAAAAGGTTCTTAAAGAATTAGCTAATGAATTAAATGTTTCAGATTCTCAAATAAGAAAATGGAAATCTATAGATAAATGGGCTGATGAATTAAAAGGTAATGTTACCAATTCAAAAAGTAACGTTACCAATAAAGGTGGAGCGCCGCCTGGAAACAAAAATGCCGTAGGTAACAAAGGGAATAAAAGTGCCTCGCCGCCAAAAAGAAATAAGAATGCGGTAAAAACAGGTGAATATGAGACAATATTTGCTGACTTACTATCTGACGAAGAAAAGGACATCTATTCTAATGTGAATGATGATCCTTTTTTTATTTTGGAGGAAGAAATAAGAATCCTAAAGATTCGTCAATATAGGATGCTTAAACGCATCAAAGATGCAGAGGCTGGCTTAAACGATGAAGAAGTTGAACGTTTGCAACAGCTTCGGAAAGTTAAAGAGCCATCGGTAATTGATGGGAAAATGGTTACTGTTAAGAGAGAAGTTTTAAAAGATGTACAAGTCACTCGTAAAACATTTAGAAAACTAGATGACATTTTGGCTATTGAGGAAGCATTGACAAGAATTAGCAATCAGTTAACAAAGGCTATTAAGCAACAGAGTGCTTTGTTAGCAAGTGATGCTAAATTACTACTATTGAAGGTTCAAGCTGAAAAAGTTAAAGCTAGTTTAGATGCTACAAATGGAGACATGGATATGCCAGTTTTTATTGATGATATATCAGGTGATGAATATGAGTAAAAAATTATCTGAATTTCTTCCTAAAGCATTTCATACTACTTGGAGGGTAGCATTAAACTCAAATATATTACATGTTGTTGAAAAAGGTGGCCGTGGGTCAGGTAAATCATCTGGCATAGCACACATAATCGTTCAATTGATTATGAGATATCCTGTAAATGCTGTGGCCATTAGATATGTTGATAATACGATTGAGCTATCTATTTTTGAACAGATTAAGTGGGCTATTGAAGAACAAGGTGTGTCTAAGTATTTTAAAGTAAATAAAAGTCCAATGAAAATCACTTATAAGCCTAGGGGTAATTATATTGTTTTTCGTGGCGCACAGAACCCAGAAAGGATTAAGTCCTTAAAGGATTCAAGATTTCCATTTGCTATAGCTTGGATTGAGGAATTAGCCGAGTTTAAAACAGAAGATGATGTAAAAACCATTACCAATTCACTTTTACGTGGTGAATTAGCAGATGGTCTTTTTTATAAATTCTTTTATTCGTACAATCCTCCTAAGCGACGACAATCATGGGTTAATAAGAAATATGAATCTAGCTTCCAACCTGAGAATACTTTCGTTCATCATTCAACATATAAGGATAATCCATTCATAGCTCAAGCATTTATTGAAGAAGTTAATGCCACGAGAGCTAAGAATCCGAAACGTGCTGAGTGGGAGTATGACGGCAAAGCTATTGGTTCAGGAGTTGTTCCGTTTGATAATTTACGAGTAATAAAAGGTTGTATAACTGATGAAATGGTAGCTAACTTTGATAATATCAGAAACGGTCTTGACTTCGGCTATGCTACTGATCCGTTAGCGTTCGTTCGATGGCATTATGATAAAAAGAAAAATGGTATCTATGCTATTGATGAGATATATGGTGTGAAAATTAGTAATAGGGAATTAGCTAAAAAAGTAAAAGCAAAAGGATATGAAGCTGATAGGATTGGTGCAGATTCGGCTGAACCAAAATCGATAGCTGAGCTTATTAATGAGCATTCCATAAAGAAATTATATGGAGTGAAAAAGGGACCTGATTCAGTTGAATACGGGGAAGGATGGCTTGACGATCTAGACTTCATTTGTATAGACCCTTTGAGAACACCAAACATAGCACATGAATTTGAAAACATTGATTATCAAACTGATAAAGATGGCAATCCTAAGCCAAGATTAGAAGATAAAGATAATCACACAATCGATGCTACGCGATATGCATTTAGCGATGATATGAGAAATATAAAAGTAAGCATTACGAATAAAGTTAAATTTGGATTTTAAGAGAGGTGATATTGTGTCAATAGTAGTTAATAGACAGATAGCTGGCGATTTGAATAAACCTTCAGCTGAACTTCTTAATTTTTGTATCAACAAACATGTGGAAGAGTTATTAAGATTACAAAAACTATCAGATTATTATGATGGTAAACATGATATTTTGAAACGAACAAAAGAAAATGAAGGAGCACCTAATAATAAAGTTCTGATCAATCATGCAAAATATGTTGTTGATATGAATGTAGGCTTTATGGTAGGTAATCCAATTTCATATGTTGCAGAGTCAGATAAAAATATTGGTCCTATTTTAGAAGCTTACGATCGGGTAGATATAGTCTCTCACGATACTGAACTAGAGAAAGATTTGTCTACATTTGGCGTTGGATATGAGCTTGTGTATTTGAAAAAGACTAAGGATAATGATGCCACACAGCTAGAAATCAAATGTATTGATCCAAGAGGTATCTTTTTAGTGACAGACGATACAGTAGACAAAAATCCTTTATTTGCCGTTCATTATCAGCCAGTGTTAACACTTCAAGGGGGGATAGATCATTATGTAATTAAGTATTATAACGACAACAGAGTGATAACCTATCATGCTAAATCAAGAGGATCTGGTGAGTACTTGTTTATAAATGCTAAACCACATTATTTTAAAGCAGTTCCGGTGATTGAATACCGAAACAACGAAGAGAAGCAAGGAGACTTTGAACAAGCTATATCATTAATTGACGCTTACAATCTACTGCAATCTGATCGATTAAATGATAAAGAAGCTTTTGTTGACGCAATTTTATTCATAAGAGGGTTTATGTTGGAAGATGGAGATGGTGAAAAGTTAGCAAAAGAAAAAATGCTTCAAACAGGTGCGTTGCCAAGTGAAGTAGATGCTGGCTATCTTACTAAAGAATTAAATGAAGACGGAGTGAATCTTTTAAGATCAGCAATTCTAGATGATATCCATAAGATTACGTATGTGCCAGATATGAATGATGAAAAGTTTTCAGGTAATGTTAGTGGAGAAGCGATGAAATACAAATTGTTTGGCTTGCTACAACTCATGTCTGTTAAATCAAGATACATGATTAAAGGTTTGAGGAAACGAATGGAACTATTTGAAACCATTCTAAAAGTTAAAGATAATTCTATTGATGCTCAAGGAACAAAAATCAAGCTTAAGCCTAATTTACCTGTCAATACTAGCGATATTATAAATCAAATCGTTAGCGCTTATCAAGCTGGCATCTTGCCCCTTAAAGTTCTTTTGGGATGGTTGCCTGATATAGACGATGTTGATGAGGTTCTAAAACAGCTTAATACTGAAAAAGAGAAAGCTATTGAGCTCAATCAGAAAGCGTATGGTGTACAAGCTAAAGATAGCCATAGCGATTTAGATAAAGGTTCTGAGGAGGATAACTACGATGATTACAGCAATATTTAAAAAGGAAAATAATCAGTATGTAAGTTATTCCATTTCAGGACATGCAAACTTTGCCCCAAAAGGACAAGATATTATTTGTGCTGGTGTATCAGCTCTATATATAGCTGTGACTAATGTATTGATAAAGCAACATGCCGCAACGATTGAGGTTGATGGATCTATTCAGTTAGGTATTATCAAAGATTCTCAGTATATAGTGACTATTCTTTATGAAAACTTATGCGAAATAGCAAAAGAATATCCAAATCATATAGAAATAGTTAATCGTGATGAAAAATCAGGAGCTAATTAAATGGCTAAAAAAAAGAAACAGGACGAACAAACATACTGGCAATTACGAAATATTAAAGCGGAAAAAAGAATTAATGATGGGGCAAAAGCGCTAGAGGATAAATTAATAATAGCCTATCGTCAAGCACAATACTACTTGACTAAACAAACCCGAAAGCTCTTTGATAGGTCAAAAAAGCGTACAGGGTTAGATGAAAAAGAAGCAAGGAGATTGCTGAACGAAACTGTATCCCCTTCGGAACTTGTAAAGTTAAAGGTCTTGTCTGAACAAATAAGTAATACTACTCTACAAAAGGAAGCCAAGAAAAAGTTAACCAGTTTAGCATTTAAAAAACGAATAACTAAAGCTGAGGACTTAAAAGCCAAGTCTTTTTTAGTTTCTAAACAAATTGCTAATGTACAGCTAGAAAAGCAAACAGAGTTCTATATCGATGTTATTCATGAATCCTATCGTGAAGCAACTGCTGAATCAGTTATTCGACAAGCTAAAGAAAATGCTAAGAACGGCCTTGTAATTGAAGTATGGAATAAAAAAGGTTATCAGTTTAAAGAGTTATCGACTAGATACACAAAGAACATCCTTGATAGTCATTGGCATGGATCAAATTATTCTAAACGCTTGTGGAGTGATACTGAAGCTTTAGCAACAAGGCTAGAAGCGTTGTTCACAGTTGAGTCAATGACAGGAATGTCAGAGTTTGAAATGGCTAAGACAATAGCTAGAGAGTTTGACCGATCTATTGGTGTTGCAAGGCGTTTGATTCGTACAGAAGCGAATTATATGTCAAATCAAGCGAAACTTAAAGCATGGCAAAATAGAGGCATAAAATACTATATGCTTGTCGCAGTTTTAGATTTGAAAACTTCTAAAATCTGTAAAAATAAAGATCATAAAGTCTATTTAGTTTCCAAAGCGGTTGTTAATGGGGCTAACGGAACATATCCTCCATTCCATCCCTGGTGTAGAACAATTGCCATTATCTATAGTAAACGAATATTGAACCTTCCTAGGGAAGCTATAGATCCGATCAGTGGCGATACAATGCCTATCAGAGGTGCAACTACTTATAATGAATGGATGGATAAGCTTAAAGAAAAGTATCCAGAAGAAAAGATAGCCTTGCAAAAGAAAAAAATATTAGGGTTGTGATTTATTTTGATTTTAGAGAATTTAACCTCAGGTTATAAACTGATAGAAACGAAAGCTTAGCAACTGCTGGGCTTTTTATTATGTCCAAGCGTGATGACGTTAAAAGCTCCGGAAGTGCAAGCATTTATCCACTTTAAAAGATATGGAAGGAGTACTAACTATGGAACAAAAAAAACTGTTGCTATTAAATCTACAATTCTTTGCTGAAAAAGATGAAACAGATATTCCAGACGGTTCTGAAACATCCAAAAAGTTGAATGTAGATGAGTTGAGCGATGAAGAAATTACAGCAATTAAAGAAAAATTTGGTTTTAAAGATGACAAAGAAGTTGATTCTATTGTCAAAAGCAAAAAGTCACGTTGGCAGAAAGAGCTCGAAGAAGAAAAAAATGAAGCTGCTCGTTTAGCAAAACTTAGTGAGGAAGAACGACAAAAAGAATTACTCAACAAAGAGAAGTCAGATTTCGAAAAGGAAAAAGAAGCATTTAGACAGGAACAATTATTTGTAGAAAAAGGTAACCAGTTGCAGTCAATCGGAATTAGCAAAGAATTAGCGTCGCGTATTAAAGGTGATACAGCAGAAGAAATTTTAGAAGATGTCAAAACGTTTAAAAAGGCTTGGGACGAAGCGTTAAAAATTGCTGTTGACCAGGCACTGTTGAGTTCGGTTGATTCACCGCTAGGATCGAATGCATCTATTCCTGACACAAACCCTTTTGCGCCTGAAACTTTAAACCTTACAGAACAAGGAAGATTGCTACGAGAAGACCCAGAAAAAGCTAAAGCTTTACAAGCATTAGTTAATAAATAGAAAGTAGGAGAAAAAATGGAAAAAAGTTTAATTAAAATGAATTTGCAAATATTTGCAGCGAAAACGAAGATCGAAGATGTCATCGTACCTGAGGTATTCAATAGTTATGTTATTGAACGTACAGCTGAATTATCAGCATTGTATCAGTCAGGTATTGTTGTGAAAGACCCAGAACTAGATGCGTTAGCAACTGCTGGTGGTAAGCTGATTAACATGCCGTTTTGGCAAGACTTAACTGGTGAAGATGAAGTGTTATCTGATACAGATTCTTTAGAAACAGATAAAATTACCGCTAGTCAAGATGTTGCTGCTCTTTTAATGCGAGGTAAAGCATGGAAAGTAAATGATTTATCTAAGGCTCTATCTGGGGATGATCCTATGCGTGCGATCGGTGATTTGGTCGCTGCTTATTGGGCACGTCGTCAACAAGCTACTTTGTTAAGCGTCTTAAAAGGTGTGTTTGGAGCAGCTTCTACTAAGATGAATGAAAATAGTTTAGATATTTCAGCCGAAACTGGTAATGATTCAGCGTTTACTGGCGAAACATTCTTAGATGCATCTTATAAACTAGGTGATGCCGAAGAAAAACTAACTGCGATCGCAGTCCATTCATCTGTTTATGCGAACTTACGTAAGCAAAACTTGATTGAATTCTTATTAGATTCTAACAACACGAAGATTCCTACTTACATGGGAAAACGTGTAATTGTTGATGACGGAATGCCAGTATCTGGAGATGTTTTTACATCCTATATTTTCGGGCAAGGTGCTATTGGTTTAGGTAATGGGGCAGCTCCTGTTCCTACAGAAACAGACCGGGATGCATTGGCTGGAGATGATATTTTAGTTAACCGTCAACACTTCTTATTGCATCCACGCGGAGTGAAATTTACAAATAAAACTGTTACGGGTTCATCACCTACGAACGCAGAATTAGCTACAGGAGGAAACTGGGAACGTGTTTATGAGTCTAAAAATGTTCGTATTGTTCAATTTAAGCATAAACTTTGGGTTCCTAAAACTGTTATTCCTGGTGGAGGAACGGGCGAATAAAGGGGTAATCTTTATGGATAAAGAAGAAGTAATCAAGCACACAAAAGCACTTGTTGTTCGACTTGGAATTGATGAGACTGAATCTGAAAAAATCAAAGGAATGTTAGAGGATGCTATTGTTTTAGTTCTTGATTATACCAACAGAGAAAAAATGATAGACAAGCTATACTATTACGCTCGTCAACTAGTAATAATCACTTGGAATCAAGAAGGGAACGAGGGAGAGACTTCACGCTCAGAGGGTGGTGTCTCTCAAAGTTTTATTACAGATATTCCTGAAAAGCTAAAATCTGGATTGAATAACTATCGCATAGGAAAGGTTGTGAAATACTATGCGTCTAAGAAAACGTAATTTGGTTGTTGCCTACTTGAAAAAACGTCATCTTGAAAAAGATGATGAAGGAAATGACGTTGTTACCTATTCAAGTGAGTTCAATGAACTACACATGAATATTCAGTCTGCGGGTGGACAAGTAGCAGCTACAATTTATGGTCAACATTTACCTTATATCAAACTCTGTAAATATCAAGGAGATTTGTTAAAGCCAAATAGAAATGAAAAAGATGGCATTTGTTTATATGTTAAACCAGAAAATGATCCAGATTATGAGATTGAATCAATTCAGCCTTTCTCTTCTCATTTAAATATCACATTAAAGAAAAGAGGAGTGTAATGGGTGTTGAGATTAGAGGCTTAGACCGCCTTAAACGTAAAACCAAGAAAGCGACAGAGTTAATATCTGATGCAGCATGGGATGCGACTTTTGAACTTACAGAATTGATTCAGGGAGCTGCAGAACTACGCTTGGCTTCCAGCATTAAATACGGAAGTGGTGAACTGTCAGGAAGTTTAAAAAATGAGGTTGTAGTTGATGCGAGTGGTCATCTTGTCGGCCGTGTCTGGTCAGATAAAGAACAAGCAATTTACAGAGAGTTTGGTACTGGGCAAATTGGAGAAGCAAGTTCTAAAGACATTCCGACTGGAATAATGCCTGTTTATTCGCAGAAACCTTGGTTTATCCCGGCTGAAAAAGTAGCAATAGACTTAGAAGCTATGTATGGTATTCCAAAAATTACGATTCAAGGCCAAGATTTTTTCATAACTAAAGGTCAGCCCTCGAGACCGTTCTTGTATCCGTCACTTCAAGAAATGGTTGAACAAGCTTCAGAAATATATATAAAGCATGTTAAAGAAAGGCTGAGGGAATTATGAATAAGATTGACTTGAAACCTATTGTTTATCAATTACTTACACAAGTTAAAGAGATTAAGAAAGTTGCAACTGATTATCCAAGTAACTGGACCTCATTCCCTTCCGCGATATATAGAACTAGCTCACAACCAAAAGAAATCGATTCGCAAAAAAAAGAGTTACAGACAACTTGGATGATTACTATTGAGTTATATGGAAATACTAGTTTGACTGCATTGACATCATTAGTTATAGAGAAGTTTAATTCTATAGGATTTACAGGTACTAGTAAAGATGCAAACACAGCTGATATGCATCGAGTTATCGTTGAACTAACTGGTGTAGTTGACAATGTAACAAAATATGTTTATAAAAAATGAAAATTTGGAGGTAGCGACAATGAAAAAATTAGATTTACAACTACTTGCTGGAGAACCAGCATTTGAAGGGCTATTATCAAAAGGCACTAAGTTGTCATACAAAGATGGGGCAACTTCAAAAGATATCGCAGCAGTAAAATCCATTCCAGCATTAGGAACAGACCCTGAAAAAGTAGAAGTGACTCACTTGGGTTCAGAAAAAAAAGCATATATTAAAGGATTACAAGATAGTGAAAGCTTAGAATTTGCTATCGTTTATCAAGGAACAAACTTCAATGATATTCATACTATGGTAAAATCTGGCAAATCATTTGATTTCACGATTACCTATCCTGATGGATTAACAGCAACTTTTTCAGGAGAACCAGATTATAAATTTGATGGAGCAGAAGTCAATCAAGCTATTGGTTTTAATTTAGTTGTAGTAGTATCCAAAGGACCAGATTTTACACCTGTCACTGCTCCAACAACAAAATAAACAACAATTTAAAGAGCAGAGAAACTCTCTGCTCTTTTATTTAGGAGGAAATGTAAATGTCAAAAAATAATTTAGTAGCTATGCCTTTAACAAAAGAGTTTGAATTTGGTGACTTAACACTTCAATTGCGATTAGATGGGAAATCTATTCTTAACATTGAAAAGCGATTAGATGAAGGTATCATGGGATTATTTGTAAAAAAACAAGGGGAACTTAAATTACCACCTGCAAATAGTTTACTCATCATTTTGCAAGGAGCAAATAAGACGAGTGGTGTAACAGATAAGGTTATGGTTGATGCATTCGAAAAATATATTGATTCAGGCAAAACTACAATGGATTTATTTGCAGAAATCAATGATTTCTTAGATGAATCTGGTTTTTTCGGAAAGAAAAAAACGGAGAAAGAAGAGACAAATGGGGAATCTCTGGATCAGGAAGTAACCGAGGAGGAAAGCATGCTGTAACATACAGCACTTTAAGTGAGCTTCTAGAGGCTATGTATCCACAAGCTGTAGAAGCAGGCATCCCAGCTTCAGAATATTGGCTTATGACTTTTGATGAGCTTATGGTACAGATTCAGGCCAACAAAAAGTGTAAAGAAAACGAGCTGAGAGAAAAAGCAATGTTCGATTACTCTCAACAAAAATTAGCAGTTTATGCTTTTAATGATCCAAAAAAATTCCCTAAGTTTGAAGAAGTATATCCTTTTTTGAAAGACGTTGAACAAGTGGTTAATCAAGGAATAAAAGAATACAACACTCAAGAAGACTCAATGTATAGAGATCAGGATATTTTAATGAAAAATGCCAAGGCTATTAAAGAAACTAGGAAACGAAAGATGATTGAAGAAAGGTAGGTGAAAAATATGGCGATAGAACTTGAAACATTAGAAGTTCTGTTAGATGTTAACTTATCAAAAATCGATGCAGCTATGGAGAAAGTTTGGCCTAAGTTTGATTCTATGTTAAAAAAAATTGAAGGTACTTCAAAAGATAGCATGGATAAAACTGAAAAAAATCTAAATATAGATAAAGGCGTACAAGCGTTTAGTAAGCAATTGGATGAATTATCTAAAAATGTTGAGCGTATGACTAATACTATTTCTAAAAATACCAAAGATGCATCAAGTAATATTGGAAATAACTTTGCATCAGGTATAAGGAAAGCAAAACCAAAAGTTTCTAAAGAGGTTGACGCTCTGGTCAATGAAATTAATGCAAAAATGGGTCAAGCAAAAGCAGCACAAGAGAAGGTTGCGTATTTAAAATCACAAAGACAAGATGCATCTGCAAAAGGTGATACGGGGAAAACAATTAAATACGATGAACAAATCGCAAGAGCGCAAGCAAATATGACTAAATTTCATGATCAAGCAAAGGGATTAGCCAAAGGGATAAAATCTGAATTTGACTCGGTGCCAAGTTCTTTAGATAACATTGTGAAAAAAATGGCACTGAACGAAATTCAAATAGAAGCTATGAGAAAGAAAATAAAAGGATTAAAAAGTACGTATGAAGACCAAAGGATTCCGAAAGGTACTTTTCAAAATGGTTTTAAAGAGTTTAAAGATACTCCTGCATCAGACAAAACGGCAGAAGCTATTCAAAAGCAATCAGTCAAAATGAATAAATTAATTAATGACAATGATAGATTGCAAAAAGAATATGCTAAAACAGAAGATAGAGCTAATTCATTGAGAAAAGCTTTAGCACGAATTAATACGGCGTTGGGATCTTCGTCAATTCGTACAGGAGATGCTGTAGATGGAGCTACTAAAACAGGAGCTGGAATGAAACAATCAGAGCGTGCAGTTTCAAGATATGGTGGAGTATTTAATCGTATGCAAAATGCTCTTTCTCATGGATCAAGAGGATTAGGCAATGGTTTTAAAGATAGTCTAGGTTTTGTAAGTAAATTCGGTAGCATATTTTCTTTAACTAGTAATAAAGTTAATCGAGGAACACAAGGAATGTCTCGGCGAACTGGACAGCTAGGTCAGTCGATGCGTGGATTGTTACCATCATTAATTGTTTATCAATTAATTGGAAGAGCAATATCTGGATTAGCCAAAAATTTGTTTGCAGCTTTTAGGACCAATGAACAATTTTCTAATTCTTTAAATCAAATCAAAGTTAATCTTATGACTGCTTTTTATCCCATTTACACAGCGATTTTACCAGCAGTTAATACGTTAATGAATGCACTTGCAACGTTAACAGGCCAATTTGCAGCTTTTATAGCATCTATTTTTGGAACTACTTATCAAGCAGCAAAGACAGGAGCTAGTGGACTTTATGATGATATTCAAGCATTGGAAGATACTGGAGATGCTGCAGAAAAAACTAAGGAAAAAGTGAAAAAATTAGAACGAGTATTGATGGGGTTTGACGAAATCAATAAATTGAGTCTGAATAATGACAAAGAGGATGATAGTTCCTTAGATAAACCTAACAAACCGTCTACTGATTTTGGTGCAGCAACAGGGGATTACCAGCCGCCAGCGTGGATGAAAAACTTTAAAAATCTGCTTAAAGATTTTTTCAAACCATTTCAAGATGCTTGGAATAATCAAGGTAAAAAAGTAATAGATGCTTGGAACTATGCTTTAAAAGAAGTAATAGGATTGGCAAAAGCTATAGGCAAGTCATTTATGGAAGTATGGACTAACGGGACAGGTCAGCGATTTATTGAAAATCTTCTAATATTATTAGCAGATGTATTAAATATTATTGGTGACATAGCAGGTGCATTTAGAAGAGCATGGGAAGACGATGGTAGAGGGACTGCCCTTATACAATCTATATTTGATATGTGGAACTCTATTTTAGAACTTTTGCATAGTGTTGCGACCGCTTTTAGAGATGCATGGAATGACGGTACTGGCGAATCAATTGCTGCTAATATATTAGAAATCTATACTAATATTTTTAAGACAATAGGTAATATTGCTGATCAATTAAAGAAAGCATGGGAATCTAATAATACTGGAAGAGAAATCTTTTCAATAATTCTTGGAATTATTGATGATATTCTAAGTCACATAAATGGTATAACTAAAGCGACTGCTGATTGGGCTAAAACTCTTGATTTTACGCCGTTATTAAGTAGTGTTAAAAATTTACTGAAAAGCATTCGTCCATTAGCTGACAAGGTCGGAGAAGGGTTAGAATGGTTCTATAAAAACGTCTTATTACCTTTAGCAAGCTATACTATTCAAGATTTAATACCAGCATTTTTAGATACGTTAAAAGGAGTTATTGATTTACTTAGTGGCGTCATTGACGCATTTAAGCCAGCTTTTGATTATTTTTGGAACAATGTATTAAAACCCCTAGCCGAATGGACAGGGGGTATAGTAGTTGATGTATTGAAATCACTTGGTGATGTGTTGTCTACAATTGGTCAATGGCTTTCAGAACACGCAGAAGGTTTTTCAAATTTCGTTATAGCTTTTGGTACATTTGTAGGAGCGATTAAAGTAATAGGAGCTGCTGTGAAAGTTGTTGAAGTTCTATCTGGAATCTTCACTTTTCTTTCGAGTATTGGTGGCCTTAGTGGAGTGCTTTCTGCAGTAGGAACAGCGATTGGTACAGTAGTTGGTATTTTAGGAGGACCTATAACAGTAGCGATAGGAGCGGCTATTGCAGCAGGAGTGTTACTTTGGAAAAACTGGGATACAGTAAAAGAAAAAGCAGGACAATTAGGTAAATGGATTAATGAAAAGTGGAATGGAATTAAAAGTTCTACATCTGAAGCTTGGGATAGTGTAAAAAAATGGAGCTCTGAAAAATGGGAAGATACAAAAAAATCAGTTAGTGATAAAGTATCTACAATTAAAACTAATGTGTCAGATAAATGGAGTGAAATAAAAAGAGGAACATCTGATACTTGGGAAAATGTAAAAAGTACAGTATCTGATAAAGCAAATACAGCAAAAAATAATGCTGTTAGTGCATGGTCGAATATGAAAGAAAAAATGGGAAGTTATTCGAGCACAATCAAATCAAATGCAAAAAATGCATTTGATAGTGTAGCTTCTTGGGCATCTGGAATGGGTGAAAAAATAGGCTCAGGATTAAGCAGAGGTGTAAATGCTGTGAAAAGAGGAGCAGCAGCGATTGGTAATGGAATTGTTAGTGTTATTGGGGGCGCTGTAAATGGAGTCATCAATGGTATTAACTGGGTACTAGGAGCAGTAGGATCAAGTAATCGTTTAACTGCGTGGGAAGTTCCAAGGTATGCAAAAGGTACCAATGGACATCCAGGAGGGTATGCAATGGTTAATGATGCTGCTGGCAGCCGTTATCAAGAAATGTTTATGCTGCCTGACGGAAGAGCTGGTTTATTCCCTAAACAAAGAAATTTGTTAGTTAACTTACCTAAAGGTTCGCAAGTTATACCAGGAAATCAAATACCAAATTATGCTAAAGGAACTAGTGGGTGGCTGGATAATCTTCAAGATTTAGCTTCGAATATTTGGGACTATGCAACCAATCCTAAAAAAGTATTAGATGCTGCTGTATCAAAATTTACTGATTTATCTGGAGTGTTTGAACCCGCACTGTCAATTGCTAAAGGTGGAATATCAAAGATGACTGAAGGCGCAGTCGGTTTTGTTAAAAAATTCTTTGATGAGGGTAGCGAATCCCCAAAAGGTACTGGAGTTGAAAGATGGAGGCCTGTTATTAAAAAGGCTTTAAGTATGAATGGATTACCTTCTAATGAAACATATACTGGTGCTTGGTTAAGGCAAGTGCAATCTGAATCTGGAGGAAATGAAAAAGCAGTACAAGGTGGATATGTTGATGTAAACACTATTTCAGGAGACCTTGCAAAAGGGTTACTACAAACAATATCTGCTACATTCAATGCATATAAATTCCCAGGTCATGGAAATATTTTTAATGGATTTGACAATTCATTGGCAGCAATAAACTATGCAAAAAACAGATATGGAGTTACAGGAATGCTTCAAGTTATTGGTCATGGACATGGCTATGCTAAAGGAACACCTTGGGTACCTGAGGACCAATTAGCAATGATTCATAAAGGAGAAATGGTTGTTCCAGCTGGCGCAAATCCTTTTAATCCAGATAATCAATTTAAAGACTTTAAAAATCTGCGTATGCCTGACCAATTATATTCGTCACAAAGTACAATAAATAATACTGATTTTAACAATTCCTCTCCAAATAATGTAAATAGTTATGGTATTTCTAGACTAGAGAATTCTTTGGTTAATGCAATTATGTCCCTAGTGAGTTCTCTTGGTGCATCAGCTTCGCAAAATCGGGATGGTGATATAATTATAAACATAGGCGGAGAAGAATTTGCTCGAATTGCTATTTCTAAAATTAATGAATATAATCGGAAAATTGGTTATAATGCACTTGAAATATAGAGGTGAAACTATGTCTGGAATGTTAAAAATAAACGGACAGACTGTTCGATATCCTAAAGAATATTCAGTAGGGATACAAGCAATTGATGCTGATTCTAGCGGCAGAAATGCTAATGGAGAAATGGTACGAGATGTAATTGCAGAGAAAATTAAATTAACAATGAAGTGGGGGCCTCTGAGTGATTCAGAGGTCTCTTCCATTTTGCAAGCTGTAAAAAGTAATTTCTTTCAAGTTGAATACCCAGACCCCTTGATTGGAAGGCAAAGAGTTAAAACATTTTATGTAGGTGATAGAACAGCTCCTTCTTATTCATGGAATGGTAAATTTGAAGAATTGAAGTGGGAAGGATTAGAAATGAACTTTATTGAACAGTAGGCAGAAAGGAGTATACATGTTAAAAGTTTCAGAAAGATTTTTAGAAAAAATAAAAAGCATGGATAGAAATATCGTCACTCGTATAACTGCAAAAAATAAAGTATACACTGGTAATGATGTTAATTATTTAAAACTTGACTATGGTGCAATGGTCGGAGACAGCCTACAAATTGGCTCTACGTATTCTAACTCTTTAGAAATAGAATTTTGTTCAGTAATTACAGAGTTTGAAGAGATGGACGAAATCATAATTGAATTAGGTGTTGTAATTCATGATGCAGAAAGTGATATCAGTTCAGTTAAACCGGCAAAAGTAGGCTCAGCTAAGATAGGTTCAGCTAAATTAGTTGGATATAAGCCAACTGAATATGAATATGTTAATATGGGAACTTTCTATATTACAGAATCAGATCCTGATAGAAATGAGAAAAAGACTACAATTAAAGCTTTAGACAGTTTCGTTTATATGGAAGGAATGTACAAGTCAGAATTACCTGAAATGGAAACAATAAGAAATATTGCAATTGATATTGCTAATAAAGCTGGTATTAAAGTTGATTTATCGTCATTTAATGGATTAAGCACGGTTAGAATAAAAACTCCTAAAAACTGTACTTATAGACAAGCAATTGGAATGATAGCACAATTTGAATGCGGATACGCTCATTTTAATAGAGATGGACTTTTAACTATAAGAAATCTGACAGATCCACGCTTTCAAATAACGCCAAGTGAATACTTTATGAAAGGCCTAAAAAAGAACGAATTAATGTACAAGCTTGGCGGTATTTCTTGTGAAGTAAGATCTGATGAAGAAGGTAGTAGTGAAACTATATTACTTAAAGCTGGTTCCGATAAAGGAGCTCAGATAAAGTTATCTAATAATTCTATGACACAAACATTATTAGATGATATGTATGTGAAATTAAGGAATTTAAACTTTTACCCATACAATTTATCTTGGCGAGGTAATCCAGCATTGGAAGTTGGAGATTGGATTACTTTTACAGATAGAGAAGGTAACAAATTCAAAAGTCCTAATCTAAGCTATTCTTTAGAATATAGAGGTGGCTTAAAAGGAACGAGTTCAGCCGACACTAAAGCTATTTCATCACAAACAACTCAATTCAAAGGACCTATTCAACAACAACTAGATGATTTATATTCTAGAGTTGATGCTGCTGGTAAAAATAATGTATATGATGGGACAGACGAACCTAAAAATCCGAAAGAAGGGGACCTGTGGTTTAAACCTAATGGCCCAGATACTGAAATTTGGATATATAGAGATGGAAAATGGGTAATGCAAACCTCAACTGCTTTAGATGAAGATATTAAGGAGAAAATTGAAAATTCTACCCCTTCCGACGAAATCGTGAAAACAATTAATTTAAGTCAAGAAATGGATGGAAAAGAATGGCTTAAAATTACAGGTGCAAAAATTTGGCTAACAGATCAAACAAAAATTGATGATGCGATTATTACTCACGGGATGATAGGTTCTGTAGATGCTGGAACAATAAAAGTAGGAACTTTAGATGCTGGTAAAATAAGAGTAGTTAATCTTGATGCTAGCGCAATTAGTACGGGTACTTTGACTGCAATTAATATTGAAGGAGTAAGAATAAAGAGTGCTACAATAACGTCAATAGGACAAGATTTCACGATGATAGAAGATAATGGGTCAATTACTTGGAAAAGAAATAGTGATCAAAAAGAAATTTTCAAATTCTATACTACTCTCATAAATCAAAAAGAAGGAAATGTTAGGTTAGAAGTTTCAGATGAAGGATCTTTTACGATATTTAATAAAAAGCTTAATAAAGCATTTTTGTCATTTTTTGGCGCCACTAATAACATGTCAGGGACAGCTAATTTAGATAATTTTTATGTTGTTGGTAGTGGTCATAGTTTGAATTTTGCACCTGGGAGCTTTGGTTATTCTTCTACAGCCAGTAAGAGTCCTAGTTTAAATGTGAGTAGCAGTGGTTTTAGTATAGGGAATAATGATACTAAAGTATTAGGATCATCTGGAGGAAGGATTAGTATATCCGCTACTTCTACAAGTGTCACAGGAAATCTTAGTGTTACTGGCTCTAAAAATTCTCTTGTTGATACAGAAAACTATGGACAGCGTTTATTAAATGCTTATGAAACTCCAGAATACTATTTTGCAGATTATGGAAAATCAGTAACTGGATCAGATGGCCAAGTAAAAATTGAAATCGAATCTATTTTCTTAGAAACAATTTTTACTAACAATGAAAACTACCATGTTATGTTAAGTCCTTACGGAGAAGGTTCAATTTGGGTAGAAGAAATAAAGAGTACCTATTTTATTGTAAAAAGTGACAAGCCAGAAATACCTTTTTCTTGGAATATTATTGCATATAGAAAAAATTATGAAGATGTTAGACTGAACCAACCTCAATAGTGGAAAAGGAGAATATATGATGCCTATAAAAGAAATGGAAATTTCGTCAGAACAAGTAATTGATCAATTATTAAAAAAAATAACAGAGTTAGAATATGAAAATGCAGCTTTAAAAGCAGTTCTATCTAATAAAGACAGTAATGATTAAGGAGTGTTTTTATGTCTTATGAAAAACAGCATTGGCAAACATATGATGAATTAAAGACAGAAGAAGAGAATAAAGCGTTAGGTGCAGTTGTAACATCTGAACGCATGAATCATGTAGAAGATGGAATCGCAATCTCACACGAAAACATTGATAGTCATACTAAGCAGTTTGATAATCCTCATAAGGTAACTTCTGAACAGGTAGGAGCTTATACTAAAGAAGAATCTAATAAAAAATTCGCAGCATTGGGCAGTTCGTATACAAAAAAAGAATCAGAGGATTTATTTATTGAACAAGCTGAAGCAGAAAATGGTCTATTTGTAAGGAAAAATTCTAAAATATTAGATTTAAATGATGCTGTGGATCCAGGTATTTATTCGATTCCAGCTACAGGGGTGGAAAATAAACCATTACCAAACTCTGGAAGCTTGATTGTTAATAAAGATTCAGGTGGAGTCAGACAATTATTTCAAACAGAACGGACAGTTGTTATTCGCCAATTTGGTGGAATCCCTTCAACATGGACAGACTGGAAAGAAGTCGCATTTGCACCGAATGTTGTGAATTTAACTGAACCCCAGCGTATAGGTGGGATTAAAGAGTTTTCTGAAATTCCTTTAGTAAATGGAAAAGAAGTTGCTTTAAAAGATGAAACGTTTATTTACAAAAAAGCAGGACTGGATGAAGTAGAAGCTGCATACAGAAGTGCTTTTGGAGCAGAAACCAATATTCTTTTAGTTCGTAAGGGAAATAAGGTCGATGCTTATTTGCGAGTTAATGTGGTGGATGTAGAAAAATTAAAGCCAAACATGGTCCAAATTTTTAAAATTCCTAAAGGATTTATGATTGATCAAGAAATGAGAGCAGGATATTGGAATACCGCATTAACAACTGTGCAATATACCTATCCTCAAGGTAATTATGGAGCATTATATGAGGAAGGCGTGAAGGGAATTAGGTTTGGTAGTGACAGAAAAGGGAATCATTATGTTTGTGGTAGTTGGTACACTGCAGATGCTTTCCCGGAAACATAAAATAATGATGGAATAAACTAAAGATAAACCGTTTAGCGAAAGCTAAGCGGTTTTATTGTAAGTAGAAAGTAGGTGCAGGATGAACTTAACACTAGAACAATGGTTAGCGGTGATTACATTTTTAAGCGGAATTATCTTCGCATTAATGAAATTCTATCATGTCTTCTCTCAATTAGAAGATAGCATGAAAGAACTAAAACAGGCTGTTGACCGATTAAATAACCATGAAGTGCGCATTAGTCGATTGGAAGAACAAAATAAAACCCTCTTTCGAGGAATTGGAGGAAATAAAAATGATTGATTGGAAATCAAGAATAAAAAATAAACAATTCTGGTTGTCTCTTATTCCTGCAGTTTTGCTAGTTATTCAAGTAGTTGCAGTTCCTTTTGGGTATAAATTTCAAATTGATGTGATTAATCAGCAACTGCTAGATGTTGTCAATGCAGTGTTTGTTGTATTAACTATTTTAGGAATTGTGACAGACCATACAACGCCTGGTTTATCAGATAAAAAGGAGACAAATAAATGAAAAAGAAAATTTTAGCAGGAGCGCTTGTCGCTCTGTTTTTTATGCCTACTGCTGTATTTGCCGCAAAAGGTGACCAAGGCGTTGACTGGGCGATTTATCAAGGTGAACAAGGGCGTTTTGGTTATGCACATGATAAATTCGCTATCGCTCAAATTGGCGGCTACAATGCTAGTGGTATTTACGATCAGTATACCTATAAAACTCAAGTAGCAAGTGCCATTGCTCAAGGAAAAAGAGCACATACTTATATTTGGTATGACACGTTCGGTAGCATGGATATTGCCAAAATAACAATGGATTATTTCTTACCACGTATTCAAACACCAAAAAATTCTATTGTAGCATTGGATTTTGAACATGGAGCTAGTCCTGATATAAACGCAAATACGGAAACAATCTTGTATGGTATGCGACGGATTAAAGAGGCAGGTTACACGCCAATGTATTATAGCTACAAGCCTTTTACGTTACAATACGTGGACTATCAGAAAATTATTAAAGAGTTTCCTAACTCTTTATGGATTGCTGCCTATCCTAGCTATGAGGTAACGCCAGAACCACTATATGCTTATTTCCCAAGTATGGAGGGCATTGGAATATGGCAATTTACATCCACTTATATTGCTGGTGGGTTAGATGGTAACGTAGACTTAACAGGAATTACGGATAGCGGATATACGGCTACTGACAAACCAGAAACGGACACGCCAGCAACAGATGCAGGGGAAGAAATTGAAAAAACACCCAATTCTGATGTTAGAGTCGGTGACACGGTTAAAGTGAAATTTAATGTTGATGCTTGGGCAACTGGTGAAGCTATTCCAGATTGGGTAAAAGGAAACAGCTATAAAGTGCAAGAAGTAACTGGAAGCAGAGTGTTGCTAGAAGGCATTTTGTCGTGGATTAGCAAAGGGGATATTGAACTATTGCCAGATGCAACAGTCGTCCCTGATAAGCAACCAGAAGCAACTCATGTGGTACAATACGGTGAAACGTTATCCAGCATTGCTTATCAATATGGAACAGACTATCAAACGTTGGCGGCATTAAATGGATTGGCTAATCCAAATCTTATTTATCCTAGTCAAGTTTTGAAAGTAAATGGATCAGCAGTAAGTAACGTTTACACAGTTCAATACGGTGATAATTTATCTAGCATTGCAGGTAAACTTGGAACGACTTATCAAACATTAGCTGCATTAAACGGATTAAAAAATCCTAACTTGATTTATCCTGGCCAAAATTTAAATTACTAACAAAAAAGTAAAAGCCTACTTCTCAATTCGAGAGGTAGGCTTATTTTTATAAATATTCTACATTTTCACCGTTTACTAAAAATAGAGTTGCTTCAGGTTGTTCTTCTAAAATTTCTAAACCTTCATCAAATTCAGTTTCTTCGCAGTACTCTTTAAATTCGTTTCTTTCAACAATCCATAGATCACCTTTTCTAAAATCTTGAGACATAGACCACACATCACTTTTAAATTTTGAAAACACAACATCCATCTCAGTTGAAAAAGTCATTTCATAATTTTCTAAATAGTTTTCTAATTCTGTTTTTGTCATTTTAATTACCCCTTCATTTTTTTATTTTGATGATACTATTTTGTAGACTCCCTTTCTTTATCATTCTTGTATAAGTGAGATACAAGTTGATCCAAAGTTTTGTCTACTGCTAAAGCTAATAGTATCATTGTGCCAATCTTAATATTTTTCCAATCATCAGAATTATTCAGTCTCGTTAAACTGCTAGCAGTTATACCAGTTTTTTTACTTATCTGATAGTTGCTAGTAAACCCAAAATCTTTCTTGAATTGTTCGAACCAATTCACTGCGAATCACTACTTTCTTTTACTTAAAATCCCTACAATCACTAAAACGACAATATAAGTAACCCAATTAATTACATTGAAAATTGTAAGCACTAAACCAACTAAAACGATGGCTAATAATGTTAAACTGTAAACTTTTCTTTTCATGTCTTTCATGCTAGAATTAATTTATAGAGAGGGAGCCGTAGCTCCCACAATCAATGTTCTTTTTTGTCGTTGTCATTATCTTTGTTTAGGTCTTTTAAAAGTTTTGCGGCTGTTAAAATTCCTACTACGATGGCAACGGCTTTTCCTATATCGTCTAGCATTTTTTCACCTCCTTGACTATATATTTATTATAATACGCAATGCGTAATAAGTCAATAGTTTTTATTAGAAAAATTGTATTTTAAACATTACTCCTTGAAAATCGGAACAGATGTTCGTATAATGTTTTCGATAGGAGAGTGTGAAGAAATGGTGAGACGAACTAAAAAAGAGTTTAAACCTTACAATGATTATGTTGACCGTCCTTTTGAATTAAAGTGGCCTACAGCTTTTCCGTTGGGCGAATTAACAGAAGCGATTAAAAATACAGACGAATATCACGCTCGAAACATCGAGCGATTACCCCAACAATCCCAACAGCAAATAGAATATTTTTTAGATCGCTCTATTAAGCAAAACAAAGTGCTAGAGATTCAATTGAATTCGTTAGATGAATATGATCGCGTAAAACCACACGTTTGCGGTGTTTTTCGGGGAATGGCAGAATTCGATGTTGTTCTAATTGGTGAACAAGAAATCGATTTTTACGACATAAGACATATTCAGATTCATAATTTCACGAAATGGAGTGAAGAGCATGTGACTGAAGAAAATCCATTCGACGAAGAAACAGAACATTGCGACACAATAGATGAATTTGTGGACGAATATTTCGATGATACTTGGATCGAATAATTTAACCCCAACTCAATATTAGAGTTGGGGTTTATTTTATGCACTAATCAATTTTCTAACTACTTACTAGTAAATTGAAGAGACTAAATTTATTTAAGAATTCCAAAACGTAAGACTATATCTATTAGCAGTATGCTAACAATAATCCACAAAGTTATACGTTTGTGAATAGGTTTACAATCATGAAAAATACTTCTTATTTGTTGTCTTCGTTTGCTTAAATGCTTTTTTATTTTTGCCATAACATATCTCCCAAATATCTATTACAAATCTAACAATTTCTGTTTCTTTTTATCAAATTCCTCTTGAGAAAGAATCCCCATATCTAAAAGTTCTTTTAATTTTTTTAAATTATCAAATTGGTCTATTGCATTATCACTTGATGTTTGTGTTTCTATGTTATCTAATATATAGTTTAAACCACCTAAAATTTCCTTTGCGGTGTTTGCCATTTGCTTATACATGAATTTTGACTTGTCAATTTTAAAAGTTATTAGTTTTATGAATTTAGTAGGTTTAGGACTATTTTTAACGTGAATCATTATATCTAATTGGGAGCAATAATTTTTATCTTCTTTTTTTATTTTTGATGCACCGGTAATCGCAGCACCTGAAGTTCCAAATAGTATTCCGCCTAATGCTGCTCTTCCTAAGCTTATCCCTCCATGAGTAACTTGATTTCCATCTTCGATTAGTTCAAAGCTAATTAAATCAGTATAATTAAAAATTTCACTTTTATATTTAAATAGTTTTCTTGTTTCATCTATTTTTATAGGACCGTAAGAGCTAGTTTCTGTAAATTCAATATCATCTTTCTTTTTATGATTGAATAAGCCCATAATTATCCACCCTTTCTATATTCAGTTTTTACTGTTTAGATATTGCCTTAAATAACCAGTTTGTTAGTATTCGAAATACTTTCAATTTATTTTATCATTAATTTTCTACTATAGAAAGAAATTATGTATAGGTAAGCCTGCCCGACATTCGTTCCTAGTTGTGGAAAAGTTGTGATTTTTTATTTTGTTGCTCAAAAAAACCTTTTTTTTCAAGGAATTCAAAGCTTTGCTATTTATCGTTTAGCGAAGTAAAGTAAAAAAGCTGTTTTCGATTTTCGAAAACAGCTTTTTTTGCAATTTTTGTCTTTTAAAAACCCAAAATCAGAACCGTCAATTTACTGAAAATTTCTTGCAAATCAAAGGATCCCACGATACGATAAATAGGAGAAAACGCAATGAGTGAAACACTTATTGTTAACTATTTAATCAAAGGACGTGTGAAAATGAACGTAGAAGAATTAGTTCAAAAAGCAAAAGATTTAATTGGAGAAGGTAACGTGGAACATGCGCAACAATTCATTGAAGAACATAAAGATGAATTAGGCGAACACTATCATAAAATTACAGCGATGTTAGCTGATACAACGACCGATGGTTTGTTTGATAAAATTAAAGGATTGTTTCAATAGTTGAAAAAAATCTGAGATAAAAGTGTTTAGCTCCAAAAACCAAGTAGGTACGATGATTTCATCTGTTCATGCTTCACAGTGAAACATTGCAACTCTCGCCGTTTAACAGTTTTTGAGCGTGGAGCAAAAATCCAAAGTGATTTTTGTCCCACGCTCTTCTTTTTTTATTTAACTTTTAACCATTGTTTTGGCAACACATACGCAATTGGATTAAAAAGATAATCCGCTCCCCGTTTCACCACAGGCATATTCGTAATAGCTAAAATGAAGAGGGCTAAGAAGAAAAGTGCCAGGATTCGGAAAGTAAACCATTCTTTAAAGAGTGTGTCTAATTGCAAACCACTTTCCAACAGAATAATTAAGGGCATATGCAAGAGATAAGGGTAGAGGGTATCTTTTCCGAGGGCGCTTAAAGGTAACTTTCGTTTCGGCAATAATGCAAACCAAGAAAGAGACACCAATGCTGCAGCAACGTAAAAGAACAGCTGAATGAAACTACTGTATTCAAAGGCCGGACTAATTTCAGCGTAGGAAGCCCAACCAGTTAAGAAGCCCCAAAATTTCGTTGCCAATGACCATTGACTATTTACGGTTCTGTTGCAAAGTTTTAAATAAAGAATAAAATCCCTTACGGTATCTATGATTTAAGCTGGGATTCCCAATAATACCTTGATTTCAGTACAGACCGAAAACCCGAAGAGAGTACCTTCTTTTCGGGTTTTCTTATATAATCCTCGAATGGCTTCCATGCCTTTAATCGTGGTAGAGGCAGTGCGTAAACTTCGATAGAATTTATTGCGTCTCTTTACTGGACGATGGTCTTGTTCAATCA
>SKEV01000086.1_pt1 | contig 80357 bp, 75 predicted proteins | sample 4819531 | NCBI WGS metagenome assembly SKEV01 (sample SAMN11008800, study PRJNA524170) | human gut metagenome | biome: Human fecal sample; material: Feces; isolation source: fecal sample from pouch patient p9, p28 | host: Homo sapiens | place: Israel: Tel-Aviv | collected 2016-08-01 | reverse complement strand
TTATGATCTTCGAACGCCATGCAAATTTAAAATACAAATATGGAAATCGCCATTTCTGGTGCAGAGGATATTACGTAGATACTGTAGGGAAAAATGCAAAGAAGATACAAGAATATATTCAAAATCAGTTACAAAATGATTTAGAGTATGATCAGATGACATTAAAAGAGTATATTGCCCCGTTTACGGGTGAGCCAGTAAAGCAAAATAAATAAAATAAGCCCCGTAGGGCTTAATAAGTAAATGACGGTACAGTTAGCGAACCAAATTCGATGGGTCTTTAGACTTAGCGTCGGTAATAAGCCCTTATAGGGCTAGTACAAACCACCGGCTAAGCCGGTGGTTTTGATTGAAAATAAGCCTAAAAATAGCTGTGCCCACGTCATGCCCACGGAAATTTTCTCGCGTGGGCATGACTTTTATAAAAATGACGATAAATTGGATTATTCAGACGGTGATATTTGATGCATATATGACTGTATAGTGTTTGCTCGAAAAGTATATATAATGAATGCGTGTATTTAACTTGCATATTTAGCAAATAAGTTTCATAATAGAATGTGTCGAACAAAATCAACTTGAAAAATTAGGGGTTTCTGTCGACCCCTGATAGTGCAAAAAATATAGGGGATCGACAGAAGGCGGAAACGCCTAAAATAGGAGGTGTTGCAGAAATATATGATTAGGGACAAGAAAGAAATGTTGAATTTTGAAGAGGTCGACAAAATAGAGACGTTTTTTGGCTTAAATAAGGGGATGATTTTGGGACGGGAATTAATAGAATCATAATGGAATTTAAATCAGTTAAGTTTATTAGATTTAGTTCTTGAAAGCTTGGAATTAATAGAATCATTATAATGGAACTTAAAGATGGATTTCAATGTAACAGGTTGGAAATCTTAAGGCACTTGGGACCAAATGAGTCAACTGGAACCTTAAGAATATAGATTAGAAGGAAAAATCTGATAATTAAAATAAGCGTTTAATCCAGAAATGAGATGTGATAAAGAAAAGAATAAAGAGCTGGTTTTAATTGTAAAATTTATGGGGAACTAACATCAGCTTATTGACATAAATTTAAAAATAAGTATAATAATAGTTGAGTAGTTGTTCAATTATTATTATTTGGAGGTGAATATATGCCAAAAACGTCTTATATTTGTAATTGCAATGTAATTCATGAGGATATTGTGAATGATGTGAAATCCAAGATGCAGCCAAAAGATGATTATATCCAGTTGGCTTCTTTGTTTAAGCTATTTGGAGATGGAACTAGAGTACAAATCTTACACGCTCTAGAACAGAGTGAGATGTGTGTATGTGATCTTGCAGTGCTACTTGGGGTAACAAAATCTGCAATTTCGCATCAGTTAAAGGCATTACGCCTTGCGAATCTGGTAAAATTCCGTAAAGAAGCACAGATAGTTTACTACTCGCTGGCAGATGATCATGTGAAAGAGATTATTGACAAGGGATTTGAGCATCTTTGGCAGAAATAATATTTTTTAACATTATAGTTGAGTAATTGAACAATTAAACAAATTATAAGGAGATTATCATGAAACGCATATTTCTATTAAAAGGGTTGGACTGTCCAAATTGTTCCGCAAAAATTGAAAAAGAAGTCGGAGAGTTGGATGGAGTGCAATCCTCAGTGGTAAATCTGATGAAGCAGACGCTTACAATCAATGTTACTCAGACAGCCGCAGATACGATAGCCAGTCAGATTGAAACGATTGTTTATAGTCATGAGCCAGATGTGGAAGTTCAGGAAGAAACCGTTATGAATGTTACAAAGAGTTATTCGTTAAAAGGGTTGGACTGTCCAAATTGTTCCGCAAAAATTGAAAAAGAAGTCGGAGAGTTGGATGGAGTGCAATCCTCAGTGGTAAATCTGATGAAGCAGACGCTTACAATCAATGTTGCTCAGACAGCCGCAGATACGATAGCCAGTCAGATTGAAACGATTGTTCATGGCCATGAGCCAGATGTGGAAGTTTCTGAAATTGTACAGGAATCTTATATACCGGAAAAAAAGCAGGAGGCCAATGAATCCTATAACAATGAGGATAAGAAGTTGACAGTTCGTTTAGCGACTGGTGCAGCAATCTATGCCATTGGCATGGCATTGACTGTTTTTGCGAAAGTGCCACTGCCTATCGAGTTAGCTTTTCTCATTGTTTCTTATGTTATTCTTGGTGGAGATGTTGTATGGCAGGCTGTGAGGAACATTTCAAAGGGGCGTGTATTTGATGAACATTTTTTGATGAGTGTTTCTACGATTGGGGCTTTTGTCATTGGTGAATATCCAGAAGCAGTTGCTGTTATGCTATTCTATCAGGTAGGTGAATTTTTTCAGTCATTGGCTGTTAAGCGTTCCAGAAAATCTATATCAGACTTAATGGATATACGTCCAGATTCTGCTACAGTAAGAAGAAATGGGGAATTGATTACCATATCTCCAGAAAATGTCTCCATTGGTGAGATTATTATTGTAAAGCCTGGTGAAAAAATTCCATTAGACGGTGTGGTATTGGATGGAGATTCTATGCTGGATACAAGGGCCTTAACAGGAGAATCAGTTCCGAGAAGTGTTCATAAAGGAGACGAAGCACTTTCCGGTTGTATGAATCAGACGGGTGTCTTAATGATTAAGACAACAAAAGCATTTGGTGAATCTACGGCTTCAAAGATTATTGATCTTGTGGAAAATGCGTCAAGCCGAAAAGCACCAACAGAAAATTTTATTACTACATTTGCACGTTATTATACACCTGTGGTTGTAATCTTAGCAGCTTTTCTGGCGATTCTGCCACCGATCATTCTTGGCGGAGGCTGGACAGGGTGGATTCGCAGAGGATTTGTTTTCCTTGTGGTATCTTGTCCATGTGCATTGGTTATTTCAATCCCGCTGACTTTCTTCGGCGGCATTGGTGCAGCATCTAAACGAGGTGTTCTTGTAAAAGGAAGCAATTATTTAGAGGCACTTAATAATGTCAGCGTTATTGTGTTCGATAAAACCGGAACACTTACAAAAGGTGTTTTCAATGTGACGGATATTTTGCCTGCAAATGGATTTTCAAAAGAACAGGTTCTGGAGTATGCGGCAGAGGCAGAGAGTTTTTCTAACCATCCTATTGCAAAATCCATTCTTGCTGCTTATGAAAAAGAAATTGATCAGTCAGTGATTTCTGATTATAAGGAAATTTCAGGATATGGAATCAGTGTAATGGCAGGGGAAAAGAAAGTTTTTGCTGGCAATACGAAACTTATGGATACAGAATGTATAGAGTACACAACCTGTGAAAAAGCAGGTACAAAAGTTTATTTGGCTGTAGATGGTCAATATGCAGGATGTATTTTGATAACAGATGAAGTGAAGCCGGACAGTAAAAAAGCAATTTCTGACCTGAAACATATCGGCGTGGAAAAAACAGTCATGCTTACCGGTGATGATGAAAAAATTGGGAAGTCTGTTGCAGAAGAATTGCAGTTGGATAAATATTATGCACAGCTGCTTCCTGACCAAAAAGTGGAAAAGGTTGAGCTTTTAGATAGTAAAAAGAGACCGGGAAGCAAATTGGCTTTTGTTGGTGATGGTATCAATGACGCTCCTGTCCTTGCCCGTGCAGATGTTGGCATTGCAATGGGTGGGCTTGGTTCGGATGCGGCCATTGAAGCAGCAGATGTAGTTCTGATGACAGATGAACCGTTTAAGCTGGTGGACGCGATTGAAGTAGCAAAAGCGACAAAACAGATTGTCATGCAGAATATAGTGATTGCTCTTGGGATTAAGAGTGTGTTCCTGATTCTTGGCGCTCTTGGTATTGCGGGAATGTGGGAAGCTGTATTTGGTGATGTAGGCGTTACCATAATTGCTGTTTTGAACGCAATGAGAATTTTGAAAAAATAGGAAATGAGGTGGAAATGTGAAACGAAAACTGATTCTGTTAGTTGTTACGATTGTTTTTCTTGTAGGTTTTGGTGTCATTTTACATTCACCGCCTTCTATGATTGATGCAGTTACAGGAGCAACACCGAAGTCAAAAAAGGCGGCTCAAGCCTCCGCACAGTTGGAAGGCTCTTATGTTCTCAGTATTAATATGATGTCAGATGGTCTCGACAACGAGAACACTCGGAATAAATTAAAAGAATTGGTACTGGACGATTCGGAAACAAATGAAACAGATTTCATGAAAACGGACATTAGTTTTCGGTTATATGTATCTGAGACGGATTATCCGCTTGTCAGTTATGCTAAGAAACTCTGTGACAGGCTGAAACAGGCCGGTTTTTCCGTAGATCTGAAAGAGTACAGTAACACAATGATGCTATCAAGAGTGGTAAGTGGAAAGTATGATGTATTCCTGGCATCGGATGATTTTATTGACGTTACAACGCTAACACAGATGGACTATATGATCATGGACAGCGAAGAAATGAGGTGAGCGGGAATTTATGAGAAAATGGAATACGATTTTGTCTGTTTTAATGCTTCTCATTTTTATGATTCATGGAATCATGGGCAGCTTTATGCTGAACGGAGTTGGAAGTAGCGCAGGGAAACTTCTTGCATGGATTGGTATTGGTATTCTTGTTGTGCATACGGTGATTGGTGTCATCCTGACAGTTCAGAGTTTACAGACAGCGAAGCAATCCGGAAAAATGTATCTGAAACAAAACGTCATATTTTGGGCGAGACGAGCCAGTGGGATGGCAATACTGATTCTGCTGTTATTCCATATTGGCTTGTTTGGAAAGGTGCAGAATGGGACATATATTTTGTTCCCTTTTACAACGGTAAAGATGGTAACTCAGCTTTTGTTCGTGGCGGCAATCTTTGTTCATATTTTTATCAATATCCGCCCATTGCTCGTATCGCTGGGAATCATCAGTTATAAAGAACGAAGGGGTGATATTTATTTGATTCTTTCGGTGCTCCTTCTGTTTATAGCGGGCGCAGTTATTTTATATTATATTGGGTGGCAATATCTATGAGTAAGACAATTATTATTATAGGTGCTGGACTGGCAGGACTTTCAGCGGCTTTGCAGGCAGCGGAAAATGGATGCAATGTAAAACTGGTTTCCTCCCTTCCGTCAGAGCGGGCACAGTCTGTTATGGCGGAGGGCGGTATCAACGCAGCTTTGAATACAAAAGATGAAAACGACAGTCCCGAAGAACATTTTACAGATACAATAAAGGCAGCATGTGGTCTGGCAGATCCAAATGCAGTTTGGGGAATGACACAGGCAGCACCGGAGCTGGTGCACTGGCTGCTAAAACTTGGAGTTAAATTTAACATGAGTGGCTATGATGATGTGGATCTGCGGAATTTTGGCGGGCAGAAAAAGAAACGGACTGCTTTTGCACAGAGCGATACCGGGAAGCAGATCATGACAGCTATGATAGACGCTGTTCGCAGGAAAGAAGCATCTGGTATGGTAGAACGGTTCAGCCATCATTCTTTCCTAACACTTCGTCTGTGTGGCAATATTTGTTGTGGCTGCGTAATCAGGGATGAATACAGTCAGGAGACTGTGGAATTACCGGGGGATGCGGTTATTGTTGCCACCGGTGGTATGCACGGATTGTTTGGAAATACAACGGGTTCGCTGAGCAATACAGGAGAAGTCACCGCAGAATTGTTCCGGCTTGGTGTTCCTCTGGCAAATGGCGAGATGATCCAGTACCATCCGACAACGGTGAAATGTGGTGGAAAACGCATACTCATCAGCGAGGCGGCCAGAGGGGAAGGTGGCAGGTTGTTTGCCATGAAAGATGGAAAACAATGGTATTTCATGGAGAAAAAATACCCGGAGCTTGGAAATCTGATGCCACGAGATATTACCGCCAGAGAGATATGGAAGGTCAGCCATGAATCAGAGGTATTTCTTGACATGACGGAAATATCGGAGGAGATTATTTCAAATAAGCTATCTGGTCTGGCAGACGATTGTATGAACTATCTGCATAAAGATATACGAAAGGAACCGGTTTCTGTTTTACCGGGAATTCACTATTTTATGGGAGGCATTCTGGTGGATGAGCAGCACAGAACGCCGATTCAGAATCTTTACGCTGCCGGAGAATGCTGTGCCCAATATCATGGTGCCAACCGTCTTGGTGGAAATTCTCTGTTAGGAGCGTTATACGGAGGACGTGTTGCGGCAAAATCAGCATGTGAACAGGCAGATGTAGTAGATCTATCTTGTGCGACACAGATAGATTTTCCACCAGCGTCTCAAATTTCAGAAATAAAGCAATTAAACAAAGTGATGCAGGATACTATGGGCGTTGTCAGAAATGAGAATACGTTGTTAAATGGGATTCAAACGGTACAAGCGCTGACAGGAAATCTTCCATTGCTTGGCATGGCAGTTCTAAAGAGTGCTCTTGCAAGAAAAGAAAGCCGTGGTGCACACTGGCGGGAGGATTATCCGAAGAGCAATGACGATGATTACCTTAAAACAACGGTAGCCAGATTTGATGGAAAGCAGATACAGATTTCCTTTGTACCTGTTCCAGAAAGGCGGTGATTCACTTGGTATATAAAATAAGAATCAGGCGGCAGGAGAGTCAGAAATCAGACAGTTATTGGCAGGAATTTGAGTTTGACGGAAGCAAAAACAGCTCTGTTGCCAATATTCTAAAGGAATTGAACAGTAGAACCCCTTTGAAAGATAATTCAGGGAATATAGTTACTCCCATCAGCTGGGAATGTAGCTGTATGGTGCGAAAATGTGGGGCTTGCGCCATGCTGATTAACGAACGTCCGAGGCTGGCATGCTCTACATTTCTACATACGTTAAAAGGTTCTACAATCACCTTGGAACCTTTAAGCAAATTTCCGCTTGTAAGAGATTTGATCGTTGATCGGTCAATTCTGTTTGAAAATTTGAAAAAACTGAACCTTTGGCTTGAAAGTGAAGCTTATATGAATCCGTGGACACATGAACCGAGATACCAGTCGGCACGCTGTCTGATGTGTGGCTGCTGCCTTGAAGTGTGTCCTAACTTCTCTGCAAGTGGGACTTTCGCAGGCGCTGTTGCTGCAGTCAACGCATTTCGGATTCTGAATGAAGAACAGGAAAGCACTCATTTGAATGAGATTTCTGCTGAATATAAGAAGAAATATTTTGAGGGATGCGGGAAGTCGTTATCTTGTCATGATATTTGTCCGATTGGTCTGCCTGTGGAAGAACTGCTTGTAAGGTCGAATGCAGCGGCTGTTTGGGGCAAATAAAATGGATGATAAAAGCTATAATGAATGTATGAAGAGAATCAAAAACTTGATTCTCTTTTTTTACTTTATAGGAAAGTTCGCCTTTGGCTCCTTTCCAAAAGAAAAATAGCCCACATAAAAGTGGGCAGAGCAAACAGATGATCATGGTTTTAGAAAATATAAAAACCTTCTTCACCAAAATCATCACCAAACACATCTTCATTTAGAAAACAATCCATATCCAGCAGGTCATCCTCGCTCATATGGCGAATGTCCTCGGATGTCATACCTTCTGGGGGATTTGAAATATATTTTTCGCGTAGCTCTTTGATATTCTTTTTCATGGTAGGGTTCCTCCTTTATATGAGGATTATAGCATAAAAAGAAGTGGTCATGCAGAAGAACGCTTTCCACGGGAGCGGGACATTGCTTTCTCGTATAATTCTTCAAGAGGTACGCGGCGATGGTTATGATATATTTCTAGGATCACCATCTGTTGTTTACAATGAGGACAGATCAGAGGATCATAGCCAAAAGAAGAAAGGATCGCAGTACGCCACCGGTTAAAACAACGGAAAGTATGCCATTTTTCTTTCGAAATAGCGAGATGGAGTTTTTTATCAATGGAACGATGTCTGGCATAAAGGCCGCCATAACGGATCATCTTGAAATGTTTTTCAGGGATGTGTCGGATAAGGCGTTTGATAAAATCCATGACAGGAATGGTTTCTTGAACGTATTGATCATCTTCGTGACGATTGTAATGGAAAGAGACAAGATCACCGGTATAAGAATCGACCCTGGAAGTGGCAATGACAGGGCGACCAAGATACCGGCCAATATATTTGGTAACAGTCTTAGGGTCACAACGGTTGGGTTTGGCATAAACATAGAAGCCGTGTTCATGTTCCAGATAACAACGGGCAGAAACTTTTTTAAAAGAAGGACCGATGCGGAGCAACATTTCCTTGAGGAGAGCAGTACGGAAAGCATTGCGAAGGAAAGTATAGTTGAAATGAGAGACATTACGCCAGAAAGCATCATCACTGTAACCGCCTTCAGAGATGAGACAATGGATATGAGGATTCCATTTAAGATCCCTGCCGAAAGTATGCAGGACCATGATAAAACCAGGGGTAAAGTTTTTGTGTTTGTTCATTTTAGAGAATAAGCGAAGGACAACACTGGAGACGGAATGAAAGAGAGAGTTAAGGAGAGAGCGATCCTGCAGGAAAAAATCACGGAGGGACGCATCAATGGTAAAAACGCAATGACGGTGTCTGACATTAACGAGCTTAAAGGACATAGAGGTAGTGCGATCCATGGAATATTTATTACCGCAGGTAGGGCAGAAACGGCTGTGACAACGGAAAGGAACAAACTTGAGATTTCCGCAGTGGATACAGCCATACATGGCACCACCATAAGAAGGATCACCACAGTTGATCATCTTATCGATATTTTCCATCTCAGCAGGTCTGGGATGAAGAGTATATTTGATTTGTTCATAATGATCTGTAAAGATCTCTTGTAGGATATTCATGATTCTATTATGAAGGAAAAAGACAAAAAAAGAAACCCACCCCTCAAGAATGAGGGGCAGGGGAGTTGAAGTGTCGAAGACACTTTTTTATTCGTGGCTTTCAGTTTTGACGGAATCGAACGACAGTCCGCATCATAGATTTACATTTTTCCTTTTCTCTGCTCCGTGTTTTACGGTAGAATAATCCACTCTCCATTGGCGGGAACATGGAGCTGCGTCAGTTTCTTCCGGGCGGCAAAGGCTCTAACATCATCGCTGGAGAGCAGGGCGTGGTTTACGCTGTCCAGATGGGTAGCAATGATGGTGGCGTTCGGTGCTTTTTTGCAGATTATTTCTACGTCATTCAAATTCATAATCAAGCGGCCCATGGGCATGGTCGCCTCACAGCAGTTGAGGACGATCACATCCGGGTGGTAGGTATCAATGGTCTGCGCCATGCCGTCAAAATATACAGTGTCCCCGGCAAGGTACAGCGTTTTGTCCTCGCCCTGCAACACATAGCCACTGGATTCACCAAGATACGCCACAGTTTCCAGGTTGTCCCCATGTCGGGCGGGCACCTTCGTGATGGTGATTCCTCCCATGTGTAATTCCGGCCCCTCAAAGGCGGTGACGCAGGAAAAGCCCATGCCTGTCACAAGTTCCTTGTCCTCCTCATTTTGCACCATCACCGGGATGTCTTGAGGCAGATAGTCCGCAGTAAAGTGATCGGGATGGATGTGGGTCACGAGACAGAAGTCCACACCGTTGAGGATCTTATTCGGCGGCAGGGGCAGGTCGTTCAAGGGATTTTTCATGCCGATCATTTTTCCTCGCACCAGCGTAAAGGAAGGCCCTGTGCCCCTGTCCTGAAGCCATGGGTCCAGCAGGATGGTAATAGAACTATACTGGATTTTTAAGGTTGCATTTCGGATTTGTTGAATTTTCATATTGTTTTCCTTCCATCAGGTATCTTTTCTTCACAGAAACGGCCATGCCACACGCCAGCACTGCGCATAAGATGCGCGCAAATACGGTACACCACCAGATCATGATCTGCCCACCAAAAAGCGGAGGCAGAATTAGCATAAACACCAACATCAGCACAGGTTCGATAAAAATCAACAGATAGGAGAGTACTACCCGTTGGGACGCATAAAAGCCGGATGTGGTGATGCGTGAAATGGCGACAAAGGGCACCGAGACCAGAAAAATCGGAAGGATGGCAGAAACCTCCTGATTGACTTCCACCGAAGTACCAAACAGAATGCCGATCTGGCTTCTGCTCACATACAGGATGAGGCAGCTTGCGAAAGCCAACAGCAGAGAAAAGCCATAGGCAAGCCCTTGGGTAGACCGCAGTTGCCTATGATTGTCCTCCCCATAGAACCGGCTGATCAGCGGCTGGCTCCCATCACCGATGCCCTGTAAAATCAGCGAGATAATGGAAATCATGTAGGCGATACACGCATAGACCGCAATGGCGCTTTCCCCGCCGTAAGAGGCAGAGAAGCGATTGATGATCATCAGCGAAATGTTGGGCGACATGGCAAGCCCGAAGGGAGCAAGGCCGACCCGGACCACAGAGGATGTGGCCGGCAATACTTGATCAAGGTGGATCTTCATCGTGAACCGGCCTTTTCTGAACAAGTAGGCCAGGGCAAAGAGCATGGTCAGTCCTTGCCCGAGCACAGTCGCAAGGGCAGCTCCTGTCATGCCCTGTTCCCATACCCAAACGAAAAGATAGTCAAAAACGATGTTTGTTGCAAAGCCGGAAACCATCGAAATCATCGCAAAAGACGAGCCGCCCAGATTACGGATGAATGGGACGAGACCTGTGCCGAAAATCTGCAAACCCGTTCCGAATGAAATGATGATAATGTACTCCTGCGCCAGAGGTAACATATTCCCACTTGCGCCCAAAAGTTTTAGCATAGGGGCGTTGTAAAACAGAACAAGGGTCGTTAAGAGCACGCTGAATCCGAGCATCAGCCAGTTTGCTATGGCGATTAACCTGTTTGCTTCTTTGTCTTGTCCTCTTGCACGCTCGATGGAAAAATAGATTGCGCCGCCCATACCCAGTCCAGTCCCCACCGCCTGGATAAACGCCACGATAGGGTAGACGATCGTCACAGCAGAAAGCCCCGCATCCCCCCAACCGATTTCCAATAAAATAGCCATCTACGATGGAATAAATGCCCGATAGAGCAAAGGAAAAAATCGACGGGAGGACATACCGAAAGAATATCCGTACATCCTGTTTGTTTATGTTCATCACTTCTGTCCGTCCCCCAGTTCACGAAACAGCCGGATAAACAGTTCGCTGTCCTCATTGAGCCTGCGGATTCGCTCCAGTCCCATTTTCTCGATGACAGCAAATTCGGCGTTCCTCAGCTCGGACAAAATGCTGTCTGCATATTGCTTGCCCGCTTCGGTAAACCGAATCTGTTTGTTCCGTTTATCTTCTGGCAAGGGTACAAGCTCCACATACCCCTTGCTTTCCAAATCCTTCAAAACCATGTTGGTCGTCTGCTTGGGCATGGACCATTGTTGGCTGATGCGTTTCTGGGTACAGGGATCTTCACTCTCGTCAATGGAGATGAGGGTTAGCAGGCAACAGGCAGAAGTTCCATGCTGCTTGGCCCAGTCCTCATAGATGTAGTTGGTCTCCCGCCACACCTCATAATACCGATTGAGTTCTTCCATACGACTCATTTGTTCCTTCAATGCAATTCCCTCCTATATTCAAAATAGTCCGTAACCGTACTATACAATAATAGTCCGGTTACGGACTGTTGTCAAGGAGGGCACTTCAAAGATTCAAAATGCAGCCAATAAAATGGGGTGCAGCCCACTTCTCGATGAGAATGATTATTTTTTGCCCATTTTGAATTCATCACTTGACATTGTGGCAAAGAACTGTTTACACCCGATGAGGTCAGAAAGCTGGATAACAAAAAGTGTATTATCTTTATCCGTGGATTTGATCCAATCATGGACAATAAGTTCATACCATTCAATCATCCGATGTTTAACCAGACAGCAGATGGTAAGGGAGAGCCTTATGTTCATCAGATAAGAGGAGCAGATAATCTTATCGGTCCGCCATTTGAGATTCTTTCAGACAAGGCAGTTAAGTATTATGAAAAACTGAAGGATAAGGGCGAGAATGTGTATATTGATTCTCTTACCTATGAGCAGTTTATGATGCTTGGTGATGCGGAATTAAGCAGAAGATTCTCCATGCAGGATGAAGCAGAGCAGAAGGCAAAGATTGACAGGGAACAGGCAAATGAGATTGAGTATGTTGATGAATCGCAGAAAGCAGATAGTACAGCAACTGCCAGTGGTTCTAGTGGAAATGCTGGTGGTAAGCCTGTAAGAAATTCTGAGAGGGAAAAGCCTAAGTGGGAAGATACCATCACAAACAGAATGCTGCATTGGTCATATACACCGGAGCAAAAAGAAGAGGTGAAGAAAGCACTTGCTGCAGGCGTCCCCAAAGCAACGATTCTTACTTACTTTTATCCGGAGGTTACTGTGGAGAAGATGAGTTCATACAGAAAGAAGCAGTAAATGTTATCGCATAGGCACAGAAGCTGTGGTATACTGTGTCTATGTGAAATGAATGTGTTTTACAAATCGGAATTTAAAGAGGAGGAATAATGCAATGAACTTCTTTGAAAATACTCGTAAGCCACAAGGCTTCGGCGGAAAATTGATGACGAAGATGATGAACATCGGTCACGCCAAGTTATCACAATGGGGATTCTCAAATATCTCAGTGAATCCGGACGCTGCGGTACTGGATGTTGGTTGCGGAGGCGGTGCAAATATTGTAGCCTGGTTGGGCAAATGCGGAAATGGACATGTGACAGGAATGGATTATTCGAAGGTCAGTGTGGCAGAATCTCAAAAACTGAACGCCGCCGCCATTAAACAAGGGAAATGTTGCGTGGTTCAAGGTGATGTATCTGCTATCCCTTTTCCTGATGCGGTTTTTGATTATGTTTCTGCTTTTGAGACAATTTACTTCTGGCCGGGATTGAAAAAATGTTTTTTTGAGGTAAATCGAGTTCTGAAAAACGGAGGGACATTCCTGATTTGTAACGAATCTGACGGAACGAATGACGCAGATGAAAAATGGACAAAGTTGATTGATGGTATGAAGATTTACACATCTGATCAACTCATTGCTGCTTTGAAAGAAGCAGGTTTTACAGAGATAAAAACGTATTCAAATACAAAAAATCATTGGATAAGTATTGTTGCAACGAAATAGCCAATTTCATGTTTGTATATATCTTTTAAAAGGTATATGATTAAGAAAAACGGCAGGAGGTATCTGAATGAAATCACATAAATATTGGTCTATCGGTGCACTGATTACAATGCTTGGAACTTTTTATACAGGTTATAAGGGATCAAAAGAAGGCCATAAGTACTTTGCAGCAAGTTCTTTGCTTTGCATGATTATGGCTATTTATACAGGACACAAGATGATTTCTGGTAAAAGTAGGAAGAAAAAAGAAGTTTCAGTAGAGAGTGTTGAAGATTAAAAAACAAAATATTTTAATAAATAACGCCGGTGCGGGATTTTTGATATCCAGTACTGGCGTTATTTATTCTACAGGGGCTTGTGGGTGTAGCCACCAAATATATTATTAATTTTCTTCTTCGGTAAGTTTGTTAAGGATCTACTCCCTATTGATAACAATATCCTCATCATCGCGGAGATCTTTGAAATCAGTGCAGTGTGAAGAAGCAAATTCATACATATTGTCAATGTCAACTGAGTAATTTGTATTTCTGTTTTTAATGTGCTTTACGATTGCCATTCATACCACCTGCCAGTTTTAGTACCTCTTTTCTCAGTAGGAATAAGTCCGTGATGCACTGATGGATTTCATTTTCTATAGCACGTGACTGATTGCCACCACTGTTAAAATGCTTGGCGATCTGATTGAGATTCGATCCGATCTTTCCATATTCACTGACCAGTTTTCTGAGGTCGTTCATGTCTGCAACAACTTCAATCTGGTGATTGATTTGCTTTGAATGTTTAAAGATCACGTGGAAGTACCTGGACTTGATAAAGAAAAATCCAAACTTGATGATTTAATCAACCAGATGAGATATTTTAAAGATTTTATCAAAAAACTCAATCGCATGGATGTGATATCCAATCAATCTCAGCATCAGATTAAGAATGGTGAAATGCTCCTTGCAAACAAAATATATCTGATAAATCAGATGTATTAATGTCCCAAGGACGCTTTTTGTATGTTATAATAAATACAATCACTAAGTATCGGATAAATAAAGATAAAATGAAGGAATAGAAAGTCATGAAGATAGCGAAAAAAGTATTAAAGACAATAGGAGTTTTATTAGGCTTTATTGTGGTCATTGTGCTAGGATATATCATTTATCTCTATGCAAGTTACCATAGAATTGAAGATAACAAATCCCTTTCCGTAGAATCTCACACAGAAACAAAACAAACACTAACAACAGGAAAACAATATTCAGCAATTACATACAATATTGGATTCGGAGCCTATACGCCAGATTTCAGCTTTTTTATGGATGGAGGAAAATCATCTTGGGCAAAGAGCAAGAAAAGTGTTCTTAAAACAGTTAAAAATGCAGGAAATCTAACAAAATCGTATGATCCGGAGTTTGCCTTAATAGAGGAAGTAGATCTTAATTCCACCAGAAGTTATCATGTAAATGAATATTCCATACTAAAGAAATGCTTGAAGAATTACGATACAGTATTTGCACAAAATTATGATTCTGCTTTTCTATTCTATCCATTCACACAGCCACATGGAAGCAGTAAAGCAGGATTAGCTTTATTTTCCAGATACCCGATCAAAGATTCGCTAAGAAGAAGTCTTCCGATTTCAACATCATACAATAAATTTTTTGATTTAGATCGTTGCTATAGTGTTTCAAGAATTCCAGTGGATAATGGGAAATACCTCGTGATCTTTCAGCTTCATATGTCAGCCTACGGAAACAGTGATAAGATCAGAAAAGGACAGATCCGTATGCTTTCAGCGGATATGAAAAAAGAATACGAAGCAGGAAATTATGTATTATGCGGTGGGGATTTTAACCATGACCTCAAGGCTGCAGAAGATGACGATTCTACCGATAGAGAATCCTGGGCATATCCATTCCCAAGAAATATGCTTCCAGAACATTTTTCTTTCTGTATGGATCAACTGCCAAAGAAAGAAAATCTGTGGAATAGTTCACGAAATGCAGATATGAAATACATACTAGGAAAGACTTACACTGTTACATTGGATGGATTTATTATCTCAGATAATGTAAAATGTGATATGTATAAGAATATTAATACGGGATATTCATATTCAGATCATGACCCGGTATATGTGAAGTTTGAATTGAATAAGGAGAGTGTGTTGAACAAATTTAAATTGAAAAATTAGAGATTTCTGTCGACTTGTGATAGTACAAAAAATATAGGGGATCGCCAGAAGGTGGAAATGTCTAAAATAGGAGGCGTTGTGGAAATATATGATTAAGGACAAGAAAAATATGAAGAAACGATGGAAAAGAATCATATCCAATATGATTGCAATAGCACTAGTGATCATATCAAGTATTCCAACAATTTCAATTCCAGTAAAAGCAGAAGCATCTGTTGATGGAAAATTGATCACAGTAGGTGGGAAAACGGTAACAAAAAATATGAAAATTGATGATGTTAAGAAAATGTTTGGTGAACCAAAATTAACGACACCATCATATTGGGATGGATATGCTTATACATTTTACGGAAAAGATTATAGTGATTATTTATATTTAGAAACTGATTCTGATGGGAAGATTGTATGCTATGGAAGCGTAAGTCCTGGGTTCGAAACGAATAAATACAGTTATGGAGAGAAAGTTAATCCTTATGCTCGGGCAGGTTGTGAGGCGAAAGACGATGATGGCAAGTTATATGCTGTGATATATTACACAAAACTTCATTTGGATGCATATAAGAGATTTACAGAAAATTTAACAGAAAATAATAGAAATCTTTGCAAACATGCAGTGGAAATGTGGAATGCTATTTCTTATTTATATGGATATAAAACTGCAACATATTTTGATGAAAAATTGTTTAATATAGGCGCACAGCTGGCAGATAATCATAGCGATCTATATGATTATTGTAAGAGCACAAATCAAAGTTCTTGTTATCAGTTAATGACTGGAAGAAAAGCCACATTTCTGGAATATTTTTACCCTAATCCATTGGAATTTGCGGAAAATGCTAGAAATTACGAGTGCCCAAAAGGAAATGCAATAGGCTTTATGTATTATCCAGCAGGAGAAGAAAATGATGATTATTGGATTATGGAGGGGTTTGTAAATAAAGAATTATTGGCAGATTGGAAGTCTGTTGCATATACAGAAAGAGAAAAAGAGTTATTGGAAAATTCCAGAAAATATTATACAAACTCAGTAAACACAGTTAATTCTATGAAATCATATTATGAGATTAAACCTTCTTATGATTCAATTAAGAATATAGAAGGTGGAAAGTTAAGTAAAGAAGTTGCAAAAGGAGCAGTTGATTATTTAAATGCAATTCGTGTGGGAGCTGGACTAAATCCATTGGAATATTCAGAACAATTGTCTATGGATGCACAGTGCAAATCTACGTACACGGTATATTTGGCAAAAAATAATATAAAAAATTCATCACCTCATAATCCACCAAAGGTAGAGGGATTAAGCGATGAATATTATTCAAAATGTCAAAGTGGCAATGGAGAAAATTTATACTCATGTGGAATAATAAGTACGAGTATCATAGACAGTATTAGTAGTGCATTAGATGATAGTCAAGGGACAGGACAATATTATAATAGAGGTCATAGGTATAATCTGTTAAATCCTGAATGGAAATATATTGGAGTAGGAAATACGTTGCAACAAGCATGTCATAAATTGTCAGGAACGCAGAGTTCTAATGTAGATGTTGTTGCATGGCCACCAAAAGGAATTACTATTTCAGAAAGTGGATTTTCGCCATCAGGAATGTGGACATGTCAGTTTTATAATAAGTTAAAACCGACAACTGATACTACAATAACGATTGAATGTCTCAATAGCAATAAGAAATGGAAGATTGATCCGAATAATCTTTTAGAAAATCAACATTATAATTATAAAAGAAGTGGGGATCTTATTTCCTATAGCGATGATTCTATTGTTTTTAAAATAGGAGGAGTTTATCAAATAACATATGATCATCTTACAGATGCAAATGGGAATGAAACAAGTTATTCTTATAGAACAGTGTATGAAAAAGCTTATATTGGATCAGAAGAGGAGAAAGTACCACAATCTATAAAATTAGATAAAACATCAGAAAAAGTTTTGCTTGGTACAACGAGTAAGTTGATTGCCAAAATAAGCCCGGATAATATAAAGAATAAAAGAATTTATTTTGCAAGTAATAACAAAGAAGTGGCTACTGTAAATGAATGTGGTGAGATTACAGCCCATTCGTTAGGAACAGCTGATATAACAGCTACAAGTGAAAATGGAAATATAACAGCTACATGCAAAATAATAGTAGTAAAAACTTTAGATCAGACAGATGATCAGCCAGAAAAGGAACCAACAAAGGAACCAGAAAAGGAACCAACTGGAGCAATAACAAATGGAAATGTTAATAATAGTAATAACAAGTCTGATTTATCACAAGGACATAAAACAAATAACAGCAAAAAAGAAAATATAACCATTAGTAAAGCAAAAATTAAAAGTGCGAAAAAGAAAAAATCCTCAAAGTCCTTAACAATAATATTATCAAAAGCAGTACCTAAGGTAACTGGTTATCAAATAAAAATATATTCATCCAAAAAGAAAGCTAAGAAGAATAAGGGTGCTATTTGGACAAAGGTTGTACAGACAAATTCCAAGAAAATAGTTATTAAAAATAAAAAATTAAAAAACAAAAAAACACTTTATATTCGGATACGTGCTTATAAGAGAATCAATAGAAAGAATAAATATAGTACGTGGTCAGAGATTAAGAAAGTAATTGTTAATTAGTAATGATTTCAGTGAATCATTACGAGTGTTGCTTCTTTCAAGCTAAAATAAAGACAGAAAATAATAACTCATGCGATGGAATATTTAATGTACACGGACATTCCGGTAATTAAGATTGCGATGAATAATGGATTTGCTTCAGTTGCAGCATTTAATAAAGTATTTAAAGAAAAAATGGAATTATTCGATGGATCTTTATGAGCAAAATCTGTCAGATGTAACATTAAATAAACGAAGATTAAAGCAGCTGGATCAGATATTCATTGAAGAACTTCAAGAAATCAAAGAAGATATGAAGTATCAAAAAAGGCAGCGTATCAGGAAAGTATGTTGGAGAATTATATATTGCAATAAGGATGAAAATGATAAAATCCCTCATGTATGATATTAATAAGAAGTTTCATATATCATACATGGGGGATTTTTAATGTGTATTGCTTTTAAGATAGTTTCTATGCTTTAAAATTTAGAAACAATTTTTGATGATATCTTCGTCAAGACCATTTTTACAAGTGATATTTCCTATCACAAAATATAAGATTCCACCAGCAAGAAGTCCCCATACAACAGCATTGATTCCAGCAATCTGGACGTTATAATAACAAAATACATAAGTGATCGCAGCACCGAGAGAACTAAAGACTGCTGCCTGTTTTGTTCCTTTCTTCCAGAATAATCCTCCGACCAAAGGCCAGAAAAAACTGCATTCCAGACCACCTAAGGCAAATAGATTCAGAAAGAAAATGATATCAGGTGGATTGATCGTAAGTAAGATAACGATCACACCAAATGCGAACGTAACGAGCGTGCTCATTTTCCCAACATTTTTGTTATAAGACTGAATTTTCACAGGATCATCTTTGACAACATAGTTACGCCATAGATCTTTCACGATCGCTGCAGAAGCAAGAATCAAAAGAGAATCAGCGGTAGACATAACAGCAGCCATAGGAGCAGCTAGGAAAGTTCCTGCAAGTCCGACTGGCATGATCTTCTGAACGATGTATGGGATAAAGTAATCAGACGTCGGAAGGTTCTTAGTATCTACCAGTGCACCGGCCCATGTACCAGCCATATGCATACCAACGATGATAAAACTGCAGGTAACAGCACCGATCCACATCGCAGAATGAAGACTCTTTGTATTTTTAAATCCCATAGAACGAACGGCTGTCTGAGGAAGTCCGAGTGTACCAAATCCTACAAGAATCCAGAAACTAAGTAGCGTACCGGGACTGTACTTTGAAAATAGATCATCATATACTCCAGGCAGATTCTGTGCCAGTCCGGCATCAATACCAGCAAGTCCGCCGCCAGCTTTTAATACAAAGAATAAAAGTAAAAATGTACCGACACACATGATAATTCCCTGAATCGTATCTGTGATCGCAACAGCGCTGAAACCACCAAAAGATGTATAAATGATAACAACTGCTCCAAAGATCAATAAAGAAACAACATGATCAAGTCCAGTGATAGAAGAGATCAAAGTTGCTCCGCCAGTAAATTGTCCGATCATCTGTGCCATGAAGAAGGCAACCATAAGTAAGCTGGTTACAATAACTAAAACATCACTTTTATAACGAGCCTTTAAATAACCTACAACAGTAACGGCACCAGTTCTTCTGGAAACTAAAGCAAGTTTGTTACCAAGGACACCTAGTACCAGAAATGTGATCGGAACTTGAACTGTAGCGATCCATGCCTGTGCATATCCATAAGTAAGACCAGCAGCTCCTGGACCAGAAATAAAGGAACTTACAGAAGTATAAGTTGCCATGGTTGTCATTGCCAGAAGAAGTCCGTTCATATTTCTTCCACCGATGAAGAATTTTTTCTCGGAGGATGTATGCTGTTTTTTATTCTGACGGTTACTGAAAATGATACCGATCGCAGCATTTAAGGCGAGGTAAACAATAAAAATTGCAAGAATGATTTTCTGATTTGCTGACATTTATTCTTCTCCATCCTCTTCATCGTCATATTCAAAATTAATAAATACATGTTTTAATAGGTACCAGACACCGATCAAAGAAAGTATGATCGTTCCGAATGTTGACACACTAAACCATGCGGGCATACCTAGAAAATAAAGACCAGTACCATTTAACAAAAACGCACTGGCAATATGCCAAGCACAGCAGATCAATACAACAATCAATGTTCCACGGATTTCACGCATACACTGTTCATGTTTCTCCTGTCTTGTTAATTTTTTCATATTATATGATCTCCTTTAATAAAAGGTCAGATTCGCAAAGGATATCTGCCAAAAGTATTATCTTACAAATATGGAAGAAAATCAATTATTCTTAACATTTTAAAGAGATAAGATCAAAAAGAATGTTATAAAATAGTTTGAATAACATATTCATCTTTGGTATAATAAATCATATCAGTATGCAGAAATACAGGAGGCTTTTACTATGGAGAATAAAAGTAGTTACCAGATAAACGAGCAGGGAGTGCTCGGGGAAGTGAAAATTGCAGATGATGTGATTGCAGTGATCGCAGGAATCGCAGCAACTGAAGTGACAGGAGTTGCCAGAATGTGTGGGAATATCACGAATGAACTGGTAAGTAAACTTGGAGTGAATAATCTGTCCAAGGGAGTCAAAGTTGTCGTAGAGAATCATCATGTAAGAGTCAATCTTGCATTAGAACTTGACTATGGAGTTAGTATTCCAGAGATTTCTAAGAAAGTTCAAGATCGTGTGAAAGCAGCAATCGAGAACATGACAGGATTAAAGGTCAGAGAAGTTAACGTCCGTGTCACAGGCGTTGCAGCAGAAGAAGAGTAAGAAAGAATATAAAGCAAAGTCAGACGGGACTGATCGCAGTTCCGTCTTTGTATCGCAGAAAGGAACCCTAATGAAAAGAAGTGAGGTAAGAGAACATATTTTCAGAATTTTATTTTGTGTAGAATTTTGTGAGAAAGAAGAATTTGAAGATCAGGTTGAATTATATTTTCATGGACATGAAAATATCAATGAGAAGACACAGAAAGAAATTACAGAGAAAACAGAGAATCTGATCGAACATTTAGATGAAATCGATGAACAGATTTCTGCACATACGAATGCATGGAATTTAGAGAGACTTGGAAAAGCTGAATTATCTATTTTAAGACTTGCAACCTATGAAATCTTATTAGATGAACAGGTGCCAAGAAAAGTAGCAATCAATGAGGCAGTAGAACTTGCAAAGAAATACTGCAATGAAAAGGCAGCACCATTTATCAATGGTGTCTTAAGTAAGATTGGACAGGATATGGATGAAGAGTAAAGTTTTTTCTGTAACACAGATTAATACTTATATCAAACGAATGTTTCAAAGTGATTATGCCTTAAGGAGGATTTCAATCAAGGGACAGGTGTCAAACTGTAAGTATCATTCTTCTGGGCATATTTATTTTTCATTGAAAGATGAAGAAAGCCAGATTTCTTGTGTGATGTTTGCGAGTGCAAGATATAATGGATTGCAGTTTGAATTAGAAGATGGACAGGAAGTCATTGTAGATGGAAATGTCAGTGTCTATGAGCGTGGCGGAAGTTATCAGCTATATGCACAGGAGATTCGTTTAAATGGAATCGGAGAATTATATGTTGCATATGAGATGTTAAAACAGAAGCTTTATGAAGAAGGATTGTTTGACCACGAGATCAAGAAGCCGATTCCAAAGAATCCAAAGAAGATTGGTGTGGTAACGGCAAGAACAGGTGCAGCAATTCATGATATCATTAGTACAGCAAAGCGCAGGAATCCGTATGTACAGTTAGTATTATATCCTGCTAAAGTACAGGGAGAAGGTGCATCTGATACGATTGTATCTGGAATTCGCACTCTGGACCAGTATGGAGTTGATACCATTATCATCGGAAGAGGTGGGGGCTCGATCGAGGACTTGTGGGCATTTAATGAAGAGAATGTCGCAAGAGCGATCTACGAAGCAAAGACACCGATCATTTCTGGAACAGGGCATGAGGTGGATACTACCATTGCGGATTATGCGGCAGATCTTCGCGCGGCAACACCGACAGCAGCCTGTGAACTTGCAGTTCCAGATATCACAGAAGTGATGGAAGGAATCGCAAACAGAGAATATACAATGGATGCGTTGTTAAAACAGATCATCCGGCGTTATCAGATGAAATTGCAGAAGTATCAGATTACCATTGCAAATTACGATCCACGATTTCAACTTCAGGAACAGAAGATGCGTTTGTCAGAATTAGAAGAACAGATTCAGCAAGTGATGAAGAATAAGATGACAGGGTATAAGCACAAACTGGAATTGTACGCAAAAGAACTTCATGGGTTATCACCAACAGCGAAATTGATCAATGGATTTGGATATTTAGAAGATCAGAATGGTGAGCCAGTTACAAGTGTTCACAAAGTGAAAGAGGGAGATCAGATTTCCTTAACGATTTCAGATGGAACGATCCTTGCAATGGCAAAACAGATCAGAACAATGGATGAAAAAGGGAAGTAAGAAAGAGGAAGTTTATTATGGCAAAGAAGAAATTTGATATTGATCAGGGTTTTCATCAGTTAGATGAAATTCTTACAAAGCTTTCCAGTGAAGAAATCAAACTTCCAGAGGCTGTCAAACTATATACTGAAGGAGTAAATCTTGTGAAACAGTGTAAGGATTCTCTGGATAAAGTAGAAAAAGAATTGATCGTATTAGAAGAGAATGGGGAAGAACATGAACTTTAAGGATGAGATGAAACAAAAGGTTGCACAGATTGAAATTATTTTAGATGAATATCTGCCAGCACAGGAAGGGTTACAAAAAACAGTTTTAACTGCAATGAACACAACCGTTAAGGCGGGAGGAAAGCGTCTTCGTCCAATGCTGATCAACGAGACATATCAGATGTTTGGCGGAAAGGGAGATATCGTAAAGCCATTTATGGCAGCAATTGAAATGATCCATACGTATTCTCTGATTCATGATGATCTTCCAGCACTTGACAATGATGATTACAGAAGAGGTCAGAAAACATGTCATATCGTTTATGGAGAAGATATGGCGATCCTTGCAGGAGATGCACTTCTTAATTATGCGTATGAAGTTGCAACGAAAGCATTTGATCTTGCGGAGAAAGACCAGATCATGAATGTAGTTGAAGCAATCAAGATTCTCGCCAGCAAACCTGGAATCTATGGAATGATCGGCGGGCAGGTTGCAGATGTTGAACTGGAAGGTACACCGCTTAGTATGGAGCAGATTTTATTTATTCATAAGAATAAGACGTCTGCATTGATCGAAGCATGTATGATGATCGGAGCAGTTCTTGCAGGAGCATCCAAAGAAGATGTTCTGAAGATGGAAGAATGTGGAGAATATATCGGACTTGCGTTTCAGATTCAAGACGATATTCTGGATCTTACAGGAGATGAAGAAGAGATCGGGAAACCGGTTGGAAGTGATGAAAAGAATCACAAAACAACTTATGTGACATTAAAAGGATTAGAACGTTCACAAAGAGATGTAGAAGATATTTCAAAGAAAGCAATTGATATTTTAGAAAAATATGATAAGGGAGATTGTTATCTTACAAATCTTACAAGATTTTTGATCCATCGAACACACTAAGGCAGAGAGGAAGAGGGAGCATTATGCTAGAGTATATTAATGATCCGAATGATATTAAACAGATTCAGCCAGAGGACTATAAACTTCTGGCGAAAGATATACGTCGTTTTCTATTAAGAAATGTCAGTCGCACAGGGGGGCATCTGGCATCGAATCTTGGAATTGTAGAACTAACGATGGCGCTGCATCTTGTTTTGGATTTTCCAAAAGACCAGCTGATCTTTGATGTAGGACATCAGTCTTATGTGCACAAGATCTTAACAGGAAGAAAGAATGGATTTGAGAATCTGAGGCAATTTCATGGGATGAGTGGATTCCCGAAGAGAAAAGAAAGCGATTGTGATGCGTTTCACAGTGGACACAGCTCCATGTCGTTATCAGCAGCGCTTGGGATGGTTACAGCAAGAGATATCAATCATACGGATGAGACGATTGTTGCGGTGATCGGAGATGGTGCGTTGTCTGGCGGAATGGCATATGAAGCATTAAATAATATGGCAAGACTACGCAAGGAGAAGAAGAATCTGATCATTATCTTGAACGATAACAAGATGTCTATTGCGGAGAATGTCGGTGGAATGTCTGCGTATTTGAATAAAGTACGAACAAGAAAAGAATATGTGGAATTTAAAGGAAATGTGGAACAATCCTTATTAAGAATTCCGGGAATCGGGAAGGAATTAACAACAATTCTTAAGAAATCAAAAGATTCGATCAAACAATTATTTGTTCCGGGAATGTATTTTGAAGATATGGGGATCACGTATATTGGACCTATTGACGGGCATAATGTTCCCTTGATGGTAGACACGTTAAATAGAGCGAAACAATTAGATGAGCCGATCATTATTCACGTGGTAACGAAGAAAGGAAAAGGATATCGTCCTGCGGAGCAGAATCCAGCCAAATTTCACGGAATCAGTCCATTTTCCTTAAAGACAGGGGAAGTTTTAAAGAAATCGGACAATCCATCGAACACAGCGGTATTTTCAGATACACTGATCAAAGAGGCGAAGAAAGATAAGAAGATTGTTGCGGTAACTGCCGCAATGCCGGATGGAACAGGTCTTGGAAAGTTTAAAAATCATTTTCCAGATCGTTTCTTTGATGTAGGGATTGCCGAACAACATGCAGTTACATTTTGTGCCGGAATGGCATCAAGAGGTCTAAAGCCTGTATTTGCAGTGTATTCAACATTTCTACAAAGAGGTTTTGATCAGATCTTACATGATGTGGCAATCGGGAATTATCCAGTTATATTTGGATTGGACCGCTCAGGACTTGTTGGAGCGGATGGAGAAACTCATCAAGGTATTTTTGATATTCCGTATTTATCTATCATCCCAAATATGACGGTGATGGCTCCGATCAACGGAAGGGAATTATCTGAGATGCTAAAACATACGCTCCATCATGCAAAAGGACCGACCGCGATCAAATATTCCAGAGGAGAAGCAAGCTCTTTGTATGAAGATCAATTTGAAGAGTTACACTATGGAAAAGGCCAGATACTTAAAGAAGGAAAGGAAGCTGTGATCATTGCAGTTGGAAATATCTTTGAAGAGGCAGACAAGGCGGAAAAGATCCTTAAAGAAGAAGGATATGAGATTGGTTTAGTTAATCCAAGATATATCAAACCATTTGATCAGGAGTTGATCATGAAACTGTCACAGACCTATGATAAGATCATGATCGCAGAAGAAGGCGTATTAAACGGCGGATTTGGAATGATGGTGAATGAATTTCTGAGTGAACATGATTACAAAGGTGAAGTCAGATGCCTTGGAATAGATGACCAGTTTGTGGAACATGGTTCTGTAAGTGAGTTAAGAAGAATGTTGAAGATTGATGGAGAAAGTATTGCAGACTCCATCAGACAATGGATGAAGGAATAGAAAAATGAAGAAAGAACGTTTAGATGTGCTGCTTGTCAAGAAAGGGCTTGCGTCTTCCAGAGAAAAAGCAAAAGCGATCATTATGTCAGGAATCGTTTTTGTAGATGGACAGAGAGAGGATAAAGCAGGATCAACTTTTGATGAAAAGCAGGAGATCATTGTAAAGGGAAAAACTTTAAAATATGTCAGTCGAGGTGGATTAAAGCTTGAGAAGGCTATGAAGAACTTTGATATTGTATTAAAAGACAAAGTCTGCATGGATGTTGGAGCATCTACAGGTGGATTTACAGACTGTATGTTGCAAAATGGTGCAGTGAAAGTATATTCAGTTGATGTCGGACATGGACAGTTAGACTGGAAACTAAGAAACGATGAGAGAGTTGTTTGTATGGAACGCACGAATATGCGTTATATGACGGAAGACGATATCGATGAAAAAGCATCGTTTGTATCTATTGATGTTTCTTTTATTTCACTGACCAAGATTCTTCCAGCGGTATATCGAATTTTGAATACGGGAGGAGAAGTTGTTGCACTGATCAAACCGCAGTTTGAAGCAGGAAGAGAAAAAGTTGGAAAGAAAGGTGTTGTACGAGATCCAAAAGTTCATGAAGAAGTCATTGAGAAGATCTGTGATTTCGCATCTACGAACGGGTTTGAATTATTACACCTTGATTATTCTCCGATCAAAGGTCCAGAGGGAAATATCGAGTATTTATTACATATGAGAAAAACAGAGACAATGGAGAATGGACATACAATGACAGACCAGATCAAAGAAGTGGTGGATGCATCACATGCGGATCTGGCAAAGAATAAGGAATAACATGAAGAATTTTTTGATTTTAACGAACGAGAAAAAAGATCCAGGACTGCGTATTTCCAAAAAGATCCAGGATTATATTGAAAAACAAGGTGGAATCAGCCAGAGAATGTGTGATTTTACAAGACATGTTCAAAAAGATATGAACTGCATCACAAAAGACACAGAGTGTGTGATCGTTTTAGGTGGAGATGGGACGATGCTTCATGCGGCAAGATTGATCGTAGATCATGATATTCCGATGGTTGGAGTAAATCTCGGTACCTTAGGATTTTTAACAGAGATTGAGTTATCTAAACTTTATGACGGATTGGACGGATTGTTAAATGATACTTTCCAGATCGAGGAGAGAATGATGTTAGATGGGCGCGTGATCCATGCGGATCATGAGACAGATCATCTTCCAGCACTCAATGACGTTGTGATCGCAAGAAGTGGTTTTTCAAGAATCATCTCGTTTCGTATTATGGTCAATGGCAAATTGTTAGATGTATATGAAGCAGATGGGATTATTGTTTCGACGCCGACAGGATCTACAGGATATAATTTATCAGCAGGTGGGCCAGTAGTGAATCCAAAAGCAAATGTTATTTTGATCACTCCAATCTGTCCACATTCGCTGCAGTCAAACAGTCTTGTTCTTTCTCCAGAAGATGAGATTGATATTTATATTGAGAACGTGAGAGAATCTCAGTTAGAGGAAGCCTACGTTACCTTTGACGGTCAGGTTGCGAGAAAACTTCAGCCAGGAGATGTTCTTCAGGTGCGTAAATCAAAGAAGATCGCAAGGATCATTAAAGTGAAAGGAGACAGCTTTTACAGAATCCTTCGAATCAAAGTTGGAGGTCAGAATGAAGAAAAATAGGCAGGAAGCGATCATTGAATTGATTCAGCAATATCCAATTGAGACACAGGAAGAGTTGCTGTCAAGATTAAATCAGATTGGCTTTAAGACAACGCAGGCAACGATTTCAAGAGATATCAGAGAACTGGCATTGATCAAGAAACCGGATGCAGATGGGAAGCAGATTTATTGTCTGATCGATCAGGAAGATGAGACTTCAAGAAAGTATCAGAGGATATTAGCAGAAGCGATCATTTCCATGGAACTAGCAGAGAATATGCTGGTTGTAAAAACCGTATCGGGAATGGCAATGGCGTCTGCTGCTGCACTTGATTCTTTAAACATCATTGGAATGGTTGGTACGATCGCGGGAGATGATACGATTATGTGTGTTATGAAAGATAAGAATATTGGAAGAACTGCAATTGCTGAGATCGATCATATGATCAAAAAATTAAAAGAATAAATATACAGAGAGGAAATCTATGCTTCAGAATTTACATGTAAAGAATCTTGCGTTGATCGATGAAGTAGAAATTACATTTGATGAACATTTGAATATACTGACTGGAGAAACCGGTGCAGGAAAATCTGTCTTGATAGGTTCTATAGAAAGTGCACTTGGGAAAAAAATATCAAAAGATATGATCCGACCGGGAGCAAAAGAAGCAGTCATTGAACTGCTTTTTTGGATTGAAGATCAAAAGCTGATCAAAGAAATCGAAGCTCTGGATCTGGAAGTAGAAGACGGTCAGATCTTCATCAAACGTGTGATCAACGAGAAGAGAAGTATTAATAAGATTAATGATAGTACGGTGACACTCAATACGTTAAGAGAAGTTTCCAGACGTTTATTTGATCTGCATGGTCAGCAAGAACATCAAGTACTGTTAAAAGAGAAAAATCATTTAAGTATGATGGATCATTTTTTACCTGAAAACGCAAGATATTCCTTAGAACAGTGCAAAAATCTTGCAGGAGAATATCACGAGATTTCAACAAAGATAAAAGAAATATCAATAGATGACCAGCAAAGATTAAGAGAGATGGACTTCTTAAAACATGAGATTTCAGAGATTGAGAATGCCAATCTTGTCAAAGGAGAAGACGAGGAATTAGAAACGGTATATCAAAAGATCGTCCATAGCCGAGATATCATTATTTCTTGTCAGGTAGCACGTATGCTGACGGGATATGAGGAAGAAACATCGATTGGCAATCAGTTAAGTGAAAGCATAAGAAGAATGCAGGAGATCAGTCATTTAGATCCTCAGATCTCAGAATTTTATGAACAACTGTTGTCAGTGGAAGATCTGTTAAATGGTTTTCATCAGGAATTGACGACATATATGGAGAATATGGAATTTGATGAGCAGACGTATCAGGAAGTGGAAGAACGTCTGAATGTCATTAATTCTTTAAAAGACAAATATGGTCCATCGATTGAAGATGTTACAGCATATGGACAAAAGGCAGAAAAACGATATAATATGTTGTGTGATGCAGAACATGAGATTGAAATATTAAAGAATGAACAGGAACGCATCAGGGAACGATATCTTAAGGAAGCAAAGAATCTGTCAGAACAAAGATGTAAGGTAGCAAAGACACTTGGAAGCAATATCACAAAAGCATTAGAAGATCTGAACTTTTTAGATGTCAGATTTGAAATCGAAGTTACGAAAAAAGACCAGATTTCAGCAGATGGAATGGATCAGATCCGTTTTATGATATCGACCAATCCAGGTCTTCCAATGCGTCCGGTACAAGAAGTAGCATCTGGTGGTGAATTATCAAGAATCATGCTTGCACTCAAATCAGTAGCAGCACAGGCAGATGGAGTAGATACGTTGATCTTTGATGAAATTGATACTGGGATCAGTGGGGAAACTGCCAATCGTGTAGCTAAAAAGATGGCAGTGATCTCAAAGGATCATCAGGTGATCGCGATCACACATCTTCCACAGATCGCAGCGATGGCAGATAGTCACTACTTCATTAGAAAACAAACCGATCAGAAGAATACGCAGACAATGATCCGAAAATTAAATGAATCAGAATCGTTAAAAGAGATTTCAAGAATGATCAGCGGGGATCAATGGAGTGAAACGTCTATGGAACATGCAAAAGAAATGAAATCTTTGGCAGATGAAACAAAATTATACTGAGTATGTAAGCGGTAATCTTCATATAATAAAAAGGATATATCAATGACGATATGTCCTTTTTTAGGAGGAAAAATATGAAAAAATACACTTACCGCAAATTTTTAATTCTACTTTTTATGATCAATTTAATCGCAATAACTGCAGTTTATATAAAATACTGCAATGCAAGACTTCCAGATACGATTCATATCAACAAGGGCGAAACAGTCTCTCTTTGTTATGATGTACCAGTCAGTGCAACGATCGATCATCAAACGATACGATTAAATCAGCCCATTGTATTCAAACAATGTCACATGGGTCAGTATGAAATGAAAACCAATTTATTTGGTGCGATTCCATTAAAGAAGATTAAAGTGAAGGTTGTAGATGACCAAAAGATCACGCCAAGCGGTGAAGTGATCGGTGTCTATGTAGAAACAGATGGATTGTTTGTGCTTGATACGGATCAGTTTACCGGAGAAAACAGCATGGAATATGCACCGAGTAAAAATAAATTATATCGTGGAGATTATATCAAAAAGATTGATGGAAAAGATATTGTATCAAAAAAACAATTCATCGAAAAAATCAATCAAGGTCAAGGAGAATCTGTGATATTAACAGTCCAAAGAAAGGCAAAGATGATGCAGATCAAGATCAAGCCAGAACGTTCAAAGACGGATCACATGTATAAAATTGGAACATGGATCAGGGATAACACGCAGGGAATCGGTACGATGACTTATGTAAAAGGTACGTCATTTGGAGGGTTGGGACACGGTATTTATGATATGGATACAGGCACACTTTTAAAGATCAAAGGTGGTCTTTTGCTGGATCCACAGATTTATTCCATTAAAAAAGGAAAATCAGGAACGCCGGGAGAGATTGTTGGAAGTATTGAATACAAGGAAGAGAATATTTTAGGTTCCATCAAAAAAAATACGGAAAAAGGAATTTATGGAACAATACCAAAGAAACAACAAAAAGCATACAAGATAGGATATCGTCAAGATATCAAACCAGGGAAAGCTTATATTCTCTCCAATGTAAGCGGTACTATGAAACAATATGAGATCCAGATCAATAAGATCGTGCCATCCGACAAGGATGTGTTAAAAAGTATGGAGATTGAAGTGACAGACAAAGAATTATTAAAACTTACCAACGGGATCATACAGGGAATGAGTGGCAGTCCAATCTTGCAGAATGGGAAACTTATTGGTGCTGTTACACATGTTTTTGTAAATGACCCGATGAAAGGGTATGCTATTCTTATGGAAACAATGCTCTATGAGATGGAAAATTAGAGCAAAGGGAAATGGAAGCTGTTTTTAAAATATAAGTTTGCTACAATAGAAAAAAGGGAGGGTGAGAGACATGAAAATTTTGCATCTTGGAGATCTGCATCTCGGAAAGAGAGTGAACGAGATATCCATGATTGAAGATCAGAAATTTATATTGGATCAGATCGTTACATTAGTAAAAGAAGAAAAGATAGATGTTATTTTATTATGTGGGGATATCTATGATAAGGCAATACCGACGATCGAGGCGATTCATCTGCTGGATGAATTTTTAGAAGAACTGAGTGATCTTAAAGTAAAAGTATTGATGATCAGTGGAAATCATGATTCTTCGGAAAGATTGTCATTTGGAAGAAACTTATTTAAACGATCTAATTTATATATTGCATCACAATTTAATCAGGAAATTGAAAAGATTACGATCAAGGAAGATGGATACAAGATTAATTTTTATATGCTTCCATTTGTAAAGCCAGCGTATATCAATCATGTATTAAAAATTCAGACAGAAACCTATGAAGAATGCTTCAAGCATCTAATGGAACAAGTGAAGATCAAAGAAGATGAGACGAATATCCTGCTGGCGCATCAGTTTGTAACGGTTGGAAAGAATTCTCCAGAATTGTCAGATTCAGAAACAAGCAGCCTTGGAGGGATTGATAATATTGATTACCGTCTATTTGATGCATTTGACTATGTAGCACTTGGACATATCCACAAGCCGCAGGCAATGGGACGTGAAATGGTAAGGTATGCTGGATCGATCTTAAAATATTCTTTTTCAGAAATTTACAAAGACAAACAGGCAACGATCCTTACGATCAGTAAAAACAAGCAGATCTCCCTATCCCATCATTTGCTAAAACCATTACGTGATATGAGGGAAATGGAATGTTCGTTAGAATCATTGTTAAAAAGAAAATGTGAAATTGGAAATGAAGAAGATTATATGCATGTCATTCTGACGGATGAGGAGCAGATTTTAGATGCGATCGGGAAAGTACGTACGGTTTATCCGAATGTTATGCAGATCAGCTTTAAAAACCGTCGTCATATGATGCAATATGAAACCATTCAGATGAAAGAAAACCAGATCGCAGATCAAAATCCAATGGAATTATTTGAACAGTTTTATAAAATGCAAAATCATATTGATCTGGATGAAAAAAGAGCACAGATGGCAATATCCATTTTTGAGGAGGTGATTCGTTGAGACCGCAAAAATTAATATTATCTGCATTTGGACCATTTGCAGAGGAAACAGTGATTGATTTTACCAGATTTAAAGATGGGATTTTTTTGATCTCAGGAGAAACAGGTGCAGGGAAAACGACTATTTTTGATGGAATCTGTTTTGCTTTATACGGTGAGCCAAGTGGTTCTTATCGAAAACAGGATATGCTAAGAAGTGATTTTGCCAAAGATGAGACAGAGACGAAAGTGGTATTCTTATTTTCGCATCGCAAAAAGCAGTACAAGATTGAAAGAAATCCATCCTATATGCGAAAGAGCAAACGAGGAGACAAAATGACACGACAGTCTCCGTATGCAGTATTATATCAAGAAGATGAGATTGTAACAACAGGAAGTCAGCAAGTGACCGCGCAGATGGAAGAAATTCTTGGAATGGACCGTATGCAGTATCAGCAGATTTCAATGATCGCACAAGGAGAATTTTTAAAACTTCTTTACGCGAAAGGAAAAGAACGGAGTGAAATCTTTCGTAAGATTTTTGGAACATGGTATCTGTATGAATTTCAGGAAAAGATCAAACGTAGACATCTTTCTTGTAAATACGAATATGAGAATCTTGGGAATACCTTGTTAGAGCAGGAAGATAACATTTTTGTATCAAAAGATGCAGAAGAATATGAAGAATATACACGGTATTTAAAACAAAAACATCAAATTGTAGAATTTATGGATGTAGTAAAAAGATATCAGTATCGAAAACAACAAGAATATGAGAATTTCCAGAAACAAAAAGAAACACAAGAAGAACTATATCAGAAGCAACGGATTGTTTTTTCACAGATAACGGAGAAGAGACAGAAGATCAAAGATATAAAAGAAGAAATTAAAGAACTTATAGTACAAGAAAAAGAAAATAAAGCAGAACAGCGAGCGATCAAAAAAGAATATGATCAGATCCAAAAGGAACTGCCGAAACTACATAAAAAGGAATTAAGGTTTCAAGAACTCCAAAAACAGATAAAACAATATAAAGAGCTGGAAGCATTAGAGAAAAAAAAGGAATCTTTAAAGAATGCGAAAGAACGTATGATCAGACAGCAGGAAGAAACGGAGAAAAAAAAAGAGAACGAAAGACAAAGAGAATTAAAACTACTAGAATTTCTTAGACAGGCAGATGAGATTGAAACACAATACGATCATTTGCAAAAAGAAGAATTGAAACTTCATGTTCAGACAGAAAAAAATCATGAATTGTGTAAGGAGAAAGAAGCTTATTTTGAGAAACTTCGGATTTATGAAGAGGCTGGAGAAGTCTATGATAAGATCAGAATGCAAAGAAAAGAATACAGAGATCGATTGTCAGACTGGCAGGATCGATATGACTGTAATCAAGCAGGACTTCTGGCAAGAAATCTGATAGACGGTCATCCATGTCCGGTTTGTGGATCATTACATCATCCAAAAACAGCAGATTTTAAAGAAAGTGATATTACGCAGGAGATGCTTCGTGCACTTCGTGAAGAAACGGAATTGATCGATCGGCAATATAATACTGCATTTGCGAAAGTAAAACAGAGTAAAGGTATTGTTGAGATATGTAAAGAACAGCTTTGCAAAAAAAGTGGGAAAAGATCAGAAGAGTTTGAAAAGCTTGACGAGATCTATGAAATCTCTTTACGACAATATAAAAAAGTAAAAAAAGAATTTGAAAGAATCAAAAAACAGAAAGAAAAGATAGCAGAACAAAGAGTAAAAGTTGAAAAATCCAAAGAAAAACAATTGAACTATGTGGAAAAACTGCAGGAAATTGCCGGAAAATCACATGAAAAAGATAGTTTATATAAGCAGACAGAGGCCAGAATAGAAGAAATCTGTAAGAATCTTGAATATAAAACATATAAAGATGCCAGTGAAGAACAGCAGCGATTATCTGATGAGATCGATCAGATGAAATTTAATAAAGAAGAAATAGAAAAGAAAAAAGAAAGTGTTGAAATACAGGGAGTTCATATCAAAGCGGCCATTGAAGAAAAAGAAAATACACTTTCGAGTGTTACAAAACAGTTGGAAGAACACAAAGAGATGAATGAAGAAATTTCAGATTTTAGAAAATTTGAAACAAAACTTCATCAGATGAAAAAAGAAATACAAAAACAAAATCAGAATCTGGAACAATTAAATCAACATATCTCTGTAAACGAACAATCGATAAGATTTATGGACAAGAAGATGGAAGAGTATAAAGAAACAGAAATGAACTATACACTGTTAAAAGATCTGTCAGATACAGCAAATGGAGAACAAAAAGGAAAGACAAAGATTTCATTTGAACGTTTTGTGCAGTCAGTATATTTTGATCTGATCTTGGCAGCAGCCAATGAACGGTTGTCCGTTATGAGTGAACAAAGATATTATCTGCTTCGAAAAGAAGAAAATGATATAAACAAAGGATCTTCTGGTCTGGAATTGGAGATTCTTGATGAATGGACAGGAAAAAGAAGAAATGTAAGATCATTATCTGGAGGAGAATCATTTAAAGCAGCATTATCTCTTGCGTTAGGATTAAGTGATGTGATCCAGAACAAAAAAGGCGGGATACAGGTTGATACGATCTTTATTGATGAGGGATTTGGTACTTTAGATGCGGATTCTTTAAATAAGGCGATGCAGATCATAAATTCACTGTCTTTGGAAGGAAATAAGCTGGTTGGCATAATTTCACATGTCGATGAATTGAAAGATCAGATCGATCAAAAGATTGAAGTTTATAAAGATCATGCAGGAAGTAAAGTGAAATAAAAAGGAATTGCAAATTCTTATGACAGGAAGTCGAAGACATGATATACTAGGAAAGAAAGAAAATAATCTGTCAAACATTAGAACATTGTACAGATTTGAGAACAGAGAGGAGCTGATGCATGCCGAAGCAGATCAGATTGTTGTGACAACAACAGAGTTACTGGATGTCATATGGAATCATCGAAGTGAGAAATTATATATTTAACAATTTACGCAGCGAAATATGACATAGATTTTAAAAAATAGAATTAATTTTGTCGAATTATGTCGAATCCTTTGGAAATCAACCAAAACTTGCGAAGAAATATGGGTTGTTTGTAAACTTAAATCAAATATATAATTAATTTGTAGAGAAAAACAGAATGGGAGGACTGAAGATGAACAAGATTAATGTGGCTATTGCAGATGACAACCAGAGAACTGTTGAGATGATGACAGAACTGTTAGAGCAGGAAAGTGATATTGAAGTAATCGCAAGTGCGGATGATGGAGAAGAAGCATTGCGTATCATCAAGGAAAAACAACCGGATGTTGTATTACTGGATATCATTATGCCGAAACTCGATGGAATTGGTGTATTAGAACGTTTGCAAACAGAAGATCTAAGTAAAAGACCGATCATTATTATGGTCTCCGCAATGGGGCAGGAAAATGTCTGCGAAGAGGCTATGGAATTAGGAGCATCTTATTTTATTTTAAAGCCGTTTGATCTAAGAACGATCATTAAGCAGATCAAGCAGGCAAAGATAAAACAGCAGATTCCTGAAAGACCATTCGTTTCTGTACCAGAGAAGATTCATGGATTGACAGAAAACCAGTTGGAGATCATCATAACGAATATGATTCATGAGATCGGGGTTCCGGCTCATATCAAAGGTTATCAGTACTTAAGAGATTCGATCATGATGGCAGTCTGTGATATGGATATTTTAAATTCCATAACAAAACAGCTGTATCCGTCAATCGCACAGAAGTTTGATACGACACCAAGCAGGGTAGAACGAGCGATCAGACATGCGATCGAGGTTGCCTGGGGAAGAGGAAATATGGACACGATCGATGCATTGTTTGGCTATACGATTCATGCAGGAAAAGGAAAACCTACGAATTCAGAGTTTATTGCATTGATCGCGGATAAAATACGCCTGGAATATGGAGATGAAGTACTGATCGAGGAAAAATAACAGCATAAGACATCATAATCATGATCAGGAGGTTGAAAAAGTTGGAAAAGAAGTTAAATATTTTAATTGTGGATGGGGACGTATCAGAAGCAGAGGAGTTAGAAAATGAACTGAATAGAGAGTTTGATATTGTTGGAACAGTATTCGATGGAATGAAAGCAGTTGATGAGATCATTAGAAAGAAACCAGAAGTTGTCTTAATTGATATCATGCTGCCATATATCGATGGAGTCGGGGTGATCGAAAAATGCAGAGAATGTATGGAATATGAACAATTACCAGTATTTATTGTTTTAACATCGATCGGTACCGAGAAATTGATCGAATGCGTCAATCATATGGACATTGATTATTGTATGATGAGACCATTTAAGAATGAGGTACTGTGCCGCAGGATCAAACAAGTTGCAAAAATCAAAGGATTGGATCAGAAAATCATTCAGAAAGAAACAGAAAATAATTTTAAGAAAAATGATCAAAGAACAGTGATCGATCATGAATTTCATATGAAACAGGATGTGACAAAGATCATAAGAGATCTTGGAATTCCGGCTCATATAAAGGGGTATCAGTATATTAGAGAGGGAATTATCATGGCAATCGAGGATATTAATATGATGAATTATATTACAAAGTTATTATATCCAACAATTGCGAAAAAATACAAAACGACATCAAGCAGCGTAGAGAGAGCGATTCGGCATGCGATTGAGGTGGCATGGAGTCGTGGAAAAGTTGAATTGCTGGAAGAAATGTTTGGTTATACGATAAGTTCTGGAAAGGGAAAGCCGACAAATTCAGAGTTTATTGCATTGATCGCGGATAAACTAAGACTCGATTATCATATGAATGCATCTTAAGATGATGATGATGAGATAATATAAGATGCATATGGACGAATACAGGGAGATTGTCTGAAGGAGAAAATATGGATGAAAGACATAGAGTTTTAATTGCAGACAGTTATCCGGACGAGGCAGAACAATTAAAGAAAGAATTATCAGGAAAATATAATGTAATATCAGTAAGAGATAATGGGGTGGATACATTGGATGATATTATAAAATTAAAACCTGATCTTGTAGTTATTGATCTGATGCTTTCAGAGATTGACGGAATTGGTGTAATCGAAAAATGCAGGGAATTGATAGAACCAGATAAAATTCCAGCATTTATTGCATTAACAATGCTCGAAAATAGAGATCTGATGGAGTGTATCAGACGGTTAAAAGTTGATTATTGTATGATGAAACCGTTTCAGGCAGGAATTCTTGCAGAGAGAATTTCACAGATGATACGGATACGTTCAGTAAATAATGATATTCAAAAAAATGAGAAAGCATTGCATGGACGATCAAAAAGAATGTGTAGCATGTGTGGAACGAATGATGTTCGAAGGCAGATTAGCTTTTTGGTTAGGAATTTAGGGGTGCCTGCACATATTAAAGGGTGCCGTTATATGAAATATGCGATTCTAATGGCGATAGAAGATTGTAATCGTATAAATTATATTACAAAATTATTATACCCTGAGATTGCAAAGAAATGTAAAACAACGACCAGTAGTGTTGAACGGGCGATCCGCCATGCGATCGATATTGTATGGATCAAAGGAAATCAAGAACTTTTAAAAGAGATTTTTGGAACATTTGTGATGGAAGGACAGGAACGTCCGACAAATTCACAATTTATTGCAGCAGTTGCAGATTGGATGCGGCTGGAACATCAGATAAAAGTTTCATAAGAATGAAAATATTTTGGAGGATAAGATGAAAGAATATATTCCTGATTATTATAAGGATTTTCAGTGCATTGCAGATAAATGCAAAGATAGTTGCTGCATTGGATGGGAGATCATGATCGATTCTAAGTCCTATAAAAAATATCAGAATGTTAAAGGAGAATTTCGTGACAGACTGATGAAAGGCATTGATCACGAAGGCACTCCAGCATTTCATCTTGATGATCGCGACCGCTGTGTGTTTTTGAATCAGAAAAATTTATGTGATATTTATATTGAATTAGGAGAAGACGCTTTGTGTGAGATATGTACACAGCATCCGAGATTTCATAATGAATATGGAAATATTCGCCAGACAGGTCTTGGAATGGCATGCGAAGAAGCTACACGGCTGATGTTTGAGACAAAGGAATTTGGATTATGCCAGATTCGGGGAACGAATACAGAGTCAACGGATGACTTTGATGAATCAGTTTTAGAAATTCAATTATGGATATTGGATTTGCTGAAAAAGAAAGAAAACCCAGTGGAACAAAGAATAGAACAGATATTTGATGTGGTGCAGGGAATCCAGGATTATTTGAACCAAACGGGTGAGATTCTGAATACATGGAAAAATGATCCTATAAAGAAGAATCATATATTAAGTCAAATGCGAGAAGAAACATATATCAAAAACTGGATATCTATATATCAGGAATTAGATTTTATGGAGCCAAAGATTCAGAAGATGTTTTGCAAGATGGAACCAATGCCATGCATGATCAAAGAACAAGGAATCGATGAGTCATATATGGAACATTTGATGAGTTATTTTATTTATCGTTATTTTATGAAATCCTGTGAAGATAATAATCTGATCGATAAAGTTAAGTTCGCAATTTTAAGCTGTTTGATAATTGAACAGATGAATGAATATTGTAAGAGAAATCATATTTTGAAGACACCGCAGGAGATTGCTCGAATTTACTCAAAAGAGATTGAATATTCGCAAGAAAACATGGAAATCATTTTTGAAGAGCTATTATTTGGATAGATCATTATACAAACATTTGTAATAGAACAATATATCTTTATAATAGTTCAGAAAAAAACAATTTAAGAAAATTGAAAGTGAAATATTATGAGAATTCGAAAGAGAAAACCAATAGGAAAAAAGACGATCAAATACATAGAGAAATTGTATGAGGCATATTCAAGGAAGTTATTTTGTATTGCAAAGAATCATGTGAAAGACAATGATCTAGCACAAGACGTGGTGCAAAGTGTATTTGAAAAAGCATTGGTATATCCGGAAAGTATTTTGAAGGTGCCAGAGGAAGAAGTATTTTATTTTCTTACGGCAATAACAAAGAATGAATCCTTTACATTGTTGAAAAATGAAAAGAATAATGAACACGAGAGTCTTACATATGAAGATGGGTCAGAAGGGGATTTTGTTGAAGATCCTAGAGATAATTATCTGCAGATGATCGATCTGGAATCTTTAAAACAGAATCTGGCGGCATTACCACGAAGACATCGAGATACGATTTTATTTCGATATGTTTATGGATTGAAATGTAAAGAAATTGCAGATTTATTTAGAATTACAGAGCGAAGTGTTAAAAATCGCTGCAGAGAAGCAAGGGAACTGCTCAGGCAGATGATGGAAGCAGACGAATTGTAATTAGGATCAATATAAAAAGGTTAGCAGTGTGATCATACTGCTAACCTTTTATATTTATTGATTTGTTGCATTTTTCATGAGTTTAGATCCGACTTCTTCATAATTGTCTGGGAAGAAGATATGAAGGGTATTTTTACCGCTTTTGATCTTCTGTAGTTTTAATTTAAATGTTTGTGTATGCATATCAGAGGATACATCAGTAGAATTGAAAGCTTCGATCACATTGGATACTAATTGTTTCTTTGCATCGGATAAGTTCTCAATGTGAAGAGGTTTTAATTCATCCAAAGTAGTCTGTTTTGCTTGTTTAAAAATGTCCAGATAATTGATGTATTGGCTAGACACCTTAACTGTTGCATTTTTCTTATCTTGACCTTTTACCGTGATCTTGTGGTCTAAGGAAGCAAGTTTGCTGCTGATCGCTTTATAGATCTCATTTGCTTGTTTCTTAGTGATCGTAACGCCTGCATTCTTAAAACTCTTCTGAAGAGTTGATATCATGGATGTCTGATATGTTTTTAAAGTATCAGATGCTTCAGAATCATCAATTCCAAGATCTGTCATCGATGTTGTATCTTGTTTTATGATCAGATCATAGAATGCCTCCATGGTGTCATCAGGTTTTGAGTCACTTGTGCTCTGTCCACATCCAGCAAGGGATAACAGTAATAAGATCCCTAATATACCGGATAGGAACTGTTTGAAAATCCTACGTTTCATACTTATTGTTCCTTTCTAGTTTATTCATATCTCATTATAGAGATTTTGGCAGGTAAAGTCAATTACTGTCGAATGATGGCTATAAGAAACAGCTCAATTGACGAAGAAGATCATTGTGTGATACACTAGATAACCGAAAGATAAAAAGGAGAGTTGTGTATTTATGGCGAATAAAACCTATGATGCTAACAGCATTTCAGTATTAGAAGGACTGGAGGCTGTTAGAAAACGCCCGGGGATGTACATTGGAAGTGTATCTACGAAGGGATTGAATCATTTAATATATGAGATAGTAGACAATTCGGTCGATGAATTTCTGGCAGGATATTGTGATGAGATCACAGTATCTTTAAATAAAGATGGAACAGCAACTATTACGGACAATGGACGAGGAATTCCGGTCGGAATTAATGAAAGAACAGGAAAAACAGCGGTAGAGATGGTATTTACCATGTTACATGCAGGAGGTAAGTTTGGAGATGGAGGATATAAGATTTCTGGAGGACTGCATGGAGTTGGTGCATCCGTTGTTAATGCCCTTTCAACCTGGCTTACGGTAACTGTAAAACAGGGAGGAAAGGTTTATCAGCAGAGATATGAACGTGGAAAGATCATAACACCTCTTGAGGTGATCGGTACCTGTAGAAAATCAGATACGGGAACAAACGTCCAGTTTTTACCAGACCCAGAGATTTTTGATAAGACATATTTTAAAGCAGCAATGGTTAGAAATCGTTTGCATGAGACTGCGTATTTGAATCCAAAACTTACGATTCATTATGTGAATGAACGAGAAGGTGAAGAAACAACAGTTGATTATCATGAGCCAGAAGGAATCTGCGCTTATGTAAAGAAATTAAATGAAGGAAAACAGATGCTTCATGAACCAGTATATTTTAAAAGAATGATTGATGGAATTGAGGCAGAAGTGGCATTTCAGTATACAGAGGATTTTGGGGAGAATATTCTGGGATTTTGTAATAACATTTATACGATCGAAGGTGGAACACATATCACAGGGTTTAAGACGAAATTCACTACGATCATGAATCAATATGCCAGAGAGATCGGGGTATTAAAAGAAAAAGATTCGAATTTTACCGGAACAGATGTGAGAAATGGTATGACAGCGATCGTTTCCGTCAAACATCCAGAACCAAGATTTGAAGGACAGACGAAGACGAAACTGGATAATCCAGATGCAGCCAAAGCAGTTGGAGAGATCGCGGGAGAAGAATTGGTTCTTTATTTTGATAAGAATCTAGATACTTTAAAAAAAGTGCTGGCATGTGCGGAAAAATCAGCGAAGATCCGTAAAGCGGAAGAAAAAGCGAAGACGAATATGCTGGTAAAACAGAAGTTGTCAATTGACAGCAACGGAAAACTGGCGAACTGTGAAAGTCGTAAAGCACAAGACTGTGAAATTTTTATTGTCGAGGGAGATTCTGCTGGTGGTTCTGCAAAAACAGCAAGAAACCGAAAGACACAGGCAATCCTTCCAATTCGAGGAAAAATCTTAAATGTAGAGAAAGCTACGATGGATAAAGTTCTTGCAAATGCAGAAATTAAAACGATGATCAATGCATTTGGATGTGGTTTTTCTGAAGGATATGGAAATGATTTTGATATCAGTAAGCTTCGTTATCACAAGATCATTATTATGACAGATGCTGATGTGGATGGTGCACATATCGCAACATTGCTTTTGACGTTCTTTTATCGTTTTATGCCAGAATTGATCACGCATGGACATGTATTTCTTGCAACACCGCCGCTTTATAAAGCAATGCCCAAAAAGGGCGAAGAAACTTATCTGTTTGATGATGCAGCACTGACAAGATATCGTGCAGAACATAAGGGAAACTTTACTTTACAACGTTATAAAGGTTTAGGAGAGATGGATGCGCAACAGTTATGGGAGACAACGCTGAATCCAGAAAGTCGTACATTAAAACAGATTGAGATCGAAGATGCTAGAATGGCCTCCGATGTTACTTCTATGCTGATGGGAAGCGACGTACCACCTCGCAGACAGTTCATTTATGAAAATGCAAATGAAGCGATGTTAGATATATAAATAGAAAGGAAACAATAGATAATGTCAGAACATATTATTAAAGCAGAATTTTCTGAGGTTATGCAAAAATCATATATCGATTATGCGATGAGTGTTATTTGTGCAAGAGCACTTCCAGATGCCAGAGATGGATTAAAGCCAGTACAGAGAAGAGTTTTATATTCCATGGATGAATTAGGACTTCGTTATGACAGGCCACATCGAAAATCTGCAAGAATCGTCGGGGATACCATGGGTAAATATCATCCACATGGTGACAGTTCCATCTACGAATCCCTAGTTGTTATGTCTCAGGATTTCAAAAAAGGAGTCCCTCTTGTTGATGGACATGGAAACTTTGGTTCCATAGAGGGAGACGGCGCTGCGGCTATGCGATATACAGAAGCACGACTTCAGAAGATCACGCAGGAAGCATATCTTGCAGACCTTGACAAAAATGTAGTTGATTTTGTATCGAACTTTGATGAAACAGAAAAAGAACCTGAAGTACTTCCAGTTAAGGTGCCAAACTTATTGGTAAATGGAGCAGATGGAATCGCTGTTGGTATGACAACGAGTATTCCACCACATAATTTAGGGGAAGTTGTTGATGCAGTGAAAGCATATATGCGAAAAGAAAGCATCACAAACGAAGAACTCATGGAATATATAGAAGGTCCGGATTTTCCAACAGGCGGCCTTGTGATCAATAAGAAAGATTTGTTAAATATTTATTCTTCAGGAACAGGTAAATTAAAATTAAGAGGAAAAGTAACTTTTGAACCAGCAAAGAAACGTGGGGAAAAAGATAAACTGGTAATTTCAGAAATTCCATACACAATGATCGGAAATAATATTTCCAAGTTTTTATCAGATACCGTAGCACTCATAGAGAACAAAGTGACAACAGATATTTTGGATATTTCCAATGAATCCTCTAAAGATGGAATCCGAATTGTATTAGAACTTCGAAAGGGTGCAGATGTTGAACTCTTAAAAAATCTCTTATATAAGAAAACAAAACTTGAGGATACATTTGGTGTGAATATGCTGGCGATCGTTGATGGACGTCCGGAGACACTGGATCTTAAGGGAATCATTGAAAATCATACGCAGTTTTATTATGAAGTAACAAGAAGAAAATATAAAACATTACTATCAAAATTATATGAACAAAGAGAAATTAAAGAAGGGTTGATCAAAGCATGTGATATGATCGATCTGATCATTGAAATCATTCGTGGAAGTAAGAGTCAGAAGGAAGTGAAGGCATGCCTTACCAAAGGAGATGTTGGAAATATTAATTTCAAGTCTTCAGATTCTATGATCGAAGCAACCAAGCTTTCTTTTACAGACAAACAGGCAAGTGCGATCCTTGATCTTAAATTATACCGATTGATCGGATTAGAGATTTTGATGTTAAAAGAAGAATATGAAGAGATTCTTGCAAAGATCGAAGAATATGAAGATATCTTAAATAACGAGAAATCTTTAAAGAACGTGATTCGTAAAGAATTAGATAAGATTAAAAAAGAATTTGGACGCGAAAGAAGAACTGTGGTCGAAGATGGAAAAGAGGCAGTTTATGTTGCTGCACCAGTCAAAGAAGAGACGGTTTATTTTGTGATGGATCGTTTTGGATATTCCAAGACAATGGATAAGGCAACTTATCAGAGAAATAAGGAAAATATCTTAAAAGAATACAAGTTTATTGTGCCTTGTATGAATACAGATAAGATCTGTATCTTTACCAATCTCGGTGTGATGCACCAGATCAAGGTACTGGATATTCCAGCCGGAAAATTCAGGGATAAAGGGGTACCAATTGATAATTTATGTAATTATGACAGTACAAAAGAATATATCATCCAGGTGCTGGATGCAGAATCAATGATTCATTCATCACTTTTATTTGCAACAGCAAAAAGTATGTTAAAAGTGATGGATGGAGAGTTGTTAAATGCAGCAAAGAGAACTGTGCAGGCAACAAAATTATCGGAAGATGAGCTGATCGAAGTGATTCCGATAGACTGGATGGAAGGATCCGAAGACAAAGTAGTCCTTCAGACGAAAGAAGGAGTTTTCTTAAAATTCTTGCTTTCTGAGATTCCAAAAAAGAAAAAGAGTGCATTAGGTGTTCGTGGAATGAAGTTATCAAAAGATGATTCACTAACGAATATTTATGTGATGGCAGCACAGAATATCAGTTCTATCGTATATAAAGAAAAAGAACTGGAATTTCATCGGTTAAAACTATCAAAAAGAGATAGCAAAGGAACTAAAGTCCGCAGATAGATCTAAGATAGAAAGGAAAAATCATGGTAATTGACTTGATCATACCAACATATAAGCCAGGAGATAAGTTTCAGGAATCATTAAAACGACTTGCATTGCAGACAAGAAAACCAGACCGCATTATTTTAGTTAACACAGAGGCAGAATTTTTTGATGAGGAAATGATCACTCCATATGATAATGTAGAAGTTCATCATATTAAAAAAGAAGAATTTGATCATGGGAAAACAAGAGATTATGGAGCATCGCTTGCCAAAGAAGCTGACATTTTAATGTTTATGACAGATGATGCGATTCCAAAAGATAAATATATGGTGGAAAATCTGATCAAAGCATTTGATGATCCAATAGTAACAGCTGCTTATGGAAGGCAGATGGCTGATCCTGAAAAAAATTATATTGAGTATTATACAAGAATCTTTAATTATCCTCTGGAAAGCAGAGTTAAGACAAAAGAGGATCTAGATACTCTGGGGATCAAAACATTTTTCTGTTCAAATGTATGCAGTGCTTATCGAAGATCAGAGTATGATGCAATGGGAGGTTTCGAGCATAAAACAATCTTTAACGAGGACATGATCATGGCTTCAAAGATGATCGAAGATGGAAAGGCAGTTGCCTATCAGGCAGATGCAAGGGTATGGCATTGGCATGATTACAAGGCGATACAACAGTTACATAGGAATTTCGATCTTGCAGTGTCACAAGTAGATCATGGAGGATTGTTTCTTAAAGTGAGATCAGAATCGGAAGGTGTAAAAATGGTTATCGCGACGATCAAGCATCTTTTTAAAAAGGGAAAAATATATCTTATTCCAAAGTATGTGATCGATACAGGATTTAAATTGATCGGATATAAACTTGGAAGAAATTATAAAAAACTGCCAAAATGGATGGTTTTAAAGCTTACGATGAATCAGACTTATTGGAAAGCTTAACAAAAACTTAATAAAATCACCTACTGTTTTTTTGTATGATATGATATAATCTACAATGATAAGCAGATAATTGTGAGGAGGACACGAATGAAGATTAAGAAGTTTAAAATTATCCTAAGTCTGTTTTTGATCATAGGAATTGCTGCAGGGGGAGTGCTTGGATATTATGATGCAAGATTAGAAGCAGCAGTGAATAATAAGAATGGAAGTACACTGACAGACGTAAAGGTAGATGATAATCTGACATTTAATAAGAATGTTATTAATATCTTATTGGTTGGATCTGATCATGGAGCGATCAAAGGTGATCACGGAAGATCTGACAGTATTATGATCGCAACGGTCAATTTTAAGACAAAAGAATTAAAGCTCACTTCTTTGATGAGAGATATGTATGTTGAGATTCCAGGACATGGACATAACAAGTTAAATGCAGCCTATGCATTTGGTGGTGTAGAATTATTATACCAGACGATCGCTAAGAACTTTGGGATTAAGATCGACAATTATTGTGTTGTTGATTTCTCAACATTTGAGAAAGTTATCAATAAAGTTGGCGGTGTAGAAATTTCGCTGGAAGAAAAAGAAGCAAAATACTTGAATACAACAAATTACATTTCAAAGAAGAAATACCGTAATGTAAAGGTTGGGAAACAGACATTGAATGGAAATCAGGCATTAGGATATGCCAGGGTTCGTTACGTTGTTTCTAAGAAATACGGAGATGGAGACTTTGGAAGAACAGGTCGTCAAAGAGCAGTACTTCAAGCAGCACTTAATAAAGTATTGCAGCAGAGCCCAACAAAGATCGCAGATATTGCGTTAGATTCATTAGCCGATGTATCAACAGATATGAGTGCAAAATACCTGAAGAGTCTGGTATTGAAAGTTATTCAGATGGGGACGACAGAAATCGACCAGATGAGGGTGCCGTTAGAAGGTACTTATAAGATGGGAAGAGCACAGAGCAATATGTTCGTATTCTTTATAAACTTCAGTGCCAATAAAGCAGCCATGAATTATTTCTTATTTGACAAAGGCAGTGAAAAAGACTGGGCAAAAGAATATGGAGGAATATCTTCTGTTGAGACATTTGGATATTCCGGAACATCATCATCTGACTCAACAAGCAGCAGTTCATCATATTCAACATCTAGTACAAGAAGCAGCTATCAGCAGGAAAGTTACAGCACAACAAGCAGCAGCCATACGACTTATAGTACAAGGTCTACAACTACGAGAAGTACAGAAGAACGTGTGACAGAAAGTACAACGTCACAGCCACAGACATCTGCACCAAGACCAACCACAGCACATCATACAACGACAGCTGCGGCGACAGAATCAACACCTTCTGATGATTCTGTTGAAGAAGAATAAACAAAAATAAATTAAAATGAAAATGTGTTAAGGTAGAATCACTGTCATATCATATTCTTTCTTGACACATATTTGTATAATTGGTAGAATAAGAAAAGTTACCAATACCCTGTAATATACCATTACGGTGATAGAATAAGACAAAGAAAGGAAATAAAAGATATGCGACAGATCGTTCTTTCTATTTTAGTAGAGAATACTCCCGGGGTATTAAGCCGAATTTCTGGTTTATTTACAAGAAGAGGGTATAACATAGACAGCATCACAGCATGTACGACACAAGATCAGAAGTTTTCAAGAATTACGATCGCAGTCAGCGGTGATGATATGATCTTGAAACAGATCAAGAATCAACTTTCAAAACTGGAAGATGTTGTGAAGATTTTTGAACTGGAAAACAGTAAGTCTGTTTGCAGAGAATTGATCCTTGCAAAGATCCGTGCAAACAAGACAGAGAAACAGGAGGTTATCACGATTGCAGATATTTTCAGAGCGAAAGTTGTGGATGTATCTAAGGATAATCTGATGATCGAGTTAACTGGGAATGTGAATAAGATAGAAGCATTTATCAATCTGATCAGTGATTTTGGAGTGATCGAAATTGTGAGAACAGGAATCACTGGTTTATCAAGAGGAGAAGATAACTCTAATATATTTTGATGAGAGTAACGGGTCAGGACCCTTACTATAAAGCCAAAAAAATGGAGGAATGAAAAATGGCAAAGATTTATTATCAAGAAGACTGTAACTTATCACTTTTAGATGGAAAAACCATCGCTATTATCGGTTATGGAAGCCAGGGACATGCACATGCCCTTAACTTAAAAGAGTCTGGATGCAATGTTATCATCGGTCTTTATGAAGGAAGCAGATCTTGGAAGAGAGCAGAAGAACAGGGATTTGAAGTGTACACATCTGCAGAAGCTGCTAAGAAAGCTGATATCATCATGATTCTGATCAACGATGAAAAACAGGCTAAATTATACAAAGAAAGCATCGAACCAAACTTAGAGCCAGGAAATATGTTAATGTTCGCTCATGGTTTCAATATCCACTTCGGATGCATTACACCTCCAAAAGATGTGGATGTAACTATGATCGCACCTAAAGCTCCAGGACATACTGTAAGAAGCGAATATCAGGCAGGAAAAGGAACTCCTTGCTTAGTAGCTGTTGAACAGGATGCTACAGGTAAAGCATTAGATTTAGCACTTGCTTATTCTTTAGGAATTGGTGGAGCAAGAGCTGGTGTTCTTGAAACTACATTCAGAACAGAAACAGAAACAGACCTTTTCGGAGAACAGGCAGTACTTTGCGGTGGTGTTTGTGCATTAATGCAGGCTGGTTTCGAAACATTAGTAGAAGCTGGATATGATCCAAGAAACGCTTACTTCGAGTGTATCCATGAAATGAAACTGATCGTAGACTTAATCTACCAGTCAGGATTCGAAGGAATGAGATATTCTATCTCTAACACAGCTGAATATGGTGATTACATCACAGGACCTAAGATCATCACAGAAGATACTAAGAAAGCTATGAAACAGGTTCTTACAGATATTCAGGACGGAACATTCGCTAAAGACTTCTTATTAGATATGTCTGATGCAGGATCTCAGGTTCACTTCAAAGCTATGAGAAAATTAGCTGCTGAACATCAGTCTGAAGTTGTCGGAAAAGAAATCCGTAGCTTATACAGCTGGAGCAACGAAGATAAATTAATCAACAACTAGGATTTATTTATCTTACATAAGGATATAAAAGATCAGAGATTTTTAATTTCTGATCTTTTTCTTTATGTAGGAATATTTAAAGAAAATAATACCTTAAAGGAAGGGAAAGCAATGAAATTTGTAATTCAGAGAGTAAAAGAAGCATCGGTAAAAGTAGATGATGAATACACAGGGAAGATAAAAAAAGGATATTTAGTTTTGATCGGTGTAGGGCAGGAAGATACAAAAGAAGAAGCCGATAAATATATTCGTAAGATGATCAATCTTCGTATTTTTGAAGATGAAAATGGAAAAACAAATTGTTCATTAAAAGATGTGGATGGAGAATTGTTGTTAGTATCTCAGTTTACGCTTTATGCAAGCTGCAGAAAAGGAAATCGTCCAAGTTTTACACAGGCAGGAGATCCAAAGAAAGCAGAAGAATTATATGAATATATCATTAAGGAATGCAACAAGGAAATAGATGTTGTACAGACAGGTATTTTTGGAGCACATATGGAAGTTGCTTTAATAAATGATGGACCATTTACGGTTGTCCTTGAAGATCTATAGTGGTAAAATAAAAGTGACAAATGATCATGCTAAATTATAGAAAGGATGATGACATATGGATTTCACAAATGGAATGAAAAAAGTATTTCTTGCAAGTGTAGGTGCAGCAGCAACAACTGCAGAAGTTACCAAAGACATTCTTGAGAAAATGATTGAAAAGGGTGAACGTACTGTAGAACATGGAAAAGTGTTAAATCAGGAATTAAAGCACAATGCAAAACAGAAAGTCAAAGAACATGTATCTATCCAAGTGACTAAGAAATATGATAAAGCATTTGAATGTGTTGATGAAATGTCCCCAGAAGATCTTGCACTTTTAAAAGAAAGAATTGCAAAAGCTGAGGCACTTCAGAAAGAAAAACAGGAAGCTGAAGAAGATGTTGAAGTGGAAGAAAGTGAAGCAACAACAGATTCAGAGACATCACAAGTACAAGAGGATGAAACTGAACAATAAGAGGTACTTATGAAACAGGAAACAGGAAGACTGAAAGAGATCTTGCATGTATTAAATCAGCATAATGTCACACATGGGATCAATCCAGAGAAGTTATGCAGTATTTTAGAAGATCTTGGTCCAACTTATGTAAAGCTTGGGCAGATCATGTCAATGCGTTCGGATATATTGCCAGAGAAGTATTGTCATGAGTTAGCGAGACTTCGCACGGATGTAAAACCGATGAGTTTTAATGAGATATGGAAGATCTTGAATAAAGAACTTCATAATGACCCCGGTCAACTATTTCAGAAGATTAACCAGATACCAGTTGGGTGTGCATCAATCGCACAGGTCCATGAGGCCGTTTTAGGAGATGGCAGTAAAGTTGTATTAAAAATCCAGAGACCGCAGATTAAACAGATCATGGCAGAAGATATTGCTCTGTTAAAGAAGGCTTCTGGATTTTTAAATTTTGCAACAGGAACCGGTGAATTGATTGATTTTAGAAAAGTTATTGATGAGTTGTGGGAGACATCCAAAGAAGAAATGGATTTTGAAAAAGAAGCACAACATTTGGAACGATTTTATGAGAACCAGAAGGACGTTGCATATGTGACATGTCCGAAAGTATATAAGGAATATTCGAATGAGCATTTGCTGGTGATGAGTTATGTTGATGGAATCCAGATCGACCATATCGAGGAACTTGATCGCAATGGGTATGATAGGAAGGAGATTGCCCAGAAAACAGCACAAAACTATTGTAAACAGATTTTGGCGGATGGTTTTTTTCATGCAGATCCACATCCAGGGAATCTATGGATTAGTGGTGGTCAGATCGTATGGCTTGATCTTGGAATGGCAGGTGATCTATCTGAACATTACCGTGCGATCATGAAACGTGCGATCACAGCTATTCTTAAAAATGATATTTATGAACTTAAGAATGCATTCTTATCGTTTGGAAAACCGACAGAGAAGATCGACCATGCTAGTTTGTATACGGATCTTGATGATATGGTTGGAAAATACATGAATATGGATTTCGGGACCATGGATCTTGGAGAATTGATGGAAGATGCAATAGGGCTTTTGAAGAAACATAAGATTGCGATCGAACCAGATATTACGCTGCTTGCAAGAAGTATGGTGACTATGGAAGGAACATTGAAATTATGTTCTCCAGAAGTGAATATGATACAGATATTGACTTCTTATATGTCTGCGAATATGTTTCATGAGATTGATATAAAGAAAGAGATAAGACATGCTTTGAGAGATATTTATGGGTCATCTAAGAAATCTTTGGAGATACCAGCACAGGTATCAGATCTTTTGAACATTACAAAGAATGGACAGGTAAGGGTAAACATTGAATCTGCGCAGATCGAGAAAGCAGGTAGAGAATTAAAAAAAGGATTTGATCATCTGTTGCTTGTATTGATCGTGATGGCACTTTGGTTTAGCTCTGCAATTTTATGTCTAAGTGATGTAACACCGAGAGTGTTAGGAATGCCATATCTTAGTGTGGCAGGATTTATATCAGGGTTTCTGATTGTTTTGTATGTATTGATACATATGCTGATTCAGAGAAAGAAATAAGAATAATGATAAAACAAATAGGAACATTAAATATTGAGATTGAGCGAAGGAAGATTAAAAATATAAATATCTACGTGAAACCTCCAAACGGAGATGTTTTGGTAACAGTTCCAATGAGAGTTTCCGATGAAGAGGTTTTTCGTTTCCTTAAGAAAAAAGAAGAGTGGATTTTAAAAAACCATGAAAAAGTAAAAAACAGACAAAATTCATCACAGCAGGAAATTAATCTGGAACAAAGGAAATGGCTGGAAGACAAGATCATAGAATATGCAATGAGATGGGAATCGATCATGAAAGTTCATGCGAATGGTTTTACGATTCGAGATATGAAAACAAGATGGGGAAGCTGTAGTATTCACAGTAAAAAGATTCGGATGAATCTGCAGCTGGCTGTAAAATCAGAGGAATGTGTAGAGTATGTTTTGGTACATGAATTATGTCATCTTTTAGAACCAAGCCATAACCAGAGATTTTATGATTTGATGAGTCATTTTCTTCCAGATTGGAGGGAACGTAAGCAGAAACTAAATGAAAAAGTGTGAAGAAAGTGTTAAAATCCATTTTTTATCTTACATTTTCTATTAATTTGAGTTATGATAAAACGTAAAGCTCAAAAGAAGGAGAAAAGACGATAACGAATGATGAATAACGAAATGACAAAATCAAACGAACAAAATATATTAGTCGGGATCGACGTAGGATCTACGACAACCAAAATAGTAGCAGTTGATGCCAATGACCGTCATCAACTGTTATTTTCTGATTATGCAAGACATCATGCAAATCAGATCGCAAGTGTGATCCGAAGCATTAAGAAGTTTTGCGGACATATAAGAGATAAGAAGATCAGATTGTGTCTGACTGGCTCTGGGGCAAAACCAGTGGCATCTATTTTAAAAGTACCATTTGTGCAGGAAGTTGCAGCCAATGCGATCGCATTACAAGATCAGTTTGACCAGGTCGGAACGGCAATTGAGTTAGGTGGACAGGATGCCAAGATGATCTTTTTTAAAGATTCTGAAAATGGACAGTCACAAAGTGTTTCCGATATGCGTATGAATGGAAGCTGTGCGGGTGGAACGGGAGCATTTATTGATGAAATTGCATCCGTATTAAAAGTACCAGTGGAACAGTTTAATGAGTTGGCACAAAAAGGAACACATTTATATGATATTTCTGGAAGATGCGGGGTATATGCAAAGACAGATATCCAACCACTTCTGAATCAGGGAGCAGCCAAGGAAGACCTTGCGTTATCCGCATTCCATGCGATCGCGAAACAGACGATCGGAGGGTTGGCACAGGGATTGGAGATTAAAAAACCTGTCGCATTTGAAGGTGGACCATTAACATTTCATCCAACTCTGGTAAAAGTTTTTGCTGAACGTCTGAATTTGAAAGAAGATGAGATTCTTTGTCCAAAGCATTCAGAATTAATGATTGCATATGGGGCAGCATTATCTTTGGATAAGATGTTTGCAGACAGCAAACCAAAAGATGTGAATAAAATGTTAGTAATACTGGAAGACGCACAGAAAGATCATTCCCACGTTTCAGGAGAAATTGCAAAACCATTTTTTGAATCAAAAGAAGAAGAAAATGCTTTTAAAGAAGCACATAAGAAGAAACAGGTGACATGGAAGAAACCACAAAAAGGAGAGGTTGTTCGATGTTTTCTTGGGATTGATGCAGGAAGTACCACAACAAAATTTGTATTATTAGATGAACAAGAAGAAATTCTGGATTCTTTTTATGCACCGAATGAAGGGGATCCGCTGAAAGTAGCGAAAGAGGCCTTGATCTGTTTAAGAAAACGATATGAAGAAGCAGGAGCAGAATTAGAAATTTTATCAGCTGGTACGACTGGGTATGGAGAAATGCTGTTTTCCAAAGCTTTTGAAATCCCTTGCCATACGGTTGAGACGGTAGCACATGCAAGAGCTTCTGAAAAATATGTCAAAGACGCCTCTTTTATTTTGGATATTGGTGGACAGGATATGAAAGCAATCTGGTTAGAGGATGGAGTTATCACAAATATTTTATTAAATGAGGCGTGCTCTTCTGGATGCGGTTCATTCCTTGAAAACTTCGCATCCTCTTTACATATTCCGACAAAAGAGATTGCAAAGAAAGCGTTTGCGTCTAAAAACCCAGCAGTTTTGGGTAGTCGTTGTACGGTATTTATGAACAGCAGTATTATCACAGAGCAGCGAAACGGTAAGAATCCAGAAGATATCATGGCTGGATTATGCAGATCGATCATCCAGAATGTATTTACAAAGGTTATCCGCGTATCAAATCTTGATTCTCTTGGAACTAAGATTGTGGTACAAGGTGGCACTTTTGAAAATGATGCGGTTTTACGTGCGATGGAAGAATATGTAGGAAGAGAAGTGATCAGAGCACCATATCCAGGGATCATGGGTGCAATTGGTGTCGGATTGATCGCAAAAGAGCAATATGAGAAGAATCCGAAAGAAGTGAGCACATGGGATCTTCGTGATTTAGATACATTTTCTTATGAGCAGCAGGCGAATGCACCTTGTCCATTTTGTACGAATCATTGTCAAAGAACAATTGTTCAATTTTCAAATGGAAATTCCTGGGTAACAAATAATCGATGTGAAAAAGGCGAGATCATCGGAGATCCAAGAAATGATGAGGTTGGAAAGCAGTTAAAAGAAACAATCCGAAAAACACAGAGTGTTCCAGATTTATTCCAAGAGCGAAAGAAATTATTGTTCAAAGAATATCCTTATCCAGTGCCTAAAACAGAAAGAGATATCACGATCGGAATTCCAAGAGTGTTATCCTATTGGGATACGATGCCATTTTGGACAACTTTTTTCAAAAGTTTGGGATACAAAGTACAATTATCGGATGAAAGCACAAGAGAGATTTATGAAAGTGGATTGTCAGCAGTGACATCAGACACGGTATGTTTTCCAGCAAAACTTGTGCATGGACATCTTAGAAATCTGGTGAAAAAATATCATGTAGATCGTATTTTTATGCCATCGATCACAACAGTACCGCCAGAGAATATGGAAAAAACAAGTGAGTCTATGTGTGCGGTGGTAAAAGGTTATCCGATCGTTATCAGGAATTCTGATAATCCACAGGATAAATGGAATGTGCCATTTGATGCACCATTATTCCATTGGCATACCAAAAAGGACAGACAGCATCAGTTGGTAAAATATATGGAAGAAGTATATCATGTCTCAAAAGAAGAGGTTATGAATGCAATGCATACAGCAGATCAGGCTCAGAAATCTTTTGACCAACAGTTAAAGAAACGAGGAGAAGAGATTCTAAATGAAGTAAAGGAAAAGAATGAATTTGCAGTTGTTTTAGCATCTCGTCCATATCAGAACGATACACTGGTTAATCACGATCTGTCTAAGATGTTTACAAAAGCAGGCATCGCAGTCTTAACCGCAGATTCCCTGCCAGAAGTGAATCAGACAGAACTCTCAAAAAGCCGTCTGGATATTGTAAATAACTATCATGCTAGAATGTTATCTTCTGCTATCTTATGTGCGCAAAGTGAGCATCTGGAATATGTACAGCTCGTAAGTTTTGGATGTGGACACGATGCTTATCTATCCGATGAGATCACGAGAATGATGAAAGAAATTTCCGGGAAAACACCATTGATCTTAAAAGTAGATGAAAGTGATAATCAAGGACCATTGGGAATCCGTGTGCGTTCTTTCTTGGAGACAGTGAAAATGGGACGTGAGAAACATCAGAAATTAGAAGTAAAAGAGTTGCAAGAACCATATCCAGTCAAGTTTACAAAAGAAAACAGGAAAGAAAAAATCGCATTGGTTCCAAATACATCGCATGCATTTTGCAGAATTATGACAGCAGCATTAAGAGGACAAGGAATTCGGGCGGTTGCTTTGGATATCGGGCGTGAAGAAGCAATTCGTTTGGGAAAGAAATATGTACATAATGATATCTGTTTCCCAGCACAGATCGTCATCGGAGAAGCATTGGCGGCACTGGAAAGTGGAAAGTATGATGACAAAGATGTTGCGATCGTTATGGGAAAATATGTTGGGGACTGTCGACTGACACATTATGGGGCACTACTAAGAAAAGCTCTTGATGATGCAGGATATGACCATATTCCGATCCTGACAAATGATGATGCAGATTCTCATAATATGCACCCAGGATTTAAATTAAATCTGGCATCTTCTGTAAAAATCGCATTTGCATTACCGATGATCGATGTATTGGAGGAATTATTACGAAAGATCCGTCCATATGAAACAGTCAAAGGAAGTGCGGATGAAGCGTTTGACAAAGCCCTTGATCTTGTAATCGATGGATTGGAAAAGTCAGGAGTTCTTGGTGCAAGAAAAGGATTTAAGAAGGCTATTTCTATCATGAAAAATATTTCTTATGATCGTACGAACTTAAAACCACAGATTCTGATCGTTGGGGAATATCTTCTGAACTTTCATCCAGGAGCAAACCATGACATTGAAAAATATCTGGAAGAAAATGGATTTGAGATCATTGAAGCACGTATGACGGATGTTATCCGTAAGACATACTTTTATCAGGATTCACAGATCAGGGAATATCATTTAAATAAACCAATGGATCAAAAGATCTGGTTTCGGACAGCAGACATGTTCTTTGATCTTGCACACAGTCTGACCGATTCCATTGCAAAAGGACATCCTTTATATAAACCAGCGATCCGTATGGATGATCTGGTAAAAGACAGTGATCCGATCATTCATCATACATTTGATGCAGGAGAGGGTGTGCTGATTCCAGGAGAGATCATTCATCACGCAAAACATGGATGCAAGTATTTCTTGATCTTACAGCCATTTGGATGCCTGCCAAACCATGTTGTTGGAAGAGGTATTTCTAAAAAATTAAAAGAAATGTATCCAAATGCACAGATTCTTCCATTAGACTATGATCCAGATGTCAGTTTTGCGAATATCGAAAATCGTCTGCAGATGCTTGTTATGAATGCGAAACAAGAAATCTTGGAAGAAAATGAAGAACGAGACCGTAGAAGAAGTCATCACTATATGGAAAGTGACAAAAAAACATATCGTAGAAAGAAATATGGTGTCGAAAAAACTTCTGGTGTATAAAAAATAGAATTAAATTGTTGAATTTTGTTAAATATGCTATAATCCATTTTAGGTTATTCAAAAATAATTTGAATGGAGGAGAAGTAATGAATATTCAGGAGTTTTATGACAGTATTGATGAAAGTTATGAAAATGTAAGCAGCCGTATGATGGGAAACCAGAAACTGGTGGAAAAGTTTGTCCGTAAGTTTTTAGATGATCCTACTTATGGACAGATTAAAGAAGCAGTAGATAAGATGGATTATGATGAAATTCTTCGAACAACTCATACGATGAAAGGAATTGCAAGCAATCTGGAGTTTACACATTTACAGCAAAAAAGTGCGAAAGCAGTAGATATGATCCGTGCAGGACAGCGCGAAGAAGTATTGCCAGTGATCGGTGAAATTGAGAAAGAATATCAAAAAGTTATAGAACAGATCCAGAAATTGGATTAAATTGGATAATAAGAAGACAAAGATGAGGGAATCTTTCGAAGTAGTATGAAGGAGACAGCGACAACATAAAAAATAAAAAGGAACTAGTGATTATGCAAAACAAAACAAAAAATATATTTTTTAAGATAATCTCAGGACTCGTTTTGATTCAGGGTGTGTTGCAGTTATTGAATCTGTTAGGGCTTGTAGGTTATGGAAGAACGACGACTTCTGCAACAAAGTTTTATCTTGGACTTGTTTTGATCGGCGGCTACGCAGTAGCAGCAATGGTCGGTGGATATACGGGTCTTAAAGATGGAAATACACAGGAAGGATGTAAAAGATGTTTTTATGTCAGTCTTGTACTGATCGCAATTACGATTGCCACGATTATTTTAAATGTTGTATTTAAAGCATATTCAGTAACTCAGTTTGAGGCACTGATCATACCAGTGTTGTTTATGCTTTTTACAATATTAAATGGACGAAAGAATTTGTAAACATAAAAGGGTCTTTTTCGATTTCGAAAGAGGTCCTTTTTATAGTTGTTCTTTTCTTGATGATATGATATAATTTCACATAGTGATTTGGCAAAGAAAGAACAAATGAGGTAGACCAATGAAAGATTTAAAAGATATGAAACGTGTGCTTTTAAAGTTAAGTGGAGAAGCACTTGCCGGAGATAAGAAGACAGGATTTGATGAAGCAACATGTGCAGATGCAGCACGTCAGGTAAAGACATTAGTAGATGAGGGACTTCAGGTAGCGATCGTTATCGGAGGAGGAAACTTCTGGAGAGGACGTACAAGCGAGAGTATGGAACGTACAAAAGCTGATCAGATCGGAATGCTTGCGACAGTTATGAACTGTATCTATGTATCCGATGCATTCAGAACAGCAGGAATGGAAACAGAAGTATATACTCCATTTGTATGCGGAGCATTTACAGAATTATTTTCCAAAGATAAAGCAGTCAAAGCTTTAGATGAAGGAAAGGTTGTATTTTTTGCAGGTGGAACAGGACATCCTTATTTCTCAACAGATACAGCAACAGCACTTCGTGCGATCGAGATTGAAGCAGATGCGATCTTATTAGCAAAATCAATTGACGGCGTATATGACAGTGATCCTGCTGTGAATGAAAATGCGGTGAAATATGACAGTATCACAATGGAAGAAGTATTGGATCAGAAATTAGGAGTGATCGACCTAACAGCAACGATCATGTGCCTTGAAAATAAGATGCCATTAGCAGTTTTTGGATTAAATGAAGAAAACAGCATTGAGAATTTAATGAAAGGTGAATTTAACGGAACATATGTAACCGTTTGATAAATTAGGAGGACGAAAGAAACATGTTAAAACAATTTGAAGACAAGATGCAGAAATCTTTAGACAGTATGGCGAATGATTTTATGACAATTCGTGCAGGACGTGCCAATCCTCATGTATTAGATAAAGTCAAAGTTGATTATTATGGAGTTGCAACTCCTGTAGCACAGGTTGGTAATGTTTCTGTACCTGAAGCAAGAACGATCATGATTCAGCCATGGGAGCCAAACTTATTAAAAGAGATCGAGAAAGCGATTTTAGTATCTGATATCGGGATCACACCAACAAATGATGGTAAAGCAATCCGATTAAACTTCCCAGATCTTACAGAAGAACGAAGAAAAGAGCTTGCAAAAGATGTCAAGAAACGTGGAGAAGAAGCAAAGGTAGCAGTTAGAAATATCCGTCGTGATGCAAATGATTTTGTCAAGAAACAGAATAAAGCCGGAGATTTAAATGATGATCAGGCAAAAGATGAAGAAGACAAAGTACAGAAGATGACAGATAAATACATCAAACAGATTGATGAAGCAGTTGATGCAAAATCAAAAGAAATCATGACAGTTTAATCTTAATCATCAACAGGGTTGAAATCTCAGCCCTGTTTTGTTTCATGTGGAAAGAAACGAAAGTTATATATGATACACAGGAGGTCCAAATGGAGAATTTAAATATTCCACAACATGTGGCCATTATCTTAGATGGGAATGGAAGATGGGCAAAAAAACGCCATTTACCTAGGAATATGGGACATAGACAGGGAAGTAAAGTGGTGGAACAGATCATAGAAGATGCACATGATCTTGGAATTAAATATTTAACAGTTTATGCTTTTTCAACAGAGAATTGGAAACGCCCACAGGACGAAGTAAATGCATTGATGAAACTGCTTCGTGATTATTTAAAGACATGTATCAAGCGTGCAAATAAAAATAATATGAAAGTCAGAGTGATCGGAGATATCACAGGACTTTCCGAAGATTTACAGGAGAAGATCATTGAGCTTGAGAAGGCATCCAAAGATAATACAGGGATCAATTTTACGATCGCACTGAATTATGGAAGTCGTGATGAGATGGTGCGGGCTATGAGACATATGGCAGATGATCTTTCTAGTGGAAATCTTTCCAAAGATATGATCACGGAAGAAGTGTTTAATGGATATCTGGATACAAAAGAACTTCCAGATCCAGATCTGATGATTCGTACAAGTGGGGAAGAAAGATTGTCGAACTTTATGTTATGGCAGTTAGCATATACAGAATTTTATTTTACAGATGTGCTCTGGCCTGATTTTAATAAAAAGGAATTAATAAAGGCGATCGAATACTATAATAGACGCGACCGCAGATTTGGAGGAATATAAGTTTATGTTTAAGCAAAGACTGATCAGTGGGATCATTTTAGTATTGATCGCAGCTTTTGGGTTATATATGGGTGGAATTGTGACGTTTGCAATGACATTGATCGTTGCATTGATCGGATACAGCGAGATTTTAAAGATTTATCATATTGAGAAATCATCTTTGGCAGTGATCGGATATACAGGCACGATTCTTTATTATGTGGCATTGTTATTTGATCTTGATCAATGGACCACAGCAATCATTATTTTATTTTTAATCTTTTTACTCGGATGCTATGTGGTACGTTTTCCAAAGTATAAAGTGGACCAGATGATGGCAGGATTCTTTGGATTTGTATATGTAGCGGTTATGATGTCCTTTATCTATCAGATCCGTGAATTACAAAATGGAGGAGAATTTGTTGTATTATTATTCCTTGCAGCATGGGGAAATGACACTTTAGCATATTGTACAGGAATGTTGATCGGAAAACATAAGATGTCACCAATTTTAAGTCCTAAGAAAAGTATAGAAGGTTTGGTTGGCGGAATTGTCGGTGCGGCAATTCTTGGTGCATTATATGGATTATATCTAAACACATATATCAGATTTAGTTTTAATCCAGTTACAATGTTCCCAATTGTTTGTGGACTAGGTGGAGCAGTTTCAGTCATTGGAGATTTGGCAGCATCTGCGATCAAGAGAGATTCAGGAATTAAGGATTATGGTACATTGATCCCTGGTCATGGAGGAATTCTTGATCGATTTGATAGTATTATTTTTATTGCACCTGTCATTTATTATCTGACAGTTATGATCTCAGGAGGAGCGATCTAGAATGAAATATATTTCAATTATTGGATCTACAGGTTCCATTGGAACCCAGACACTAGATATCGTACGAAGTAATAAAGATCTGAAAGTTACAGCCTTAGCAGCAGGAACAAGTATTGATCTGTTAGAGAAACAAGCAAGAGAATTTCAGCCAGTGATCGTTGCTGTATACAATGAACAGAAGGCAGAAGAGTTGAAACTTCGTCTGGCAGATACGAGTATAAAAGTATGTGCAGGAATGGATGGATTATTAGAAGCAGCAACACAGGAGCAGTGTTCTGTTGTTGTCACAGCAATTGTCGGAATGATCGGAATTCGTCCAACGATCGCTGCGATGAAGGCTGGGAAAGACATCGCACTTGCTAATAAAGAAACATTGGTAACTGCAGGGCATATCATTATGCCACTGGCGGAAGAATTGGGTGTTTCTATTTATCCAGTAGATAGTGAGCATTCTGCAATCTTTCAGTGTTTACAGAGCGGGAAAAGAGATGATCTTGATTCTCTGATCATTACAGCATCAGGGGGACCGTTCCGTAAGAAAACGACAGAAGAATTAAAACATGTGACAGTAGAAGATGCGCTGAATCATCCAAATTGGTCAATGGGACGAAAGATTACGATTGATTCCGCAACGTTAGTGAATAAAGGACTCGAAGTGATCGAAGCCAAATGGTTGTTTGGAGTGGATTTTGATAATATTCATGTTGTAGTACAACCAAAGAGTGTGATCCATTCTATGATTCAGTTTAAGGATGGAAGTGTGATCGCACAGCTTGGAACACCGGATATGAAATTACCGATTCAATATGCATTATTTTATCCACAACATAGAAATCTTGCGGGAGAACGTCTGGATTTTGCAAAATTAAAAGAAATTACATTTGAAGAACCACCAGTGGATGTTCTAAAAGGACTTCCTTATGCATATAAAGCAGGTAGGATCGGTGGAAGCATGCCAACAGTCTTAAATGCTGCAAATGAAAAAGCGGTTGCATTATTTTTAGGCCGTAAGATTCAGTTTTTAGATATTTACGACATCATTGAAGACACAATGAATGCCCATAAAGTTATTGAGAATCCGACACTGGAAGAAGTGTTAGAGACAGAGCAATGGGTGTATGAACACATAGAAAGCAGGTAGATCATTGAATATTATCATTGCAATTTTAATTTTTGGAATTATTATTATTGTGCATGAATTAGGGCATTTTCTGATCGCTAAGAAAAATGGGATTCAGGTAGATGAATTTTGCATTGGACTTGGACCAACGATTATAGGAAAGCAGGTTGGAGAGACTTTTTATTCTGTCAAACTGCTGCCATTTGGTGGTGCATGTATGATGGGAGAAGATGAAGACCGACCTGAAGAAAATGCGTTTAATAATAAGTCCGTCTGGGCAAGGATGGCAGTTATTTTTGGAGGACCATTTTTTAACTTTATCTTAGCGTTTATATTTTCAATTATAGTGATCGGAATGTCTGGTGCTGACATTCCGAAGATTTCCAAAGTAGAAAAAGATTCACCAGCATATGAAGCAGGAATCCGTAAAGGAGATACTATGATCAAAGTTGCTGGAAAGAAAATGCACAATTACAGAGAGTTTTCCTATTATATGTATTTAGATTATGATGGAGGGAAAATTCCAATCACGATATTACAAAACGGAAAAGAAAAAAATATAAACGTCACACCAGAGTATGATAAAGAACGAGGACAATATCTGATCGGGATTACCTGGAATGGGTATCAGAAAGTAGGTCCGTTAAAAACGATCGAATACAGTTTCCGAGAAGTAGGATTGCAGGTAAAGATCACTTTAAAGAGTATAAAGATGTTAGTTTCACAAAAACTTGGTGTGAAAGATCTTTCAGGACCAGTGGGAATTGTCAAAACGGTCGGAGACCAATATACACAGGCTGCCGCCTATGGATTTAAAACAGTATTTTTGACAATGGTAAACTGGATCATTTTGATCAGCGCAAACCTTGGTGTGATGAATCTATTGCCATTACCAGCACTTGATGGAGGTCGTTTATTGTTTTTGATCATAGAAGCAATTACTGGAAAGGCTGTGCCACAGAATATGGAAGCGCTGGTACACACTGCAGGGTTGATCTTATTAATGCTTTTGATGGTATTTGTAATGTATCAAGATATTGTAAAGATTTTCATGTAAAGGGGGATTTGCATGTATACAAGAAATCAGACAAGAGTTATTTCGATAGGAGATGTTAAGATTGGAGGAGGCAATCCAGTTGCCATCCAGTCTATGACAAATACAAAGACAGAAAATGTGGAAGAGACGGTCAAACAGATTCTTGCTCTTGAGAAGGCTGGATGCCAGATTATTCGCTGTACTGTTCCAACAATGAAAGCTGCCGAAGCTTTTACAGAGATTAAGAAGCAGATTCATATTCCGTTGGTCGCGGATATTCATTTTGACTATAAACTTGCAATTGCAGCGATGGAACATGGGGCAGATAAGATCCGTATCAATCCGGGGAATATCGGTGGAGAAGAGAATATTTGTAAAGTGGTAGAAACAGCAAAGAAATATCATGTACCGATCCGCGTTGGTGTAAACAGCGGATCATTGGAGAAACCACTTGTTAAAAAATATAACGGAGTAACTGCACAAGGACTGGTAGAAAGTGCCTTAGATAAAGTTGCTATGCTTGAAAAATATGATTTTCATGATATGGTAGTCAGTATTAAGTCTTCTGATGTTTTGATGTGTGCAGAAGCATACCGCCTAGTCGCAGACAAAATCAATTACCCTCTGCATGTAGGGATCACAGAAGCTGGAACAGTTTTTAGTGGTAATATCAAATCAGCTGTAGGACTTGGAATTATCTTAAATCAGGGAATTGGTGATACGATCCGTGTATCATTGACAGGAGATCCAGTCAACGAGATTGCCAGTGCGAAACTGATCTTAAAGACATTAGGACTTCGTTCCGGAGGAATTGAAGTTGTATCCTGCCCAACATGTGGACGTACGAATATCGATCTGATTCCACTTGCCAATCAGGTAGAGACAATGGCAGCAGATTTTGAAAATCTGAATCTTAAGGTTGCTGTTATGGGGTGCGTTGTAAATGGACCAGGAGAGGCCAAAGAAGCAGATGTGGGAATCGCTGGTGGAAATGGAGAGGGACTTCTGATCAAGAAAGGCGAGGTTATCCGTAAAGTACCAGAAGATCAATTACTTGATACTTTAAGATATGAATTAGAACACTGGGGTGAATAAAATGGAAGTGACAACAAAACCATTTTTCAGTGTATTTCCAGATTTGAAAGTTTCTGACGATGTAAGATCTTTGTTTGAAGATGCGAATATTAGAGAGATCACACTAAAGAAAAAAGAAAACACGCTTAAGATTTCTTTTCAGTGTGATCATCTGATCTCAAGAGTCGATACATGGAGAATGGAACGCACGATCCGGGAACAGCTGTTTTCAAAGCGTTTTGTAAAGATTCGTTTTCAGGAAAGCTATCACCTGTCAGAACAATATAATCTCAAATATCTAATGGAGCATTACATGAAAAGCTTCCTCTTTGAGTTAAAAGGCAAAGGGGAGGTTATTTTTAATGTCGTGAGAAAAGGGGATTATAGAATTGAAGATGATGTGATCACCTTTTACTTTGAAGATACATTTGTAAATCGCAATAAAGCCCCAGAGATCAAAGAATTTTTTGAGATGATTTTAAAAGAACGTTTTTCTATTGATGCAAAAGTCGGATTTGATTTCTCTAAGACGATTGATCGAAGCCTTAAGATGGAAAGTGATTATCGCTTACAACAAGAAATCCATACGATCGTGGAGCACGCAGATATCGTTGAGAAAGAACAAAAAGAAGAGAAAAAAGCAAGAAAGAAAGCAGCTGCAACGAAAAAAGAGCATATGTTTAAGAAAAAACCAAAATATTCAGATGATCCAACCTTATTATATGGACGAAATTGTGATGGCGAGCTGATGGAGATCAAGGATATCTATGATGAGATCGGGGAAGTTGTGATTCATGGGCAGATCACATTTCTTGAAACACGAGAAATCCGTAATGAAAAAACAATCATCATTTTTCATATTACCGATTTTACAGATACGATCAGCTGCAAGGTTTTCGTAAGAAATGAACAGCTGCCCGATATTTTAGATGGTTTGAAAAAAGGTGGATTCTATCGTATCAAAGCAGTTGCGATGTATGACAAATTTGATCATGAGATCTCTCTAGGATCTGTGGCAGGAATCAAGGCGATTACAGATTTCAGGGAAAAACGTCAGGACACATCCATGGAAAAACGTGTGGAATTACATCTCCATACAGTGATGAGCGATAATGACAGTGTGGTACAGATCAAAGATATTGTAAATCGCGCCTACGAATGGGGACATCCGGCGGTTGCGATTACAGATCACGGTGTATTGCAGGGATTTCCGATCGCACGTCATGCATACGAAGACTTGAGACTAAAAGAAGATGATCCATTTAAGATCATTTATGGGGTAGAAGGATATTTCGTTGATGACCTTGGAGATTTGATCATTGATTCAAAAGGGCAGTCACTAATGGACAGTTATGTTGTATTCGATATTGAGACAACAGGATTTAACAGTGTCAATGACCGAATTATAGAAATTGGTGCGGTAAGAGTCGTGGAAGGAGAGATTAAAGAAACATTCAGTGAATTTGTCAATCCAGAGCGCCCAATTCCATATAAGATCACTCAGCTGACAACGATCACAGATGATATGGTAAAAGATGCGGGAACAATCGAAGAGATTCTTCCACAGTTTTTAAAATTCTGTGAGGGATCTGTTTTGGTTGCACATAATGCAGGATTTGATACAGGGTTTATCCGCGAAAATGCGAAAAGGTTGAATCTTCCATATGATCATACAGTTGTGGATACACTGGGGCTTGCAAGATGTCTAATGGGACATCTTGGTAAATTTACACTGGATAACATTTGTAAACATTTAAATATCATACTGGAAACACACCATAGAGCAGTTGATGATGCAACAGCAACAGGAAAGATTTTTGTAGAATTCATTTCTATGTTAAAAGAAAAAGATATTACAGATCTAGATCAGGTCAACGAATTTGCAAATGATAATGTCGATCTGATCAAAAAAGGACGCATGTATCATGGAATTATTCTGGTTAAGAATAATACAGGGCGTGTTAATTTAAACCGCTTGGTATCCGAATCACATTTAAATTATTTTAATCGTCGCCCAAGAATGCCAAAGTCCCTGATCAATAAATATAGAGATGGACTGATCATTGGATCTGCGTGTGAAGCAGGAGAATTATATCAGGCATTGCTTGATGAACGCTCAGATGAAACGATTGCGAATATTGTATCATTTTATGACTATCTGGAGATTCAGCCAGTAGGAAACAATGAATTTATGATTGGATCCGAACGTGTTGAGAATGTGAATTCGATCGAAGATATTCAGAAATTCAATCAAAAGATCGTAGATCTTGGAGAACAATTCCATAAGCCAGTCGTTGCAACATGTGATGTACATTTTCTAAATCCAGATGATGCAATCTATCGTTCTATTTTATTAGCTGGAAAAGGATTTAAAGATGCTGACCAGCAGGCACCACTTTATTTTAGGACAACACAGGAGATGTTAGATGAGTTTGCGTATCTTGGAAGTGAGAAAGCCAAAGAAGTTGTCATAACAAACACGAATAAGATCAATGATATGATTGAAAATATTTCTCCGATCCATCCGGATAAATGCCCGCCGGTAATCCCAGATTCAGACAAAACATTAAGAGAAATCTGTTATAATAGAGCACATGAGATTTATGGAGATGATCTTCCAGAACGAGTGACAAGTCGTTTGGAAAAAGAATTAAACTCTATTATTGGAAATGGATATGCGGTAATGTACATCATCGCACAGAAACTGGTATGGGATTCGAATGACCATGGATATCTGGTAGGATCACGAGGATCGGTAGGATCTTCCTTTGCAGCAACGATGTCAGGGATCACGGAAGTAAATCCGTTGCCAGCACATTATATCTGTCCAGAATGTCATTTTGTGGATTTTGACTCAGAACAGGTGCAAAAATATGCGAAGATGGGTATGTCAGGTTTTGACATGCCAGATGCATACTGTCCAAAGTGTGGAGCAAAGATGACGAAAGAAGGACAGGATATCCCGTTTGAGACATTCCTTGGGTTTAAAGGAAATAAAGAGCCGGATATCGACTTAAACTTCTCAGGAGAATATCAGGGAAAAGCACATGCCTATGTAGAAGTTATCTTTGGAAAAGGAAAAGCATTCCGAGCGGGAACGATCGGTACACTGGCAGAGAAAACAGCCTATGGTTATGTGTTGAAATATCTGGAAGAACGAGGAATCAGTAAACGTCGTTGTGAAATAGAGAGATTAGCACTTGGATGTACGGGAGTTAAGAGAACAACTGGTCAGCATCCGGGTGGAATCATTGTAGTACCGCATGATAAAGAAATTTATGATTTTACAGCGGTACAACATCCAGCCAATGATATGAATACACCGATCATTACGACACATTTTGAATACCATTCGATTGACCAGAACCTATTAAAACTTGATATTCTGGGACATGACGATCCATCTATGATCCGAAGAATGGAAGATATCACAGGAATTGATGCACAGACGATCCCAATGGACGATAAAGGCGTTATGGGATTATTTCATGGAACAGAAACCTTAGGGATCACACCAGAAGATATTGATGGGACACCGCTTGGATCACTTGGAGTACCGGAATTTGGGACAGACTTTGTAATTCAAATGCTTCAGGATACGCATCCACAGAGCTTTTCTGATCTTGTCCGTATTTCTGGGCTGTCTCATGGAACCGATGTATGGCTTGGAAATGCTCAGACATTGATCGAGAATGGAGATGCGGTTATTTCCACAGCAATCTGTTGTCGAGATGATATCATGGTATATCTGATCAATCAGGGATTGGAACAGGAAGCGTCATTTAAGATCATGGAAGGAGTCCGAAAAGGAAAGGGACTTACAGATGAACAAGAACAGATGATGAGAGATCACAATGTGCCAGATTGGTATATCTGGTCTTGTAAACAGATCAAATATATGTTCCCGAAAGCCCATGCGGCAGCTTATGTTATGATGGCATGGAGAATCGCATGGTATAAGGTTTATCATCCATTGGCATATTATGCAGCATATTTCAGTATTCGTGCGAAAGCATTTTCTTATGAAGATATGTGTCTGGGAAAAGAACGCTTGGATGAAAAGATGAGTATTATTAAGAATACGCCAAAACATGAAGTTAAAAATGCTGATCTTGATCTGCTACGAGAAATGAAGATCGCAGATGAAATGTATGCAAGAGGTTATGAATTCTGGCCGTTGGATATTTACAAGGCAAAGGCAAAAGATTTCCAGGTCATTGATGGAAAGATCATGCCGGCGCTTACCAGCATTGATGGTATGGGAGAAAAGGCGGCACAGCAGGTAGAAGAAGCAGCCAAAGGAGAACCATTTACATCCTTGGAAAACTTTAGAAACAGAACAAAAGCACCACAAGCATGTATCGAGAAAATGAAAGAACTTGGAATTATGGGAGATCTATCAGATACTGATCAGTTAAGTTTCGATTTTCTTTGATAATATATGAAAAAACTCTTGTCAAGAGATATTTTTCATGTTAAACTAAATATAGCTTAAGAAAAGATGACTTAGGAGTGGGCATATGTCCACTCCTATTTTGTGTAACAATGAAGAAATAACACTACAAAAGAAAGGGTTGATACATTGGCAAGACGAGTTGATATTGAAACAAAAACAGAAGAACTGGTATTACCGATCATTGAAGCCAACAATTTTGAACTGGTGGATGTAGAATATGTCAAAGAAGGAGCAAACTGGTATTTAAGAGTTTACGCAGACAAAGAAGGTGGAATTGCAATTGATGACTGCGTGCTGATCAGCAGAAGCTTAGAAGAGAAACTGGATGCAGAAGATTTTATCGAAGATGCATATATTTTAGAAGTAAGTTCTCCAGGACTTGGAAGACCACTAAAAAAAGAAAAAGATTATGTAAGAAGTGTCGGAAAGTCCATTGACATCAAGCTTTATAAAGCAATTGATAAGCAAAAGGAATTTACTGGTATTTTAAAAGAAAACATGGAAGATCAGATTGTACTAACAATCGAAGATCAGGATATTACATTTGAGAAAAAGAGCATTGCAAGTGCTCGTTTGTCGTTAGATTTTTAAGGAGGAAGAAAGAGAATGAGTGAATTAATTGCGGCATTAAATCAGTTGGAGAAGGAAAAAGGTATTGATAAAGACGTTATCATGGAAGCCATTGAAAATTCCCTGCTTGCTGCATGTAAAAGAGATTTTGGAAGTGCAGATAACGTTGTAGTTAATATGGATCGTGAAACAGGAGATATTTATGTTTATGCGATCAAAGAAGTTGTAGACGAAGTTTATGATCCTGCACTGGAGATCAGTCTTGGAAAAGCAAAGGCAATCGATCAGAACTTAAATCTTGGAGATACTGTAAGAATTGAAATCACACCAAAAGATTTCGGACGTATTGCAGCAATGCATGCAAGAAGCGTTATTGTGCAGAAAATCAAAGAAGAAGAAAGAAGAGTTGTATATGATCATTTCTACTGCAAAGAAAAAGATATCGTAACAGGTGTTGTTCAGCGTTATGTTGGAGAGAATGTAAGTGTAAGCTTAGATGACAAAACAGATGCTCTGTTAATGAAATCTGAACAGATCAGAGGTGAAGTGTTCAAACCAACAGAGAGAATCAAACTTTATATTGTAGAAGTAAAAGAAACAAATCGTGGACCACGTATTCTTGTTTCAAGAACACATCCAGATCTTGTAAAACGTTTATTTGAGAAAGAAGTTGCGGAAATTCAGGATGGAACAGTAGAGATCAAGAACATTGTGCGTGAAGCAGGATCAAGAACAAAGATGGCTGTATGGTCCAATGATAAGAATGTAGATCCAGTTGGAGCATGTGTCGGATTAAATGGTGCCAGAGTGAATGCAATCGTCAATGACTTAAAAGGCGAGAAAATCGATATCATCAACTGGAATGAAGATCCTTGTGTATTTATTGAGAATGCATTAAGCCCATCAAAAGTTGTTTCTGTGGCAGTTGATGTAGAAGAAAAGAGCGCAGAAGTTGTAGTTCCAGATTACCAGTTATCATTAGCAATCGGTAAAGAAGGACAGAATGCGAGACTAGCTGCAAGATTAACAGGCTATAAGATTGACATTAAGAGTGAATCACAGGCAGCTGAAGAAGCAGCAAAAGTCAGTGAAGAACCAGAGGCAGATGAATTTGAGATTGAAGAAGATCTTTTTAACGAAGAGATCAATGATGATTTCGTAGAAGATGCAGAGAATACAGAAGAAGCTGTTGAAGATTTTGATGCAGAGGATATTGAAGAATAGGAAATATCAGCAGGTGATAAAATGAATCGAAAAATTCCAACAAGAAAATGTATCGGGTGCGGTGAATTAAAAGAAAAGAATCAATTAGTCCGGATCGTAAGATCAAAAGAAGGCGAGATCAGTCTTGATATGACTGGAAAGAAAAATGGGAGAGGGGCATATATATGCCCTGATCCACAGTGTTTAAAACAAGCATTTAAGAAAAAAGGACTAGATCGTTCTTTTAAGATAGGAGTACCGGAATCGGTCTATGAGACATTAAAAAAGGAGATGGAAGAACTTTATGAATAAAGGATTATCTCTTCTAGGTCTTGCATTCAGATCCGGTAATCTGGTCAGTGGAGAGTTTGCCGCAAGAGAAGCTGTCAGGAAAAAGACAGCAGCTCTTATCATTGTAGCCAATGATGCTTCCGATAATACAAAAAAGATGTTTGAGAATCAATGTAAACATTATCAAGTACCTTTTTATTGCTGGGGATTAAAAGAAGAGCTTGGGCATGCGATCGGGAAGGAGTTTCGAGCGTCGATCGCAGTGACTGATCAAGGTTTTGCAGAAGCTCTTTTAAAACAGCTTGATAAATAAGAATCGCAGGAGGTATATTTATGGCAAAATTCAGAGTTTATGAAATTGCAAAGAAATATAATAAAGACAATAAAGAAATTTTAGAAATCTTGAAAGCCAATCATGTAGAAGTGAAAAACCACATGAGTACCATAGGAGATGAGCAGATCAAAATGATCGAGAATGCGTTGAAACCAAAGAAAGAAGCAAAACAGGATCATAATTCAAAGAAACAGGAAAATTCAAAAAGAAAAGATAATAAAAAAGCACAGAATATGGAAAAGAAAAATAATAAAAAAACTCAGGAAGTAAAGAACAATAAAAATAATTCAAGAAATAAAAATAATGATGGGGATAAAAAGATCTTAAGAAAAGATAATCCTCAGAACTCTCAGAAGTTTGGAAAAAATAATAAAAAGAATAAGAAATTTAACAATAAAAACCAGAACCAGAATCAGGAGCATAAGAAAAAGAAAAAAACATCAGGACCTGGTGCCTTTATTAAACCAGAACCAGTAAAGAAACCGGAAGTAGATCCAAATGCGCCAGTAAAGATTCCTCCAGTATTAACATTGAAAGAACTTGCAGATGCATTATCTATTCCTGCAAATGATATCATTAAGAAATTACTGATCAGCGGAGCTGGAATGTTAAATGTAAACTCTGAACTTGATTTTGAAAAAGCAGAAGAGATCGCAATGGAATTTGATCGTCTGGTAGAGATGGAAGAACAGGTAGATGTGATCGAAGAACTGTTAAAAGAAGAGGAAGAAGACGAAACAGATATGATCGTAAGACCACCAGTTGTCTGTGTTATGGGTCATGTTGACCATGGTAAAACTTCTTTACTTGACAAGATCCGTTCTTCTCATGTTACAACAGGAGAAGCAGGTGGTATCACACAGCATATTGGAGCTTATGTTGTTGAAACATCCAATGGAAAGATCACATTCTTAGATACACCAGGACATGAGGCATTCACATCTATGCGTATGAGAGGTGCCCAGTCTACAGATATCGCAATCTTAGTCGTAGCTGCAGATGACGGTGTTATGCCACAGACGATCGAAGCGATCAACCATGCGAAAGCAGCAGGAATCGAGATCATTGTTGCGATCAATAAGATTGATAAAGAAAGCGCCAACATTGAGAGAGTAAAACAGGAACTGATCGAATATGAATTGGTACCAGAAGACTGGGGTGGAAGCACGATCTTTTGTCCAGTATCTGCACATACAGGAGAAGGAATCGATGAATTATTAGATATGGTTTCTTTAACAGCAGAAGTTTTGGAATTAAAAGCAAATCCAAATCGTAAAGCAAGAGGTATTGTCTTAGAAGCACAACTTGATAAAGGTCGTGGACCAGTTGCAACTGTATTAGTACAGAAAGGTACATTACATGTTGGTGATGCAGTAGCGATCGGAAGTGCTCATGGTAAAGTTCGTGCAATGGTAAATGACAAAGGAAAACGTATTAAAACAGCAGGACCATCTACACCAGTTGAGATCTTAGGTTTAAGTGAAGTTCCAAATGCTGGAGAAGTTATGATGGTTATGGATAGCGAAAAAGAAGCAAGATCCGTAGCAGAGAAATTTATTGCTTATGGACGTGAAAAAATGTTATCTGAGACAAAACAGCAGTTATCATTAGATGATCTATTTAACCAGATCCAGGCAGGAAGCGTCAAAGAATTGAATATCATTGTAAAAGCCGATGTACAGGGATCTGTAGAAGCGGTTAAACAGAGTCTTGTAAAACTTTCTAATGATGAAGTTGCAGTCAAAGTCATTCATGGTGGTGTGGGTGCTATTACAGAATCTGATGTAAACTTAGCAGCAGCTTCTAATGCGATCATTATCGGATTTAATGTTCGTCCAGAACCAGCGGCTAAAGATGCAGCAAGTGCAGAGAAAGTAGATCTTCGTCTGTATCGTGTCATCTACAATGCGATTGAAGATATTGAAGCGGCTATGAAGGGTATGCTAGATCCTGAATTTGTAGAGAAAGTTACAGGGCATGCAGAAGTACGTCAGATTTTCAAAGCCTCTGGAGTTGGAACGATCGCAGGATCTTATGTATTAGATGGAACAATTCAGCGTGACAGCTCAGCACGTATTATTCGTGATGGTATTGTTGTTCATGAAGGAAAACTTGCATCTATCCAACGTGGAAAAGATGCGGTCAAAGAAGTTCGCAGCGGATTTGAATGTGGTCTTGTTATGGAAAGCTATAATGACATCAAAGAAGGGGATCAGATCGAATCCTTTATTATGGAAGAGGTCCCAAGATAATTTCCTGAAGGGAGTAGCAATATGAGAAAAAACAGCATTAAAAATACAAGGATCAATGGTGAAGTTCAGAGAGAATTAAGCCGTATTATCAGCAGAGAGATCAAAGATCCAAGAATTGCACCAATGACATCTGTTGTTGATGCCGTTGTGACATCGGATCTGAAACAGTGCAAAGCATATATCAGTGTTCTTGGAAATGATGAAGAAAAAGAAGAAACGATGAAAGGCTTAAACAGTGCGGTAGGTTATATCCGCCGAGAACTTGCACACTCTATTAATTTAAGAAATACACCAGAGATTACATTTATTTTAGATGATTCCATTGAATATGGAGTAAATATGTCAAAGAAGATAGATGAATTAAATCATGGGAGTGAGAATGAAACACTTTAATGAACAGATTTCAAAGGCTAAAACAATTGCCATTACAGGACACATCCATCCGGATGGAGACTGTATTGGCAGTTGCCTTGCCTTAAAACAGTATATTTTAGATAATTATTCTGGGAAGAAAGTTGATGTTTATTTAGAATCGATCAGCACAGAGTTTCGTTTTTTAAGTCATGCGCAGGAGATCATCACGGAGTCGAAAGATGATGAAAGCTATGATCTGTTTTTTGTTTTAGATTGTGGCTCTGAAGATCGTTATGAACCATTTGCAACAATGGTCAGATGTGCAAAAACATTGATCGGAATCGATCATCATATCAGTAATGATGGATTTGGGGACTTTTATAAGATCGATCCACAGGCGAGTGCAACTTGTGAAGTTTTGTGCCAGATTTTTGAAGAGGATAAGATTTCAAAAGAATGTGCCCAGTGCCTATACACAGGAATCGTGCACGATACCGGAGTGTTTAAGCATTCAAATACAACACGTAAAACGATGGAATATGCAGGAATGTTACTGGAGAAGGGTGTTTCAACTACAAAGATCATTGATGAGACATTTTATCAGAAGACATTTGTACAAAATCAGTTGTTAGGGAAAGCATTATTAAAAAGTCAACTTTATGCAGATGGACAGATTATTATTTCGAATCTTTCAGAACAAGATTTTGAAGAGCTTCATGCATCAATATCCGACAGTGATGGGATCATTGATCAGCTGCGAATTACAAAAGGTGTGGAAGCAGCAATTTTTCTATATCCGATCGAAAATGGCTATAAAGTAAGTATGCGTTCGAATGAGAAAGTTAAGGTTTCAGAGATTGCTAAAACACATGGAGGTGGAGGACATGTCCGTGCAGCAGGATGTTCCATGAAAGGAACATTGAAAGACATTCAAAGTATGATCATAAGCGAGATCGCAGAACAATTATAAGGTAGAGGTTTTTATGTACAACGGATTATTGAATATATATAAAGAAAAAGATTTTACATCGCATGATGTTGTCGCAAAACTTCGAGGGATCTTACGTCAGAAAAAGATTGGTCATACAGGAACTTTGGATCCAAATGCAGAAGGAGTATTGCCGGTCTGTCTTGGAAAAGGAACAAAGTTATGCGATATGTTAACAGGAACGAAGAAACAGTATAAGGTAAGCTTTGTGTTTGAAAAAGAGACAGACACAGAAGATATATGGGGAACTGTTACGAAAACACATGAACCGTTAAAACAAGATGCACCGATCAAAGATACGATCTTGTCTTTCGTTGGAGAATATGATCAGGTACCACCTATGTATTCTGCAAAGAAAATTAATGGAAAGAAGCTGTATGAACTTGCCAGAGAAGGAAAAATTATCGAGCGTAAACCAGAACGGATCAGGATCTATGATATTTCAGATATTGAAATCTCTTATCCAGAAGTTACAATGACAGTTACATGCAGCAAAGGTACATATATCCGAAGTCTTTGCAGGGATATTGGACATAAGCTTCAAAATGGAGCGTGTATGACAAAGTTAGTCCGTACAAGATCCAGTGGTTTTCAATTAGAATATGCTCATACATTATCAGAGATTGAGGAAGCAGTGAAAACTGGAAAAATCGAAGAATGGATAATTCCAATTGAAAAAGTTTTTCTAAAATATCAAAAAGGTACCGTAAAGAAAGACTATGATAAGGTTTTATTTAACGGAAATCCTTTAAAGAAAGAGATGTTTTATGAAATAGATCTCGATACAGCAAAGAAACTTCGGGTATATGATGAAAGTGAACAGTTTATCGGAATATATTACTGGAAAAAAAATATGTTTTTCCCAGATAAGATTTTTTATGACAACAACCAATGAGAGGAAGCCATGGAATACATTCATAATACAGAACAATTTCAATTTCATAATACAGTGGTAGCTCTTGGCAAATTTGACGGAATGCATAAAGGGCATCAGTTGATCTTTGATGAACTGATTCAGTATAAGCAACTGGGATATCAGGCGGCTGTATTTTCTTTTGACCGTCCACCACTTAATATGTTAAAACACAAACATATGAGAGTGATCTACACGACCAACGAAAAGATAAAACTTCTTGCAAGAAGAGGAATTGATATTTATATCGAACATCCATTTACAGATGAATTCTCGCATTTATCACCAGAAGATTTTGTGATCAAAGTACTTCTTGAAAAAACAGGAATGAAAGTTTTAGTTGTTGGTGATGATTGTGGGTTTGGTTATAAACGTCAAGGAAACGTAGAATTACTTGAACGGATGTCAAAGGAATATGATTTTAAATTGATCGTTATTTCCAAACTTGAATTAGAAGGAGAAATTGTATCAAGCACAAGAATCCGTCATTTGCTATCTGAGGGTAAAGTGGAGGAAGCTAATCGTCTGATGGAAGATCCGTTTATGATCTGTGGATCTGTAGTTCATGGAAATCATATGGGAGCAGAAGTACTTCAAATGCCAACAGCGAATCAGATTCCATTGGAGGATAAGTTATTGCCTCCAAATGGAGTATATGTTTCAAGAATCCATTATAAAGATGAAACGTATTACGGAATTAGTAATGTTGGAGTAAAGCCAACGATCGAAGGAAAGAAACATATGGGAGTTGAAACATATATTTTAGATTTCCATAAGAATATCTATCATAAAGAAATAGAAGTGGAATTATTGTGTTTTAAAAGACCAGAAATGAAATTTGATTCTCTAGAATCTTTAAGCCAGCAGATGCATGAGGATGCAGAATTTGCAAGAAGATATGCAAAAGAACATTATGGATATGAAGCATAATTGAACATAAAAATGTACAATTTTTCTTTTAAAAATCACTTATTTGTAGTATAATATTCATAACAAAGAATAACTTGAATATTTTATCCTTTGGGGAAAGGAGCGATTCATATGAGTACTAACACAATTATTACAATCGAACGACAATATGGAAGCGGAGGACACTTGATTGGAGAGAAGCTTGCCGAAAGTTTAGGAATCCCTTTTTATGACAGTGAACTGATTAAAGTTGCTGCAAAGGAAAGCGGCATTTGTGAAGAGATCTTTGAAAGTTTTGATGAAAAACCAACGACTAGTTTTCTTTACTCTCTGGTAATGGATCCTTATTCATTAGGATACAATTCCAATTCTTTTGACTTGCCATTGAATCATAAGGTGTTTTTGGCAGCTTTTGATACGATTAAGGAACTGGCATCAAAGGGACCTTGTGTGTTCGTTGGAAGATGTGCAGATTATGCGTTAGAAGACTTTGATAATTGCATCAGTGTATATGTACATGCACCATTTGAGGATCGTATCAAACGAATTGAGAATGAATATGGAATTCCGAATGGAAAGAGCAAAGAGATGCTGATGAAGAAAGATAAACAACGTTCCAGCTATTACAACTATTACAGTTCTAATAAGTGGGGGGATGCAAAATCATATGATCTTTGCTTAAACAGCAGTTATTTAGGAATTGATGGAAGTGTTGATCTGATCAAGAAAATAATTGCAATGAAAGAATCAGAGAAGTAATCAACAATATAAGATGATTTTAAAGGCCGTATTATTTTTAATATGGTCTTTTTTTGAGGGCATTTTGAATCTTTTTATCGTATTTTAAGCTGCAAATTATAAGAGAGTATATTGTTTTGTCGAAAGATGTGTTAAAATAGAAAACGTTATAAAAAATTATATAAAGGAGCGAGACATATGAAAAAATTTTTAGAAGAATTTAAGTCGTTTGCACTCCGTGGTAATGTCATGGATATGGCAGTTGGTGTATTGATTGGTGGTGCTTTTTCAGGAATTGTTACATCACTTACAGATAATTTTATTCAGCCAATCATAAAATTGGTTATGACAGGAAAAGTATACACATTAGAAGAGATTTCAGGGTATGCATCAGCATTCGGGTCTTCGGTTGTGAATTTCCTGATCATGGCGTTTATCTTATTTTGTCTTTTAAAAGCAATGAATAAGGTCATGTCATTTGGTTCAAAACCAGAGGAACCTGCACAGCCAACTACAAAAATCTGTCCATTTTGTATGAGTGAGATCGATATTCGTGCAACAAGATGTCCTCATTGTACATCTGTGCAGCCAGAGAGCGAAGCAGATCAGAAATAGAAAAGAGTATAAAATGAAAGTAACAATTATACATGGACAGAGTCATAAAGGCTCTACATATCATATTTCCAAAATTCTGGCAGACAAGATTGGCGGGGAAGTCAAGGAGTTTTTTCTGCCAAGAGATTTTGGGGAATTCTGTATTGGATGTACACAATGTTTTCGTAAATCCGAGACATTATGTCCACATTATGAAAAGATCAATCCATTAACAGAAGCACTTGATGAAGCAGATGTATTGATTTTTGAAAGTCCAGTGTATGTTTATCATGTGACTGGTTCTATGAAAGCGTTTTTAGATCATTATGGTTATCGATGGATGTTGCATAGACCAGAAGAATCAATGTTTCACAAACAGGCGGTATGTATATCAACAGCTGCTGGTGCAGGAATGAAGAGTACAAATAAAGATATGGCAGACAGCTTTTTTTACTGGGGAGTGCCAAAGGTATATAAATACGGTGTTCGTGTTATGGCAACTTCGTATAAAGACATAAAACCAAAAATAAAAGCAAAAATTGAAAAAGATACAAATAAAATGGCATATCAGATTAAGAAGAATGCTGGACATGTGAAAACAGGAATAAAGACAAAGATTTGCTTTTATTTTATGAGAATGCTTCATACCAGAGGCTGGGATGAGGCCGACCTTGCCTATTGGAGTAAAAAAGGCTGGGATCGAGAAAAAAGACCTTGGAAGAACAACAAAGGAGTGTGACATTAAATGAAATTAAAAAAATTAACAATATCTGCCATGTTGGTGGCAGTTGCAGTCGTATTATCATCATTTTCAATCCCGATCGGACCGAGCAGATGCTTTCCTATCCAACATTTATGCAACGTGCTGGCTGCAGTGTTTCTAGGCCCTGTATATGGAGTTTCTATGGCATTTTGCACAGCACTGATCAGAAATCTACTCGGAACAGGAAGCCTGCTTGCGTTCCCTGGAAGTATGGTTGGGGCATTTGTCAGTGCTATGATTTTTAAATATACAAGATCTAAGATTGGTGCATATCTTGGAGAAGTGATTGGAACAGGGATTTTAGGTGGAATGCTTTGCTATCCGATCGCATCCATGATGATGGGACAGAAAGCAGCTTTATTTACATTTGTAGGGCCATTCCTTGCAAGTACGCTTTGTGGGACTGTGATCGCAGCTGTGATCATTACAGCATTGTATAAATCAAAAGCGGTCCGTTTGATCGAAAATATATAGACTAAACATTTAAAGGAGCGTTCGAAGGAGTTACGGGCATAAGGAATTAAGATACAGGAGATATTTCATGGAAAGAGACTTAACGACTGGAAGTATTGGAAGGAATATTTTGAAATTTTCACTTCCGTATTTTTTGTCATATTTTTTGCAGACTTTATATGGAATAGCGGATTTGTTTATTATTGGACAATTTAATGGAGTTGCTAGCACAACCGCTGTTTCTATCGGAAGTCAGGTAATGCATATGATCACGGTTATGATCGTTGGAATTGCGATGGGGACTACCGTTATGATCGGTAAATCCGTAGGTGCAAAACAAAAGAAAGAAACTTCAAAGATCATTGGAAATACTGTCAGTTTGTTTGTATGTCTTTCTGTTGTACTTACAGTGGTGTTATTATTTTTTGTTCATCCAATTGTTCGTATCATGTCAACACCGCAACAGGCAGTAGAAGGAACAACCGCATATTTAACCATATGTTTTGCGGGAATTCCTTTGATCACTGCATATAATATCATCAGTTCCATTTTCAGGGGATTGGGAGATTCAAAAAGTCCAATGTATTTTATAGCAGTTGCTTGTGGAGTGAATATCGTTCTGGATTATGTTTTTATTGGAGGACTTCATTTTGGAGCTTCAGGTGCAGCACTTGGAACTACGTTAGCACAGACGATCAGTGTGATCGTTGCACTTATTGCAATTCGGAAGAAAGATACTGGTATTTCATTAAAACGCAGTGATTTAAAACCAGAAGGAAAAACATTGAAGAATATTTTAGGGATTGGAATTCCAATTTCCTTGCAAGATGGGTTTATACAGATTTCCTTTATTGTAATTACGATCATTGTAAATCAAAGGGGATTAAATGATGCTGCAGCTGTAGGAATCGTTGAAAAGATCATCAGTTTTGTATTTTTAGTGCCATCTTCTATGCTGTCAGCAGTTTCTGCGATTGCAGCACAAAATATTGGCGCTGGAAAAGATGAACGTGCAACAAAGACATTAAAATATGCGATTATGATTTCTATGAGTTTTGGATTATGTGTTGCAGTGCTGATGCAGTTTATTTCAAATTTTGTTGTGGGAATCTTTACAGTCGATACCATGGTTATTCACATGGGAAGCCAGTATATTCGAAGTTACATATGGGATTGCATGATCGCTGGAATTCATTTTAGTTTTAGCGGGTATTTTTGCGCATATGGAAAGTCGGGAATTTCTTTTCTTCATAATGTATTATCGATTGTACTGATTCGTATTCCAGGGGCTTATTTTGCTTCTAAATGGTTTATAGACACTTTATATCCTATGGGATGTGCAGCGCCAGCAGGATCATTATTATCAGTTATTGTGTGCGGGATCGCATTTATATATTTAAAAAGAAGGAGAAGACTATGAGTATATTGATTAAAGATACAACAAAAGAAGAACGAGCAAAAATCGTAGAGGAATCTATTGGAAATATTGCAGGTGCATGTGATGGGTGCAGTGTAGGTATTGTGGAAATGTATCAAGACTATATTGATGGAAAGAAAGAACTAAGAGAAATCAATATGGAGTTTCGTGCAGGATACATTTCTGAAATAAGAAGATAATAAGGAGAATATAGATGGAAAGTAGAATAGCGATCATAGGAATTATCGTAGAAGACATAGATGCATCTTCAAAGGTAAATGATATTTTACATGATTATGGAATGTATATTCTGGGAAGAATGGGGATACCATACCACGAGAAGGGGGTTAACATTATCAGCATCGCAATTGATGCACCGCAGGATATTATTAATACGTTAGCTGGAAAACTTGGAAAAGTAGAAGGAATCAGTGCAAAAACAACATATTCAAAGATGTAAAAAATAGAAAAAAAGTTGTTGACATACTGTATACATCTATGGTAAGATAATCAACGTCGCTGAAAGAGCGGCAGGAAAATATAACATCGGAGCTGATCTGGCTTCTGAAAAGAATAAAAAAACTTCTTGACACAAGTGATCAGATGTGATAGTCTATAAAAGTTGCTGACGGAGAACGATCAGAACAATGGAGATCAAATCTGAAAGAAAAGTAAAAAAGTTCTTGACAGATGAGATCAGAAATGATATTATATAAAAGTTGTTGCAGAGCAGAAGAGCTCAGAACAACAAAATAAATTAAAAAAGTTCTTGACAAACAAAAAGAACTATGATAAAATAATAAAGCTTCTTGCACACAAGGAGCGGATCACAAAAAGATCTTTGACAACTGAACAATAAGACAACCTTGAAAATTCTAATGAATTTTTCAGATGATTTTAGCAAAAATCAACGAACGTTCTTTATAGAGAACAGTAATTAACAAGGATAAAGAAGCTAGTGCTTCTTGAACTTGGATCAACATTGAACATGAGAGTTTGATCCTGGCTCAGGATGAACGCTGGCGGCGTGCTTAACACATGCAAGTCGAACGAAACACCTTATTTG
>SKEV01000082.1_pt1 | contig 83505 bp, 101 predicted proteins | sample 4819531 | NCBI WGS metagenome assembly SKEV01 (sample SAMN11008800, study PRJNA524170) | human gut metagenome | biome: Human fecal sample; material: Feces; isolation source: fecal sample from pouch patient p9, p28 | host: Homo sapiens | place: Israel: Tel-Aviv | collected 2016-08-01 | reverse complement strand
CTCGGCGGCCAGCCGGGGGGGCCAGCTCAGAGGCCCACGGTGAGCCGGTAGTGGGTCGGCAATGGGTTCGTAGCTCTTGAGTTTGGGGGGGCGCTCAACGACCCACTTCATATGTAACTCTTAATCATGTTCCACATGATTAAGGTGTGTGCAGGTAATTCAGAATTCGAGACGCCGACTGGCCTGTTTCAAGCGCTCATCTCCCCGGCGATCATACTTCTGCGTGGTCGTGACACTGGCATGGCCCATCGCATCCTTGACCGTGATGATGTCCTCACCATTGTCCAGCATGGCCGATGCAAAGGTTCGGCGAAGATCATGTGGAGCGAATTTTTCCAACCCAGCCTCAATTCTCCTGGTTTCAAGAATGTGATAGATAGCCTGGTCCGTCATTCTGTCGGCGGTGACATCATCAAACCGCCTGATCCGCTGAAACAGAGCTCCGGGCTGCTCACCACGAACCTCATTCACCCAACGCATAAGCCGCTGCCAAGCCCCGTCAGGCACATAAGCGATGCGTTCTTTGTTACCCTTACCGAGCACCCGAAGCGCCTGCTCCCTGGTGATGACGCATTCCATATCGAGGGCGACAACCTCCGAGCGCCGAAGCCCGCACCCGACTAAAACAGCAAGGATGGCTGCGTCACGCAATCCTTTGGAGCTCCGATCGTTTTCACATGTGAAATAAAGGGCTCTGACCTCGTGCTTTTCGAGGGCTCGCCCGTTGGGTAAGCGAGAGCCTCTCACCGAACGGACCTGCTTGATATGCTGGTAACTGTCGGTATCAATCTGCTTCATTGTCCACGCTTCCAGGGCAACTCCTTTCAGCGCAGCCAAGTAGGTATTGATCGTGGCCGGAGCGCGGTCAGAGTCGCTGAGTATTTGGATCACAGCTTGGACATGATGCCGCCTCATTGAGCTCCAGGCACAGTCACGAAGGTTCTGAAACCCGATCATCTTGGCGACAATGTTGAGGAATGACCCCATTGTCTGCCTGCTTCGCTTTGACCCGAGACTCATCAGATAGGCGACGGCAGGGTTGTCCTGGATGTTTCGGAGCGAGCTCGATGACGGCAGTAGTTCACTGCGAACGGTTTGTTCTGATGGAACATTCGCTTTCACATGTGAAAGCGAGCCCTCTCGGTCATTGTTCGTATCGTGCAAAGTTACCTCCTGAGCCCCACCGCAACGAGAATCAAATCCCATATTTTGAGGTGGAGAGGTGGTTCACCCTCTATATGTTGTGTTTCGTAGCTTTGTATCAGCGGTTCAAACTTGGTTGGGTTGCACAGCAACTCGTAAACTGTTCGATTGGGCTTGGTGATAGGCTTGTTCGGGGTGAATCCATGTTTGTTCTGGAGGTACAGCGCTATCGCGCCACTTCTGGATTCGCCGTAATAGCAATGAACGAAGATCTGATCGATACCACTACCAGCCAATCCATCCAGGAAAGTAGACAGCCTTTCTGCCTGGGAAGAGTCGATATAGGAGGCGTAATTCATCCGGAACGCAGCCTTCATCGTGTGGATAGTGCTCTCAGAATAGCCGCCATCATAGAAGCTATCGCGGTACAGCAGCTCCCACGGACCGAGAGTGGCAGGGGACTTATCAGGATCAGTTATGGAGATCATGGCCGCTCCGTCTACTGGCACCAGCCTTTCGGCCTCAGACTGGCTGATGAAGATGACTTTTTTCATCGGCCTCTCCTTCCACCTTCGAGGTTTGCAGCCAACCAGGAGATCACCGCATCGGCATCGCTCGTAACTGATGCTCCCTGATCCAGATCGATAAGTATCAGGTTGGTGTCCGTCTGGAGTGCTATCTCGAAGGTCGCTCTTACATCAAAAATCACTGATCGCGCTCCTCGTAAAAAGTGGGTATTCGCTACCACCTATCCTATTTCAAAAACACTACTTTTTCAAAGCATCATTTTAATAAGTAGAGGCAAACACGCAGAGAGTGCGGCAGATTTACGGTAATCATCATAATTACCGTAATACGATAATTTAAGGTGTTGTAGCAAATTGGTATATTGTCGCGCTGGAACATACTTGCGAGGGGTCGGCATAACAGCGATAGTGAAATACATAATGTGCGGGTGCGAGAAATAATATGTATAAGAGCCTTGAAGAGCTGATGGCGGGTATTTACGAGATGGCCGCACCACATGGCATCATCTGTAACGAGGTTTCCAAGTTCCTTGCGGCCAACCAGGTCAAGCCAGAAGACATAAGCTCCGGGATCTGGTTTTTTCTATGGCTTAAATCAGCCCCCAAGGATGCAAAGCCAATCCAAAAAGAAATCCCCGGATTCGGTGTCGTTCTCAACATGCCGACTTATGGTGGAACCCTCAACGAAGCAATCACTAAGTTGATCGAGAATGAGTGCCGTCAAATACAGTTTGCCGAAGGACATCCTAGCCTTGAGGCTTGGCTTGAATTGGTATTGGCCGGTCGAGATGACGAAGAGGAAAATGAGGCTGCGGCCAGTATCGTGGACTTGCTTAATGGGTGTCACGACTTGCTGGATACAGCAATAATTAACTACCTCTCAAAGGTAGGAAAAATAAATGAACAAGAAATCTTGTCGCTTATTTATTATGGGGAACTGTGTGATCACTCTCTTTTCGGAACCCAATTTTCAACGTTACACATCCCGAGTGAAAATAACATCCATGAAAACAACATTATCCCCATCAAAAAAGGAGCCCGTTAGGCTCCTTTTTATTATTCAAGGTTTGCTTTGCGAAACTACATCATCCCATGTATGCAAAACCTTCGATAAGTGCTGATGCTTGCTAGTGAAGTCTTTATCATCCAGAAGAGCTTTAAATGGCGCGTTCAGGTCGCTACAAGTGACGTTTTTCCCGATCATAGACAAAGTATCTTGGAGAGAGCCACCAGCAGCATCCAGCCCCATTCTATCGACAGTCTCACTACTCACCATTGCCTGAACAACATTGGTAAATGCCGTCGAGTTGAGCTGTTCAACACCAAGAACCGTATTGCATTTCTGCTCAATAGCTTGCTTGTACTGGATGGTGTACTTTGCAGTGATCGGTGACATAGTGTTCATTGCAAGTATGTATGAGCCCACCTCATTGGCCGGTAATGTAGCGGCGTAAACTGACGAGCATGATGTGACAGCGGATATTATCAAAGCTATCAACCTATTATTTTTCATTTTCCTTGACTCCCTTTTTAATATTAAGCAACAACTCTTTCGTGATCTGTGGGGTGAAAATAAAGTTTCATCCCACAGATGGATAGATGCCGCCTAAAAGGCGGCATCATGTTCACATTCGCGAGTAAAGTATCATCCTTGTGTTGGGATAATGGGGTATCTGTCCCGATCCTGATGAAAATAGAGTTTCATCCTTTTATTTCGCCTGCGGCCTCCGCCACTCGGCGGCTCAATTCCAAAGGCAATGCTACATGCTCCGATGACGAGGTAGAAAGGACCCGCCAACAGGCAAAAGGACATCCAATGCGGAATTGACACACCCTCGCTTGGAAAATCGGTTAGCCACAAATAGAACAGCCCTCCGGCACAAGAAATTAAGAGTGATAGGCCAACCGCAAAAAAAAGCACCCCTATACGGACCCATTTATTCCCATTCTTGTACTCTGAAAAAATTGGATTTCGCTTCATGGTTTTTTCCTCTAACTCGCAGTCACCAGACAACCACCCACTTTCTTGCCTTCGTTTGACCCTCTGTGGTTGTGGTATGCCCTTCTGTAGTCAATGCCATTGCTTGGACTGAAAACCATATACTGATCATCAATTCCAGCTCGTTTGAAAACCTTAAATATTTCTGATTCTACGTCACTGCGGCTGCCATAAACCTCGACAGTTCTATGATGATTCCCAGATTGCCGGTAAAAATTCAGAGTGTACTTGCCACTGGCAGGCATCTTTGCCCAAGCTTCATCGGCATCAACAGATTTTGAAGCAGACTTGGTAGATGATAACGCCCACCCAATAAATGCAATCAAAACGCTTCCGCCGAGAATCAACAACATTTCAGCGCCACTAGATTGAGCCATCGTCCGTTTTTCCCTCTAACCTTCCACTTCGATCCGGCCATCCCGATAAACACGGCGATAGCGGCCTGAGTTGCAATCCGCCTCAAGGGTGAAGTCGGGCCAGGTACTGACGACCTGCCAATCTTCAACTGCAACCTCTTCATGCTGGCGGGCACCACAAACGGAGCAAGGTCGATTTTCATAGACCCCGAACTCAACTCTGGTATTTAGGCAGTTCGTACAGATCTCCATCCCGCTTTTTCCTCTATCTCTTGGCTTCCAACTTGGCGGCCATTGTCATAGTGCATTACTTCCATTTTCTTCCGCCACGCGATTGCAGCTTCACGCGCCCGCGCTTCCGAGCCACAGGTAGATATGGAAAAGGAGCGGTATCTGGTAATGCGGGAACCAGGAGGCCCTTCGCGCCAGCAGACGCCAAAAGCCTGATGGCTCTCACAGAACGACACGCCGCTTGGCAACCCGACCGAGAGCTTGCTTTTACTGGCTTTCTTAGTTTGACGCGCACTATGCGCCGGAACCGACAGGCTCTGGCTCAAGCCCAGCGAGGCGGCGATAGCATCCCGAGCCGCCATCGCTCCCCTGGCATGACTCAGCGGGTAGTTTCTCTGTCTATCTCCTGGCACCCTGACCATCAGGGTTCGACCGGCCAGGCTAATGTATCTACCGAACGGACTCACTGCTTTCCCTCGATCAGGTCTTTACCGCTTAACGTAACCATTCTCTACTCTTCTCGTTTTTGGTCTAATCAACATGCCAGCGGTTAACTCGTTCCGCTGGCAAGGGGCTGAGTGGGTTCGTTGGTAGCGGCCACCCGGCCCCGTCTCACTTCAAACTACTCGCCTTATCAGATCACCCAGGCGCACCGGGTCGGTGTCACACAGGGTCGTGAACCCACCCCCGCTCCAGATCAATACATCATTCATTGCGCTCAAACACCGTCACGAGAACGCGCTTCTTGTTGTCATCGTTGATCACCATTAGGTACTTGAACTTGGAATCGCGGTGGCCCCAGACTTCCACGTTATCGACGCGGCCATACTTTCTGGCTTTATGACGAGCAACCTTCTCGTCAAAAGGCTGGACCTGTAGCTCCGGATGCTGGAGGCGGCCAACCAGCGAGGCCCACGGTTTTTTGGGGTCTCCAGAGGTTATCCGGGCCTGATACTGATCGATGGCATGTTGAGTAACCAGGACGGGGCCGATGGCCGGTGTAGAGATTTCCTCATGGGTCTGGGTATAGGCCTGCTTGTCCACATCGAGGAGCTCGACATTACCCTCCCCTGGCTCATCCATAAACTCCATACTCTGCGAGACCTCAATGGTTGCGCCTTTCAGACGACCGGTGAGACAAGAAGCAAACTTGAAAGCAAACTTCTTGCTGGATTTGCCCATCGCCAGCTTCTTGATTGCGCCTTTAGACACCACCAGCTTGTAACCAGAACCGGCACCAGGTTCGCGGCAAAAAACCTGCTTATCCAAGGCCAGATAGCGAATGGCTACGAGCTCAGCCAATAGGTCAGCTTCCTCGTGATCAAAATCAATATGAACATCGAGGATGCCTTTTCGCTTTGTGCCGACGCGCCAAAAAACAAGAGCTGAGTTGTTTGATGTTTTTTTAGAGACGGTGGTTAATATCATCATGGCAAATTTCTCCGTTGCTGGGATAGTGGTCGGCATCGCCGCCAGCACCCCTGTTCGATAGGGTTCATTTAGATGCTATCACGGGATTTTAAAATGCAACCTTGGTGACTGTCTATTTAGCATCCCCTGATAGGTGGTAGGCCCGGATCAAACGCCCCTCCCCCCCCCGCCAACGGTTCTGCCGGATAGACGTCGCCAGCTTGGCCTGCTGGTCGCTGCTGAGGAACTTACCTACCCACCAAAAAACATAAACGCCAGGCATAAAAAAAGGGCCAGCTATTGCTGGCCCTTTGTTTCATGTTCGCGATTATGACTCAGGCGTTGTGATGCTTTTTTTCTTTCTGTCTCTCATGGTAGAGATACAGGCTACCGCCAGTGACGGCAGTGAAAAATATGAGCAACCCCAACATGCCTAATGTGAATGCGTTCATTCGACCCCCTTAGGAATTGCTGACCTTGGTTAAGATTATACCATAGATCCACAGGATAACCCCAATGACCAACACCAAACCGGCTTCTTCGACGGTTATGGTGTCCCCAGATACAGCCAATCCTACAATACCAACACCGATAGCTGTTACGGCGACCTTGCGCAGGTCTTCACCGATAGCTCCCAGCGTCTTCTTGTCAGGAGAGAACAGGCGCACAAACCACGTCTTAATACGCAAAAACTTTTTCATGATTACCTCCATAGTTGAAGAGGAGGCGAATCATGCCCGAGAGGGCATGAACACCCCCTCCGGGTTAAGGTTTTAGACAGACAAAGCTGTAGGCTTTGCCTTGTTCATCTTCATTGAGCTAATGATCTTCATCGCCTCATCAGCGAACGGACCGGTAACTTGGATAGGCTCCCTTCTTGCGAAGGAGGCTGTCACCATCATTCTCTGGCCGTGCATCAGATGGCGATACCGAGACCGCATAAGCTCAACATAGGCCGCAGAGTCCCCCCCCCACCCCTCAGGGGGAGAGAAGGGGCATACTGCGTCGTTACCAGGCGTTGTATCAACCTTCGTGACATCAATGACGGGCATACTCAGCTCTCCTTCTCGCAATGAAATCGCGCAGGTAGCGAGCATTTGGGAAACCGAGGCTTCCCTGACTCATCAGAACATCGTTCCAGTCAATCCCTTTCGCTCTGGGTGGGATTGGGAGTTTTGGCAGCAGGACGTACACACGAATGCCGCGCTTCTCCAGCTTGGCTTTCAGCACGTTAGCTGACTTTTCACCAGTCACAGACTTATCTTTGTCAGCCCAGATCAATACTGTGTGAACACCTTCTGGAACCTCGAAGGACTCCATCAGGGTCGCATTGACCGTTGACCAAACCGGAATTTGCGTGACTCGATAAGCGGACAGAGCCGTTTCCAGCCCTTCTGCAACACCCAGGATACCCTCAGTCGGTTCACCGAGGCGGATAGCCGCGCCATTGACATCCAAACCGTCAGGAATGGGCATCATTTTCTTGGCGTTGCCAACCTTGGCTTTTTTACCGTTTTGGGTGAGATAGGTGCGGTGGAGCGTTACCAGGTTGCCTTCCACATCTCGGATAGCGCAGACGATAGCCGGGAATTTCCCAACCTCATTGCCATCTTCGTCGTAGTAGGGCATAGCCGGATTGAACCGCAAACAGTCTGTTTTTTCTACTTCATCAACGTTGAACAGCAGCTCGCGGTTTTTGAAATACAGACGCATTGGTTCAGTCACACGACTAGAGAACGGCAAACACTCGTTCCATACCTTCTCAATTTTCTCACGGAGGCGAGCGCTGTAAGCGCGTTCACGCTCCATTCTCTTCTCCATTTCCTCTTGGAGTTCAAGCAACCAAGGCTTGGGTTGTTCACGAAACATTGGAACAACTTTCGGCTTGTTTTCGCTGCATTGCCCTTCCGGTTGTATGGCCGCAGCTTGTGCTTGCGGTGCCGGAGCTTCTACCGTGCGGTTGACCACTGGGGGCAACTCAACATGGTGACTCACCGACTCAACACCACCGTTTGAGCGTGCGCGGAACTGCGTCACCGTAGCGCCACGACGTTCCACCAGCCAGGTGTTGCGATGCGTTTGCATAGGTTGTTCTCTCACAACATTCCCCTGATCGTCCTTAACTTCAACGACGACAGTTACAGGCTCGCGCCCGAGGTTTGTCATGACGACCTCATCACCATACTTGGCTTCGCTTTCACCGATGGCTCTTTCAAGATCCACGCCCCAAATGGTGCGTTCCAAACCGCTCTTGTCACGGATGAAGGCAAAGTAGCTGAGCTCATTGTCTTCGTTATGCTCATAGGGAGCTTTACCGTGGGCAATCAGAGTACCGGCAATGGATTTTTTGCGATTCTTGGAATCGAGGACCTTGTTATTTACCTTCATGGGCCCTTGCTGAACAGGCGCTTTGGCCTGTGCAGGAGCTCGTGTCGGTGCAGCGGCTTGTTGACACTGGGGTTGCTCTTTCTCAACTCCCAGATAATCACCAACCTCGCTCAGACACTGCTTAAAGTCCCAATTATTGAGCCACATCAGCAACTCAAAACCGTCATGATTAGCACCGCATGTATTGCATACGCCGCCACCAGTCAGGTGGGCATCCTTGAACAGGCGGAAGCCATCTTTCCCGCCGTGGATAGGGCAAGAAACATGACGACCGGGTTTACGGAGAGCTGGTTCAAGATGGGGCGCTAGAGCCGCCAGGATGAATAGCCAGTTTCCGTTTGCAGCTTCACGAACGGTGTCAGCTTTGTAGTAAGACATAGGTTTTCTCCTTAGCGTGAACCCCAGCATCGAGGCTTCCTTAAACCCCCGTCGCCAGGGTTTTAAGGAAACCCCGACACCGGGAGGATGTGCCAAGGAGGCTCCCCAGCCGGGGAGAACTCCCCGGCGAGGGGTTTAAAAAGGTCGCCCCCGAAACGGAGGCGAATTTTGTGAACATCACAAGCACAAATGGGTGCCCTCTTCCGAGGCCATCATGATTGTGACATCTGCGGTTACAGGGTCTGACTTAATCACCACCTCAGTGGGTTTGAAAAAGCCATTTACAGTGGGCATGGGGTAATAGAGGCGAATCTTTCCCCAGTTCTTGTTGTCGGTAAAAGCGACCTTTGTTTGGGCAACACAAAGCTGCAAAAACATGAGAAGGAAGTCTTCTGCCGAGTGCTTACCATCCGCACCAAATACTCCATCAACAATGGCTGGGGTCACTGCCACATTGGTCAGGAAACCAGCTTGTGTGCCGATGGAGGATTGGTCCACCAGCAGTCCATCATTGATGGCTTGTTGACGGATTTGGGCGAGGTCCAATTTAGCTACTTGGTTCATGAGGTGTACTCCAAAGTTAATGGGTACACCTAGCCCGTGCGGGGAGGTGTACCCGCATGGGTTATTGAAAGATCACGGCCAAAGCCGAGATTTTTAACGTTAATTTGCTGTTTGTTTTTGGCGACCAGCTATCGCACGTTTTCGCCCTCAGAGAGGACAAAATCTGCTTACTGATGGCTTCACCATGAGTAAGGAGACTTGGGGAGCAAAGCAGGGGTTTCCCCCTGCCTTGTTATGCCGCTTTGAGGTGGCGAGAGAAAAAATCTCTGGTTTGCTGGATAGCGCCCCGGAGGAGTTCTCGTCTGTAGCCAGCGTAGCTCTTGTCATCACTGGCAACGGTCAAACCGTGCAGACTCTCTTCACCCAGAACAATCTCGTTTTCACGAGAGAGCACCTCAACACGTAGGCCAAGCACTCGCTCTTTTCCCTCTAGGATAGAACGAATCGTTTGGTCTCTTATGCCGTCATCCCAGTGGTCCATGTCGAAATCCCGTTCAGGGAGTTCTGTCACTCGCACCAAGTAATTTTGAGTAGTCCGTTCCCAAACCACTTTCTCTTCGTGTGGCGAGGCTTCTATCAACGCATAGCCGTCGGATTCGAGCTTCTTGGAAAGCTGTTTAACATCACCCGACAGTTCCAACACGAAACGCTCCCAGATGCCTTGCCAACGCTCTAACATCGCTTGGTCAATCCCTTCAATGCCTGTTCCAAGCATTGTGTCATCATCAGGAAAGATCCCAGTGAAGTCTACGTTGCTATCAATACGCATGGTGTTCCAGTGACTGTAATGATGGCCGTAGCTGTTTCTGTTGATGTCCAGTTCGCAGAACTGGAGTTCAGCATACTCACGAAGGACAAGAAACATATTGTCAATGTCTTTTTGTGCTATCAGGTTTTTCACTCTGCTGACAGCATCTACTCGCCCCTTTGTGGTGCTTAACAAGCGCTTCATCAACGCCTGAGCATTATCAACGCCCAAACATCCGTAGAATGCCACTCCATCACCCTGACAGTACCCAAGACGGTACTCAATGGTCAGGTCATCAGGGTATCCACATTTGATCAGTTCGTTTTGAAAATGCTGTTTAATCATTGGTATCTCCTTAGTTTCAGAGGGAGACACCACCCCCTCAGGGACAGATGTCCCCCGTGGGGTTAAGAAGCCTTGCGGCTTAATTCAGTACACTTGGTACAAACAGCTCATCTTTGATGGCATTAAAATCGACTGGAGACTGCTTTCCGTAAGTCTCATTTATGCCACCGGCATCATCAACACTGACAAAGACGGTACGGAGTAATCCATAAGGCTTTGTAGGGTAAACGACACTGACATGCTGACCTTTGTACTGTTCAGACAAAGTGCCTTGAAGCTCATCAACCGAACGAAATTTCCGGTCACGGCCAAAGTTCTTAATCTTGATGTCGCCAGCGATTGGATTAGTCATCGTTACCCCCTGCCAGCAATTTATCTACTGAATGGCCTAGTCCGTCACCAAACCATTTGTCCAGAGCGTCGATTTCCGGGAAGTCCAATTTCACCTGAGCAACAATACGCTCCATTTTGCTTAGAGCATCCTGGAACTCAATGCCATTACCTGCGGCCACCTCAAGTTTGCACTTGATGTAAGCGGAGTAGGTATCACAGGCCTTAACCAGTGATTGTTCATAGCCACCGGGAGCAAAGGCTCTGGAAACTGCATCCTGGAGTTCTTCGGGAAGAGTCTGGATGAGTTTGTCCTCTGCGGCCTTTTCCAGTCGTTCAAACTCACGCTGCAAAACAGCATTTGCTTTCTTGACCGGCGTGACAACATCCGAACAAAGAACCTCGGCTGCATCATGCAACGACGCATGAGCCAGCATGATTGCCAGATCCACCGACTTCCCTTGCTGAATGGCGATATTGCCAGCTAGGTAGGAAAGCAGGGTAACAACAGCACTGTGCTCCAACACAGACTCTGGTTGAACAGAGTGCATCAGCGACCAGCGCTTGATCAGGCGTTGGCGCAAGGCCAGAGCTAGAAAGCCGAAATTTGAATTAGACATAGTGCCTCCTAAATTGGCTGGAGGTACACCAAACCCGACCGGGCCTTGGTGTACCCGGTTGGGTTACTTCGTTATCTCGGGTCAAGCTGCTTAGCTATGGCGAGCAAAAACGGATGGAATGGATGATCTTGCGGAACACACCCAACAAGCTCACGGGCCAAGCTGATGGAATTTGTAGACAACACCTCTTTGACGGCCAGAATGACTTCGTTGTTGATTTCATCTTGGGTCTTTCGCTGTTGGTCCACCAGCCGACTTAACTTGTCTAGGCTCATGCTTCTCTCCTTTGGTTATGGGAGAGAACCCAGGAGGGTTGCCTCCCGAGGGGTTAGGTTATTGCTGTTTTGGGCCAGCTACCGTTATAGCCAGCAAGCGCTGACAATGAGCAAAGAGTATGACAGCCACCTTAAAGGGTAAAACGCTGTAATTGCCCTTTTGGGGTGCAAAAGAAAAAGCCCTCCCCATCGGGAGGGCCTTTTATGCGGCCAAGGACAAGCCTTGCTGTCCTCTTTGCAACTCTGTGTCGTCGCGGCGATGTAGTCGTTGAACCACTTTGATCATCGTTCTGACATGTCGCTTCAAAGAGGCTGGATGACGTTTTGATAGTAGGTTGATCCAGTCGAGGTAGGTAGCCAGCGCGGAACCTTCGGTTAGGGCTGCCTGTATCTCCTCATACTTCCCTACAGCACTCAAGGCCACATCTGTTGCCCAGAGGGCGTCAGTGTGGCCTAGGAGCTCACAGAGGGCCGTATAAGCCTTTCTTCTGGTCGCGGCCATGTAACGGCGGATGTTGGCGTTTCCGCTTCCCTCTCGCCCCTCCATGACGCTCATACAGAATGCGCTGGAGTAACAGAGCATCGCGTCAGTCACGTAGTTAAACCATCGTTCCTGGTGCCGCTTCTGCTCTTCCATTGCTTCCTGGTCAAGTTGCCTCTCGACGAATAACCCCGTCGGAGTCCGGTGGTGGAGGTGGTACTTGAACGTTAAGTGCAAGTTGATCCACCAGCGTACCGTAGCCAGTCTTCCCTTGATTTTTCGCTTCACCAGATCTTTGTACTTGTCATCACAAAGCACTTTGAGGTCCTTGCGCTGTTGGATTCCTTCCATCGTCTGTAGCCCTGTAAGGCCCATCTGGTGGTAGGTTTGACCTCTTTGCATCATGCGGTGATACAAAGCGCCTTTTCCTTTCGCAAGCTGGATGGCTCCGAACCGAAGGTAGAACTGAGCAGCACTACCGGGCGTATAATGTCCCTTTAGTACCGACTCCCTAAGTCGCGGGTATTCATTCCAGATGATGAATGCAGCGGAGTCGGGATCGACCTTCACCTCATCATCCTCTGCGAAACAAACCACCCTTCTCTTTCCGTCTGCGGTATTGATAACTTTCACTGCCAACGGGTCATCCCCCCCGTCAAAGTAAGCCATTTCCGCTAACGGGTCGGCCAAGCCATCAGACAGCGAACCATCGCCCCAGCGCCCAACTCTCAACCACAATGGTTTCGGAATTGGTGACTGAGGAACGGTTTCGCACTGCGGCTCATCTTCCAGCAAATCCAGATCACCCATCGACCAAACCCTGTGGTAAATCTCCAGGGCATGGAAAGGCTTATCATTGAAATGATGGAAGGCCCACATGAAGTCGATATGGACTAAAGCTTCTTCCGATATGATCCGGAATTGCGGTTCTGCCATTCGACGGTTCCAGTCGTTATCCTCGGCTTGCCCAGTAGCCAGCTTGTAAGCCAGCTCATCAGCTCTTTTTTGTTCCATGTAGTCCATGCTGCAACAGACATGAAGCAATCGCTCAAGGAAAACAGGACTGTAAACGTCCGGCTGTATTTTGATGTAACCCCCCTCATAAATCGTTCGACCTACGGGATGGCGATCTTCCCAAGCGTACCGGCGTTTTGCCAGGTAGCGCTGGATGCGGTTCAGCCCAGACATGTAGCCATGCCTTTCAGGGTCTGTGGCAAGCAATGTCTCCATCGACTTATCCAACCCTACAGCTTGGCAGGCCCAGCAACCGAAGCGAGCACCACACGCATCACTGGCCTTTTTCTCTGTTGCCGACCACACGCACTCCCCCGTCGCTGCCTTGTAGAGCTCTGCCGTAGTGACATTGCTCTCCAGGTAACTTGGCAGGGGGTATGGTGAGCCCATGCCAGCAGATAGCAAGAACTCCCAGACATCACTCGCCAACCAGTTTTTCACCACATACAGCTCCCCCCCATCTTTCGTCTTAATGACGCGATTTGAGCTTCCTCGCTGCTTTGCAATGTTGGCTGCACGAATAGCGCTTTCAGCATCACGGCTCCCCAAAAGGAGGCACACTTTCTGCCGAACATCCTTGGGGAGTTCTCGCATATAAGCCGCCTTCGCTCTTTTGGCTGAGGTGATTTTGAGCTCTTGGCTACACTGACGGGCCGAAGAGTTGGAAAATGTAGGCAACCCCCTCCCCGTAAGGATTCGGCCCGTCCAACTCTGCGTAATCCCCGGCTTTGCCAGAACGATGGTCAGAGGAAGGTTTTCCTTCACAATGAAACGCTCCAACTCGGCCAGTTTCTGATCCGCCAGCCATCTTACTTCTGGGCTTTCTATCAGTGTGTCAGTGTGCAAGATGAAGTGGTGTTGGCTGATGGTTGCTCCACTCCTAACCGCCCGGATAAGAGCCATCAGGAACAGATGCAAAACCGTTTCAGAATCTTTACCACTGGAATAGCCGATCATCATGGTCCACCCATCGATCAAGGCCGTGTGAATGGCTTCAACCGATGACGTGATCAACGATGACAAGCTGGTTCCTCTACTGGCATCAACGAAGTTCAAATCCTCGTTATCTGTCAGTTCTGACCAAACAGAGTCCCACTTATCGCCTCGCAAGAGCACTGGGGTTAGTTGTTCTGGTAGGTCAAAATTTAATTCTTGTTGCATAGGGCCTCCTGGATAAGCAGGGTGCCCATCCCTTCCGGGAAAGCACCCCGGTAGGGTTAAAAATGAATCTGGCTATCAGACCTTACTAGCGGGTACTCGACATCTGGTTGTCTTCGTATTGCTGCTTGGCCTGTTTCACCAGATCAATGTCACCGTCTTGCAGCTTTTGAATATCAAGCTGTAGACGAGCCTTGTGTTTCAACAGTTCAGCGACCGCATTATCAATGTGATCAATGAGTGATTGGTTTTTTTTGATGGTGTAACTGTTGAGTTTATCGAGCTGAGTCCATGCAACACCCGAATGAGTGTTCAGCAATGGGTACTCTGCTTCGATCTCACAAACCACACCGTTTGCTCCTTCTCGGTAATGAGGGAACCCGACACGCAGACCAATACGACGGTCCAGCGCTGCATTCACAGTACACTCCAAGGAAGCTCGGTTTGAAAAAACATCATTGACGTTTTTAGACATGCTATATCTCCATTCAGTTTATGACGGAGACCCCCTAACAGGAGGTGCTCCCGTCAGGGTTGATAATTTGCTGTTTGTTTTTGGCAGCCAGCTACCGCACTTGAGCGCCTAAGGCACTTTCCGAAGCATCCTGGGAATCCGAGAAACTTGGGAAAGCGCGGGGTTTCCCCCTGCGCCGATTACCCTTATCAAGGGAACGGTACGCCGATTTCTCGGCGCACTCAGGTTGAATCTACACAGTCAAGAACCAGCGCTTCATAGGTACGGTGATGTCTAACATTCCGTTTCCACATGGACTCTGGCCCCAGAACCTGTAAGTCGTCTCATAGAGGTCAAACTCAGACAAAGACTGAATCTGCGCTTCTGAGATCGGCTCAAATGGCCCACCGCAACCGATGTGCATATTGAGCCCGTAATCTTGAAGCTCTAGCTCTCCGAGGTTTAGCGTTTTCCCGCCCACACAAGCAACCAAGTTCTGGTTTCTGACATCGCCCTCTTTGAACAGCAAAGCTGACTCATCGTAGCTCCCATATTGGTTGGTAAACTTCACAATATGCCCGTGCTTAGGTGAGGTTTGTTCCGACAACTCTTTCAGCAATCGCTTTACGCTTTGGAACCTTGCGTAAAGAGCTGGCGTAAATTGCCCAGAGTAGTTCAAGTTCGGGCAGATCATCTCAAGCATCTCATCAGGCACTGATTCAAGCCCCATTTGCGCGGCCAACGGCTTCGCCTTTTTCAGGCCTTCCTCAAGCACCCTCTGATTTACAAGTTGTTCTAATGTGTTCATTTAACTCTCCACTTACGAGAGAGCAATGTAAGCCGTTAACGGGCTTACATTGCCCGTTAACGGCTTATTGGTTTATCCCAAGAGAAACGGGGCTACGCCGGTCAAGAAGCCCATGACTCCTAACACAGCGCCAACCACGCCCAGTTTGATTGACAGTTGAACACTTTGATCCGGATGGTTCCAGAACCACTGCCATACTTCCCAGCGCCTGGCTCTGCGAACCTCAAGATTTACAGTGTCTTTAAAACGAACCCCCAGGACATCAACCGCATCGTAATCCAGCGCTACCGCCAGCTTGGTGATGGATAAATTCCCTGGGTTGCCCATCGCATATCGGAGAACCTTTGCTTTGGTCTCTGGATTTACGATCATAACCGGCTCCCTCCTGAAAAAACGGGTTTTGTCTTTTCGCTTGGAATCCATATTGCGGTTATGGAACCTGGCAATGCAGTGTTGAAGGCCTGAATCCTCGGGAGGTAAAGGCACAACAGTTTCGATTTTCATGATCACTCCCCTTTCGGATAGGCCGGGGCAAAGGCCTTTCGGCATTGCCCCGGAGTGTTACTAATGAACCAAAGATGAAGTGACCATGATTGCGTCTCCGGACATCATTACCGGAAGATATTCGCAAGGCTTATGGCCGCAGCTCTTTTGGGTTCCGTTAGGTGAATAGACAGCCAATTGACCGTCCATAATGTTGAAGGGCATCCCCTGTTTTTGAGCTGCCGGTGACAGCTTTAGCGTGCCCTTTGCGTCAACCAATGCCGTTGCCCAATGGAAGTCATCACCACCGATCACCGGCTGTGATTCATCCACGACTTCGACCATGATTGGCATCATTCCCACCCAGCTCCAAAGACTGTTCCCTAATGCGAGGGCTAAAGCCTCGAACGCGGGAAAGACTACCGATTGCCCGAGAATCTGATGAGCTACGGTGTCCGACAGACCTTGGATGAGTTCCTCAGGTATCCCTTTCACTCGACAATGTTCTGTCGGTGTAAAAATGCGAGATAACTCAGGCTGTTCCGGATGAACAATGAAAGGTTCGGTACTTCTGCATTTTGCATAGTCCTTCCCTATGGTGCCGCAAAACTCATCGTCACCAGTCAGAAGCTGACGAGAAAATCCCTTGCCAGCAGCTTTGTCTCTCAACTCCTTCTCAGCAAGATAGTCAAATGACTTCCAACGTTCAGAATCGAGCGGCACCGACTCAAGAATGTCCTGGATGCGGCTTTCCTTGGTACGAACAGGCTGAACCTTTTCAAGTTCAAAACCGTCGATCCCGTGGGAAAGCGCAACAACACAAAGACGCTTGCGGCGTTCAATCACCCCAAACTCATTGCCGTCGAGAATGCGCTCTTGTAGGGAGTAACCCAACGAAGAGAGTACCGAACGGATCACTTCCATCGAAGCAGTGTTCTGGTACTCAGGCACGTTCTCAATCAGCACAACGGCTGGGTTAAGAGCTTCTACGAATTGCAGGAAGTTAAAGAACATGGACCCGGCCTCCTCATGCGATTCGGCAAACTCCAATTTGTTCTTACTGCGACCTGACTTTGATGCGCCAGTACAAGGTATCCCCCCCATCAAAACATCCACCTGCGGTGGCCGCTTGCTGAGATTCACAGCCTGGATTGGCGATTCGATAACAATTGAATCTTCGTTCCAAAGCTCCGGGTTATTTGCCAAAGACGAATCGAGGTATTTACCCTCCATCTCTACGGCCACTGATATGGCGCTGGCAATTCCCGATTTGTGAAAACCGGCGTGAATCGCTTTATCAAGCACCCCACCCCCATGAAAGAGGCTGCATACCGAAAGCGATTCTCCATTCTCCAGCTTGCTGATAAGCCGGTTGACGCGCTCGATCACTCGCTCTTGTTGATGATGAGCGGAGATTACAATTGCGCCATTCCGAATGAACACGCGGAGCATCTCAACACCGTCAAAAACGGTAGCGAGCTCTTGCGCGGTCAGATCGATGATTGGAGACACTCGGCCATTGCGCTCACGCTTACTGATTGTGAATTTACCTTCCTCTTTGACGCGAAGCACAACCTGGGAATCTTTCAACTCCAGATCGTACTTCATGCCAGGATAGTAACCCTCACGCAGCAGCTTTTGGCCTTCCAGCCAGACGCGCTTCTTGCCTCGATGTTCTCCTAACTTGGTGTTTACGATAGTAGCCATGAGCTCTCTCCTTTCGGTTGAGAGGCCACTACCGTCCCAATCGGGAAGTAATGGCCCCGATGGGTTTAAAGTGGTTCTCAGTTCACAGCCGCGCCGTGAGACTGAATGGCATTAGCAAAGCCAGCCATTTGTTCTGGAAAGGTGTAGCGGTTGATGTCCTGGCTGCGAGCCAGATTGACATGTACCTTTTTTACCTTCGTTTCGTCAGAGTCGTACTTCTCAAGCGCCAGCTTTTCAGCTTCTTCCGGATCTCGGCCCAGCGAGTAGGCGTAGATCACAGAGGTGAAGCCAAGTCCTGAGCCGAATGCGTAGACCTGTTTCTCGAAATGGATGTCAGCGAAATAGATGCTGAATCCAGATTTGAGGTTATGTTTTTCCATGATGCACTCCAAATAGTTTGGGGGCGCACCACGTCCCGAACCGGGCGGATGCACCCGGTTGGGTTTGGTTGATGGCTCAAGCCGTGACGCCAGCTTGAGTTTTTATTGCTTCAAGAGCGATCTCTGCTTCCTGGATAGAACCGGTGCTGTACAGCTTGTGCAGCACCCGGCCAAGGTTCACAGAGGTCTTTTCTTTTACTTGGAGATACTTGACGTAGAAGTCATAAAGTTTCTCCGCCTGCTCAAGGTGGGACATGCTCTCAACAGGAATGGTATTCCCTGGAGTGCAGTACCACTTTCCGATCACCTTTTGTACAAATCCCTCTTTGTCTCCTACGAACTGATTTGAGCCAAACACCCCACTGGTTGGAGAGCGTTGAATAACAGAAATCGGGTTCGCAAAGTTGGCAAGAGTAGTCATAGTTGTGGCTCCATGTTTTTTCAGGAAACCACCTGCCCAAGGGGCGGTGATCCCCAAGGGTTATGTTGAATGCTGTTTGTTTGGGGAGGCCAGCTACCTCACTTTTCACTCTCGTCAGAGAGCAAAATCTTGCTTTCCGAGGGGCACAAAACTTTCACATGTGAAAGTCGATGCCGCTGGGAAAGCAGGGGGGTTAACCCCCCGCTTTAATCCGCGCTAAGCGTTTTAGGATAGACTTTACGCCTTCCCTGACTCCAGATGGATCGTAACCGGCTTCATCGCAGCAGACCACAAATGAGAATGGATGCACCTCATCGGACATCACCCAAGTCATAGTTTCCTGCTTGATTTCACTCCCAGCTCGTCCATCAGCAAGGACTCTAAGGCTATGCCATAAAAGCCCATCACGTAACAACCTTACCTCATCATCATTCCATGCGGGCTTTGGCTCAAATGGAATGACTTCTGCGGTTTTCGGCTCTTCATCCAAGAAGAAAAGTGGCAGCTCTAGCTGGTTTCCCTTCTGAATCATCTTCACTGCGTTCATGGCGGCTCCTTTACGGGCACCATGCCCCCACTGGGGCATGAAGCCCCCAATGGGGTTACAGTCATCGTTACTTCACGCCTGCCAGTTGAGAATTGATGTTCTCTTCCAGCCAGCCTTGAAGCGATTCAAGGTCACGTTTGTCTTCCATATTGCTGGCTTTACGTGCGTCTTCCGACACTGCGCTCAACATGGCGTTAGCCTCAGCAAGTGATTCGACATTGCTCCCAGGGAACACAATCATGTGACTGTGATCTGTCATGGTCTTCTCCTTTGAGAATGGAGGCTGTCTCCCATCAGGAAAAGCAGCCCCGTGGGTTAAAAATAAAAATCCTCCAGATCTTCATGGTCAGGCTTTTGCTCGACTGGCCGAAACAATTCAGCTTCATCAACGAACTCAAGCTCAGGATGAAAAGCAGGATGGAATCCTCGATGCCAAACTGGACGGTCGTTATCGAGGTCCAAGTAGCAGTGCTTTCCACTAGCCGGGTGATAACAGTAAAGCCATTGCCTACCATTGACGGTAAACGGCTTCTCTGCCCCTCCACATGCCGGTACAAGGTTATCTGCTGCTATATGCGCTACAGCGGCCATAGGCTCAGTCCTCATCTTCGTCATCACGAACACAAAGATCACGAGCAACTATTTCCGCAGCTATCAACGCATAATCGTTGCCCTGCCAGAACCACCGCTCCGCCAGTTCATAGGCTTCACTGGAAGGCTCACCATAACCATGAGCAGCCACGTAATCGTGGAATACTTCATGATCAAATGCCTTGCCATCAGCTTCAATGAACCAACCGATAGGGCACTCCAAAATGCGATGCCTTACGACATCTCGCTCTGAGTACCCCTCTTTGACGGCTTGCTCCAGCATTTCCCGAGACATACCTGGAGGAGTGATGATCTCTATGCTGATCCCATCGTTTCCTACAAGGTTGTCGTCATATGGAAGACCGGCAAGTGTAAGGTGGTTGCGTTTGCACCAACCAATGGTCCGAAGAACCCGACCTTTGTCAGACTCTCTGGCCGTGTATCGGTTAAGCTGCATAGCCACCTCCAGCACACTCCCTTTCTTCGATTTCACTGCCGAGCTCGACCATTCCAATCAGGTCAAGCTGGGTCATGTCCGAATCGAGAGAGCAGTCAATTGCTGACTGAATGATGCCTTTGTGGGCCAAGCCTAAAACCAACTTGATAGTCGAAAGCAGAGACTCAGCTTCGCTCTCGATTTGCTCCAGAATGTCTTTCCATTCCCAGTGCTCAAACTTTTGCCAAACGACCAGATCCTCAGGGTCGTCTCCCAGTTCTACACACTCCGACAAATACTCATAAGCCTTATACCAATTCTCTTGTGGACCCATTTCACTGAGCACTTGAGCAGTAGCATGGCCGTATGCGATTTGTTCAACTTTGGTTTTGATAGACATAGTGTTTCTCCTCGTAATGGATAGAGGAGCCCCACCCGCAGGAAAGGCTCCTCCGGATGGGTTAAATTTCCAAGGTCACATCGGTTTTTGCTTTAGCGCAGCAAACCAACACTTCCCCTTCTTTGACAAGTGCGATGGGGGTCTCTTCGTAGGCTACCTGACCTTCGATTAGACGAACCCGGCACATGCCACAAAAGCCACTGCGACAATGGGTTTCAACAGTGAGGCCTTTGTTTTCGATTTGCGCCAACAGAACAATGTTGTTGGCTTGAAGTTGTATGTTCATGGTCACGCTCCTTTGATGTTAATGAGCGCGACCAATCCCTTCCGGGATGTCACGCCCCGGTTGGGCTACTCAGCAAGTGCATAGGCACCTACCTCGATACGACTAAAGAACCTGGCATCTTGAAGAACTTGCCTGACCTTTGCTTGCCAGTGGTTGTTCTCTCGATGCTTTGCATAGGGTTCAATCTCTTTGTAAATCTGCTCCAGCTTCAACGTTTTCCCCTGTAGGGTTCGGCGTATTGCAGCTTTCCACGTAGTCGAAACCATGTTGGTTGATCGGCGGTGTACGGCAGCAAGAAGACAGAGCGATGAGGCAACGTCGTTACGACGAAACACCAACAGCTTTTCATGGGCGATGCGCACTAGCTTCCCGGAATACTGAGTTCGATCACTCACACAGTTGTGCTGTGTTTTGATGATTTCATCCACCAGCTTTCCAGGTGCGATACGTTCCACAAGGCTGGACAGGTTGAAGTAATCCCCATCGCGCCTCAGGTTCCCCATGAGGATTCCGTAATGTCCCCCTTGCTCACAAGCGTCATGAATGTTCATAACAGCCAACTCAAGGGCTTCAACGAACTCAGGCAAACTCATGCGGCTCATGTCCCATTTGTTGGGTTCGCCCCACTGTTTACCTGAATACTGGATCATGTCCCAGTAAGGAGGGTGCCACCAGATAAGGTGTGCAGGCTCTCCGAGGAACGAAAGGAAGTCATCCCGCAACAGATTGAAACCCTGATGCAAGTCTGTCCCTTTGAAACGGATTCCAAGTTCATTGGCAACGTCGATGCTTGAGCCGCCCCCAACACTGGGGTCTGCCACCAGCCCATTCGGCCTCCTCATGTAGGACTCAATAAAGTCTTTTATGATGAAGCCAGAGCAGTTGCCTCGGTACTTGTTGTTTCCGTAAGGCCCCCTATTTTCGTAGGAGCATACTGATGATTTGAACATGGCGTCCTCCATCGTAGATGGGGCGCACCATGCTCCCATCAGGGGCTGGTTCGCCCCTGGTTAGGGATTAAGATCAAGCGTTATCTGCATACCACCAGCTCAGGCGATTGCAATCACGAAAGAAGGCCGTTTCATCAGGTGCCTTCATCATGACCACATCACCTTCGCAGTAGGTGCATAGCTCAAGCGTTGCTTCATTTTTCCAAAAGGCAATACAACCCGACTCTTGATACACAACAACCCATTTGGGATGTTGCAAGTACCGATGGAAGAAATCGAGAGTGTCACCGCAAGGGAAGTTGAAGCGATCCATCACTGAACCATTTTCAGTCAGTTCAGGTTTAACCTGGCCGGAACTCAAGCGCTTCTTGATGATGCGCCGAACCCAACGAAGTCGTGCAAACAGTCTGTTGGTGTCTTTCTCGTACCACTGAGGATTCCGCTTGCTCCAGTAGAGCTTGGCGAAGATTTCCCCGGACAGGTCCTTCATCTGGTTTTCGTTGAGCTCATCAAGAAAACGCCGAGAAGGTTTGTCGTAGTCAAGAACTGCTTCCAAAGCTGATAGGTTTTTCATAGGGACTCCTTAATGCGATTGCGGAGCCCCGGCCCCTCAGGGCTATCGGAGCCCCACAGGGTAATGGTTGAACGGCGATTTATCGAGGGTGCGTGAATCGAATGGCTTTACCAATAAAATCGGCCATCAGGTGATTACCTGACGATCTGAAATACTGTTGCCATTGTGACCAGTCCCCGACCGAACAAGAGTGTTTCGGTGAGTCAAAAACACCCCATATACGAAGGTTGCAGCCATTAGATAGAACACGATCAACATAGCTGATTATCTCTTCGCGCTTCATTGAAGAGCTCAAATGGCAAGGTTGCTGCATGATGAGACGTTCAGCTTCCTCGAAGTCAACTTTCTCTATGGTTCCGTGCTGTGTATTGACATGAAACACAAAGATTTGTTGCCCTGAATTACCCCAGATCCAGTGAGTAACATGAACAGGGTGAACTCCGGCCTTTAACGGTATCAATGCCGAACCACAGGTTCTGAGCACCCATAACATTTGATAGCCACTGAACTGCTCAATCAGGGTTAGATCTTGCTCTACATCACCGGCATAAACCTCCGGTAACTTGAGCTTTTGAGAGAGATTAAGCATTTCTGCTTTCATCTTTTCTAGGATAGACATGCGTATCTCCTTTTTGAGGACGCACGTTGCCCAACAGGCGCAGTGCGCCCTATGGGCCAAGATAGGTTGCTGTTTGTTTTTGGCGACCAGCTATCGCACGTTTCGCCCTCAGAGAGGACAAAATTCACTTTCTCAGCAACCCTCAATGAAGGCCTCTGAGAAAGTGGGAGGGTATCCCCTCCTCACTTTTATTTTTCCACGAGAGCGGCATGAACAGGAACGCTCAAACTGCCCTTTTCGGGTGCAAGATCAAAGACGCATCAATTGCCCCGTCTTTTCAGATCTTCGACCAGATGTTCAGGCAACTGACTCGCAGTACAGGCCAGCAAAAGATCGAGGTCTACGGGCTTATGAAAGTGCTTGTTTGACCAGGAATAACCAACTGATGATTTTGCCCAGTTGATTGCTTGCCCAAGACCGTGGAACTGCCGCTTGCCGGTGTACCCCATACGACTATCCAGTGTTACACCCTGGAACAGTCTCCAGTACATTGGAGGGATGCGTTTGGCAAGCAGTAAGAAAGGTGTATCAGGCTCAGATGCTCTTCTACCCTTGTTCTGATGATACAAATCCAACCGATGGAATTGGTTCATAGATTCTCCAAATAAAAACGGCCATCGTTACCGACGACCGTATTCATCAACAGGGATTACCTGTATTACCCCTGCATCAGCTCAACCGAGTTTGTGGTCAATTTGATCCGAAACGCCTTCTGGTTCTGGATAGCCCACCTGGCCCATTCAGAAGGGATGCGAACCGAACCATCATCACCACCAAACAAGTTGCATTTATTTTCGTAGAAATCATCATCGAGCCCTGGATTACAGCCCTTAGCATAAGCGACTGTTCCGCGAGAGATTGGAGACCCATCAGCTTTTGCATTAGTGATGAGGTAAACCCCATGATCTCCTACCAAAATCAAGGCGGGTTTAACTTTGCTCTGGTCAATAAAGTCTTCTGAAGGCCAGAACATCCCGCCATGTTTTTCAGCTTCCTGCTCAGTCCTTCCATTTTTATCCCTGACTATGCCGTCAGAGTACATTTCAGGATTGAACAAATCGTCCGTTGATGGTGAAAAACTGCTTGCTGCATCAAGCTCTTCAATCAACTTTTTCACATCATGGATTTTAAAAGTAAGTACAGACATTTGAGTTGCTCTCTATTCAAAAGAGGCTCCCCCTCCTAACAGGAGATAGGACGCCCCTGCTAGGTTAAAAAATGGCGGCCACCCAAAATGGGCGACCGCGTTTATTTACACACACTAGGCCGCAAAAGCAGTCAGTGACCGCTCCATCAGCTTAAACAGTGTGCGTTGCAGAGCTGCCGCATCGTCAATGACAATGTTCTTTTGGAACAGTCCTGACACTGCGGTAGTCTCTACCCCTATGCCTATCACCTCAACATCGCTTCGTTCACAGAGGTCGATCACAGAGCGACATGCAGGGGCGCTTTGAGGCTGCCCATCAGTCACTACGATCAACATTTTCCGCTCTTCACGGGTCTTGGTGAGTTCAAAGGCTGCATACCACATAGCTTCCGCCATAGGTGTACCGCCAGTTGCTTTGAACCCAAACCGACCGGCCCGATTCTGAACCGTATCTCCATGCTTCACGACACTGAACACTGGCTGGTTCCGGTTGCCACCAAAAAAGGTGACTGCCGGATTTACGCCGGGGATCGCTTCCAGAGCCATAGAAATAGCTAAGGATGCTTCCCGCGCAATATCTTGACGCTCCTTTCCATTGGCGGCCTTGTAGGCCATCGAGGAGCTCATATCAACCAGTATGTGAACCGCCGTGTTAGGGCGTTTCTTGGCTTCCGGCTTGAGGAATACGCGGGTATCACCTGTCACTACACGATGTAGCTTCCGGGCATCCACACGCTTTCCTGATCGTTGGTTGCGGTGAGCAACTCGCTGGCTGGCCTGGACCAATCCGTAAAGCTGCGTTCTTATCTTTGAAGTGGTGCTCTTCACATCACCTACGAGGCTTTTGCCAACAGCAGGGTTATCCTGGGTGTTCACAGCAGAGCGAACAGTCATATAACTACTGTCACCCTTATCTTGAGCCACCCGGTTGAGCTCAGCTTTAAGTGCATCATGCGCGTCACCACGCAAGTCACCGGCACCGGCATTCAGAACCTGCTGGAGCATTTTGGCCGCATCTTGCTTTGCTGCGTCCGAATTGCCACCAGCCTTGCTGCCACCATCAGTATCCGACTTGCTTTGGTCGCCTTGCCCTTTCGGATCAGACTTTCCACCAGCATCGTCTTGCTTCTGGTCTTTGCCTTGCTGATCACCACCATTGGCACCTTGCCCTTGGTTTTGATCGTTCCCACCTCCGCCCTGATTGTTCTGAGATTGGTTGCCACCAGCATTCTGCTGATTGTTACCATCCTCACCATTCTTAGGCTTCTGCTCTTCCTTCTCCTTTTCCTCCTCGATCATCTTGATGATTTTGTCGGCCAAGGATGTCACCTCTGCGGTTGACTTAGTGTTCACAGCCTTACGCAGCAAAGCGTTCAGCCGAACAACAACCCCTTGAGGAAACACGCGCTCGAATACGGAGGTAGCCGAATCGAGATAGGGTTGAAGGACGGATTGCCCTACAGCCTTGGTTTGCAGCCAGTACAAGCAGAACCCAGTCAGAATGGAGGCCGGAGCCTCTTTATCTGTGACGTGTTCGTAATGACCGGCTTGAGCCATGTAGCGAGCGACTTCATTCAGGGTCTGTGAAGTACCTGGGAAGAGCTCCATCATGGCGCGTTCTATGCGGCAGTCCTCCAAAATGTTGGACAACTCAGCATGAAGGCCTCTGCGGCGTTCAACACCAAAGTCCGTAAACCGGACATGGGCAGCTTCATGGGCCAAATATCCCCAGACAGCATCCATGTGCGGATAGTCGTCGGGAATATTCGGAACCACGATGGTCTTGCCATCGGTGTATGCGTCATCGTTACCGATGGCGACTTTGACACCGAGTTTTTCACCATAGGCTGCGGCCACGATTGGTAGAGCGCTGTAAATGGTGCGTTTTTTGGACATATCTTTTCTCCTGGTAGGGAAGGAGATAGTCCACCCCTGGAGGGAATGGCTATCCCCTCCGGGTCGATTTAGTTGAAGTGACTATTAGAAGAAACAGTCGTCATCATCATCAGTTTTAGGCGGCACCTGGATGAGGGGTTCCTCAGTGGGTAGCTCTTGGATAGGTTCTTGCTCTACCGGAGTATCCCCAGGCAAAACAGGCTCATCCTCAACTTCAACTCGCTCTTCTTGAATCGCATCACCGGCCTTGGATTCATCTTCCGATTCACCCTCGCCTCGCTCTGCAAAACTCTTGAAGAAGTTGTCGATGTCTTCATCCAGGTCAACAACGTTACCATTGCTGTTAGTCTGTTCGGATAGAACAGAGTCGTTTCCGCCTACCTGTTGCGCCTTGGTTTCGCCCCCCTCAAATGCAAGAGTGGGCTCACCGGATGTATCGCTTTTCCGTTCAGGCTTTTCATCTTTGGAACAGTCCCCCATTTGGGCTTCCGAACCGCCAATGTTATTAGCCATGCTCTCTACAGTAATTGAGCCATTGGCATACTGCTCGATGCGGTCTCTCTCGCTCATGATCAGCACAGCGGCCACGACCTGATAGAAGAAAGGCGCAACGATGTTTCGACCATCGGCATGTTGCTCATATCCCCGGAGGGTTTGGTCGAGCAGCGTTACCAGAGGGTTAAAAGCGCTGTTCAAGAAGCTAAGTCCATCCACCTTGTCGCGGATATTACGGAGAGTCAGCCGAGTCGTGACAGCACATTGGTCTCGACCGGCCAAACGTTCCATATAGAACTTATTCGCTTCCTGAACCACTTCGGAGATGAGATCGTCACCCAAGCGCTCAACCTTACGGTTAAGGCTTTTGGCGTTGGCCTCATCATCGTTCACCGGCTGGATCATGAACACCTGGAACTCAAAGCCAATCCGCTCCTCGACCGTTTCCTTTGGAAGAGATCCGGCACGGATAGCTCGTTCGTACTCAGGGTTTTCCTGACACCATTCATCCACGGCTTTGTTGTAACCGTTGATGAAGTCCTGTTTCAGTTGGTTGAACTGAAAGCTGATCTCATTCAGCTTGTTACAGATTTCATCGGTCTTGCTGACTGGGACGGCAAATCCGTTCATGAACGGCATACCGAATTTCAACAGGAGACGACGGGTTTCTGTTTTCAGGCGGTGAAAGCCTTTCAGCTTCGCCGGATCACAGATCTTCTTACTCCCCAGTTGAGCTACTTTCTCCGGTGGAATTTCACCACCTTCGCCCAGCTTGAGATCAGATGCAGACAAACGGGTTTGTCCACTCCAAATGTCAAAGTCAACGTGGATAACACAGAGGCTTTGTAGATGGTTCACTTTAGTCATGATGCACTCCAATAGTTGGGGGCGCACCACGTCCCGAACCGGGCGGATGCGCCCGGTTGGGCTAGTAAAATTAACGTTAATTTGCTGTTTGTTTTTGGCGACCAGCTATCGCACGTTTTCGCCCTCAGAGAGGACAAAATCTTGCTTTCCGTTGGCGACTCTTAGAATCACCAAGGGAAAGCGGGGGATCCCCCCCACTCACCAGTAGAATGTCTCTACTTCTTCCGGCAAATCATCAAGAGGAGCCAATACGTCCTCATCAACAATGTACCGTGGCTTCACCGAACCAGTAACCGTTACGCGGCACCGCTCTGATGACTTCTCTCTGTATTGGTCAATATCCTCAGGCTTCACGCCCGACGCCTTATCTGCCAACAGCCTTTTGTAGTCTACCCGGCCAGCCGCTTTGTATCTCGTCACCATCACACCGCAATAGTCGGCATGGAAGTATTCCCCCATGAGGAACTTCATAGTGTCGAGATGAGGTTTTTGCCTTTCTTGAAGCTCAACCAGTCGCTGTTTCAGCTCCTGAATCTCTGCATCATAGAGGCGGTATTCCTCAGCAGCAGCAATCCAGCGATTGACCTCTTCACCTTGCGGTATGTACAGGTCTCTTTCCGGATCTTTGTCGGGCTCCTTCCTGTCTACTACCTGTTGCCAGAACTTTTTAGCTTCGGCCAAGATTTCTTGAATCATGGCTTCGTCTCGGAGTATTGGATACTCCTGAATCTGACCTTCAAAGTAGAAGACTAGCCAGCCTTGCTTGGCACCCGTTACCAGGAGCTGGTGTTGCACCTGCGGGTAATAAAGCTGATATGCCTTGCTGTTTGCTTTCTCTGCACAAACATCTTCCCAAACAGTCGCACTCGGGCTTTTCAGCTCGACGGGTTCCCCGTTGTCTCTCAGGCCGTCCAGGGAGGCCCTCATGAGCGGGTATTGAACCGATTCGACACAGACGGGGAGCAGCATGTCATCATACTTCTCCTCGAAAGCGCGTCTTGCAGCATCTTCGTTTTCTATCCCCCGGCGAACCAGCGGATTTAGACTCAGATCGACTTCACGCGCATACCCAGTCTTCTCGGCCCATAGCCTCCATCGGGTTTTGTACGGAGACCGATTGAGCAGGATAGCGGCGTCAGTGGCTGTTACACCTTGACGCCGCCAAGCAAGCCAATCTTCCTCGCGTTGCGATAGGTTGACTATTTTCATGGACCTCTCTCCAGTGGTTAGGAGGGAGATCTCCCCCTGCGGGGGAGTCCCCCCCGTTGGGGTTAGTAATAACAGCCTTGCGCACCCTCCTCTTCTGCAACATGGAGCATGTCCTCGTCACTCAAAGGTGGCACGTCTTCGGCGGCAGCAGGTTCGGCATTCGCAGAACCACCAGCAGTGGAGGCTTGCTCGTGCGCTTCCTGGTAGTCAGGTTTCGGAGGCTCCATTTGATCCATCTCCTTCTCACGAAGGAATTGAGTCGCATATTGCAGCTCCGAACCCTCATACCGTCCCTTCAAATACTCATGCGCCGCAGACCATGCGTTTTCAGCAATAGCGCGATTTGCGAGTTTGATCAGGATCGGGTCAAGCTCTTTGTGCTCAATAGCCAAAGGCTCTTGGCTATGAACTTGTGCCGGTGAAGGGAGGTTTGCAATGGCCGGGTTAATGGCTGATGCCTGCTCCATTTCACGGATACGTTCTGCTTCATCTTGGTCGTAAATACCACTGAAACCGAACGCGACACGAGAACACTGGATCAGTGACTTGTGCCGGAGTTGACGCTTGGTGTGTGTTTGCCAAGGGCCATTGACAACATAAGGGCCATTTTGCCCATTTTTATACGCTGGCCCTCGGTAAACTTCGTCAATGAACTCCTTGATCCGGATAGGGCGCGATCTGTCCTTACGGTAAATCACGCATTCTATCCACTCAGGGCAATCAACGTTTGCTCCCTCCATTCTGACCATCTTGTCCGCATACACGAACTCGACACCATCATGCTGGGGATGCTCGTTGATGATGCGGCTCCAACCGTCAACACCCACTACCGGGATGATCCCGTTTTGTCTATCAGGAAACGCATAGATCTCCCGAGTAAACGGATTAAGGTTGTATTGCTCTGCTACAACCAGAAGAACCATCATTTGGTCGTTGGTTGGAGCGGAGCCATCACGTTGCTTAAACGCTGTTGCTTTCAAGGTTTCAAAAAACTTGGTGCTATCAACACCGTACCGAGAGGCAATGCGGGTTATAAGGGATTTGCTATCAGTTGACATGGTGATTCTCCAATTCACGAATGAACGTTTAGAGGACACCATTCCCCATCGGGGCATTGGTGCCCCCGTGGGGTTTAGTAAGAGTTGGCGGAGTTACCCGCCAACCAAATTGACTTCCAAATTACTTGGAGAGGGCCAAGCCCATGTTGGGGAGTAAGCCCCGCAAGGGTTAAAAAAAGAGATCCTCTTGTTCGGCGTCGATCTCTGCTAGGCGAATCAGCTCAGATACAAGGCCAAGCCTTTCTGCATCTGCTCTTACTTCGTCATAGCTGAAACCAAACCGTTCAATGAGGGGTTTTAGTGAATCAAAACGCTCGTAGTCGAAGGTATCACCCTGTTCATCACAGAATGCCACCAGCGGCTTCTCTACGTTTGAAAAGTCATCCGCGAAACGTTGTTGCAGGTAAACCAGCATCAGCAGGGGTTTGTGACCATGTTCCGGGCGGAGTTCACCAGCGCCTTCCAGCGTGGCTGGATGGATAGTGTTCTCGCCTAGCCCAGTGCTAACCCCAAGCTCATAACCGCTATCAGTACGCATCAGCACACTGGGTAGCAAGTCGTTTGAGCTTTCGTTCCGAGCAACCTCAAAGCCGATTAAACTGGCTCCTTTGGCAAAAACCCCAGTAACAAAACCTTTGAAGAGGTTTATGTCACCTGGAGGTAACTCAGAAGGCGGAGATAACAGCCAGTTGATAGACCCCAAGCTGGCTGCTTGTCCGGCTGAAACACCCCCCCCTTCTAGCACAGTCTGTGTCTCTGCGTTTACCAGCACCTCATCCAGAAAGGTGTACCCCTGGCTGAGAAACTGTGACACATACTGGCTTTCTTTGTCCTTGTAGGACATTGGGATCGTGTCCGGGCCGTTTGCTTCAAATGGTACTTCGAGCTTTGTCTCAGACCAGTTTTCAGCTTTCCCATCCGTGACGGTTCGGTTTAGCTTCACCATCGTGAATTGGCCTGGCCCCGAGGGGCTGGGTTCTCGGAGAACTTTGTAGCCAATAAATACCTCGAATGTTTCCGACGTTAACGCATCCGTGAATGTGTAACGACGGCACAAACAGTCATTTTTCTTCATGCGTCCCCCCCTTAGCGCCACTGATCCCCAAACACATCCTTCGCAACACGCAGGATGGCTTCACGCTCCTCTTTGGCCGCCCGGATAAGCAGAGCTTGATCCAGAGCGTATTCAAGGGCGTTGGGGGCACCACGGAACGCAAGAGACAGTTTTGCCCAACGTACCAACGTCCGGGTGGACATGGTGATGCTGAGCTGACCATCTTCTCCGTTTTCACCAAGAAACAGTTTGCGGACCTGATTAGCAATCCGAACCATTCCCTTCCGCACATTTTCCGGAAGTTTTGGAGTAACACGGCCAAGAATGCTGAGTTCAGCTTCCTCATCCGCATACCCTACTTTGGTAAAACGATAGCGATCCATAGCTGCGAGGTTCTGCATCATCACCCCCTGGTACAAACCAGAAGCATCACCGGACCCCGTAGAGTTACCAGTAACGACCACACGAAACATCGGATGTGGCTTGATGATTTCCCCACCATTCTGAGCGATCACAAGAGGACGTCCTTCAAGAACATCGTTGAGACCAGCCAGCTCGGCAGGGTCAGCCAAATCAACCTCGTTGATGAGGAGAAGATGGCCTTCACGCATAGCGACTGCCAGAGGTCCATACATGAACTTCATGACAGGTGGTTGACCCGGTTTTTCCGCGACCAGAGCGTGATGTCCAATCAGATCTGTCAGTTCCATCCGCCCGTGGGCAGTGATTTGCTGAACAGGCCAGTTAAGACGACCAGCGATCTCGGTGATACCAGAGGTTTTACCAGACCCGGTAGGTCCGGTTACGAACAATGCGTCACCGCCAGGCTCTTTGAGATAGGCCAAGACCTCTCGCAGAAACTCTTTGCGGAAAACGTAGTTTGTATCAGTGGCAGGGATGAAGGGGTTTGAACCGTCAGCGTAGCCGATGGCAGTTACCTTCTCCGGAATGCTTGGCATACCGAAAACCTTGCTTACTGAAAATTGAGAGTATTGAGACATAGGTGCGCTCCTACTGTGACAGGCGCACCACGTCCCGAACCGGGCGGATGCGCCCGGTTGGGCTAGTAAAATTAACGTTAATTTGCTGTTTGTTTTTGGCGACCAGCTATCGCACGTTTTCGCCCTCAGAGAGGACAAAATCTGCTTACTGATGACTTCACCATGAGTAAGTAGACTTTTAGGAAACGAGGAGAGTAGCCCCTCTCTGGAGGCTACTCCCTCAATGGACGAACATCGCCACATCGTCGTCTTGACCAATGACCCCGGTTTCTTTGGCCCACTTCACTGCTTCGCTGTGCGCCTGGTAGGAGCTGGAGTACAGTTTCGGATCAAATTTCACCTCGCGTCCATCAGATAGATAGATGATGCCAGCGTGATCGTCGTAAACATGAATATTCTGTTGCATTCGACATTCCCCCTGTAGCTTGTCGTCAAAGCCAACTGACACCAGAAGGCTTGGAGGACAAGCCACAGAGGCTTGACCAGAAAGAGAGGGGCCCCCCTCTCTTTGCGTTGACTATCAGCAGCAGCCGAACGATTCAGCAATTCTCACGAAAGGACGAGAGATTGCCCAACCTGTAGGGATACACAAAACGATGATAGCGAGCTCCATGATCTCCATGATGTTGCTCCTAATTAAAAAGGGGCAACATCCCCATCGGGGTATGATTGCCCCGATGGGTTTGAAAGTGTCGAAGATTGCTCAGCGACAGTTATTACCAAACAAGGTCCTTTCCTTTACGCAGGTAAGTCGGAATTTCGAGATAATCCCAATCAGGTTCTTGTTTAGCGACTTCTTGAGCTTGAGTTACCTCAGGCCCAACAACTGCTTTGGCTTGTTTAGCCTTAGCAGCGCGTTCTTTGATGACGGCCTGCACAGACCGCATTGCAGGAACTGCAAATTTGTTCCAAAGGAACAAACCGATACGCTGGAACACTTTAGCGAGAACGATGAAGGAATAAGCAAATGCCTTCGCGCCCACGTACAATGCGCCCAGAGATGCAAGCAGAACTACAATGAAAGTGATGATGTGCATGGTGTTGCTCCTATAGTTAAATCAGGGGCAACACCCGGAAACCGGGAGAAGCCCCCGGTTTGGGGTTAAGAAATGCCATACGGCATAAGACTAGATGCTGTTTGTTTTCGGAGACCAGCTATCTCACTTATAGCCGCAGAGCGACTAAGATGGCTTAAATATAGCTCACCTTGACTAAACATAAAACGCTGTAACTGTCCATTTTGGGCACTTCGGGATGTCAGGTTACAGATTGACCGCATTTATCCTTTCTGTGCGTTTATCTGTACCTCAACTTAGGAGTATCTCTAATGGCAGAAGCACAAGCAGCAGTGGGCACAAGCAGCGACCGCAACAACCACTACTCTCGCCCTGTTTTCAAACAAGCTCTGAAAGTAAATAGCCTCCAGGCCCAGCGCGTCATGGAACGCAGCTTTGAGCGAGTATCCAACTCCCTGTTTTCCATCGACGTTATTCTTCGGATCATCGGTGAGCAGGACGAAATTGACCAGGTTGAAACCGTCATCCTGGAGCACATCGCCAAGGTTTCCGAGGACTTGGACAAAGCTACCGCCCAGCTCAACAAGCTGATGGAAGACAACGGCATCGACATGATGCCCGGCTACACCAACCCGACCGAATACACCATCGAGATCAACTCTCCCCAAGTTGCCCAGTTTGCACACCTGATCCGCAAGCTGGATACCCTGATGGGGATCGTTGATACCCTCTGGTTGAACACTGTACTGACCAGCAAACAGCGCACCGACGCCACGTATCAATGGCAGCAACGTCTCATTAAACTGGCCGGTCGCATCATCGGCATCGAGAAACGAGCCCGCATTTCCGCCCACACCAAGGGCAAAGAAGGGGAAGTAGCCCAGGCCGCCCCGGAATCTGTAACCGGCGACAACGAACTCGCAGCCGAAGCTGCAAAAACTGATGACGAGAAAGCCGCATAACCCTACCCAAACCTTTGCCCCTCTCCGGAGGGGCTTTTTTACGCCTTTTATGGTTGCATTTTATGATGCCGTGATATTATCGAAGCAAATCAGGTAAGAACGGAGAACAACATGAAACATGCTTCAATCACCACTGTGGCTCTAGTTGTAGCAGCTCTGTCTGGCTGTGCATCCACCAGTAGTTACGAACCCGCAGCGTACAAAACCAATCACAGTCGCGCTTACAACATCGCAGAGGCCGGTGGCCTGGTAACAGGCATTCAAGACGCTTCGGTTCCGCGTGACAAGCTGGAACGCTTGACCGACACCAAAACGTTTGGTGCTGCCTACGTGCTGTCTGGCTATATGTCCCCTCAGATTGGTATGACCGACTGGCAAGGTGGCTTAGTCAACCTTGCCAACTGGGCCATCGGTCCTAAACAGCACGGAGCTCGCAATAGCTTGATCGCCTGGATGCCTGCTAAAGAAGCTGCGTCACCGGCAGATGCTCAGGGCAAACTTCTTTCACATGTGAAAGTTTCCATCGAGTCAGCTCTGACTGACTTGGGTGCGAATTTCACACTTCTGTATGACAAAGACGGTCGTCTCACCTATCAGTTCTACAAGAACGAATGGGGTTGCCCTACGTGGGTGAACGGACAAAGTAAGGTGGCTGACATGTGTTCAGTCAAAGTAAATATCGTGGAGCCTCGCATTGGGACCGCGCCTGATTTTGTCTCTGGTGTCCAAGGCACAGCGTATGCCTTCACATCAGGCCATGAGACTGACTACAACTTTGTGAAAGTCGGCAATGGAACAGCAAGCCATGCTCCTCAGCAAGCGATCTACGCCGCTATTAGCAAACAGCTACCAGCTTGGTCCTATCTTTACCTTGCTCCAAAATCAGTGGAACTGGAGAGTGGCGACAAAGTTGGGTTCCCTTACCTTCTTGGTCAGGGAAAGGCTGAGTTATTTGTTTACCCAGAAGCATGAACAGCGACAAAAAAAGGGGCCTTTAGGGCCCCTTCGTTTATCCACCATTATTATTTGGCGCGCCTGTTTGAGGATTAACGCGATTTGTTGCCTCTTTCCTCTTGGCGTCGATGTCTATTCCATCAAGCCTCTGTAACGCTCTCTCTTGGGCATTCTTTCGATCCCCATTAATATTGAAGTCACTACCAGCGCCAGTTAGCGAGTCAATATTTATTGAACCAGGCGTAGGGAACTTGCCATTTTGCTGCAAAATCCCCAACCACTCATCCAAATTAACTTTGTTCCAATCTATGTCTGCAATTTTCTCCAGAGAAATACCACCACACTGGGGACTTTTTGGATCACCAAAAGATTGGCCGAGTTGTGGCCGAATTTGCTCTTGAATTATTCTGGAAAGAGGAGAGTTAAAGCAGCAATAAGCCTCACGCTCCTCTATGCAAGCACCCAATACTTTGGACTTGCAATAAGAACCAACATAAGTGCAATTCTTCAACGCCCTTTTGGCGTTCATTGTGAACTCAGACTCTTCACATTTATAAATCATTTGGATCATTACCATTGTGACAACATAGACCGTATAGATTGTCATCGCTGTACTGAGCCATGTCGTTGCGGTCTGCATCATCTGTTCTGCGGCTTGTTCCGATGCGGCAGCAGCAGCTTGCTCTGTCGCGGCATCTTGCCCAGCAGATTTAAAGACGTCCATCATGACTTCTTTAACCTGCTCTTTTAGCTGCTCAATAAGTTGATCCATCACCTGGTTCACTGGTTCCATAAATGAGTCTACAGAACCGGATATATTTTCAATATAGCTCGTAAATGGCTTTGTTACCTCAGTCCAACCTTCCATTACAGGATCTCGAAGAACCTGATAAGCGCCCTTCATGGCATTACCATCTTGTAACCCCATTACCGCGCCATCTAGCTTGGGAACAGCCATAATCAAGTTTAGGTAATCAGCTAGAGATATATTTGAAGGTTTTTCACAGCAATCCGATACACCACCTACAGCTATTTTACATTCACCGGATTCGCCGCCAAAAACCGTACATCCTTGATCAATATTTCCATCCCCCCCCTCTTCGGTTGCGCTATCGGTACACTTCATATCTTGTGTCAAAAACTGAGCAGCATTAAGTAAGGCTGTTGCTCTGGCGAAATCGGTACTCTGAGATTTATTTATTGCTAAGCAATCATCCCCCATGCAACGGATCGGACCACCACACTTGTACTCAGTGTTCTTATCGATAGTTGGGACTTTGACATCCACACCACAATCGTAAGTATCCTTAAATACATAACATTGGCCGGATGGGCCTTGGGCACCATCAATACACTCAGAGCTGATGAAGCCACATTTAGGATTGCCTTCTAGTGCCGCGCAACTGTTTACATTTCCACCATCATTGTTAGGGCAATGTTTTACCCCTTGAGGGTCAGTCCAGCATTCCATTTGCCCCACATTAAAGTCGCACTGGAGTTTTGATACCCTGACTTTCTGTGCGAGCCTTGGAATACCTGGCAACGGCGATGGTTTCAGTGAATTGAAGAATGGATCACCAGGGCAAATGCTGGAGCCATTAACTGTAATACAGTCGTTTTCATTTCTGGCCCCCTCAGTAACACTTATCGTTCCCTTACAAAACCCATCATTCAATTTCTTTGCATCATCAATACAAGTCTGCGGAGTCCATTGGTCCTCAACTTGCTTGGTGAATCGAAAAGCAAACTTCCCACCAAGAATCCACTCTAGGTCATCTGATTCCGTAGTGTCCTGGATCTGTACAACCCCAACCAAACCATTCTCACAAGTTGGATATTGGTTAACTCTATAGATAACAGTCGAGTCGATCTTTCCGGGTAGGCCATGCTCAGCCCAATCCCAAGAACCAACAAGATCGGTCTTAAAATTAACGGCACCACTGCACATGGCATTGAAATCTACTTTTGGTATTTGCGCAACTTTTTGAGCACCATCAGAGGGTGCAATTGGTTCCCACGTACCATTTTTAAGGTCAAATTTAACAGTGACCCAAGTTCGACCTACAGAACCGACATATACATATTGAACATCACTTGTTATTCCCAAGGAATGGATAATATCGCAATCACCAGCAGGTTTTACTACTCGCTGACAACGCTCATACTCAGGGACGTGAGCATTTATGGTTCCTTCATTAATAGTTGTTTCGGCAGAACAATCACCAAAACCACCAGCAATAAGATCCATATTTTCATAGGTTTTTTTACTTAGATTCAAAACTGGATCATTAGAAAAGTCCGGGCGAGAACGATTTGTTGCGTCAAGCAGGACTTTATATGCAGCACCCGAAATTGATGGATTAGAGCTATTAGCATCGGACCAGAGTGTCCCCTGAGAAGAGTTGCCAACATTATCCATGTCGCTACCAGAATCATACATGCCCTGTAGGTTATCAACGTTTGGCTTATTGGCGTCGGGGAAATAATAGCTGTCTGGTTTGTTATTTTTACTACTTGTCCCTGGGAACAGATCATTAACATTAACTTGTTCACCACCATTCATTTGGAACTGACCATCTTTCAACGTAGGCATTGAAATAGTGCCATCCTGAACAGTTCCAGAGTTTGACTTGAATGAGTTAGATAAGCTCTGTCCAAATGATTGAGCATCTTTGCCTACAGTGGCTATATCCGCCGCACTCGAACTACTGGCATAACCATGTACCGGCAACGCGGAAATGGTTATGGAAAGCAATGAGGCGACGGTTCTCATGACTAGGGTGTGACTTCGCATATTCATCTCCATTCTGACACTCAGATGCTACCCCAGAGAGAAATCCACGTTAGTATGCCTAGTGGCCCATTTTGGGCACTCTGCGTAAAACATACATCTTGAAATGCAAAAGCCGTGCAACGCACGGCTTTTCACTGACGGAGTTAACGATCAATTATTGCAGCAGTCGTTCCACCTCCAAATGGTATAGATAGGGTCTTGGCCTATTGATGGAATTGTCCTCGATAGCCCCCAAGTCAAGGCCGACTCCCCTATCACATGAGATGAGTTTGTCTCAGGAACTGGATGTAGCAACGTGAACTTGTATTGTGTTTTTGGAAGTGTCGGGCTAATCACTCCACGACACATTGCATCTGAGCCCATAGTCTTCCACGCCAACCCTCTCCGGTGCAACGCGGCCAAAACACGAGTAGTTAGAAGGCTGCTGTCACGTATAACCCCCTTACCGCCATTTTGGTTTCCACTTAGGGGGTATAGCGCCCCCCATGAACCAGCGCACCAAAAAAGCTGCTTGAGTGGTTTTCCTGCCGTAGAAGAAATAGCATCAGCAGTGCAGGCTGTTGCGGCGATTGGATTTGCTACTGCCGCAGCCTCTGGGTTAGTAAAAAAAGCGAGCTCGTCATTGTTCCACGTCGGGTCCACCTCAGAAAGATACATGATGTCTAGATCCATGTACCCATCCGCATTACAGCTCTCTTTTATGAACATATCGAGCATAATAAGCAGGGGGAACGCATAATAGTGGTAGTGCATAAAAGAGCCATCACCCCCATCCATATCCCCCATTCCATGATGACCTTGATTTGTTCGATCAAATGGGAAACGAGTGCCATTCAACACAGAGGAGCATCCTGGGACTCTTTGGAACTCAATAAGCCTTGCAGGCTCCCACATGGACGTAGTTACCCCTGGCCTTGGAACACCCAGATTATCATTGCAGGCACATAGGGGTGATGTAACCGCATCACTAGGCACAACACCGCCTCCACCACTAATTGACACCCCTGCAATTTTTATAGGGAATAGGCAACTCCAACATATATCTGTTATCAACTTCCCACCAATCACCTCGGCATTCTGGCAACCTGGCTCTGCTTTCACCACCCCACTAAACAGTGCAAGTGCAAACACAGTTAATTTCATGAATTTCAGCATAATGGTAAGACCTTTGCTCGATTCAAACTTTTCTCTATAACAGTCGGCTTCCCATGAAGGAAACCTTGTTGCCATACCAAACCAAGTAATTTGGCATTCTCTTCCAATGGTGGTGTCTCAACCTGTTCCGCAATAAGATGGATGCCTTTACGTCGGCAATGAAGAATGGCTGAATAATCTTCAAATGAACTCAGTTTTCTCGCATCGAATTTGCAATAATTCCAGTCGTAGCTAAGCAAGCGAGCCATTGACGAGTTTTTGTCTCCATAATCATCAAGAGCTAGATTAACCCCCATCGCAGTAAGAGAGCTCCATCTAAATGCTAGAGATTTGTCTTGAACCCCCTCAGTGATCTCGATGACAAGCCTTAATGGATAGTTCTTCGTGATTGCCCTAATTATCTGAGCCCACGTATGAAAGATGATGTCAGATTTCAAAGTCTGCTCTGACACATTAACAAAAAGAGCCTGATATTCCTCACTGCAATGGCAAAGGTTATCTTGAATGAACCTGGCAATCTCAATATCTACCAAGCCCCAATTAGGAGGTGATGACAACTCCGATGGAGTAAGCATCTGGCCTTCGCAGCACCAACGAGCCAAAACCTCAGCCGCAACAAACGAGCCTGTTCCGACGTCCTTAATTTGCTGTAAAGCCGGGGAAAAAATCATTCACCGCCCTCCTCAGCAAATTCGCGGATGAGAAACTTCTTGCCTCTGGCTGTAATCACGCTCGGAGTGTGCTCCAGCTCGAACCTGGTAATCAGATCAGGGGTCAGTAGATATACCGGCGCATCAAAGCTGTCGGTAACACTCTTGTATGAGTCCCAGCCTTTGTCTTTGTCGAACTTTGTAGCGATATAGGTGATCCGCTGAACTCCAGGCTCCTTCTTAATTTCAGGCAGCTTCTTGGCGAGCAGCTCCATCTGCTTTTTGTCCAACGGGTCGAAGACAACGACAGCTTGGGTAAATGGCCGTGTTCCCGGTTTGCAGACTTCTTTCGGATCGCACAACGGGTTGATCACGTCACCCGCGTGAGCGAACACTGTGCCATCTGGAGTGCTGATGTCACTGGTGATCATGACACTGGGGTCAATTTCTCTGGTTCGAGATTTGGGCGCTCTGGGTAGCTCATTGAAGTTTTGCTTGGTCCAGAACCGCTCAACAGCGAGTTTCTTCTTCTCTTCCCAGTCGATATTGGCAAGGCGTTTCTTGGCAACCTCAATGAGGTCTGGCTCGCTAATTTTCTCCACCGGCCCCTTAACGCCGAGATCGCCTTTTTCTCCGTTATCCACTTCCCGAGCCAACCATACTGGGTCGGACAAACCGGAAACTTGGGCAACGACATTTGGTTGCTCGCCAGGCAACGGCTCATCCTCAAGCATCACAATCGTGGGAACGGCTGTGATTTTGTACGTTTTGAACAAAGTTGGGTTGATGATGACGTTTGGCACTGGGTCTTTTTTGGCCGCCAGAGCCTGAATAGACTTAACCCCCTGCCCCAGATTCATGCCTTCTGGAACACCACGGAACACAATCACCGCATCAGACTGACCCGACACAGCGGTTAGGACATCATCCAACCCCTGTTCGCCAAGCGACAAAGACGCGAAAACCAATATCCGATGGTCGGAGTAGATGCCTTTTTCAGCCTGCTTACGGTGCATCTCCTTGAGCGTCGGGTTAGTAGATTGGAGCTGATTGAACAACGCCTTAGCTTCGGCCTGAGCCTCGTCCATGTGTTGATTCTGCAACAGAGATGGCATTTCCATCCTCTGGGCCTTTTGGGCAATTTGCTTTCCTTGCTCAATAAACGCCCTATCTTGTTCTGACAGCGGAGACTCTTGAGCGGATGCCCCTCCGCCAGCCACAGAGAACATCAGCGCCACAATAACGCTCTTAGAACAGGGGATATGCGCGGCCAATGATCTGATCATTTTTCACAGTCCCCCAGTAGCGTGAGTCGAAGCTGAATAGGCTTTTGCCCATAAACCAGTAGTTGTTCTCTTTCAATGTGGCCTTGCCGTAAAAGTGGCTCTCGGGCAGATGTAGTTTCCCTGCAAGCTGGAGCCCCTCCCCGACGACATCACCATTGACGGTGATCTTCCACTTATCGTTGATCTCGACTTTATCCCCCGGCATACCGGTGAGGATTTTTACCATGCGAGTACCGTCTTTGTAGAAAGGCTGCATGTTCTTAGCGTGGAAGGCGTAAACAGCCCCCCTCTCCAGAGATTGGTCTTTCAGATCAATGAGGAAGAAGGTGTAACCCGGCAGGCACTTCTCCTGTTGAGGGTCAATACCAATACGGTAGCGGCTGGCAAAAGCCGCACCAGCCCCCCAGAGAACCAGCAGCGTCACACCGGCTTTAAGCCCGAAACGCTTCCAGGATTCCTTTTTGACGAAATACGTCTTGAATGAGAATTTCATTTCAGCACCTCCTCGGGGAGGTACACGTCACTTGGCGCACCGACTACAGCACTTGCGTCAAGCACCAAGTAACCCGCGTCCTTCAACTTCAAAATTGCGTCATTGGTCTTGACCATCAGCTTTTCCACTTCCGCCTGAGAGGCACCGGCAGGATATGCCGATGCCACTTTAGCGAAGTCAACCACAACCACTGGCGGGGTTTGATTCAAACGCTGCTGGATGTTTGCCGTTTGTTCGCTCATCACGTAATAGCTGGCACCGAAGCCACCAGCAGCACCAAGAATGGAGGCAATTGCGATGATTTTAAGGTCCATTACAGTCTCCCTGGTTATGCAGCCTGTTTACGGCTTCGCATCACAGCCTTGATAGCCTCAGGGATGCTCATGCCTTGTTTCACAAATTGGTCGATGGCGTTGACGTCCACCGGGTCAGTCGAATAAAGCAGCTTCTGGAAGTCGCCCACGATCAAACGCCCGACGCCCATACCGCTCTTCGATTTGATAAAGATTTCTGAGTACACGCCTTGGATGGTGTGTACGGTTTTAAGGGTGTGGAACCCGCCATCTGAAAGGGTCAGACGACCGCTGCGCTTAACAGATTCAACTGTTTCTTCGGTTTGGCCGAGCAAGTACATGCTGGCCGAGTTCTCCGCGATGGCACGACCCACGGCGTTTTCATAGAGGTCGTTGATGGACTGGGTTGCAATAACAACGGAGCCACCATATTTACGAAACTTACGGTAGGCGTGTTCCATAAACGTGGAAACTTCACCTTCTTTGAGCAAGTCCCATGCTTCATCCACGATGACGACCTTTTTGCGGTTTCGTTCACCCAGGAAGACTTCTTGCTGGATCTGGTAGATGAGCTGGAGGAGAACAACCTGACGCAGGTGTTTACGTCCTTGCAATTCATCGAGCTCCAGTACAGTGAACTGGTTCTGGAAGCTGACGTTGTTCTTTTGAGAGAAGTATTTCCCGTAGCTCCCCTTCGATGTAAAGGCGTAGAGCTGCTGACCAATATCCTTGAGGCGCTGATCGTTTTCTTCCTCCAGGCAGCGCTCAGCGATGTCGTCAACCTTCATCTCTTTACCTTTCTCTTCCCACAGACGAGAAAGGACCTGTTTCAGCGCAGAGATTTGCCATTCATCCAGCAAGCCCTTGGCCGAGGCCATTGCACAAACGAGGCTGACAATCGCGTCTTCTTCGTCATCGTAGTTCTGTATGAGCTCGAACGGGTTGAGGCAGACGTGTGTTCCTTCTTCAAAGTGAACGAAGTCGCCATTGAGCATTTCCGACAACTTCTGATAAGACTTACCGGCATCAATGACCCAGACTTGGGCCCCCTCAGACAGATAGGAAAAAATCAGTTCGTTGGTAAGGAAGGATTTACCCGAGCCCGATTCGGCTGCGATCACAAGGTTCTTGTTGGTATTACTGTCGTGAAGAGACAGACTCATGAGCTGGCCGTTGCGGGAAATTAGCGCCGCATGATAGGTCCCGGTCCCCTTCCACTCCCCAAACACTGGCAGGACCACAGCAGCCTGTTCGGTTGTCATGGTCTTGTAGCGGAATAGGTCTCGTACTGCTTCTCGGTCGGTACAGAATGGCAGGCAGTTGAGGAACATTGGCAGAGCAACGAACTTATCCTCCATAAGTTCAAACCGAGACTCACGCCAGATGTTTCGTGCAGCCATCGCTGCCGCTTCAACACGTTCTTTGGTTGGGGCAAATAAAACCACCGAGTAGGTGATCTTGACTGGCTTGGCCCCCTCTTTCATGGACTCATAGAGAGTATCGAAACTCTCCTTTTTGTCCGCCAACACCGGCACGAATTTGAGCATTGGCCCGTAGGCTTGGTTTACAGTGAACTGGCGTTTGCGCTCCAGAGTATTTTTCGTGCTTTCGGCCTCAGGGAAAAATACATTGGTCACGACCATGTAGTTTTCTTTGATGCTGGAGTTACCTCCGCTGAGATCCCCTGCATAGGTCAACGCATCACCAAAATAGAAAACATCAGGTAGCTTTTTAGCGGACATCACTTTCGCGTGATAGTCACCCAGCCTGATGCCGTTCTTACTGACTTCCACGTCGGTGCCGTAATCGAAGATCTGCTCGCAGATAGGCTTATCCATCTCCCAATCCACAGAGTCATGTCGCCATGAAGCATCCGGCCCCCAATTCAGTATGGTGCTCATGATCCGGATGTAGTTCACCGCCGTCATTGTTCGGGGACGCAGGCCAACAGTTTGAAGCGATGACTCGACCTTCGTGCGGATTTGTGCGAGATACTGGAGTTCGCTCTCCGTCGGATTGTTGTTCTTTATAGGTACTTTGCACGTAACGAACAGTTTGAGGTCTTGTATCAAGCCATTGTCGTAGATACCTTTGCTGGTCTTAGCCAAGATGCGATCTGTCGTGTGGTGCTGGAGGAAGTTGATTCGTTCCTTGATGACAGATGTCAGCAGTTCGTGACGAAAACCATCACGCAACCCCATCATCCGGTACATCTCCTGATTAATGTCCGGTGAGCGGAACAGAACAAACTGGAGCGAAGTCTTCGACGGAAATTCCTGATTCAGGAAGCCATTCATTCGCTCCTGCACTTTCTCATCGGCACCGCACAGGGGCTCACACATGAAACCAAAGCCTACACTTTGGTCATCCATAAGGAAGACATGATCGTCTTCGTCATAGGCCAAGACAGGAATAATCCCGGCTGCTCGCAAGTGCTCCGGGATCAACGTTTCTTCGAGTTTCTTTTTGATGGTTATGATCATTCAGCACTCTCCAACCATGATTTCAGGTTCTTCGGACGCCCTTTGCTGACGCGGCCATCCGGAGCAACTACGAACGGAACGCCTTCAATCCCAATGAAGTGGGCCGTGAGCAGCGTTTGGTCATATTGAGCGGGGTCACAGGTTTCTTTTGAAGGAAGCGAAGCCAGGGTGTTGTTCATGAACGCATCGAGCGCGTTTGTTTTGTCTTTCGCGCAGTACAAGCCTTTTGCAAGGCGGTTGGACTCAGCCCCAAGGGCAGGGATCACGACAAATTTGAAGGTGTACTCATCGACCAGAGACTTTGATTCGTCCATGAGCTTGTGGCAGACGGTGCAGCGAGGATCAACAAAAACCACGACCTCTTTGCCCCCACGCCCCATTGAAATGGTGTTCAGAGTGTCAACGTCCATCCCCATACTCTTGAAGTGAAGGCGTTCCGCCACATCTCGCATCTGTGACATCGTATTGAGTGGCTTCTTGCTCCACAGGTCGTAGATTTGTCCTGAAATAACAAATCGCCCGTTTTCGGAGAGGAACATGATTTGCCCATCACTCTGGACGGCCCGGACCCCGTTGATGGGTAGTTTTACGATGTCCTCTATCTTTGCAGCCCTGGGATCCGTGATTTCCAATTTCGACGACGCATGAGCCGGGCCGGTAATAATTCCGAACACCATCAGCGCCCCAAGTAATTTTGTCCGCATGTCTCTCCCCTAAGATTGGATTACTCGATGCTGGGCAGTTTATCTGGGGGATGGAAACAGACTCGCCTCTGTAATAGCCCAATTTGTAAGCGTCAACGGAGCACCGTATTGACGCTTATTTATTGGTGAGTACTACGTTCCATGGCAGGAGTTCATCAACTCGGTTGGAAGGCCATTCCGGCAGTACGCTCAGGATATGGCGCAGATACGCTTCCGGATCGATACCGTTCAGACGGCAGGTGCCGATCAGCCCGTACAACAGTGCTCCACGCTCGCCGCCGTGATCGCTGCCAAAGAACATAAAGTTTTTCTTTCCGAGACAGACTGCACGAAGCGCTCTTTCCGCAGCATTATTATCCGCCTCCGCCAGACCGTCATCACTGTAATAACAGAGGGCATCCCACTGATTCAGTACATAGCTGAACGCTTCGCCCAGTCTGGATTTTTTCGACAGCGTACCATTCTTCTCCACCATCCATTCATGCAGCGACGTCAGTAACACTTTGCTTCGCTGCTGCCTGACGGCAAGACGCTCTGACTCCGGTAATCCCCGTATTTCATCCTCGATGGCGTACAGTTCACTGATTCGCTTCAGTGCTTCTTCTGCCGTCGCACTTTTGCTGCTGATGTATACATCGTGGATTTTTCGCCGGGCATGGGCCCAGCACGCAACTTCTGTCAGTGCACCACCTTCACGTTCTGCACTGAACAACCTGTCGTAACCTGTGAACGCATCCGCCTGCAGGATACCCCGGAAGGGGCGGAGGTGTTGCTCCGGGTGTTTCCCCTGCCGGTTCGGCGAGTACGCGAACCAGACCGCTGGAGGAGATGACGAACCCACATTGCGATCATCCCGGACATACGTCCAGATACGCCCTGTTTTCGCCTTTTTCTGACCCGGTGCCAGTACCTTTACCGGTGTGTCATCAGTGTGAATCTTGCGGGTGTTCATTACATAACGGTACAGGGCATCATTCACCGGTGTCATTAACTGGCAGCACGCGTCAACCCAGTTGGAGAGTAAGGCCCGGCTCAGTTCGACACCCTGGCGGGCAAAGATTTCACTCTGACGATACAGTGGCAGATGTTCGCAGTATTTTCCCGTTAACACGCGGGCAAGTAATCCGGGGCCCGCGATACCACGCTCTATCGGGCGAGACGGCGCCGGTGCTTCAACAATACAGTCACATTTTGTACAGGCTTTTTTTACCCGTTCTGTGCGGATCACTTTCAGGGCACTGCTCACCAGTTCCAGCTGTTCAGCGCTGACTTCCCCCAGATAATCCAGCTTACCGCCACACTCCGGGCAACAGCTTTCTTCTGGCTCCAGGCGGTGTATTTCACGGGGAAGGTGTGCCGGTAACGGACGACGATGGCGCGACTGTCGCAACTGGCGGGGAACCTGAGGATCGTCTTCCCGCCCACTGTAACGATCGCTGTCCTGTTCACGTTGTTTCAGCAGAGCCTCAGCCAGTTCAACTTCACGACGCAGTTTTTCAGAACGGGTACCGAACAGCATCCGGCGCAGTTTTTCTATCTGAGCCCGCAGATGTTCTATTTCCCGTTCATCTTCTTCGATCTTTTCTTCGGCACGTGTCAGTGCAGAGCGCAGGAAGGCTTCCGTCTCTTCAACCAGACTCAGTTGCTGGTCTTTCTGACGGAGGGCTTCAGCCTGCTCAGAGAGCAACCTTTCCAGCTCTGCGATGCGAATGAGGTATTTCTGACTCATGACCGTTTTTATAATGCGGTCAGGAGTTTTTTACAACATTGTCAGTGAGTTACGGCTGGATGTTTTTGGCTGACGCCAGTCCAGCTTATCGAGGAGCATTGCCAGTTGCGAGCGGGTAATGGATACCTTGCCGTCACGTACCGCAGGCCAGATAAACTGGCCTTCCTCCAGGCGTTTGGTGAACAGGCACAGACCATCAGCATCAGCCCAAAGAATTTTGACGGTGTCACCCCGTCGGCCACGGAAGATAAACAGGTGACCGGAGAAGGGATTATCATTCAGCACATGTTGTACCTGTTCTCCCAGTCCGTTGAAGGATTTACGCATATCGGTAACGCCGGCAACGAGCCAGATACGGGTACCTGATGGGAGTGAGATCATCTTCCCCTCCCGGTCAGTTCACGGATCAACACTGTGAGCAGCTCTGGCGATGGATTTTCCAGCGTCATGTTACCGTGACGGAATTCCACCTTGCAGGAACTGGCACTGACTCTGGTCTGAGTGGAAGTGGATAAAGACGGCGCAATGGCCGCCACAGGTTCTTTCTGCTCATCCGGCGTTATTTCTACAGGTAATAATTCAACGCCAGTGTCAGAAGAGGTCGTTACCGGAAGACGCCGTGAAACACGCCCTTCGTTCTGCCAGAGCCTGAGCCATTTGAAAATAACATTATCATTGACGCCATTTTCACGTGCAATCTGTGCAACACAAGCTCCAGGTTGTGATGCCAGTTCCACCATACGAAGTTTGAATTCATTCGAATAGTTTTTACGAGGTTCTTTTCGCCAGTCCTGTAATTCCATACTTAGATGTCCGTCTATATCAGATGGGCGTCTAAGTTACCAATTCTCGTCTGATGGCTACATACGGCGGTCAGTTTACGCTTACCCCAATTTGGACAACTCCAGCGCGATACAAAAAAAAGCCCGGACTGAGCCGGGCTTTGAGAGGTGTGAACCTTAGTTCATCGTAACAGCTTCGGATCTGCCACCTGAGTCATCGACTCCAACCAGAGATATGGTCGGCATCGTTTTATTGGGGCCCTTGCTGATAGTTACTCGATCAGAGCTGATGCTCTTCAACTCACCGGCAATGGTCCATTCGTAGGACTTCATGCGTCCATCGGTATCTTCGCAGTTCGCATAGACGATCCACGATCCAACGGTCTCTCGTGATTTCAGGCTACACACGGGCAACTTGTTCTCTGCCACATTGATGCTCACCTCACCCTCAGCTTCATGCCCCATCTCTGAGGTTATTTTCAGCTTGATGCTGTGCTCACCAGCGCGAAGAGTTGCTTTGCCGTAGTAACCGCTGTTTTCCAACGGTGTGCCATCGACCGAGTAAACATGAGTCAAAATACGGTCGCGTGGGTGGCCGCCAGAAATGTACGGTCTCAACAGTACATCCAAAGGCTCACGCTCGTATTTATTCGAGCCAGAGTATTGCAGGTCAATGGCGTAGGGCTTGGACTGGTCGATCTTGAACGATTTCTCGATCACAGCCTCATGCCCGCGAGCATCACGAACAGTCACCTTGATGTTGTAATCGCCCGGCTCATTGACCACAAAGGACCTGACAATATCTTGCTTCTTATCCTGAATCACGGCCCCTTCCGGCAACTCCCATTCGTAGGTAGGCTCTTCCAGCTTACCGTTGAAGGCAATTGGCCGTACTGACGCAGTGATCGTCGCAGGAGCCGCGTCCGCGCTCTTCCGGACCTGCATTGCGAAGCCCGGCCACACATACTGCCAAACGCGGGAGCGTAGACTATGCGAGGCTTCTGCACCCTTGTCGCGGTATCCTTCGATCCAGGTGGTGTACTTCGTTTCTACAGTTGCCTGGTTGAGGTCATTGTCCGAAGGCACGTACTCAGCGGTATCACCCTCCACAATCGAGCCATCAGGCAGCGTGAAGAACCCGTTCAGCTTCACGTCCATACCACGGTAAGGCAGGCTGGTTTTGGCACTGAACACATACTTCTTACCCGTCTCAATGACTTGAGGCCCTACCACATAAGGGCGGGGTGCCTTCACAGCTCGGAAGTCAACCGCCGTTTTAGCAACGTCATAGGCATAGTCGTCATCAGCCGGTGCATTAGCAGAACGCACACGAGCCCACAGGCGGTATCGGGTTTCTTCATCACTTGAAAGCGTGATGCTGTTCCCTTTATGTGAGTAGGTTTTTCCACCGTCAGTGGACCACTCAACAACGGCATTGCCATCCGTGATCGGCTCATCGTTCAGCGCCAGACTCGCCGTGTACTTGCCTTCACTTCCCACAAACAACGTGGTCGGGCCGACAACAGCAATATCCGGTTTGTCGTAAGCGACAACACTGACCGCTTCGGTGTATTTTTCCGCGCCTGAGTTTACGTTCACCACTTTGGCTCGAACCTGGTACTCCCCCTTGTCGAAGGTCTTCACAAGCTGATACTTGTATCGCTCTTCCGGGATGAACTGCTCCCAAGTTTTACCGTCATCCTTCGTGGTTTCCCACACCACCTGGCCGGTAGCACGGAGATCTTGACGGTTATCCAGAGCCAGCTTGAACACAGCGGTGAACGGGGCTTCACCAGACAACTTGCGAGCCTCTACTCCAGCAGCGATGGCTCCACCACGAAGCACAGTTAAGAAAGCAGGCCTGATGGACAGCTCTGTTCTGTTGTAACCTTCAACGGGGCTGTCCAAAACAGCCTCAGCCGCTATGCGGACAGAGGAAGTATCCACGCCAGACAGATCGACCGAGAACTGAGCTTCTCCGTTTGATGCTTCCGCATAATCAGTGAGAGCAACCGTCTCGTTGTAGGCCTTTTGCTGAATCAGACGTACTTTCCACACACCCATTGTGTTGGCGTCATAACCACCATCAGGTTTGTACTGATCACGAATGAGGACGCGAACAGGCAATGCCTGAGTGTCAATCGCGTTATCACCATCAACTTCAACGACAGGACGGATGCTGTCAGAAGGTGCTGCGATAGCCCGATAGATCGCCTCCGTTTTCACATCAGGGACCTTGTTGTACGCCGCATTCACCTTGTAAGTAGTCTCCTCCCACAAAGCTCGCTCATCAGTATTTATGCGACGATACACCTTATTGGTGGCTCCCCATCCTGGAGCGAAAGTTTCAGACTCCAGGACACCAGAGTTGCGCGAGATGGCAATATCCAGATCAGCGCGTTCAGAGCTGATTATGGCATCCCCCAGGTAGTTACCTGTCATCGGCACCATGTAGATGTTGTCTTTGAAGTTGAATTTAGATGACAGTTCAACAGTCGGAGCTGGTGGATCAACAGCTTCGATGTTGAACGTCTGGTCGTTCAACGTCACCCGTGTACCATTACGGGTGAAAATGCTTACCCGCCATCCCAGTGGATGATTGCCGTTGGAGGCCAATGAACCAGAAAGCGAAGGGGATTCCGATAGCTGTTCCTGGAGCAACCCATCAGGGATCTGCTGCCACTCAAACAGACAGGTTCTACTGGCACTCCCGGCCCCCTTGCTTGCGGCCTCTTTCTTCGCCCGGTCTGCACTGAGGGTTATAGAGCAGTCTGGCCCCTTGTTCTGCTTGAGGTTCACATTAAAGTTTTCAATGACACGATTCACTTGTGCAATGTCATCAATCGGGGTGTAGCCAACGGAGCCATAGGCTGTAGTTACAGTCAGGTTCTGTGAGCCTGAGCCAACTTTCACCTTGGAACCGTCACCACTGAACAGGTATAAGCTGTATTCGACAGGTTGCTCCCCAATGCTTACTGCTTGCCCCACCAGCCCTGCCACCTTCATACCGTTGGTGTCTTGGGTGGTTTGTTCAGCCTCATCCGGAGTTCTGTCCCACTGTAGCAAACATACTGGGTCACGAATCGGATCTGCGGCCATAGCAACATCTGCCTTCGTGGTGAACCGGCAAGGAACCCCTGTTTCCGGTAAGGCATAGATTTTCACCGGGTCGATAACCTGGCGAATTGTCCACGACTCAGCAGAGAGTTTAGCCGCCCCTTTCCAGGTATTAATGTCCACAACGAGGATTGGTGAGTTAGGCGCAGAAGTCATGACAAGAAGGCTGGATGAACCGACCACATCAGGGATAGCCGGTTTGACAGGGATACTCAAACGTCCCCCTGATGCACCGAAGTCATGTTGGCTCATGATCCCCATTGTCTGGCCCGGCTCGATTCGCACCCCATTCACCACCAGCGGCACTTTCGCATCAGAACGGAGGGTCGCAAACACGTCGTATGAACCTGTCACGATAGCACCATCACTGAGCGTCAGCGGCTTGGTCTCGATGATCCGCTTGCCATCTGCATGAACAAATTCATGAGTGACAGCGGGGACCATTACCTTGCCATCCATACCATCTGCCAGCATTACCTGGCGAGGCTTGTACTCGAAACCAACCACCTTTTTAACCGCATTGCCCTGCGCATCCGCCCCGGAAACAGTCAGCCTGTATGACTCCCCTTCCTTCAACGACGGGAACATTACCGGATACTCAAGACGGAATCGCCCTTTCGATTCTTCACGCCAGGACAACTGAACTTTGTCATTCGCCGGGCCTCCAACAAGGGCAATAGAGGTCAGCTTAGGTGACGGGTCAATAGCATCAGCCAAAGTAATGACCACATCGTCCAGTGTCTGAATCGCAGCCCCATCTGCAACACTGATCGTCAGTGTTGGGGCAGTTTTATCGGACGTAATCTGGAACATGGGTTGCCGAGTTAAAGGTCCGTGCATTTCCTCTGCTGCGGCAACAAGACTGTATTGCCCCTCGGGGAGGGTTTTGAGATCCCACTGATAGGTGTAGTTCTCCCAGTTATTGGCAATTAGCCCCCCGGTCGGAGACAGCTTGTTGCCTTTGCTATCTTCGATCCAGGCACTGCGCAGACGCAGCCTATCAAAGTACGCGCCTCGTCCAGGTTGGTTAACGAATAAGGTAAATACCTTATTGTTTTGGTCGTACTGCTGGCTTAACTGAGGATAATGCTGATCGTTCCAGTTTACTTCTGCCCAAAGAGGGTTTGAGCGAAGAGACTGATCTGCATTGAAGACTGTTGCATTGTCGTGGATATACCCTGTCGTTCCCTTTGACATTGTGAAGCTGTTAGCAATCACACAACTATCTTGACCGACAGGCACTTCACAACTTCCTCGATGCACCGCAGTTTGAACGTAAGGCCTTGGTTCTACTTTAACCCGGATGCTGCTCACTGTGACGGGCAGAACGGAGCTGTCTACCCAATAGCGGTACATGTTCGACCACCCTATGTCGCTGTAGTTGTAATCCACACCAAGCAACTTGGGACTCTGGGGTGCAGATGGAGACAGCGAAAGGTCATAAGTTATGACCCCGCCACCCCACTGACCGAAATTCACCCACCGCCAATAGTTTCCATCTGTATTTCCATAAGGTGCCGTTGTGACGAGGTAAACGTAGTTGCCATCTTCACCAACCTTGGTCATTTCTCCCAAAGAGTTGACCATGTTGATGCCGCCCTCGCGGTATTCATGCCAATTATTACGCGGAACGCGCCATGCCAACTTGATCGGGTTGGTTTTAACCGTCATTCCAGCCTTATAGGCAACAAACCCAGATAACCCTGGCCCCAATGTGCTTGAGCTGGCCGGGTCATAGACACCAAACGGCGAAGACGGTGCATTTGTTAGGTTGTCAAACATCACCTTTTGCGGTGGTGAAAGGTAACTATTCCCTGCGCTATCACTGAGCTGGAATTGAAGAGTGAACACTTCATCCAAATCAGACGCTGGGAAAAAGCCACTTTCAAAATACTGTCTGGCTTGTTTGTTGGCATCATCGTAGTTCACTGATACATCTTTGTAGAGTGAACCATCTTGGCGGTACAGCTTAGCTTTAACCTCTTTAACTGGAGAATCATCAGAGATGCCTGAAATTAAAAAGGCATTCTCCTCTGCGCCCCCAGTGCCGAGTTTCCATACATCACCGCTAATAACCTGTCCGTATGTACCATAGACTGGCGCAAGTGAGGTGTACTTGGGAGGGGTCACATCCACGGTCAGAGGGTAATCATCGCTCTGAACGGTAGAACCGTCAGATGCAAGAATTTCCGCTCTGATTGTATATGCGCCAGCAGCAGGAGCCGCTAGTTGTAGTTCCGCACCATAGTAAGACTTTCCACCCACTGTGATGCGATCCGTAGCACCAAGAAGGTGGCTGGTCGCCGTTGAAACCACCGTGCCATCAGACCGACGCACCGATACTTTGACCTTGCGATCAATACCTGCACTCAGAGCAAACGAAACGTTGCCCGTCGGGTTGGCATAGTTGGCATTCGGAGGCAGAGACCGTTGAGCACCATCTGGAGCCTTGAAGGTGTACTCCAGCAGCTCTGCATGAGCAGCACCAGCGGTAAGAACCGCCAGAGCGCCAAGCAACGCCGGAAGTTTAGGCTTGAAATTGATCATCGCATTCTCCATTCGTTTTGAGTTACAGGAACCCAATGCTGGAGGTTACGGGAAGGAGTGCATAAACATGGGCTGTGAAAGTGCCCTTTTTGAGCAAATGAGGAAAGAGTTGAAATTTGTTATGACTAGATTTTTTCCCAAAAAATAAGGGCAGCGTTTAGGCTGCCCATATCAATCGACCATTAATGGCGAAGTGGCTTTTACAGACCCAAGCCATTGCTGAGTTGTACAACCGTCGGGATAACCTTCTCCGCATTTTCCAGGGTGGCAGACATGATGGACTCCACTACGGTCGGAGAGTTGTACAGGCCCATACCACCACCGATACCCATAGCAAAAGCCATGAGGCTCTGGCGAGCGATACCGCCGACAATGCCGACCAAGATCATCGAACCCGCAACGATTCGACCCAAAGTACCTTGAGTCCAATCTTTGAGAGTTACCCATACGTCTTCAAACGCTCCACCACCATTGCCTGCGTGTGCCTGATCAGGCACCAGCAGAAAGGCGACGACCATCACCCCCAACAAGAGGAAGAGTGCATTTTTTTTACTTGAGGCATTCGCCAACTGATTTTCGTTCATCAAGAACATCTCCTATTTAGTTGTTTCAGACTTCGGTTCGTGTGTTACCGTTTGCAGCGGTCTCAAAACTGGCTCACTTTGCGGTGCGCCATCCCCAATTACCCACCTGCGAGGCTCAATTTCGGTGTAGACATACCCTGTCACGATGAGATCACCATTGGTGTCCTCCCAGGGAGCTACCCAAATCCGCATAACCTGCGCAGGTGTGCGAATTGGAATTGGGCGATCCGGAAGACGCGGCGCGACATAATTGTCGATAACTGAATCCCCGGAGTTAGATGAGCTCACTGAAACGTCAGAGGAACCTCCGCCATCCGCTTCCGCTTTGGCCTTGACTTCCTCAGGCTTCATTGGGCGAGGGACGTTTCCGTCATTAGTTGCGGAATAAACATCTCTCGCTGACATACACTGAACGCCACTCGGCATTCCCGGACAGCCATACTCATCGCTACCGATGTTGAAAGAGGAGCAACCCGACAGAACAAGAAGAACTGCTCCCATTCCCAACATCTTTGCGGATCTTACTGCCTGCTCCTTTTGAGCCTCGCCTCTGTAACTGCCCTTTCTGGTCAAAATGTTCATATTTTTCATTTCTTAGCGCCCCCGGTGGAACGAATTTGTAGATTGGTTCCCTTTGTCACAATGATGTCCACCTGACGGCCAGCATCGACTTCTATTACAGGGAAAATGCCCTCTGCCATGTCGATATAGAATTGAGCGATACGATCCAGAGCTTTACTCGCCCCCTTCACGGCAGCCCCCTGCAACATCTGGTTAGAGAACACAGATTGATACTGTGTAGTTGACCCTGGGTTGGTGTTAACGACAGGCACGGGGTTGACATCAAAGGCCTCCGACACGCCACCGAGGAATCCCGCCATCAGGCTCTTGGCGATAATTTGCCCTTGCTTCGACACAACACGGCCTCGAACACCTGCCTTTCCGTCTTCACCCACCGCATAAGAGTCAAGCCTTGCTTCAATCACCCCTCCGTCTTCCCTGACACAAGAAAATGTCTCACCACGTAGGTATGCCCGTTCAGAACTAAGGTCGCCATAGCCCGAAACAATCAGGAAACACTCTCTGACATCCGCACGGAAACGATTAGGCAATATGGCTTCTTTTTGAATCCTAAGGGTTGATGGGAATGGGTCTCTCCTCGCTCCCTGGGAAGTTGGCGCATCCATACCATTGATAAGCACACCCGTCATAATCGAGCCTGATGGCAGGTAGAGGGACTCATCATCTTTTCCCTCTTTCACATCAACTTCTGGAGTTTTCTGTGAGTAGCTCACTATCTGGATGCCGGGCTTGGTGGCATCGCGGCCATCACCTTTCCCAGTTGCAGGAGCGCCACCTTTCGAGTCTGGGAGCGGTGCTTCTCGGAAGAAAGATGCCGGGTCTTTGTAGTCCAACTTTTTCTCTACGAACTGAGCATCACCGCCAGGTGTGCCATTGACATCGGATCTGGCATCCCCTGATGGTGAAGCTTTTTTTCCACCAGAAGCACCGCTATCAACCTTCTTGGCAAGCTCAATATTTTTCTGCGTCAAGCTCTCAAGGTCTTGGCGTAAGCGAGAAATCTCCCTACCGACATCACTGGATTTACCGGCAGTTTCCTTCGTTTCCCCCAGCTCTCTTTTAACTCTCTCCAGCTCCTTTTTCAGATCCGAATTTTCACGAGACACCATTTTCACATCGGCAGAAAGCGAATCTATGCCGATCTCACGGGTATTTTTGTCAGTAAGGACATGCTTGATAGTTTCTTGCCGACCGCGCTTCTCTTCTTGCTTCGATTCTCCAGAGAAGATTGTTACGACAGCAAAAAGAACGAAAACGCCACCAGAAATAGCAACCCACCGCTTTTTGTTGGGATCTAATCCTGTCCAAAACTGCTTAATCATTGGGCACCCCCCAGCAGCGATGGGCGCTTAGAAGTAGACGAGATGCCACGCATTTGCTTCTTCGCTACATACAGTTCTGTCTTCTGGCCTGGTTCAAGTACGTTAAGCGGCCATGTAGTCACCGCAGCCACATCCCAGCTTCCGCACAAGGCCTCCTTGAACTCGATGGGCTGACTAGAAACGTTCTGGGCCACGCCAATGAAGACGTTCAGGTGGTGGCCCATCATGTATTGCCCCTTGCTGAAATCCACCTTAATCCCCGGATGAGAACAGCTAGGCACAGCGGCTCCAGTAGGGATACGGTTCATCGTGTAACCTTGGGGGATTTCACCAAGGGCAACCTTACGAAACACCGAGCGAATCGTTTCAACATAAGGCTGACTCTGTTCCCAACTCTCCGCCTTGGAGTTAGCTAATGCGCCGCTGATTCCTACATTCCCATCGAGTCTGAGAAATACTTCTCGCGGTGGAATCCGACGAGGAACCATCGTTAGGCTTAGCGCCTGAGCTTCTGAGCCTTTTTCTGTAATGAACATTGTCACGGGATATTGCTTATCCGTAGCGACATAGACCACGTTTTCTTTGATACAGACTTCCCCACATTGACCGGCATCGGTTCCTCCAGTCAGTGAAGTGGATACAATCTCCGGATTGCCAAACGGTGTGACCACACGATTCGGATGACCAATTGCAATCGGGATTATTTGGTTCACTCCAGGCTTCATGGTCAGCACGGGGTTTTCATTCACACTCCCCATTACTTCATTTGTGACTTGCCCTGACGAAACATATGCTGGGACGTCTTTTTTCATAACGCTTGCCGGAACAATAGGAATGTCATCCGAGGCATAAGCCAGTGATGTTCCGAGCGCCAAGGACAGCGCCAGGAGCGAAAGTTTAGCGTTGCTCTTCATGCTTTCTCCGATTCTCTTCTTTACGCTGGAGTTGCTCCAAAACAGTCTTGGTGCGTGGCTTTCCCACATAGGTTTCGATGTAGTCCAGCACTGGCGCGTAGTTTGAAATCTTGAGAGCGAACTCATAGGTGCGTTCGCTACGATCTTCATTAGAAGAAGCCCCCTTGACATAGGAATATCCGTAGACAAACACTTTGTCGCTCTTGGGCTCGTACTCAACAAAACGAGGCTCGAACCGCATAGTTACGCGGTCGTTCTTGATTTGTTGAGCTTGAATTTCGATGGCATCAATCACGTCCTGATAGATGCTCGGGGAGAGTAGCGGGGTGAGCCGCTCCTTCACAAAGTCCACGGTTCCGGGTGTCACATTGCCAAGGAGCTGAGCAAAAGCGAAGGCCCAAGCCTCCTTGTATGACTGAGAGGCATTGCTTTTCGTCACCCAGGCTTCTTCCGTAAGCGTGAAAGGCTGGAGAGTGACGATGGTTTCCTTGCTAAATACTTGGATCACCAGCAGGAAAACGATAACGATAAGACCACCCTGGAAGATTCGACCCCACTTATTTTCTGTTTGGGTTCCTTCCCAGGTCTTGAGATACTTTTTCAGGTTCAAGGCAAATACCTCCGGACAAACGGGTTCTTGAGAGATTTGGCCTTGGTCACGATAAACCCGGCCCAGTAGATCATGTGGAGCAGGTATCCATCCGGATGGTTATCTCTGAACCGGCGATAAAGGTTGGTTACAAGCAACCCCCCTAAAAAGCAGACCAGAGCTTTACCGATGACGACTCCTATCGTTAGCCCCAAAAGCATCGGGGCCAGCTCATCTGCGCTCCACAACAGCAGATGCGGGGGCTCATCGACCCGACGCGGTATCTTTACAGGCTTCATAGCAACCCTCTTTTTTCCTTGTGGCCTGTATTTTCATTCAGGGTCACTGATTTTCTGCCACGGCTTCGCGCCCTTTTCGGGCACTTCCAGCGACAAATAAAAAAGGCGGCCTGAGCCACCTCTTTTGCGATTACTGGAGCGGTTATTGATTTTGAGGAGCTGCTTCCGAGTCTTTTCTCGAAGCCGAAACGCCAACCACAGCAGCAAGCTCGACTGACTCGTTGGCATTGGCTCTAAACTTGAACAGCAGACTGTACGCAGCCAATAGGAAGAAACTGAGGATACCCCAGTAGGTCTGAACCGTTCCCAAAGCCTTGGCCGGGTCACTTGCAGCTCGGCTGGCTGCATCCGCAGCCAGGTTAACCCACTGACCCCAGTCAAAACCTGCCGCAAAAGCTGACAACCAAAACGCGACAGCTACAGGAATGATGAAGATGCACATCAGTACCGCATTCATCAGGAACCAAAAAAACTGTTTATTTACGTTCACACCACCCTCCCCTTAACCAAGAAAATTGTAGGCGTGTTCCAGGTTAACCCCAGCAACGACACCGATAGCGAACATCACCTGCCAGACAAGAAGTTGCCAGGAGACGAATGAACCAGATGAGCTTTCACTTTCTCTGGCATGAGCATGTGCGGACATAGACCCTCCAAATAACTTGTCATTATCCCGGAGCAATCGTCTCTTAATTGAACAATCTTGGCACAGTGCTGTTGCTGCCCATTTTGGGCACCGCGATAAGGTTTATTCGTGCGGGGTAGGAAAGAAGGGCGAAAAACTTTCACATGTGAAAGTTTAAAGCGGCCAATGGCCGCTTGTTTCACATTGTTTTGTTGTGTCGGAGTTCCTGATAAGCATCCCATGCTTGTTCTGACGAGACACCGCGACGACCAACGTCCGTAGCGCACTCAAGGTCCATCATGTACGCCTTGGCATTTTGGTCAACCGTATCGCCCCAGGTCATAGCCGATGGGTACTTGGAAACCTTAAATACCCTCTCAAGCTCAGCCTGGTGATCGTCATCTTGAAGCAGCGGTTCCGTTTCGCCATTATCCCAACGGATATAAGCCTTGTCCTGTAGGGCTTTCAGATGCAAAGGGACGAGTAATGTGGAGATCACTTCGCCAGCTCGGATGTCTTTGTAGGCACACCAGTGAGATTTAACGGTTATCACACCATTTACCAAAACGATGTCACACGCCAGTGTTGCTTCAACACTATCGTTAACATCCTGACGAGCGTAGATCTCGACGAAACCAACCTGCTCCGGATCAACCTTGTCGATGAAGCTCCAAAAGCGGGGATATGAGGTTCCATCGCTGATCGTTAACCGGCCACCATGCTCTTTCAACATTCTATTCAGTTGTGCGGTGAAGAACGCTGCTGACACCTTTCGCGCCAGAGGCTCCAAATCACTAAGTCCTAGAGTGGCTCCATCGCTTCCGTTATACACTTTGCCAAAAAAGAAATCGCTTTTGCTCATTAGGCTTTGCCTCCTTTAATTGCTTGTTGGGTCAACTTGACCCAGCTCAACGGGTTTTCGCAGTCAACATGGGCGGCAGCAGCCCCCAGCACCGTTTTATAGGCATCTCCACCAGCCGCCGTATGTACCGCCAGCATAAACGAAAACATGGGATCACTTTGCATAGTGGCTATCATCATTGCACTGGAGGTGTTTTTTAGCTGGCAGTTTTCAACCCGAAGGTTGAGTACATCTCTTGCAACCATCTCACAGTCAGGACACACCTTCTCAAGGTTCTTGAGCTTTGCGTCGTCATTCAGTACATCGGGAGATGCTATGGCACTACCGGCCATAAACAGCCCCAGTGCCAGCAGTTGGAATTTATTGGTTACTTTCATGGTTCCTCTCTATATCGTTCTAATTTCGTTTCGGTAGAAGAACAGTGGCCCAGTGACTGTCCTGAGTTCCGGCGTTACTTGCTTTATTCTTGAGCAAATATGCTGCTTGAAATAGTTGTGGTATCCGTACATAGCAGGGCGTGTAAAAACGGAAAAGATAATGAGGGTGATGGCCGCGCCAGCGGCCCACCCGATCACGTCCGGAGATAAAAGTCCTGACACGTCAGAGATGCGTTCAGGTTCAATTAGGCGGCACGCCACCAGCACCCAGAACCAGATCACCGGCATCACAAAGAACATTTTGACGACGCAAGCAATGAGCACCTTCACCAAATTCAAGCCCTGCTCCCAGTAAAGCCACCCCGCAGATAGGGATTGGCGACGTATCACCTGGTAGACGCTCAATGGGATGTCGCACATATGCACCCCATCTTGATTCATAACGGAGTAGCTCATCTCCCCCTCCCTATACCCGTTTCTGGAGGTTGCCGAACGTCAGGCCAATGAGGACACAGCACGTCATCATTGTTATCGGAATGACAACCGGATCGAGCGCTATGGGGATGAAGAACGCGATGAACAATCCGACCATCAGGTACATCGTTCCGCGAACGCTATAACGATGGAGAACCGGACTCGCATAATCGAAGTTGGTCCGCTTAATTCGCCATGTCATCATCCCGTCATATACCGCAGGCGCGAACAGGATCAGCATATAGGGAGCCCACGCGGACAATAGCGCTAACCGTGTGTAGAACTGGTAAATGACGTTGACAAAAGCTTCCATGCGGCCTTTGACCCAAACAAACCAGCCCTGCCCCATATCCTGCATTCCCTTGGACTTCTGGCGTTCCTCTTCTGATGGGATCAGCGTTTGGTACATCCCCTCATAGAAACCGGAATCAATAACGCTCGATCTAAACCAGGTAGATGCTTTGCTCTGTATCCAGTCTCTTGCTTCGACCCCAAGACTCTGCTCCACCAGCACGGATTCCCTTTTGATGGCTTTGTCTGTCCAGTCGCCAGGGATCAACAGCAATATCGCCAGCAGCTCAATAACCAGCAGCCATGCGACCAGTAACCACGGCTTCTTCATAGTCGGTTCTCCTTAAAACAGTTTTCACACTCTCACAGGTGATGAGCTCATACAGCAAGCCACGCAAAGAGGTCTCATCCTCATGAGGCTGCGGGTTAATGGATAGTTCTCCTGGATGGGAAGAAAGCCAAAGTGAGAACGACTCTCCTGAATCGACAGACCATGAATCACCACCACTATCGACAATTTGCACTTCCAACGCCCGGCAAGTTTCAGTGATCAGGGTTTCCAGAAATGCCCCTATTCTGGCCGGGTCCTCATACTTTTCTCTCTGCTCATGAAACACGAGCTGGCTGTAGCGATGCAGAGCTTCTTCAATGATCGGGTAAATCACAGGCTGCTGATTGGCCTTAATCCCATCTGTGATGTAACAGCTCAGCTTCTCGATGATGACCTCCGATGCGGGCCAGTCGAATTGAAGGATGCTCAGGATATGAGCGTTCTTGCGGCCACGACTTTTCAACTCATTCATAACCCGGTCAAACGGGTTCACATCGACCATGATGGCTACCTCGTAATCTCTATACTTCTTGTCACACATAGCTCTGCTCTTACTGGGTCAATATGGGCAGACGGCCTTTTACGATTGTTCCGCCTGAAATCTTGGCTATGTATTCCAGGTTCGGAAGCATCCCCAGCAACTGGGCAGGGAACAGATCCGCCTCCTCCTCCATCAAACGCTCACCTTGGTTGCCTCCGTGCATGATGGGCTCCTTACCATCCGTGTTCTGGCCTTGAGTCCGCATGACGTACTTGAGCCGGGTCTTTGGCAGGTTATCCGCGATATATTCCTGGGTTTCACCATCGACAATACGCAGAGCAAAAGTGTTGTTGATGTTCCCCAACACCTGGAGCGCTTTGTCTTTGCTGCCCAATCTGGCAGCGAAGTCGGCAAAAGTCTGAGTCGCCACGAAGAGACGAAGTTTCGCACCGCGACCTTTGTTCAGAAGCTGAATGAATGGGTCGTTGATCACCTCAGCAGCCTCATCCACAAAGATGTTTACGGGTCTGTTGTTGACGCCGTAGTTGTATCTGTCACCGGCAACCGCAGTCAGATCTGATAGGAAGATGGACCCCATAGCACTACCAACCATGTTGTCTGTCAGGGAGTCGAGACCCAGATAAGCTACTTGAGCGTTGTTGATGATTTTTGCGGAGTCGGTGATCTGGCGTTCGTCACTCAGATCAGATGAGTCTGGGGATAGCAGAGGGCCGAGCTCCCCGGACGTCAGCATATTCATGATCGGCAGAAGGTTCGCCACCATCTTGGAGAAGTGGGTTTGGTCATGCTGGAACATCGACAGCAAGCCTTCCAGATCAGAGTTCGGGTGCTCAGGCTGGATGATGTCGTAGTAGAACTTCATCAACGCGAAAGCAATCTTCTCACGCGAACCGTTTTTCGCTTTCTCTAGGTAGGCCGCTGCTTCTGCCTCCCAGTCAGGTTTCACTCGTTCGGAGTAGGCCTGAACAGCCTTGATAACCAGGCCAGCAGCACCTCCCTCAAGGAAGCGGCGGAGCTTTGTCAGGTTGGGGCGATCATGAGTAAGAACCAAACCCTGCGCGATGTTATTTAGTGCCTGCCAGCCAAATGACTTGAACGGGTCAGCCCCAGCTTCTGACGGGATCAGTGCGGCCAAACGACTAGCGATTTCAGTCACTCGGGTGAAGTTACGCAGAGGGTCAATACGCACCGATTCTTCTGGAAATGCCGGATGAAATGAGACGAACCTTTCCGGCTGTCCCATAGCTTCACAGGCACGTCGAGCATTGTCCCGCATCTCTTTATCCCCTTTCGGGTCTATGATTATTACGGCCTCACCACGGAGAATGGCCTGCGAAATCAGGATGTCGAACATACGGGTCTTGCCCGAGCCAGTGGTCCCAACGATCAGCGAATGCCCCTCGGTGTGCTTGAGCGGCTGCATCAACTTCTCTTCTTTTGGCTCTACCCCGTGAATCCAGGGCTGTCCGATTGGCAGTTCCTTTTTCTTACCCTGTATCTTCCGGACAACCTTCTTGACCGTAGACTCTTTGCCTACGATAGAAGTCCAGTCGCGTTTCAGGATTTCAAAAACGCGCTGAGCATGGCGGTTTTCCCACAGGAATCCACTACCAAGCCACATGTCCTCCGGAGTGTCCTTGATGTACTTCTGGAGCTCCGCTATGGAAATGAACTCCAAGTCACGGCCTTTCAAATGCTTTTGGAGCAGGTGAAGTTTGATAGCCTTGGGCAAACGAGCCATTGCCATCACGCCACAGATCCCGGTCATCCAATAGAAGGGTTCCGAAGGCATAGTGCTGACTTGCTCTACGGCCAAAGCAGCACAAGAAGCTGCAATCCAGCCTGCTACAGCATTTTTTTCATAGTTGGGCCGCCACGGCATCTCGTAGGCGAGCGGGTCATAACTCATTGTCATGCTTTATCTACCTCTAAATACAATTTCCCTTGACGTTTCTTGAGCAAAGGGCGTCTTTGAGCCCTGCTCAGCAATCCATAGAGGATGTGTTTACTGATCCCGACGTTTTCCCCGGCAATCATGTCAAAGGCTTTGACGCTAGTGACCAAGCAGCCGTCTTCTTCCAAGACCGGAGTAACGAGCCATCTTCCAGAGCGTTTTTGGATCATATCCTTGAGCATCAGGAGGGCTTTTTCAGGGGTAACACCAGACGGCAAGAAATCTTCCTCGTTGATGTCTTTCGGGTTTGTTTTCGCCTTCGGCGGCTCAAACTCCCTAACCTCGGGCTCGTCCCTTTCTCGCACCTCGACATGCCCCAATTCCTTCTCGTGCTCAACTTTTGGCTTAGGAGCCACTGGCTGAGCTTCCCGCTTAGGAAGGCGAGCCACGTTCTGTTTTTCTGGGTCTTGGACCGGTTTGCGCCCCTGCTCTTCAACCAAAGAAACAACGTTGCCCTGCTTTTCTTTCGGCTGTTGCTGGAGGCTCTTGTCTTTCGTCTTTTGTTCAGGCCCGGCTCCGGCATCAACCTCCGGCTTCTGTTGCTGCGGCTTTTTCCTGCTCTGTTGTTTCGGGGCAGATTTGTTCTTGCTTACGCCCGAGCCAGGGGGAGAGACAAGCTCAAAGGCCTCCTGGTATCCCCCCATTGAAGCCTCAGCATCCTTAATGGCCGCCACGACCGCATCTGAAAGCTGATCCACCAGCACAATTGCTTTCACCCCGCTGAAATCACGAACTTTGCGACCGGGCATAATAGGATCAGGAACAATCGCATTGGCGTGGGACAGCTTAGAGAGAACCTCTGACGGAGCCCCCAGCGACCGAGCACCTTCTGGGTACAAAATAACTGCCTGCCCCTTCATCAGGCATAGGACTTCTCCCAACGTCGTTTTGCCTTCCAGAACAGGCATGATCGCCTGTTCAAGCAACGTCGATGCTTCTCCGTACCCGGCCAACATCTCAGAGAGCAAGGTCTTTGCGTCTTTCTCAAGCTCCTTAGGTTTGCCCGCATGTTGCATATCTGGCGCGGGTATTGTTTGTTCTGGTGTATCAGTCAGCATCGGGAGCGGCTCAATTGCCCACGATGGCGGTTCATCAGAATCACTGAATATTGGGAAGTCACCGTCCTGCAGGGAGTTTTGTTCTTGTGGAACGAAGTCCGGTTTTGGTTGTTCCTCTTGCTTTTCGGGCTCTGTTATATCTGGGATTTCAAGGTTTGTTGCGTCAGTGCAGGCTGTTTCTGCCGATGCGTTGAATACGTCAAATGGGAAGTCGATGTCTCCCAGCCCGCCCCCAACATCCTTGAGTGCTTGCAACGGATCGTCATTCGCCAACGGAGGTGCGTTTTTGGCAATGTCCTGAGGGGACAAATCTTCTTTTACCTCAGGTTTCTGGGGTTGTTTCTCCGCTCTTGCTTTACCCGGTTTACTCTGCTGCTTGCCCTTCTTGCTTGCGTCAGGCTTAGGCAATTCAGTTGATTCTGTATCCTCTTGCTCTGGCTTTTCCTCGGCTATGTCTGAGGTGCTTTTCAGCATCGCCATCGCATCACCAAAGCCAAGGCCAGCTAAAGCCTTCTCAGCTTCAAGCTCTGCGGCCAACATGTCATTGTTCAGACCAGCGTCACCTTCTGCTTGGTCCTCGTCAGCTTCCTCTGGGTCAACGAACTCAATCTCAGCGTCTTCAACATCGCCAACAACTTCCCCAGTAACAGCCGCAGGAGGCTCAGTCGTAAACACCAGGTCGTTTGATTCGAGACGGAGCATCAAGATCTTCACCGGACCAGCAGCTTCCTGGAGCATCTCAGGCAAAACTTCCCAGTAGCGGTAATACGCACGCTCCCCCTTCTCCTGCACCGTGTTTGGTACAGCAAAACCACGCTCGATGAGAATGTCAGCCAGCGTGTCAGGGTCTCGTGGAATACCGGGGATCTTGTCTTGGCTGATCAAGTCGTAGAGGTCGCCAAGTTGTTTCCAGGCGATGAAAACACCTTGGTTCAGGTGCCAAACTTTCGCACCTGGCTCATTGACCTTCCATTTTCCGGTTTTAACCAAGCGGCGGATGGCATCGAAAACGTACCGTTCGACAGGCACACCATAGGAGAACTCGTTTACATCGAGACGACTCTGGCGAAGGTCCCGAGAGACGCTCTCTTGGTCAGCACGAAGCATCAGCTTGGTCACAGGCTGATTAACGCTGGTTCCCGAGATCGCCTCCAGCATTGCCTCGATGATGGAAGGACCTGACTTGGAAAGAAACTCTTGCGTCTCAGCCGGAATAATTCGATGCCAAGCCAGCAGGGAAAATTGCTCATGCCTTTTGTGTCTCTTATCGCGCCACCGGATAAAGTAACGATCTATTCCGTGACGGTACGCCCAGTCATGAAGTGATTCTGAATAAGGATTCCATGTGATCGAACCGTCTTTATCTGTAATGGACACATCTGAGAGAGGTTTACCCACGTCATGCAGCAGCCCGGAGAAACAGCTCGCCAGTCGCCAACGAGGTTCATTGTCGCGGCGTTCCCGAGGCGTCCCTTCGATTGAAAAAATTACCGACTCAGATGCCTGAGTTGCCCAAAAGGCTACTTCAAGCCCATGCCGGAATAGGCCACCAGCACCACGGTGGTGGTGTGATTCGGAAGCAGGTAGCAGGTGAACAAACGCGGCATACCGCTGAATCACCGGCAAAACAAGCCTGTTGAAGTCGTCCACTGTGAAACCGAGCGAGTTCCGCACTTTCTCAATCAGTTCGGCTTGGGTTGCCAGTATCTTGTCTAATGGGGCCACTGGCAGGCCCTTGGCGAAAGGCGGGTATCGAGGGATTTCTTCATCTTCCACGTCTTTAAGCGGCAACACTCTGGCGCTTGGCGCGGTTTCGATCGCTCCACTTCGCCCACCAAATAATTTGTGCAGGGCTTTCAGCATGTAGGTTGACCATATTCCTATCGTATTTCTCGTCGCTACATGCTCTCAAAACACCTTTAAATCTCACACACGCCTATCTGTCCAATTTGGGCAGTTTGAGAAACCAGCTTTCCACTCCCCCCCTTTTAGAATGGGCTCATCGCCAATGTTTGATGAGGAACGACACGATGAGACAACTGATAGCAGTTCTGGGAGTGGCACTTATGGCCGGGTGTGCCTCTAACACTTCCGAGCCAAAAACTCAGCCCCAGATCGCCTCTGCCGAAAATGACAAACCGGCCCGAGTTAGCCGTGAACTGTCTATGTCATGGGACAACATGGGGCGCGGTGGCGCTGCATTACGCCAACCTGGTTATATCCATGTGCTGGGCGACGGTAATGTCAGCGCAATGGTGAACAAGGTCAAAGATGACTCCACTGGTTCAGATAAGGCTCCAGTGTGGATCAACCAGAACGAGGATGTGAACGAAGCCATCAATACCTTCAAGTCCATGAATAAAGGCAAAGGCTATTCGCTGTACGAGTTGTCACGCTGGGAACGCTATTGCAATGGCGGCAAAGGTATGGATGAGCACGACTGGCGTTTTGTAGAAGCCGAGGGGGCCACAAACATCCCCAAGGATGTTGTGACCGGCTGCATTCCACCCACCCATACCTATCAAGGTTATCTGAATGCCTGGACGCATTTTTGCACCAGCCAGTCTGTAACCGACGCAGACCGCCGCATTGTGCGCGAATCAGTGCGTCCCTATTCAGTGGTGAACCCATGCAAAGCTCTGAAATAAGAAACTACACAGAGCCAGACCGTAAGGCTGAGCTCTTCGACGCTTTATCAATCATGCTCCAGGAGGCCGGTTCGAGGGGTAATTCCCGCGAAGCGGCCTATGTCATTTCTGGAGTCCTGAATAACCTTTCCAGAGACTACCCCGAGGTAAAAGTTATGGCACAAAGCTGGGCTGAGCTGGCGAATCTGGAATTAAAGATGAAAGGAGCTGCTTAATGGACCTTTATATCTGTGAGAAGCCTTCTCAGGCCAAAGATCTGGCTGGCGTAATGAAGGCCTCTCAAAGAGGTGATGGGTTTCTCCATGATGGAGGAAGCCGAGTAATTACCTGGGCGTTCGGCCACCTCCTGGAATTATATATGCCAGACGATTATGACGAACGCTACAAGTCATGGTCACTGGACACCCTCCCTATTGCACCAGAGTCATGGCGGTACAACGTTCGCAAGAGTGTGTTCAAACAGTACAAAATCATTGAAGGACTGGTCAAAAAGGCGAGCACCATTTACATCTCCACGGACTATGACCGCGAAGGTGAGGCTATCGCCCGCTCGCTTCTGGATCGTTTCCGCTACGCAGGCCCTATTCGTCGGGTTTGCTTGACAGCACTCGATGAGTCAAGCATCAAGAAAGCGCTGAGCAACGTTAAGGACGGCAAGGATACGGTCTCACTCTACTATGCCGCTTTGGCTCGACAACGCGCTGACTGGCTCGTTGGGATGAACGTGAGCCGCCTTTACACTGTGCTGGCCCGAAATGTAGGTTTCCAACACACTCTTCACGTTGGACGGGTTATCACGCCAACCGTTGCGCTGGTGTGTCAACGTGACAGAGAGATCGCCGGTTTCACTCCCTCACCATACTGGACACTAGGAGTGAACGTGTCCGTCCAGAATGGGCAATTTGCCGCCCAATGGATACCACCAGAAGAGTGCAGTGACGCGCTAGGCCGGTGCGTCAATAAGGCCTATGCCGAGCAGGTAGCGTCGCAGGTCAAGGGTGCCAGTGCGGTTGTCAGCAAAGCAGAAACCAAACCAGGTAAAGAGTCAGCGCCCCTCCCCTTCGATCTGACGTCGCTGCAACAATATGCGAGCAAACGATGGGGGTATACCGCCCAGCAGGTACTGGATGCAGCCCAAGCTCTATACGAGACACACAAAGCGACAACCTACCCTCGCACCGATAGCCGCTATCTGCCAGAGAGCCAAAAGGAAGACATTCCGGACATTCTCCAAGCGCTCATTTTTTCCGATCAGAACGTCTCAGGGCTGGTGGCTGGTGCTGACCCTCATCGCAAGGCCAGGGTATTCAATGACTCAAAAGTGACCGCGCACCACGCGATCATTCCCACTCCGGCCAGAACAGACATAAATGCCATGTCTGAGATCGAGCTCAATCTTTACGACGCCATCCGTCGCTTCTACATCGCCCAGTTCTACAGCGAGTTCGAGTTCACCAAAACCGCTATCGAAGTGCAGTGTGGGCGTCACCTCTTTGCAGCTTCTGGTAAGACCCCGGCCAAACAAGGCTGGAAGGTTCTGTTTTCCTCTGACAGCGAAAGCAGCCCTAAGGATGAGTGGGAAGACACCGATGCGCCGGTTGAACAAGAGAAGCTCCCCAGGGTTAGCCAAGGCGAACCAGCTTTGCTTAATGGCGCAGAACTGGCGAACAAAATGACGCGACCACCACCGCACTTCACCGAAGCCACATTGCTCGCTGCGATGGAGAATATCGCCCGATTCGTGACTGAGGAGAAGTTCAAGCAAATCCTCAAAGACACAGCCGGTTTGGGCACTCCGGCAACACGCGCAAGCATCATCCAGGGCGCAGTTGATAAAGGGTATTTCAAACGCCAGAAGAAGGTGTTACTTGCCACCGATAAGGCTCATGCACTCATTGCAGTTCTTCCACAAGCCATCAAATCACCAGGCATGACTGCGGCTTGGGAGCAGGAGCTTGAGAAGGTTGCCACAGGCTCAGGAAACATGTCTGTCTTCATGAAACAGATTTCGACATGGATCTGCCAAATGGTTGAACAGCTCAAAGTGGCGGCACCAGTTCTGACCAAAGAAGGTGGCGCAATGGCTAAAGCATTTGAAGGCGCAAAACCGCCCTCGCATGAATGCTTCAACTGTGGTGGAGAGCTCCACAGAATCAAAGGGAAGAACGGCTTCTTCTGGGGTTGTCAGAATGAGGCTTGCAAAAAGACATTCCCAGACAACAGGGGCAAACCTGAGAAGCGTATCGCTGCTGAGGATTGCCCAGACTGCCCGGATTGCGGCAGCCCGATGCGCCTTAGAAAAGGGAAAGCTCCAGGTAAAAAACGAGCATCTAAGTTTTGGGGTTGTACCGCTTATCCAGACTGCAAAGGCACAATGCCATTCAAAAAATCAGACTTAGAATGAGGTATTAACCATGTTTGGATCAATATTATTGGCCTCCATATTAACAACCTCAGCCATTACCCAAAATACCAGTAGCGGTATTTCATCTGGATTAATGGCTACGTCAGCAAGTTATTTGGCACAAAACATAATGCCTCTTACCCTGGGACTGAAAAGTATCCATAGCTATCAGACCACGGAAGCAGTTGAGATGGCTAAGGCTTTGGGAAGCCTAAAAGATCTTCCTGAATATATTTATGTCATTACTGATGTGAATGCCCGTATGGCCGATATGTGTAATCGTGTTTGGGAGCCACAATCATTGGCCCTAACCCCATTCATTGTTGAAATGGCAGAGCTGCGGAAGGCAAATGAAAAAAGCGCCTATGAAAAGGCGCTATCCGATCTCGACTGCTCGCTTTTAGAAAATTAAAAAAGGGGGGGCTTATGACGGCCCCTGTATTTTCCTCTTACTCAAGCCGCAAACGCTCTTGTGCCATCATTAGCTCATGCCCGCTGATCCGGTCTACCCCCTGAACATCACGTTTGGGGGAGCGAATCTCCTTACCGTTGACTATCCCCGTCAGCATCCACTGTCTAAGCTGACCAAGCGATAGGCCCAACTGCGTAGCCGCATCGTCCATGCGCCATGAATACTTGAGAAGTAGATCATCAGCTACTGGGTCAAAATTCCCGGCCAGCATCCGTTTCAGCGCACTATGCGCCAAATCCTTAGCCATGTCCCCATAGCGGGCAGTGCTGTAAGTGATCCTCTGACCCTTGTACTGCGCCCGCCACTGGCCTGTTGAGGCATTAAAGGATAGTCCATTAGGGAGCTCGCTCACTTCAGCCCCGTTCTCCGCCGCCAGAGAAAGCTCTTTACTCATGGGGTGTTTTTCCTTTGCTTACCTAGGACCACAACAGGGCCCCAAAATATGAGCGGCCATGCTGTTTTCCTTAATCATCTTTATGGGCATAGCCAGCATCATCGACGATGAACCATCCCCCTTTCGGTATCCTGACTTCACCGCAGTTCTGGTGAATGATCAGTTCTCCATCTTTATGGTGAAAATTATGGTCTGGTAGAAGGTCTGCCACATCAACTGCATTATCCCCCTGCCATCGCATACGCCTTGTCGCTACCACGCTTTTCCCCTCCCTCAGGCCGCTGTGGAAACACCCAGGACGCGGCGGAGCTCCTCGGCCTTACGTTCGGCACCAATACGGACCGTCAAGCCTTACTTGACGGTTGAACCATAGCCCTGATAACGCCTAGCGTCATCTGTACATCAGCAAGCGCCCGGTGCGCCTTGCCGTTGATAGCCACATTGCTGGGCGCCGACGTCAGTGTGAGAAGGCCGTTTTTCCTCGATCAACACAGCGCCTCGACAATCGCCCGTTTTGCGTCTGCCCTAGTCAAGGCTTTAATAGTTCTGGGTCTAAAGCTCTGTCGTGGGGCGAGAGTGACACGACAAAACGGAATTGTACCAGCAAGATCACTGGTCACAATGTTGGCCCCATCAGTCCAATAGAAGCAGTCATCTCCACACGACCACGAATGCCGACCATCGAGCTTGCCTAGGTATTCCAGATCTGACTGCCTCATTTCGCTTCCTCGATCATTTCCCAAAAAAATGCAGAACAATCCCCAGCAACACAAAAAAGATAACAGCATTGCGCCAGAAAGTTTCTTTGCGTTGCTGTTTATCTCCCATATTTTTATTTAACATTTCCGCCCACTCAGGTTCAGATTGTTTTGGTTTAAGCGGATCCATCTGTTTTCGACCTATGTATATCCTGATAATTAGACAAATAACAGCAGCTATGGCCGCACTACCGGCTAGTGGTTCCTTGAAAAAAAACTCGCTCATTTATTTCCCCTCTGTCAACTTTCGTAGCAACTAATTCTAATTCACATGAATTGCGAATACTTCAACCGGGGCAGACCCAAAGTGAGGATGCGTAATAACAATATTAGAAAAACCTCGCCAAGGCCTAACTTCTATTCTGGACACATCCCCAGCCTTTGGATAACCACACTTAACATGGACTTCATCATAGTCACGACCTTCAAGCCTCTTCTTCCAATACTCGGTAACGAGGCGATACTCATCTAATTTCTTTCCAGACTTAATCTGATCAAAATAAATCTTTTTTACTGGCAGATGAAGTATTCGTTTTTTCATCCCTCCCCCCTATGGTATAAAGCTGGGGCATCGAGATACCTGGCAAAAAACTCCTTTTTCAATCTCGGTCTCCCTTGCTTCATGGGCCAATATAATATCCGCAATTACACGAAAATTCCCTTCGTAGTTACGAATTGCCGCGTCCCTCATAGTATTTAAGGTGTCTTGACACTTCGCTCTCCTGAACTTAACAAGCCAACTTTGACGATCTATTTTGTCCACTCCGAATCCCATTTAACGAACCATGTATCCAGCTTTTTTGGCAGCAACATCAAGTTCGGCGGAGAAGCTGACGTTGGACTTATCTGCTGCATTACAAAGAGCGCCACACATAGGCCAGGAGCGGCCCACCAGTTTCATAGCCAACGCATCCGCCAACATTTCTCTGATCTGCGTCTCAGCCTCACCAAACTCGGCCAATGTTTCATCTATGCCAGATTCTTCCATCAGCGCGATGAGCTCCGGCTGTTTGAGCCAGATGCCTGTTTGCATTTCCAACTGTTCTCTTGCATCAGCCACCAATTGGCGGTCAAGGGCGACTCCATTCGCAGTCTTAACAAATTGCTTTGGCTGACGTTTTACCTTCTTAGGCCTGGATACATCAGAGATAAGCGTCACCGGCTTCCCACGCAGTTCACGCGGCAAGGGTCCACTTAGCCCCAGAACTAAGCGGCGAGCGTACTCATGCTCGTATGGTCTCAACCCCCGCCCTTCCCGGAGCATATCAGTATCCACCAGCAGATCTCCGCGTAGTCTCGCATTCTTCCGTACTTGTTCGGAGAAGACAGACTTACCTTTACCACTGGCTCCCATTACGAACGAGTGACATTCTACATTTTTATCAAAAAGCATAATTCCGCTCCCCAAAAGGTGCCGCTGTAAAGCATGGTTTGAACATCCGCAATTTCACGGCAATATACTTCCCTTACTTCTGATACCGTGCTGCACCACGGTATGGCGACCGCAATTCACATTCAGGTGATCCCGAACTGCGGCCATGACCGCTGAATGCAATCTGTAATCCACACTCTGTCCAAGCGTTTCTGTCGCTTGTTCTTTTGCCATCCACGAAACATCAAAGCTATCAGGGATCGACATCAGCTCCTGAACCAGATCGACCGATGGCTTGTAAATGCGGCCACCGTCTTGGATGTACACTGCATCCTTTACCCCACGATCCTGAGACTTGAGGATGGTCGGGCAACTGGTGCTTTCTCTCGTCAAGAACGCAGGCATCCTGCGAGAAGTTGACTCTCTGGCCTGAATTGACTTCAACGCTGTGACGTCTGCACAATCCCCGAGGTGCTTCTCGATCACCGGCCACAATCGTCCACCAGCTCTCTGCTCAGGTTTCGGTGGAACGAACCCAGGGAAGACCGACGCCACCATGTAATAGCGTTCTCGCCCCTGGTAAGCGCCGAAATCCAGACCGTTCAAAACCATCTCAGTGAGGAAGTACCCCATCCGCCGCAGTGTCGTTCCCATCATCGCCCCAGCCCCGGATGCTTTGAAGTTCGGGACGTTTTCCACCAGCACGACGGCAGGGTTCACGACCTCGATCTGTTTTAGTGCCGGGTAAACCATGTCGAGCATGGTGGAAAGATCTTCAAGAGAACGCTCTTTGTCCCTTGGACTTTTGGCGTTTGAGTGGTCATCACACCCCAACGAGTAATGGGCCAAACCAATTGGTGGGCACTCCGCCAGCAAGTCTCCAAGGCGATCCAGCTCCAGGAGATGAATGTCTTCATTCAGCAGGATACGCGGGGAGCTGTTCACCAGCGTATTGAGCGCATGTACTTCACTCAGGTTCCGCCCGGATGCTCTGTCTCTGGCTTCAACTGGACGATGCTCCAGAACAATCTCAGCCTTCCAGCCAAGCGCTTCCATAACATGAATGTCTACCCCGCCAGTCAATGCCACAAAGGCACGGAAAGGACTGGTTTTTCTGAACCGATCCGCAATTGCAAAGGCCCTGTTTGCGACAGGAGTGAAGACTACTCGGCCTTTTCGCATTTCGACGTGGAAACGCTCTGTATAGCGAGGGAAGCACTTATCTATGAACCCTTGTCCCGAAAACTCAATAACGGTTTCCAGCGGGTTGTTGGAGCGACTCTTTGGTTGATACCGGCGCTGATAAACCTGGTGTGTCTGTAGTTCATCGGTCGCCGGGATCACCGAGAAACCGCCCATCCCCTCCCCTGGCTCAACGGCGATGCCCATACCTGGCTTGAACCCCATAACATCCAAAAAGTTGGACGAAACCCTAACCTTGCGTTTATCGCCTACTCGATTGAACGCAAGTTGTTTGGTTACTACGGAGGGGGAGACGATCGGTAACATTGGTCAACCTCTTTTCTTCTTGTTTTGCTCGCGCTTCACCATTGCTCCAGCAGCTTTCAGAAGTCTCTGGTTCTCCGCCAGCTCCCCTTGAAGTTGCAGGGTGTCCTCTTCTGTCTGTGGTTTTTTCAGCTCCGCCTCGCAATATTGGACCTCTTCCTGCAAGCTAACTTTCGCAAACTTGAGTGCGGCCAGCCGTGTCGTGTAAAAGCCAAACGGCAATTCGCCACCTTCCCTGAACTGCTGCAAGCACCAGCTCGGTATAGATGGCAACCAACCAAAGTCCCCGTTTTTCCGTGACCTCTTCCCCCACGTAATTCCATCTAATTTTTGGGCAAGATTGACATAGCGTTGAGCGCTTGTTGAGTTACGTCGTTTCTGGATCGAGCGAACTATCCACTCTGTAACCTCAGCCTTTGCTTTATCATCATCAGAAATGTAATAAACGGCTGCGTACAACACTGCGCCTTTACGAATGACTGATGAGGGGTATGCTTGGGCTTTCATCTCTCCCCTCTATCGCTTTTTCTGTCCGACAAGGCGGAGATGATCGGCGGCCAAGTCATACTGCTCACTCTTGTCGCGGCGGCGGAACCTGTCGAAAAATTTCCCTCGTGGCAGGGTCTCTTCCATAGCGATCAGCCGATTCAGCCACACGTCTTGGGGCAGCATCCCTGCTGGAGTCGGCCCGATCTTACGCCCTTCCCTGATGTGTTCGATTGCTTGCGTGGCAGGGTAATCCCCCCGAAAAACCAGGGTGCTCATAAGTAGAATTTTCCCGTACCTTGAACGCAGGAGGTTCTACATGAAAACATCACGCTTTAGCGATACCCAGATCATCGCCATCCTCAAACAAGCTGAGGCTGGAGCTCCCGTCCCGGAGCTCTGCCGCGAGCATGGCATCAGCACGACCACCTTCTACAAGTGGCGTTCCAAATTCGGGGGGATGGATGCCTCCCTCATGGCTCGACTCAAGGAGCTGGAGGACGAAAACCGCCGCCTCAAGAAGATGTACGCCGAGGAGCGCCTCAAGGCAGAGATCATCACCGAGGCCATGGCAAAAAAGTGGTAACGCCATCTGCCCGCCGGGAGATGGCGACCAAAGCCGTGACTCACTACGCCATATCCATCCGTCTGGCTTGCCGGATCTTCAAGGTCAGTGAAAGCTGCTATCGCTATCAGCCCGTGCTGGTCGATGAAAACCAGGAAATTGCCGATTGGCTGCTACGTATCACGGCCAGCCAGCGCAACTGGGGCTTCGGGTTATGCTTTTTGTACCTGCGCAACGTCCAAGGCTTTGGCTGGAATCACAAACGGGTATACCGGATCTATCGGGCGCTGGAGCTCAATCTGCGGATAAAACCCAGGAAACGGTTGGTTCGGGCTAAGCCAGAGCCGTTGGCGGTTCCCGACCAGCCTAATCAGTGCTGGTCGATGGACTTTATGCATGACCAGCTCAGCGATGGCCGCTCGGTGCGGCTGTTTAATGTGATCGATGACTTCAATCGTGAAGCGCTGTGCATCGAGGTGGATTTCTCCTTACCCGCCTCACGAGTCAAACGGGCGCTGGAGCAGGTGATCACGTGGCGAGGTAAGCCCGCCATTATCCGATGTGACAATGGCCCGGAATACATCAGCGAAGAGCTCAAGCGATGGGCGAAACAGGAGGGGATAACCCTGGGCTATATCCAGCCAGGAAATCCGCAGCAGAATGCCTACATCGAACGGTTTAACCGCACGGTGCGCTACGACTGGCTGGGCCATTACCTGTTTGAGTCACTGAATGAACTACAGGAGTTTGCCACGAACTGGCTGTGGGTTTATAACCATGAGCGGCCCAATATGGCGCTGGGTGGCTACACGCCGAAACAGCGTCTGGCACAGGCCGCATGACCTCTACTTTTGAATGCCCCTAAAAATGGGGGGATTACCGCAGTAAAAATCGCACCACCAAACTTTCTCCACTTGAATTGCAGGGGCATATCTGGAGATTCATCCAGCATCAACTTCTTATTGGTTTGTTCTGTCACGACAATTACTCCACCATCCATTCTTCACTAAGCAGGAACTCCCAGCGCTCTTCTACTTTTTCCGGGTTGTCTTTGGCCTGTCTGATCATGCTCTCGGCTGCGCTAAAACCTACTTCCTCACTGAATCGGCCCCATGAATGGCTATACCACTCGCGCATCACACTTCGGCCAAGTGAGGCAAGATCAGGGCTTACTCCTTCATGGAGGGCATAGAGCTCCCAGGCATCCCACCCGTATCGCAATAAGTTGTGCCCTGGGGCATTAAAGGCCTGTGCAGCTTTGAACAGCTCTCCAGGCTCCTTCCCTCTAACATCAACCCCTTTGAGTACCAGCTCCACCACGACTTCAATAACAGGTTCGCGTTGCTTCTTCGCCAGCTCGATGGCAGCAACCAACATTGCCTTGGCATCAGTAAATCTCCGATGCCCCTGGCACATACCGCAGGTTTCTTTGGAAGGGGACAAGTCATAAATACCGGAACCAGCACAGAGGCGGCACGTCAGGTCAATCATGGGCGCGTCTCTCTTCATACTCTGCAACACGCTCTTTCAGCCGCTGAACCACTGGAGCGAGCTCAGGGATAGCCTCCGCTTCCTCAAGCGTGTATCGCTTGTTTTCCTGGTAATCGACTATTTGAGGAGGCGTTGGCTGTTTAGGGAACTCAGCAAAGTCATTCAGCGACATTGAGGTAGGAAGTCCTCCTTCAATCTCACCTTTTTCGTTGAGTGACTGGGTGACGATAAGCTGTGTTCCGCCCACCTCGGTATCAAAGCGGTCATCAAATCGCTCACCGATAGTCCAACCGCCACGGCCAAGAACACAGGTCGTACTCATACGTAGGCGATTGAATGCTTTAGCGTCATTCCAGTTCAAAGGATTTTCATCCATGAGGAAAAAAGGCGCTTCGTCCCGAACGAACACCTTCGCGTTAGTGTTATCGAAGACCGGCCCATAGGCCCCCCGCAGTGCGCATGGTTCGATTTTCTCAGCCAGCTCCAGGTGCCCTTGAGAACGTAGCGTCTCATAGAGTTGGGTGATTGTTTGATTGCCGGTGTCAGGAAGGCAGGACAACATTGTCTGCTTCTCCTCGTCACTCAGGCATACCATTCTGGACAGAATGCTGACTACCAGCTCGTTGTGCCCATCGACCGCCTCAATGTTGAGCTTGTTCTCGTCCATTTTTTTCCTCAGTTATAGGTTCGATAAATTCAATGGATTCCATGCTCGCCGACTCATTTACGCCCCCTTGTACCAAAGGTTCGATCACCAGCGTTTGAGCTTCGTCCCAGTCGGACACCTTTGCATAACCAAACGCAAAGGCAATTCGCATCGCCACTGTCGGCCTGCCTATTTTCATCAAGTAGGCCGCAGCACCGGCACACATAGACTCTTGTCCAGACGGCGCATAGTTACCCTCTTCATCCCATTCACCACCTGACTTTGAATGCACTGTCTTGTGGCAATGAAACGTCGTCATGTCGTTTTCAACAATGTCGTTGATGATGCCTTCTAATCGCCCAGGGGCCAGCTCGATAGCGCCTTCCTTCTTGAATGGACAGTTGGCGCAAGGTTTCTTCAAACGGAGGTGATTTTCTTGCTTTAGCTTTGGCATACGCATCACTTTACAGCATCACTTTATGATCCCATAATATAGCCATATTATCTCACTGACAATTACTTTCTATCGGGCGATTGCGTGCCCATTTTGGGCAGATTGGCAAGTTATTTGGGGGGTTGGAGTGCCCGTAGTGAGCTGCGCGGAGACTTTCACATGTGAAAGTTTTGATTTCAGAGGATTGCTTTATTGAATATTGATATTATTTTATGATGCTGTAATAATCATAAATAAGGGCCGCATCGCTCTTCGACCTTCGTTGCAGCCCTTACAACACAATCAAGCAATTAAGGAGCTTTGTTATGCTGCAAGGCAATGCTAACACGAATAAGCGCATCCCGCTCGCGGCGTTCATGAAATGGCCGCTGGCGAAACGTCAGGACTTCATCAACCGGGAAATGTCCGGTTGCCCCGACTTTATCAAGACATCTTTGCTTCGCCATTAAGGTGATCAGGAAAGCAAAGAACCTCGCTTCGGCGGGGTTCTTCGTTTCTACCTCTTGAATGTTTCGTCAGAACAAACTGGAGCGCTTATGTCACCAGAAACACAACAACTTATATCCAAGGCTTTATCTCTCATTGAGCAGTCCCGATTCCGCATGGGCACTTCTCGGTTTGTTGAGGCCTTTATTGACCGATGGGCATACTTACAGACTGGCCTATACCCGGCCAAGGAGGAGATCCCGGCAGAACTTCAACCGGTCGCCTTCGAGCTCTCTCATGTCCTGTCTGTCGCCATGAAGCGAGACCCCACCAGCGATGTTTTGGGCTACGTCCTCAGCATGTCTGGCTTCCATAAAAAGGGCACCAATTACTTTCCCACTCCTCCAGAGATTGGGCGCTTGATGTCACTCATTATTGGCTCACAGTCCTCGGCAAACTTCTATGAGCCCTGCTGTGGCTCCGGCATCAACGCCATTCACTGGATGGAAAACCTGATCGAGAACCACGGCCCAGAAGCATTGAGAGAAGCCTCAATCTACCTGGAAGACATCGATCCGCTTATGGTTAAGTGCTGCATGATCCAGCTATTCCATTACTTCGAGTCCCGTAATACCACTCCCAACATGCTGAGTATCGTCGGCATAGACACACTTAGCAGACGAACGAAGAACATCGCCTACTACGCAGAAAAACACTCCGCATCCACCGCAACCGTAGCCGCATAAAAAAACCCGCCAGATGGCGGGTTTTCCATTCAATGCGCGGCCCAATGGCAACTTACATCTTTCCGTACCGGTTCAAGAACGAAGACCTGTCTAAGATCCCCCAGTCTGTCAGCATATAGTAGCCGGTGGCCCCCCGTTCGCCGGTAGACTCCCTGACGAACAATATATTCATTCCGAACTCATCACGCAGAGCAGACAACTGTCTCTTGATCGTTGATTCAGGAATTTCTGTTGCCTTGTGAAGGTCCTGGAGACTTGGCTTCTCCGTTTTAGACAGGGCATTCACCAAAGCAAATTTTCTTTTCATGTCCTGTGAGATCTTCATATTCACCTGTTCTTGACAGGCCCAACCTATCCGGCTGAGCCTCCTTCATTAGCCTTCAACACTCAGAAGTTCAATGTCTGACACAGGCACATGAACGTGCTTTTCCTTGCCTTCGCCATCGAGCGTTTTAACCCAGACTGTAGCCGGAACCAGAGCAACACGGTCAGTCATGATGACTCCACGTTTGGTCTCGCCATCCAGATTAACGTTGACAGCAAAAATCAAACTATCAGCCCTGACGTTCTTCCATTCCTTATCCTTCGGCAGAGGAGGAAGAGCATCGCCGCCTTCTTCATTTTTGCTCTTACCATTGTTAACTGGCTGCTGGACAGGAGCTTTTCCCTTACCCTCTTCGTCAAGAAAATGGTCTTGGTCATCATCGCCCTGACCACCGAGATTTGCCCCCCCTTCCAGTTCCATGTTGGCAGGGCTCTGGCCGCCATTTCCGATATGTACCGATGTGCCACTCCCAGAGTTAATGGCTTGCTCGTCGGTGTTACCAGCGCCAGGTTTATCATTCTGGTCGGGGCCCGTCAGAGGACCTTTTTCCATTTCTTCTTTGATGCGTTTGGCATCATTCAACATCTCACGGCTTTGTTTACGGGTAATCCCGTCAGACATAGCTACAGCGCAGACGGCGCGACATCTTTCTTCGTTAAGCTCAAACAGAAGACGGAGATTGTTCAAGGTTTCTGTATCAGAACATACTTCATTATCGTACAACTCACGCACACAGTCAGGTAGCTTGAGCAACGACAGATGCGTAGATACGAAAGTGATATTCTTACCAAGACGATCAGCAATATCCTTTTGTTTCCAACCTTCTTCAATAAACAGGTTTAACGCCTCGGCAATCTCTACCGGAGTCAAATCATCCCGCTGGATGTTTTCGATCAACTCACCAGCAGTCTCGTCCAGGTTGTTCTGGACCTTATCATTAACCACCAGGTCGATAGTCTCAATACCAGCGTGTTTACAAGCCCTCCAACGCCGCTCCCCCTTTTGGATAACGAACTTGCCTTCTTCGTTCTTCGGAAACACGATGATCGGAGACTGCTGCCCTTCGGTCAGCAAGGTGGCCGCCAGATCTTCAATGTTACGGAAGCGCTTACGCACCTGTACCTTGGAAACAACGTCGTCAACAGGGACAGTAAGAACCTCTTTGCCTTTCTTGCCTTTGGCGGCTTTAGCAAGTTCGGACAGGCCTTTTAAATTGTTCAATGCCATCGCTTAGCCCACCTTCTCTAATAGTTCTTCCAACACCGCCTCAACCTCTTTGGCCGCGACATGTCCATAGCGAAGCTCCCAGACAGGGACGCCATCCGTGGTCGCCGTATCGAGCGGAGGCCGGTGCATAATTTTGTTCTCAAACAGCAGATCCGGAACTGTGTTCTCCAGCGCCTTGAGGGCCTTGTCGTGATTGACAGAGCGATCCATGTCGTTGATCACAATGCCCAGAATTTCCAAATCCTGGTTGTATGCCTCGCGCACACCGATAATCGTGTTTAGGAGACCTTCTACGCCGTCCACAGCAAAGCCAGATAGTTTTACTGGACATGCCACATGGGTAGACATCACCAATGCCGCCACCAGCTTTCTGCCAAGGCTAGGCGGGCAATCAATCAGCACGTAGTCGTAGTTCTCAAACAGCTCAGCCAAATGGCGAGCCGGATTCATGGCCTGGTCAAGAGGCACAGCCTCCATCTCAAACAGATCCGGATCGTTCTTCGGCGTGTGAATGAGGTCAGCCCCGCAAGGACAGTGCATGACCTCAATACCATCCAGCTCGTAAGCGAACAGTTCTGCGGTTTTGGTTCCAGTGAGGATTGGTTCATAGTCGTCATCCTCAAGCTCTCGTCTGGGGGCCAGTCGAGAGGATGTGTTCCCCTGACCATCCATATCCAAGACCAGCACTTTCTTTTTCTTCTGTAACGCCAGATAAAAGGCCTGCTGGATACAGAGGGTACTCTTACCCACCCCGCCTTTCTGGTTGGCGAAGCTGATTACTTTTGCCATACCCACCTCTATTTTGGTTTCTCGCAGGTGATCCAGACCACCCCCAAACTTTCACATGTGAAAGATTGTAGCGATCATAAAATGATGCTGCAATATCTAATTATGGTTCTGTCAAAACAAACTTGAAACAAAAAAACGGCCATAAAGGCCGCTTGATGACAAGGTTTGTGCTGTCATTACAATTGATTTGCTGCCCCAAGCCCGTTCGCCAATAACTCCTCGGCATCATTGAATAGGGCGGACCCCCGTTCCGGTGTTAGCAATTCCGGCATATCTTCACGCGGCCAAGTACCGGCGACTTGAATGAGCAAACTGGCAGCCCAGTGAATCTGCTTTTCCTCACTTTGATCGGCTAGGGTGCATACGACGGGGAAACCGTACTTACGCCCCCAGCGACTCACTTCTTTGAACGAAACCAGCTCAGGCTTTTGCTGATCTCGGCTGTAGGCCTCAGCTATCATCCGGTTCAGCTCTTGGACGTCCATTTATCCCCCTTAACGCCGTTCTCTAATTCTTCCTCAAACATCGTTTTTAATGTTTTCCGCATCTCTTCATCTTCGATGGCATTGACATCAAAGCTGGTAGCGACGGCCTCACTTCCAATGCCGCAAAGAACGTAGCTCCGGCCATCAGGACCGATTTTAAGAGGCACAACGGGAAGTGGTGTATTAGGGCACACTCCAGCAATGCTCGGAGAAATAATTGGCCCCCCGCGAGGAATAACCAAGTTACCGATAAACCCGTCATTCCGCACCTAATTTTTGCATTTTAAGTGGTGATGACCTTCACACAAGCAGAATTGAATTGAGAAAACCAGTGACTTCACTCACGTTGCCACGTGATAAAGCTCTGTTGGGTAACAGTTCACATCATTTCACGGGTGGAATCGTGCATATCTTCGAGTTGTAGTTTCTGTTGGGAAGTCAGTATTATTCTCATAGTGCGTAGCATGATCCAGATTCTAAAGAAAATCAAGAATCTTCAATTATCACGGGTATACATTTCATCAGTTTGCATTTGATGCAACCTTTAAACGTTGTCACACTCTTTAATAAGTTCAAAGACATTTGTCTAATCCTTGCAAAGACTTCTTTGCAATTACCTACTATAATACGAGAATTCTCCTCGCAAAATGCTATCGAAATACTCTTAAAGATAAAAACAGCTTTCCTCTGAAAATAACGGTGAACAAAAAATAGTTTGCAGATTGGAACATATTATTTTAGCTAAAGCCCTTTAGAAGCGAGTACGTTCGTACAAAAACCTTGTAAACTCATCTGAAATAGCGATAAAGCACCTTCAACAAACTAGTTGGTAACAAATGAAAAACCAACCTAAAACTCACCAAAATTATGTTATGTAATGATATTCTCTTTAACTTAACCATATAGTTGAATCTCATCATAAATTCACTAAAAGCTTTAGAAAGGCCGTGCCTTCTAGTTAAAGTGGCTTCTGTCAATCGATAGTCAAGCAGTACTTCATCCAAATTTGCAAATATTTTATTTCCTTTCAATAAGTTGAGCCATAGCCCCATATCCTCAGTAAGCCGTGTATTAGTAGGATAGCGATACCCTTCTAAAAAAACCCGTCTCCTAAACATGACTGTAGGGTGTACAAATGGGCAGCGTGTTATTGCAAAATCAACTAGTTGATCATGTTTAAGTGGTAATGATTTAATCTCCAAAGCATGACTAGCACCAAACTCACGACAATATGTACCACATACGTCAACATGATCATTTGATGTCATAAACAACACTTGCTTTTCAATTCTATTTGGTCTAGACAAATCATCACTATCCATCCTAGCGATAAATTCATATCCTTTATCAAGAACAACTTCTATCATTTGATTCAGCGCATGGGCCAAACCTCTATTTATTTTGTTTTCTAAAACATTAACCTGATTATGCTTTGCCAATAAATTAACTCTTTTATACAAGCTCGGTGGTAATTCTCCATCACAGTATATATACAAATCAACATAGTAAGTTTGCTTTATAATACTATAAACTGCTTTTTCGAAAGCATTTACATCATCGTTCTTATAAACACTCATTATAACCGCGACATCGGTAACATTACACATAACTGACTGCCAACTTAATTATACTTGATGGAATTAACATTAACGCCAAAGCTCTTATATTTGGTCTTAAAAAAAAGGACATTGCAGCAAATTTAATCTTATCAATTTCCTTATTACCTGATGCCGCAAGCGAAACCCTTAGATAAACAGAGGATAAAAAACATTTTTCTAAATCGAAAAATTCAATCTCTGACGCATATTTAACACGCAACTGTTGACCCACAGTAAGATATTTAAAGTAGTTAGAGCTAACTTGATTTTTATCATTATGTATAGTATACAGCACCGTAGAATGCCCATCATACTCAGCTCTTGATATCTTAGACATTCTAAGCCAAAGATCGTAATCTTGCATGCAAGACAGGGTCTCATCAAATTTACCAGCAGAATAAAATGCAGACCTTCTAACAGCGACTCTTGATGTTGAACCGATAATATTTCCATTTTTTAATAACTGCTCACAAGTAGGGCTACTAATACAGTCACTAACTATACGCTTTACATTACATAAATCGGTACTTTCAACTAGTTGGACACCAGTAAAAACGAGACCAACGTTACTGCTAGAGAATTTTTCTAGGCGTTTTTCAAAAGAGTCAGGCATCACAGCATCATCATCATCTAAAAAGAAAATTATATCGCAGTTACTCTTTTCAACGCCCAGATTTCGAGAATAATTTGCACCCTTTGAAATTAAATTATCGAAGATCGATACAGTTACTCCATTCAAATCAAAGTTCAGTGCATCCAGTTTACTTCCACCATCATTAACAATTATGACTTCTGTAGGCTTTACCGTATTCTTACAAACACTATTTACTGCCCGTTCTAAATAACTATGTCGATCTTTGGTCGTTATAACAACAGAAAACATTCAAAACTCACTTATCTGATTTAATTGGATAAAAGTAAAAACACAAAACTAATGAAGTTAAGGGGAATGTAAATGTACTTAGTTTAAATAGCACTATGCTAAAGAGCATTCTATTTATAATTAGCTTTCGTTCAAAAAGCACACTTACATAAAGAAAAAGAAAAAAAGAACCAATATACAGCCCAAAAAATAAGTAATTGTTCATCCAAAACGTCAAATCGCCTAATGCTATATATTCTGGGCCTTCCTTAAACTTATCTATATAGGAGTATCCATACTTTATTAAACTGTCATTACTCCACCATTTTTCGATTATAATCAACTTCGACATATTGCTTGAATCTTCACCATTAGAATACAGTTCCAAACGAGAAAATAAAGAATCCGAAAAGGAAATAAAAATAACAAAGCACGAAAAAAGAAGAATAAAAAAACTTTTTAAAGAAGCTCTAAAATAAGTAAACAAAACAAAACAAAAAGCCTGTATCAGAGCCATAGTCGAGAACGACAAAAGCATACTACACAAACCCATCAACATAAATTTAGAAATTCTGCCATCAATACAGTACTTAATAGAAATAATAGCGATTATATAAGTTGAATATATAGAGGGTTCAGAAAAAATCCCTGTTGCTCTATAGCTACCGTAAAAACCAGATCTATGGGGATTACTTTCTACCCCTAAGTAATATAGATAATCTAAGTCGATTTTTACCATATGCCACAAAAAAAACTGGACAAAGAATAATAG
>SKEV01000079.1_pt1 | contig 85792 bp, 68 predicted proteins | sample 4819531 | NCBI WGS metagenome assembly SKEV01 (sample SAMN11008800, study PRJNA524170) | human gut metagenome | biome: Human fecal sample; material: Feces; isolation source: fecal sample from pouch patient p9, p28 | host: Homo sapiens | place: Israel: Tel-Aviv | collected 2016-08-01 | reverse complement strand
ATATATAACAGATGATTTATTCACTGCCCAAGGACATAATTCATGTAAATGAATAAGCAGTCCCTCCGATATACAGAAAATCCAGTCAGCTAATAGGCACGTCAAAAAGAAAGAGACTGATTTTGAGACAGTTGCATATCCGCGAAATGAGATAATTGTTCTTCCCTTTCCCTTGGATAAAACGTTTGCGATATTTGCACTTGTCCCAAAGGAAATAACTGCAGAAGCACCGCAGCTTTTTCTATGTTTTTTCAGTCGAAACACACGCTTGACAACATTAACAGCTTTTCGCAGTACTCCATTTTCTGCCGGAATATTTAAATTTATAATTGTGGTATCAGTTTTGTACTCTTGATTTTCGCCGGTAAATACCACAATTTCTGTATCGTACTTGTCTCTAATAGATTCAGAAGCCAATACCGCCATACGTTCCATTCCATGCCCAATCAATCTAGGTACAACTATCAACACTTTATCCATTTCTTTCTCCATTTTTCATGAGAGAATTTTTAATGCATACCTCTCATACGCCGCAGCAAAAAATACGCTCTCTTCAATAATCTATCATATATGCCCATTTTCCTTTTATTAGAAAAATCAATGTTTGAAAAATCAGTTAATAATTTTTTATTTTTGTTCAGGAAACTTTCTAATTCTGCAAAATCCTTTTCCTGCATAGTATTTGGATGAAAACAATATGTAGCAATTCGAACAGGAATCTTCCGGCAGCTTCCACTTTGTTGCGGTACAAACCAAAATCCTTTGTAATAATACACGGAGGATGAAATTGTGTCACTTACTACTCTGATATCACTTTCTTCAGCCAACGCCTTTAATGTATTCTCATCAAATGTATGACCAGGGGGGAAAAAAACAGTAGGTGAAATGTCATGAACACTTAGAATATTCAATCCTTTTTTTATTTTCTCTTTCTGAGCTTCAAGGGGAACTCCCGCAAATTCTGAGCGGTTATGCAGAGGATTTATCCCTCCATGATTGCTGATATATAAATGCTCGAAGCCATGTAATGCAATCGTCCATTTTTTTCGTTTCCATCTATCTACTCTTTTCCAAAACAGCTCATCCTTTGCATAAACCCCTTTCATCTTTGTATCTTCACAGGAAGGAATAATTCCAACAAGCGGTTTTACACTGTATTGGTCAAGTATCTCTTCCATACGATTCCATTTTGTAACATCCATAAATTCACAGGCATCATCAAGTCTGATAATAAACATTTCTTCTCCTATTTAATCAAGCTATGATAAAACACTTCTGTCTTTTTTGCCAAATCATTGACATCATATCCGGCATCATAGATTACCCTCCATACATTCGTTCTGTCAATTGGTTTGTACTCTTTTAATAAGGCGGCCCAGCCATCAGCTCCTTTTTCTAATGGTATCCGCTTTATATGATTAGTCAATTCCACCTCATCCGTGATAGTATCTGCCACCAGACACCACAGTCCGGATGCCTCTGCTTCAAGAACAGCTCCGGGAAAACCTTCATAGAGGGAAGGGAAGATAAATATATCACCTGCTTGAAGCAATCTGGGAACATCATTTCTCTCGCCTAAATAAATAATACTATCTTCAATCCCTAGCTGAAAAATCTTACTTTTGAGAATACTGAAATCTCCCCCTCCAATCAGTATTAGTTTTGCATCCTTATGGGTTCTTTTTAGAACTGCAAACACTTCTAATAGAAATAAATGATTTTTTTCAAATCGTATATTTCCAACATGGATAATTGTCAATTCGTTTTTCAAAGCAAGCCCGCAACGTACCTGATTCCTTATTTGGTCATCAAACTTATATTGTTCCGTATCAATTGCGTTCGGCCATACTATTACATCACCATTCTTTATGCACTTATCGCCAAACAACCAAATGCCAGCTTTTTGTGATACCGCAAATCTTTGTGTTGCATATAAATTTACCTTTCTTTTCACAAGGTTTTTTATCGAATTTTTAAAGGATTTTGTTTGTATCGCAGTTCTTGCATACGCAATTCTGTTTGGTATGCCATACTTTTTTGCCTCCTTAAGATACATCCCAGACCATTGATTGTAAGCGTACACAATGCGATATTCGGAATGTTGTTCAAGAAAACTTCGGAATGCGTTAAAATTAGGTATCCTATGTTTTCCTTTCGATTCATTATGAAAAATTCTGCCGCCTTTTTCTTTTATCTCATCTTCAAAGACTCCATATGCACCAGACTCAACATAAAAATCAAATTGATATTTATTCAAATCCATATGACGATATAAATCCATGATGCGGCTTTCCATTCCTCCCCTGTTTAAAATGTATACTATATGTAGCACTCTGATGGTTTCATTCATTCCACTTCTCCATATATAACAACATTATAAGTTCTCTTTATACCACTCAATTGCGGCTTTAATACCCTTTTCAAAGCTCCACTCCGGATTATACATAAGCATCTTCTTCGCTTTACCAATATCCGCATTACTATGTTTAATATCTCCTGCACGGCTAGGTCCGAATTGGGGTTCAATATCCACGCCTAACGCTGCTGTGAGACCATAGTAAATATCAATCAGATACTCACGTCCTCCATAAGCAATATTAAAGGCTTCACCAGCCGCATCATGACCTGCCAAACAAGCCTTTAAGTTTGCTTCAATCACATTCTCAATATATGTGAAATCCCGACTCTGCTTACCATCTCCATGTATTGTTGGCCGCTCACCATGACTCAACTGCTTAATAAATTTAGGAATTACCGCTGCATATGCACCATCCGGATCCTGGCGACGGCCAAACACATTGAAATACCTTAATCCATAAGTATCTAATCCATAATGTCTCGTATACTGTTTCGCCCATTCCTCATCTGCCTGTTTGGAGACCGCATATGGAGAAAGCAAATTCCCCTCACAACCTTCTGTCTTTGGCAGATTAGGTTCATCTCCGTAAACACTGCTACTGCTCGCATAAACAAATTTCTTTACTCTCTGCTGTCTCGCAGCCTCCATCATATTCAATGTGCCGGTAATATTGTTAGCACAATAAAATAATGGCATTTCAATACTACGCGGAACACTGCCCCAGGCTGCCTGATTCAGGACATAATCCACACCCTCACAGGCTTTCATACACGTATCCAAATCCTTGATATCACCTTTGATAAATTCATAGCCGGGATGGTCAAGAAACATATCAATATTTTTCTGTTGACCTGTAGACAGATCATCTAAGGCACGAACATGATAGCCCATATTCAAAATAGCTTCACACAAATTTGAACCAATAAATCCCGCTGCTCCTGTTATCAAAAATGTTGACCTTTTTGGAAATATTAACTCAGAATATGACATTCTACTCCTCTTTTCTTCACCTTTTCATTAATACAAATCTTTAAAGCCTCCAGTAGCTGTATCCTGCCTCCTCGTATTTTTTGCGATTCAACAATCCCTTTACATCAACAAGTATTTTCTTACCCTCACCGTACAATACATCAATATCACTCATAGACAGTTCTTTGAACGCATTATGAGCAACAGCCAGAACAACAGCATCCATATTCTTTATAACACTCATATCTGCAAACGCTACACCATAGAGCCTCTTTGCCTCGTCTGCATCAGCAGTGGGGTCGGCAATAAGAGGTTCGATACCATACTCCCTCAGTTCTTTAACAATATCAATAATCTTGCTGTTTCTTGTATCAGGGCAATTCTCTTTGAACGTAAATCCAAGTATGGCAACTTTTGCATTCAGAACTGCCTTATTTGCGGCAATCAGTTGCTTTACAACGTTTTCTGCTACATATTTTCCCATGTCATCATTTATCCTGCGGCCGGATAGTATAACTTGGCTATGATAGCCCAACATCTCTGCTTTATATGTAAGATAATACGGGTCTACTCCTATACAATGACCGCCTACCAGACCCGGATAAAAGTTCAGGAAATTCCATTTTGTTCCAGCTGCTTCCAGAACAGACTGTGTATCAATACCCATTTTGTTAAAGATGACAGACAGCTCGTTCATAAATGCTATATTGATATCGCGCTGACTGTTTTCAATAACCTTTGCAGCTTCTGCCACTTTGATACTTTCCGCCCGGTACACTCCTGCTTCTACAACCAATTCATAGATGTTTGCAATAATATCCAACGATTCTTTGTCCATACCCGATACAATCTTTTTAATCGTCTCAAGGCGATGCACTTTGTCACCGGGATTGATGCGTTCCGGACTATATCCAATTTTGAAATCAATTCCGCACTTAAGGCCTGACTCACACTCAAGAATCGGTACACACACATCTTCAGTCACTCCAGGGTAGACAGTAGACTCGAATACAACTATGGAACCTTTTGCGAGATTTCGTCCGAGAATCTCACTAGCTCCCTTTACCGGAGAAAGATTAGGGGTGTGATCATCATTGACAGGTGTTGGAACTGCAACAATATGAAACTTTGCCTCACTAAGCTTCGTTTCATCGGCTGTGAATTCCACTGCGGAATTCTTCACGCCCTCATCACCTACCTCACAAGTCGGGTCTATGCCCTGTTTGTACAATTCAATCTTCTCCGCATTGAGATCATAGCCTACAACCTTCACCTTCTTGGCAAATGCAACAGCAATAGGCATTCCGACATACCCTAGTCCCACGATGGATAGTTTCTCTTCACCAGCAACCAGCTTAGCATATAAATCAGTAAACATATTTTAATTTCTCCTTTTGTAATAAAATCGATACATCATTTTATCTCTATCTACCCATTCTGTTTTGAGAACGGTCCAACGGAATCTGTCTTAATTTCAGCTTCATACGCATCTAACACAATTTGACGGTCAAATTCCCGCTCCATCTTTAGTCGGGCATTCTTTCCCATTTTGATTCGTTCAGCTTCCGATAATTCGATAAATTTTCGCATAGCGGAAACAAGACTGGCCGTGCTTTTTGCCTCACATCCAAATCCAGTCACACCTTCTTCAAATGTTTCTTTACACCCTGGAACTCTTGTTGTAATAACCGGCCTCCCTGTTGCTGATGCTTCAAGCATTACATTAGCCATACCTTCATGATATGATGGAAGAACCACACAATGGCACTTCGTGTAAAATGGGTGGACATTAGTTTGCAGTCCATGAAAGCAGACTGCCCCCTCCGCCTCTGCATTCTTTAATTCTGTTGAATAATCTTCATCGCTCCAGCCTACTAAATCTAGTATTATATCGTTTCTTTCACGATGTAATATTTCTATTGCCCTCAGTAACTCATTTATACCTTTATCCTTCATTACCCGGCCCACAAAAAGAAAACGGATACCATTAGTTGTGGGTTGATAGGGCTCATAATTATGAGTAACCAAATTTACTCCCGAGCCCGGAATTAAACGTGTTTTTCCTTTGACAATTTTCTTTGTTTCAAATAATTCCTTATTATTTTTGTTTTGAAAGAAGACGCATTTTGCATTCCGTAATCCACACCTATACAATGAAGTTGAAATAAAGCCCAGTAACCCACCATTTTCAATTGTCGTGCCTAACCCAGTAACATTTGCAATATATGGTGTGTGAGTCAACTGACATACAATTCCTCCATAGATATTTGGTTTTATTGTATAAGTCAAAACAATATCCGGATTCAACTCCTTGATTAGCAATTGATATCTTATAATTTGAGATATATCCTGAATCGGGTTGATACCCCTGCGGCTGAACTCAAATTGAATATACTTACATCCCAAAGACTTTAGTGGTTCAATAAACGCTCCTTCATCCGGTAATATTATGTACACTTCATTATTTTTACATAAATTCTGAACAAGCTCTTTTCTGAATTTATATAATCCAATACCAGCATTTGTCAGTATGACAATTCGCATTGAACCATCCCCTTTTTAGAATTCATAGCCGGTACCCCTACATACATACCTGACTCCTCTATATTCTTAATTACAACAGCGCCTGCACCTATCATGCAGTCTTCACAAATACTGATATTATTACTTACAGTTGCTCCTACACCAACCCACGTATTATTTCCGATTTTTACCGTACCCGCTATATGAGTACCCACTGACACATGAACATAATCACCAATAAGACAATCGTGGTCTACGGAAGCACAAGTATTAATAATACAGCCTTTTCCTATTCTGGAACCCGGATTTATCACTGAACCCGCCATTACCACTGTGCCGATTCCTATATCCACAGATTCTGCAATCACAGCATCCGGGTGAATCAGGACAGGTATCCTCACTCCAGAGACTTCAAGTTTTTCCTGTATGTACTTACGAATCGAAGCACTTCCAATCGCCACGATTACATCACAACTCAGACTAATCGCATCACTGCTCCTGCCGACCACAGGATAATCACCGCATTCTTTTACAGACTTGTTATCGTCTAAGAAAGCAATCTCGTCATACCCATTTTTCACTGCAATATCAGCTATCACCTTTCCATGGCCACTTGCACCAATTATCATCAGCATTTTCATTATCGCGTCCTCACACAATCTCCAGTAACAGCCTGTGTCCCTCTAAATTCTTCCATAGTAGCAGAGTTTTCTGAACTGATACCGTTCCGCTTCAAAACAATCTTTACTGTTTGAAATATTATTTTCCAGTCATCAAGAAATGTGATGTTGTCCACATACCTGACATCCCAGTCAAACTTATCTTCCCAGCTGATGGCATTACGTCCATGTACCTGTGCCAGGCCAGTAAAACCTGGCCGAACCTCATGTCTTCTCGCCTGATGCTGGTTATAACGATTTAAATATTGTACCAGTAGTGGTCTTGGACCCACCACGCTCATGTCACCCTTTAGTATATTGAATAGTTCCGGAAACTCATCTAACGACGTAGAACGCAAGGTTTTTCCAAAGTTTGTCAGACGTATTTCATCCTGCAGAAGATTTCCATTTTCATCTTTTTCGTCCGTCATAGTCCTGAATTTATACAGCTTAAATATTCTGCCGTCTTTCCCTGGCCGTTCCTGCGTAAACAGCACAGGGGTTCCCAGTTTAACCCGAACCAGAATTGCTGTAATCAACATGACCGGTCCAAGTACGATTGTAGCTATCAGTGCACACAAGAAGTCCTGCGGACGCTTCATATACGTTTCATAAATCCCCCTTTTGTGCATACAACATTTTCCTCCTCCGCCAAATGCTCTTACTCAAAGCATCTCTTAATAACATCAATAATTAAATTCTGTTGCTCAGCAGTCATCTTATTATCGCTTGGCAGACACAGACCCCTTGCAAAAATATCAGAACCAACATCCTCCGCATCGCCGGTAATATACGCATCAGTTCTTTCTCTTCTATCACCATTAATCGTAATAAAAGCATTCATTCTGTACATTGGCTGCATATGCATCGGTTTCCATATTGGACGCCCTTCTGCATTTATATCTGCAATTGCCTTCAGAATCTCGGTAGGACAACTTTTGCCGTGCTCTGGAACATACATGGCTCCGGTATCATCGCGCACTTGCATACACATCGCTTCTTTGCTGATAATCATAGCAGACAGCCAATAATTAGGAACTGCCTTGTCTTCCTCAAACGGATTCATAGACACCGGCAGATTCTTCAGCCCCTTCTTGTATCTCTCCCAAATTGCCTTTTTCTGTACAATATGCTCTTCCAGATATAGATATTGACCGCGCACCACTCCAGCTATAACATTGCTCATGCGATAGTTATAACCAACCTCTTCATGCTGGTACCATGCTGCATTCTCTCGAGCCTGTGTGGACCACTTATGTGCCTTATTCGCAACTTCAATATTATTAGTCAGCAGGCACCCCCCAGAACTACCCGTTATGATTTTGTTACCATTATAGGATATTGCGGCATAATCGCCGAAAGAGCCTGTCTGTCTGCCCTTATAGGTGGCTCCCAGAGATTCAGCTGCATCCTCAATTAGCAAAGCGCCATGTTTATCACACACAGCTCTCAACTCGTCAATCTTGCCAGGAAATCCATATAAATGAGCTACTACAACAAGCTTTACTTCTGGATAAATTTCAAAGGCCTTCTCCAATGCAATCGGATTCATGTTCCAGGTGTCGCGCTCCGTATCAATGAACACAGGAATACCGCCCTCATACACAACAGGATTCAAAGTTGCATCAAAAGTCATATCAGAGCAGAAAACACGTTTTCCTTCTACCGCACCATGACCAATGTTTGGTTTACCATATAACCTCTCACCAGCAGCTTTAACGCAAAGGTGAAGGGCAGCTGTACAACAAGACAAACCTACTGCATAGTTCACTTCTGCTTGTTCTGCTGCAATCCGTTCTACTTCATTGATATTAGCTCCTACTGTGGACATCCAATTTGTTTCATAAGCTTCTGTTATGTATTTTAATTCTTCACCATGCATCGTCGGGCTTGACAGCCATACCTTCGATTCAAATGGTTCCAGATTATCTTTCCTGATAAACATAATTTTTTGTTCCTCTTTTATTTACTTGATTTTCTATCTATGCGAGACACGGCACTGAGCCTGTCTTCACAACATTCTGGTTTCGGACACAAGTTCAGGGTAACCGACCTATCAAATTCTTATAATTGTTAGTTCAGAGCAACCATCTAACCATACATAAAAATCTCATAACGCAATTCAACACAAGCGTCTAAAACCATGTGTAAACTAGCTACTTCTCTTTTTACCCGTTAATACGACACCGTAGCCTCCGGCACTTCCAGCTCCGCAACCTCATCCGACCCATAAACCTTAATACTTCCGCCGGCTCCGGTCTCCCATTTCTGGCCATTGCCGTCAGTCACCTTTGTATTCTTCATCACTTTCCCGGAGGCATTTACCAGGCATTTTCCTTCCCCCGGAATGTCGAACACCTCATAGCGGGCAGCCTTATCCGCCTTTTGCATCTTCCCCTTGTAGTATGCATAACCGTCCTTGATACCCGTGATGCCCTTGCCTTTGATATCAAAATAATATTGTGAACGGGTGGCGCTGATGCCGTCATCCACCATGGCTTTACCCACCGCGCATTTCCTGTCCCCATCCTCTGCGCCGCAGTAATAAAAGTCGCCCTTTACCTCAACCAGGCCGTACTGGGCCGCGCCGAACATATCGAAAATGTAATACCCGTCACCGATTTTCTTTATCTCATAGCTGTCCTCGCCGCCGCATACCGGTTTTCCTGTATTATCGAAGTAATACCATTCCTTCTGCCCTGAGCCGCTGGCATCCGGAGGTCCCTCTAACTTCAGCCAGGCGCTTTCCACCTTTTCTCCGGGAATATACTTCTTGTCCTTTTCTGTCTCCGGCTGGTAAAAATAGCGGTATCCCTTGATTTCAGGCACAGTACTGCTCATTTTCACCCAGCCGGGATACATGATGCCATAGCTGTCAAAACAATAGGTAATGCCGTCCACATCCTTTTCCTGCTTACCGCTGCCGGAACGCTTCTTCTTGCCCGAGGTCGTACTGAAATAAAAGTAAGCATACTGTCCATGTTCCTGGACATAATCCGCCACATCGGTATTATCCATCCAAGTTTCCGGTATCTCCAGCCATTGCCATCCCGCTGCTCTGGCGCCGTCCTCCGCACAGTAGTAATAAGAGCTCTCCTTGTCGTCATCCTCCGGAGTCTCTGTAAGCCAGCCCTTGCGCATAACGCCGGAGGCGTTAAAGCAGTAGTACTTCCCGTCTATCTTATGCCACTTGTCCACGATGACCTTTCCGTCGCTCTCTGCATAGTACCAGTTATTATAATCCGCATTCCTGGAGTCCAGGCCGCTGATGACAAACCATTCCTTTTTCTTCATGGCTCCGTCATCGCCCATATAACGCTTGTCACCGTTATTATCCGTTATCCAGCGTTTCCGGTAGTTCAGCCCGTTTGCATCGAAATAATAAGTCCTTTCCGTTGCTGCCGTATTCTCTGCTGCCCCATCCCCGATTGTCTTATATCCGCCCTTTAACACCGCCCCGTTTTCCCCGGCATAGTACCAGCTCTCTGTCACTGCCTTGGTAACGCTGTTGACATTCTCAATCTTGAACCATCCCTTATCCTGAAGCACACCGTCTTCATCCAGGTAATACCGGTCCCCCTTGACGTTGTCTATATACCAGCGTTTCCTGTAATTCAGGCCGTTTGGATCAAAGTAATACCATTTTCCGTCGATGGCTCCCCATCCTCCACGCCACAGTACGCCGTTTGAATCCCCATAGTACCAATTGGTGTATTCCTGGCCGTTGGAGGATGTTCCTGTGATGGAAAACCAGCCCTTCATAAGCTCCCCTGTGTCGTCCACGTAGTAACGGTTGTCCTCAATGTTGACCCAGCGCTTCCTGGGGGAATTGCCGTGTTTGTCAAAATAGTAGGTTACGCCATCCAGCTCATGCCAGCCGTCCGGCAAAAGGGAACCATCCGGCTGGACGTAATACCAGTTCACATAGGGATTCCCCTTGCTGTCCACGTTCTCAGTGGAAAACCAGCCGGGCTCCGGTCTGGCGCCCTCCGCATCCGCGTAATATCGTTTATCCTCTGCCGTAAAAAAAGACGTTCTGGGGGAATTGCCTCCCGAATAGAAGTAATAATACCTTCCTCCCAGCTCATGCCAGCCGTTTACCAGGATTTTTCCGTCAGCCCCGGCATAATACCAGGCCGTGGAAGGCTTTCCTGAAGGCAGGCTTGGATTGGATGTGACGCTGAACCATTCATTTTCATAGCGGGAACCGTCCTCCTTTACGCGGTAACGATCTCCCCCTGCATCCACCCAGTTGTTGGTGACAATCAGACCGTTGCCTCCCAGATACCGTGGAGTGCCGTCCGCCCAGGTGACCCACCGGTTTACCACCTTCTTATCATGCTCCATATAAAACCATTGCTGCGCAGTATCCTGCTGCCATCCGTCCGCTCCATATACGGGCATGGCGGATATGACCAGGACCGCTGATGTGCATGTAACCATCTGCATCAATGTTTTCTTTATCTGCATCCGTATCTTGATCTTCATCCAATCCATTCCTCGCTGTAAACTTCCCTACGGGTTTTATCGTTATCATTCATCCTGGCATAAATCTTGTCCAGATATGGTATGGTGGCAGAGGCCCAGGGGTATTCCGCCATATATGTTCCTGTATAGGCAGTCATATAGCTTTCATTTCCCTTCACAAACTCATATAAATCACATTCAAACCATTCTGTATGAACGGAAAATATACCTCTTTTGTGAATCAGCATTTCTTCACAACCATATTCCTCCAGCGTCTTTCGCAGCCGGTGATACACCACCCTGATATTTTTCTTGGCCGTGCTTTCTTTAATATTTCCATATAAAATATGTACCACCTGCGCCAAAGACACGCTTCCTCCCCTTTGGTTCACAAGGATGGCCAGAAGTTCCTTGGATTTTTTGCTTGGAAAATAGATTACGCGGCCGTTAACAAAAACGTCAAAACCATAAAATGTCTGTATGTATACTTTGGGCTTTTCCGGCACACCGGCCCCCTCCTTTGCGTGATTTATTCCAGGAAACTAAACCGTGGTATTTCCCTGTTTTGTCATTGTTGCATCCTGTTTTGTGCTGTATACTGCCATTACATTATGAAGCTCTCTCCTGCTTCCTGCCGGAGATTCCGCTCCAGGCCTGGCGCCATATCCAGGTATGGTATGATATCCCACATTTATACCATCCCCCGGCTCCGGTCCGGCTTTTTCCCCACACCCGGGCTCCATTCCGGCGGCAGCCTGTGCCAAAACCTCGTCCTGGTCTGACATTGCCACATTGACATCATCTTCCGCCCTGTAATGGTACTCCGGCACCATCTCGTGAACCAGCTCCCGGATATTGTCCTTCTCCAGCCATGCGGCCTCGTCCAGCCGCGCCAGTCCCCTCTCAAACCGTTGGTAATCCATATCAATGGGCTTCCCAATAAATATCCTTTCATTTCCGGTCCTCTGAAGTCCCTCTTCATCCATGAGAAGCTCCTCGTAAAGCTTTTCTCCCGGCCTCAGCCCTGTAAATTGGATGTCGATATCCCTGTAGGGTTCATAACCGGACAGCCGGATCAGATTCTCGGCCATGTCCAGGATTCGTACCGGTTTTCCCATGTTCAGCACAAATATTTCGCCTCCCATGGCATAGGCGCCGGCCTGCAGCACCAGGCTTACCGCCTCGGGTATGGTCATGAAATACCGTATGATATCCCTGTGGGTCACGGTCACAGGCCCCCCGTTTTCTATCTGTTTCTTAAACAGGGGAATCACGCTTCCATTACTTCCCAGCACATTCCCAAATCGGACCGCCACAAACTCAGTGCCGCTCTTTTGGTTGCACATCTGTATGACCATCTCGCAGAGGCGCTTGCTGGCCCCCATGATGTTGGTGGGATTCACCGCCTTATCCGTGGATATCAGGATGAAACGCCCGGTGCCGTACTGCATGGCTGCCCTGGCGGTCTTATAGGTGCCCAGTACATTGTTCTTGATAGCTTCGTTGGGGCTGTCCTCCATCAGAGGCACATGCTTGTGGGCCGCTGCGTGGTATACAATATCCGGCCTGTATGTGCGAAACAGGTAATCTAAGCGGTTGGTGTTGCGGACGGATCCGATTAGCACCGCCAGATTCAGATCCGGAACATTACGTTTCAGCTCCTGCTGGATTTCATAGGCATTGTTTTCATACATGTCAAATATAATGAGCTGCCTGACCCCATGGCCTGCCAGCTGCCTGCACAGCTCGCTTCCTATGGAACCTCCCCCTCCCGTGACAAGGACCACCTTATCCCTTACATAGCCCATGATTTCGTTCAGGTTGACCTGTACGGGTTCCCTTCCCAACAGGTCCTCTATCTCCACCTCTTTAAGCCTGGATATATTTACCTCGCCATTCATCAGCTGATAGACACCGGGCAGATACTTAACCTGGCATCCTGTTTTCTGGCATATGCCCAGAATGTCTTTAATATCATCCACCGGCGCTGAGGGCAGAGCCACATATATGGCGTCTATACTCTTTTTCCTCACAAGCCCGGGTATGTCGTCCCTTGTACCGGCCACCACCACGCCGTCAATGAATCTCCCCTGCTTGTCCCTGTCGTCATCCACGATACATGCCGGGAATCCATGGATTTTCTGGCTGGCCTTCATTTCCCGGATAATGAGGGTTCCTGCCTGGCCTGCGCCTACCACCATTATCTGGGGCGTGGTGTCTTTTTTCCAGGCGCGGTTCATTCTGTTCACAGTCCTCTGAAGTACCTGAAAGCTGATGCGGCCGCATATGGCTGCCCCTGTCATCAGGATAAACCACAGGAGATAATAGCTTCTGGGCATCCGCTGCCCGGATATCAATATACCTGCGGGCTGGGCCAGAGCGGCAATGATACAGATTAGAACCACCTCCAGCATCTCCCGGGTTCCGGCGGATCCCCACATGATGGCGTACAGGCGGCCGCCATAAAATAAAAGGGTGACCACCGCCATCTGCAGCAGCCCGTATTTCCATAAGGCATATACATACGATGCTGGTATGCTGTTAAAATTCAAATCAAACCTAAGCCCCAGAGCCAGGCAGGCGCAGATCCATACTGCCGCCATGTCATAGGCCCAGAGCAGGCACATCCTCACCCGCTTACTGCGGGGAAGGTATTTATCCAATATAATTCTGTCCCTGTTTTTTACGGTTTCTGCGTTTTTCACGTTCACACTCTTCCCTGTTATCAGCGCTTTCGCTGTATCTTAACCGGACGTTCATCCGTCCCCTACTTTTTATATACAACAGACAGCGTACCGGAACCCGGCGCATTAAACCACAGCATCTTGGACCCTGCATCCACCCTGGTGGGTTTGATGAGCTGCCATGTTCCTGTCATGTTGTTGTAAAACAGAACTTCCACATCTCCCAGGCCGTCCAGCAGGTTTGGCACATAGAGAGGTACCTCCACCTGCCCTGTCTTCTCTGTGTTGGTGGCTGCATCCTTTGTCATAATTGCGTGGGTTCCAACCAGGGCGTTATAACCTGCCAGGTCCAGTCCGGGCACTGCTTCGCTTAAGGGCTTCCCGCTGTTTATGCTGTTGATTGTGTTGACCACAGGCTCAGGCAGACCTGCCACTGCTGCGTTGGCGCCCTGTACAAATTCCAGGGCAGTATCACCTATCACTGCCTGACCCCTGCTGTTGGTCTCCACCGCATGTTCCCCTGCGGTCTGTCCCACCGCTATTCCTACTGCATTGTTTCCCTGTCCGGAACTGGTAACCGTGGAACCAGCCGATGTTCCACCCTTTATTTGGTCCACCTTTTCTCCGATGTCATGGCTGCTTCCGTCGCTTCCGCCTCCCACAATGACCGGGCCTGTCCCCGGGCTGTTGGCTGCAAGTATACATGTGGCCTGAGACACGGTAAGGGCCATTGCCAGCGTAATGATTGCTTTTCTTTTTTTCATAATATCCACCTTTCTTTTCCAACTAAAGGAAATTGCTCCATATCCAGTTTTTTGTTATTCCTTCTCCTGCCCCTTTACCTCCTGTCCTCATTCACGGGGCCTGTAGAACCAATCCAGCACGATTTCCATGATTTCCTCCTGATCCGGATGATATTCGTCGTAAATAACTGTCTCCACAGCTGTTCCCGGCAGGGTCACCATATCTGTTTCCGTAAAATCCTGGTTCCCTCCTAAAAAATCCAGGGCCATATCCAGATACCGGTCTTTTGTCATGTCCGTTACCATGTACGGTTCTATCTCTTTCATCAAGTTCGGAATAAGGCTGTCGTCCAGCCTTGACTTGTTCCTGGCTGCATCCAGGAATCCCTTGATATATGTTTTCTGGCGTTCCATTCGGACCAGGGCGCTCTGGGCCCTGCCCGTATCCCTGTAGCGCACATATTCCTCTGCCTGTCCTCCCCGCAGGGTAACGGTTTGTCCCTGGACAAAAGCAGGATTTACTGTTTTAAGCTCCGGCTCTTCAATGGTGACGGTGACGCCTCCCACCTTATCATTGGCCAAAGGCAGGACGGACATGCTCACTGCCATGTATCCGTCTATGGACAGCCCCCCCAGCAGACGGCTTACCGCCTCAGTCATATACCTGCAGCTCTTTTCTCTTCCATCGCCATATGCATATGCCAATGTAAGGTGCTGGATTGAGCTGCCCAACTCGTTCCCGCTTAAATCCGTCAACGTGATTTCCGTCATGGTATCCCTGGGAATTACAAGCACCTTTATCCGGTCCCTGGCCGTATCCTGGGCCACCAGGAATATGCCGTCCGCCTGTCCTCCAAAACCTGCCGTCATAGTCTCCTCCAGACTTCCCGGCCTGTCTATGCCCATGCACAGGATGGCCTTTATATATGTATTGCGCCGGTAGCTCTTCCCCTGATATTCCACTCCCCCGTCCGGTTCTGCCGGGGTGTTCCCTGCCTGCACGCGGTGCCACTGCTGCGCCTCACGGGACAATGCCTTTCTTTCCAGATACAACTGACCGGTTCTATAAAGGAACAGTGCAGCCAGAATGAAAACCAGGGCCGCTGCCGCCTGCTGCCATCTCCTGCGGGTATAAAACCTGCCCCTTTTACGGTCCTCATGGGTGATACGACCGGTATTGGTTCCATGACCGCTATGTATCCTGTGATTGCGCTGTTGTGTCATTCTTTATCCGCGCCCCGCTTACGTCATTGACAGGCGGCGCTTTTCCCTCCTCATACCTGCCGTAGTGCCTGCCATATTTTCCATAATACTTGCCGCCGCGCCTGCCGTAATATTTCTCATAGTAGCTGTGTTCGTATCCGCCGCCCACCCGGTTCAGCACAGCTCCCAGGATGCGGCATCCGCTTTTTTCCAGCTGGCTTCTCACTTTCTGGACCAGGCGGTAGCTGATTGCCCCGCTTTCAATGACAATGACCGCCCCGTCGCATTGGCTGGCAATGATGGCTCCGTCTATGATATTGGCCATTGGCGGAGTGTCTATGATAATGTAATCATAGGTTTCCTTGACACTCTCAATCATTGCCTTAAACAGTTCATCCTCCAGCAGTTCAGCCGGATTAGGGGAAAAGGGACCGGAGAGAACCATATCCAGGTTCTCCATGTCCGTCTTATAGCATATCTCCTCCAGACTTTTCTGCCCGCTGAGATACTGGGACAGGCCGTTGGGATTTCCCTTGATTTCATACCGTTTGACCATGACGGACTTGCGGATGTCCGCATCCACCAGCAGTACCTTCTTACCTATGTTTCCAAAGGAGGATGCCAGGGCAAACGCCGTCTCGCTTTTTCCCTCGTCAGGCATGGAGCTGGTAAACATGATTGTCTTAAGGCCGCTTCCGCAAAACTGGATATTGGTGCGCAGGGTCTTGATGGCTTCCTCGTAAAAATAATCCTTTCTGCCGGTATTTTTCAGATGTAAAATTCCGTCCATTCCTATTCCCCCCTTCTGTTTTTCTCTGTCTTGCGTTTTTTACGGACCAGTTTTCTCTTGCTCCGGTTCCGCTGCTGTTCTTTGGCCATACCATCGTCATCCGGGACAGATGCCAGAACGCTCATGCCCAGGTATTTTCCCACATCCTCCTCAGAACGGATTGTGTCGTTCATAATCACCTTAAGGGTTATGACGCCGCAGGCAGCAGCAACACATGCCAGCCCGCCCAGGGCCGCATTTTTCTTAATGCTGGGAGATGCCGGGGATGCCGGCACCACTCCCTGTTCAATGATTTTGGGCGGTACCATTTCCATGATATCCCCTATGTAGTCAGAAGAAGCATTGGCCACCTCGTCTGCAATGGCCTTGGCCCTCACCGGATCTGTATCTGATACAGTCATGTTCAGTATTCTGGTATCTGCCGGATTTGATATACGTATCCTGGCTTTTAACTGGCCGTAAGTCATATTCAGCCCCTGATTTTTTATGACCTGCTCCAGCACCGGCCTGCTGGTAATCATGACGCTGTAATCCTTGGTCAGCTGGCTTCCTATCTGTAAATCTGCCAGCGAAGTCAGGGTAGTCTCTTTGGAAAGGACATACACCATGGCCGTGGATGTGTATACAGGCGTCAATATCAGGCGGCTGTAGGCTCCCGCGCCCAAGCATCCCAACACTGCAGCCAGAATGATTACCCATGCCCTTTTCTTAAATTCAAACAACAATTCCAGGAGGTCTATCTCCATGTCATCTTCTCTGTACCGCTTTTCCATCGTTCTCACATTTCCTTTGTTTAAATTTCCAGGCAGACCATTTACAAAACAGTGTCCCTCAGTATATGCTCCTGGTTTTGCCGGAGAAGGCGCTTCGCCATCCACCCGGCGTCCTGCCCGTTCCTATTCTGCCTCGCCATCCATCTGACAGCCTCCCCCAGCTCTGGGGGACGTATCACTGCCCCATGCATATCCGTAGCTATAAAATGAATGTTTCCCCTCAATATCTCCTTTCTGCACCAGACTGCCCGTCTGTCAAAAAGTCCTCCTCCAAGGCTCCCGGCATTCATCTGCAGATATGCGCCGCACCTGACCAGCTCCATTGTCCTGCCATTCTCCTTAAGGCAGTTATACCGCTCCGCATGGGCGATGACTGGCAGGTAGGATGACTGAACCAGACTGCGGACAGCCCTGAACAGCCGCATATACCCGTCTCCCGGCAGGAACTCCACCAGCACATACCGGCTGCCGGAAAGGGTCAGAACCTTTCCCTGTTCCAGGAAGGACGGCAGTTCCTCAAAGTACTGTACTTCCTGTCCCAGATCTACCATCATATTTTCCGATATGGAAAATGCCGTCTCCCTCAGTTTTTTCACCATTTCCCTCAGGCTATGGGTGTCCTGCCCCGAAACATAATGGGGCGTGGCAATGATATGGGTGATTCCCTGTTCATATGCCCTGCGAAGCATTTCATTTGTTTCCTCCCAATCGGAAGCCCCGTCATCCACCCCGGGTAATATATGGGCATGAATATCAACCCAGCCTTTGGTTCCTCCTTTGTCTGCCAACATCACACCTCTCCTGCATGCTAAACAGGGAGGTTTTCACCCCCCCCCCCCAGTTTTGTATAATAAATTTACTGTCCAATTCTTCATTGATTTTTTATCATCTCTTATTTTGTTTTCAATCCGGATACTGTTCCATTCCTCCCTGCACCTGTGCTTTACGCTATTCCCCGTTCAGACAATTTTCCTGATACCACAGAATAAACATTCTGTGGTACTATCTGATAAAATGAATTAAAATTTACTTTTTTGAATCCGCAGCCTTGATTTGAAAACGAAATATGGATACCCAAAGATGCCGGAAAACCTTGTTTTTTGTTTCCGGCTTATGTGCTTTGAAGAAAAACATGAATATGTATATTGACTATTACTGTTTTTTTAGATATACTGTATAGAGTTTTTAGACCTGCAAGTAAATACAAGCGAATTGTATACCACAGAATGTTTATTCTGTGGTAATTTGTTGATTACCCCAATTTTCAGTTTATTAAGAATTCTTTCGTGCTCTTTTATACTGGCAGCCACATATATACGCGTGGTTTCAATGGAAGAATGGCCCAATATATCTGCCAGGTGGGCTATATTCTTCTCCGCCTCATAAAAACTTCTGGCAAACAGGTGTCGGAAATTATGCGGAAATACCTTATTCTTTTGAACGCCTGCCTTTATGCAAAGCTTTTTCATGGCATGGCAGATATTGCTTCTGTCCAGGGGACGTCCGCTCCTGGTACAGAACAAGCTGCCGCTTTGTATGCCGTTCTTCCTGGCAAAAGCCTTCAGCTGGGCTGCCAGGTTCTTTGGGAAAATTACAATTCTGTACTTTCCCTTCATAAAGATTTCCGCCTTTCCTCTCATAACGGCTTCCACTGTCACATACCTTAATTCGCTCACCCTTATACCCGTGCTGCATATTGTCATCATAAGATAATAGAGCTGATATTTTCCCTGCCTTCCGGCTGTCTCCATAAGACGTTCATACTCCTTCTGGGTCAGTTCCCGCGTTTCATCAAGATAGGCCCTTCTCTGGACCTTCAGGAATTTTACCCTGTACTCATACAGCCCTGTAAACTTAAGAAACGCGTTCACTGCCGACAGCTTGCCGTTGACCGTCTGCGGACGGTACCTACTGCTGAGATAGGTGCGGTACTGAATCATCAGCTCCTTTCCAATCTCCCTTTTTCCTAAAAACTGCAGGAACATCTGCAATTCATAGGCGTATTTACTGATTGTCGCTTCCGACTTTTCTTCTTTTCTCAGAAAATCCAGAAACTGTTCTACCGTACATGCCATATCCGTTGATACCTCCGTTTTTTTCTATTATTTTGCAAAACCAGGTTTTTTATTATATATAACGGTAAAAAATCAATTGCCGGAGGCATCTCCTGGTATACCATGGATGAAATAAAAGAAAAAGCCGATTCCAGATAACCAGAATCAGCTTTCCAATCAAACTATAATTATATACTATCTTCCCCCCACCCTTTACAGACATCAATCCACCCAAGATACCCGGAAGCTGTCTCCAGCTCAGGTATGGTAAGCTTCACTGCGCTGCTGGCGCTGCCGCAGGCCGGGTACACCACATCGAACCGTTTAAGGGATTCATCCAGATACACCGCCACCCCTTCCTTCACTCCAAAGGGGCACACACCTCCCACACTATGGCCCACCAGCTCCGTCACCTCGTCCGGCGACAGCATTTTGGCCTTTGTGTGAAACTGCTCCTTATATTTATGGTTGTCCACCTTGGCGTCCCCTGCCGCCACTATGAGCACGGCCTTCTGGACCGCCATAAAAGATAACGTCTTGGCGATGCGGGCCGGCTCACACCCCACTGCCTGGGCTGCCAGCTCCACTGTTGCGCTGGATACCTCAAACTCATAAATCCGATCCTCCAGGCCGGCCTTCCTCAGATGTTCCTTTGCTATGTCAAACGCCATGATGTAATACCTCCGTCATTATCGTATTCTTAATCTCCAAACCGTTTCACGCCATATATACTCAGACCATCATCCGGTACTCCTGCTTCCACCTGCGCACCATCTCAGCCGCGCCGCTCATCCGTTTGATGGGATCCTTTTTAAATAATGCCCTGAGGGCCCTGACTTCCTCTGCCTGTCCTGCCTCCAGCACGGCCAGATCTATCTCCCCGCTCCACGTTCTCTTGCGCTCATCCGTGAACACGGACTGGTACTTGTCCTTCACATCCAGCTCCGGCGCAAAGACAGTGAGAAAATAAATGCGCTTTAACAGTGCATCATCCTTTCCCAGCTCATATGCCTTGTCATAGCATCCCAGAGCCTTGTGAAACTGGAACATCATGGCATAGCAGGCTCCCAGGTTGTTGTAGACCTTTGCCAGAAACAGGTCTTCCACCACCTTGTCCCTGGGGTATTCCAGAATTTTACCGTACCTGGCCGCCGCCTTGCCATACTGCTGCTGCCCAAACATGTAATCCGCCCTCTGCTTTTCATACTGGGCCGGATGCAGGGCCCGCAGAGCTGCTGTGGTCTGCTTGAATTTCTGTATTTCCTTGTCGCTGTAATAGTCGCATTCCGACAGGAAAAGGGCCAGAACCTCCTCTGGTCTGGTGCCGGTTTCCACCAGCTTCTCCATACGCCCTGCCAGATAATCCATGTCCAAATCCTTACGGATGAAATCAATCAGCAGGTCATCCAGGAAATCATCCATCACCAGAACCGGGTGGTTGTATACGATATAGCACAGCTCCTGGGAGGAATGGATATGGATTCCCAGCACGTCAATATAATACGGATGTTTCACAGGTTCCTGCCTGCAAAGTATCAGGCTCATAAATTCACCTCTTGTTTCACCACCGCGCCCGAGGATGGGAACAGCTCCCCGAATCCCTTGTCGCGGATAGACATTGTCATGGTCCCTTCATCAGTAAATGCCACCTTAAGCTCTATCCTGGTGGTCTTTGGAGGGCGTTCCGGAAATCCGGCCAGCGGAATCCTGACCAGCTTTTTCTTCTTGGAGTCCAGCGGACTGATGATAAACTCAATCTCCTTCTGTCCGTCCACGATCAGATCCATGGAGCTTTTGGATTCATACCAGTTGTCGCCGTAGGAAGCCACCACCAGCTGGTTCTCCCTCCCCCTGCGCATGACCTTTAAGGACACCTCCGCCTTAAGCCTTCCCTCACAGATAAATACATAGGGATAGGAAGTCTCCTGATGGGTATAATCAGCTCCTTTGAAAGCTGCCCCCCTGGCAAAGAGACAGGGCTCCACAAACACCTTTCTCCGGTTGCAGATTAACCGCATAAATCCGCCGGCCCAGTCCTGGCGCTCAAATCCCTTCCCGGTCAGGAACACCGTGGAAAACAGCTTTCTGTTTAAAAGCTTCTCACCGCAGGCCGTCAGTATCTTATCTGCCAGCCGGCTGCCGGACGGCGAATCCAGGATATCCAGATTAAAGGCCTCCTCCTGGTTCTGGGCCTCTGCCTGGACCATATTGCGCCGCATGCCCCTCTGCACCTTCATCTCATAATAGCACAGACGTTCGCCGGACAGCTCAAACAGCCCCACCTGATTGGTCCACAGTTCTTTTTTCTGGCTCAGAACATAGTATATAAAGCCCTCTGTGTGGCTGATTACATGGACCCTGTCCCTTGGTATCTCCAGATAATCAGCACAGTACATAAGGGTGTCAAGCAGCCTGCAGTCCACGCTCTGGAGAGTGATGACCAGCTGCGCCACCTCATCTGTACCGAATTCCTTCATGGGATACCCCACCATCTTCTCTATGAACAGCTTAAGCAGCGTACCTCCGCCGTAGCAGATGCCTCCGATGGTGGATGTTCCATCCTTGGCCGCCATCTTAAGAAGCTTATCCACGATAACTCCCTCTCCCAGCAGGGTGGCCGCATAGGCCTCCTCCCCCGAAAGCCAGACTTCCTCTTCCTTCCTCCGGCAGATGACCGTAGGAATGGTCCACGACTTTTCTTTATCATAACAGCATATCTGGGTATAGTCGTCATTTAAATCCAGACCAATCACTAGACCGTCCATAGACAGTTCCTCCATTACTCCATGGGAAACAGCCTGCCAAGCGCCGCCGACTTCTTGAGATAATCCTCCATCGCGTTTAAAAGCCTGCTGTCATCCCTGTCTTTGATTGCTGCTCCCATCTCGTTCAGGCAGGCAAAACGGCTGTTCTCCTTTCCCTCCAGCTTATGGTCGCACTCCACCTGTCCCTCTGCCGCAAGCCTGCGGTGTCCGTCCAGATAGTCATATATCCTGTACTCCATGGTTTCTCCCTCAAAGAGTACCTTTTGCTTTACAAAAATCCCCTGGTATACACGGCGGATGTCCTCGCTGTGATACCCTGTTTCCTCCGGCAGAATTCTCACCTGAAGCTCCGGGTGGGCGTCCTTCTTTCCCCGGTACTCCACCATGGCCTTGTCCATGATGTCCTCCGGCACCGGAATATGCTTTGACAGCTCCCTGGTATACGGAAACACCAGTCCTTCCTCCAAAAGCAGGGAGGTCATGGTCTTTAACAGTTCCGCATCCCCCGCCTCCACCTTGTCCAGGGTGGAAAAATACCGGGTCAGGGCCAGCAGGTAGATGGTGGGCATCCTGTCCTTGTCAAAGGTATTGCCCACTGCCTGCTTCAGATATTCAAACACCCTTTGGTCCATATCCTTTTCTTCCAGGAAGTACTGGACACTCTTCTGGGTAAAATACGCCTTCACCACCATTTCCTTGGTGGTCTTGCGTTTCATGTACAGTTCAAACACGGAATCCATCTGGTCGCAGCAGCCGGTAAACAGCATCTGCCCCAGCAGCCGTTCCTCCAGGTCATACGTCTCCACATGCTCCCTGACGCCCTGAATCAGCACCTCATACATCTGGGATACGGTTCCGTTAAAATGCTCGCACAGATAGTCCAGGATCACGCTGTCATAGCACCCCTGGCAGAACACCTGATGGGACAGGCCCAGAAGCAGGTCGTCCTGGTCAAACAGATTCATCAGTATGGTCTTGGTGCACAGCTTCATCAGACGCGACGTGGATATATACTGGCTTCCGTAGTCCCGAATCATATTATAAGCTTCCCGCATATAATTCTGGCTGATTAGGGTCTCGCATATCTGCTGCCTCTGCCTGGCCGCCATATGTTTTTTATCAATCTGCACCAGATACGCACAGTTAAACACACCGTCGCCGTCCTTATCCTCAGAGGCCTTCCGGCAATAATAATCCGTCACCGCCTGCATCAGCCTGCCCTCAAAGACAGGGCTCAGATGCATCTGCGTCACGATCTCCTCTAACAGCGCTGCCTGATCGTCCGTCTCCACCCCGCGGTTCACGATGTCCCTGCATTCGGAAAGCTTGAGCATGGGATGGTCGGGATACACCTCATAGCACTGGGCCAGCAGCTCCGGACGGTCCATGACAGACACCTTCCAGTGTTTTACGTCCAGATACCGGTTGCCGTAGGCATCCTGGAACAGGAGGACGCTGCGCTCGGAAAACAGAGGCACATAAGCCGTCTGGTTTTCCAGCAGAAATGCTTCCTCGTCCTCCAGCTCCTCGTAGCGGACAATGACATACTTCATCCTGGAATCCCCGCACCGGATGCGGCAGGACTTAAGGATGCCCGGAAGAACCCTGGCCACCCGGCTGTCTATCATATCCTTATAAATCATGTGTTCATAAATAACAGCCAGGGAACGGCTGATTCTGGACTGGAACAGCTGTTCCATGGCAAACTGCTCCATATGCCTGGTGTAATTCTGGTACAGCTCCGCGGAAGGGTTCATGTATTCCAATATGTTCCGGTAGAGCACCTGGCGGCTGTGCCTGTCCAAATCCTTATCATAGGAGAAATACAGCAGCACCTCCTTAGGCAGCAGATGTCCGTAATCCTCCGGCAGGGAATAGAGAAAATACTCGTATAGCCTGGTCAGGTTTATACCCTGTTCCAGGGCCTTCTCATACCATACAAATGCGTCCTTTTCCTTACAGTCCCCTTTGATGAGCAGGCTGCACACGGCCTCCAGAACCGCCTGCTCCTCATATGTCTGGTACAGCTTTGCAAATAAGCGTTCCACTAACTTCCTGTAATGCTTAAGCCCCAGTGCCAGTCCCGCCGCCTTCAGGGCGGTTGCACGGCTGACAATTCCTTTCTGCACGCCCAGATACAGGGCCTGTATCTCAAAATCTCCCAGGCGCACAAACAAATCCGGGTGGGCTTCCAACAGGCGGCAGGCCGATGCATAGAGGAACGGGCTGTTGCAGCCCTGATTGAAAAGGGATGCCATGGAACGGTACAGCTCCAGAGGATTCTGGGCCATGGTTTCATCCAGCTTCATCAGCATCAGAAAGAGGTAGGGCCGTACCTCCCCATCCTCCCACAAAAGCTTGCGTATATAGCGGACCAGGGATTCTTTCTGCTGGAGGGAGGGCTTGATTTCCAGGCGCAGATACTGGTAAAAGCAGTATAATTCCACCTGCTCTTCCCTGTGGGCCAGCACATGGTCTCTGGCGTCGTCTAAAGCCAGGGAGGCATTGTCCTCCCTGCCGTTTAATATAAGAAGCTCTGCCTGTATCAGTTTGGCCCTCTCATCTCCCGGAAAATCAGCCCTGAGATGCTCTGTCTCCTTCATCATCTGGTTCAGAAGAAGGGCCGGCTCATAAACCCCTGCCTCATAGTCCAGTCGCAGGGATAAATATTTATATAAGCTTCCATGGTCCATAAACCGATCCGTGCCGGATTCACGCTCCGCGTTTCCGGCTGCATGGTACCCCTCTGCCTCCACGGAAATAAGGAATTCCTCCCGCAGGGATTTAACACGGATGCACCCAAAATTCCTTCCTCTGTGAAGTCTGGAGGGAACAATGCGGTACCCCACTCTGCACCGGCCCTGGACAAAATCCTGGTCCGTAATCCGGAAGGTCCCCGGTTCAATAAAGGGGGCGTCCACGGTTATGTCCGCCGACACATACCCCCAGGTTCCTGCCGCTATATCTATATAATCTTCCGCGATTCCGGTCAGATTCTCATAAATCCTGGTTCCGGTCTCCAGCGTCAGCTTTACCGGTTCCTTCACCTGCAGGGCCACAAGGAATTCCTCCAGCAGATTCCTTCTGCCGGCCCTTCCCTTTAGCCCGTCATAGATGGTGCGGACCCGGGAATCCTGCATAAAGGGGGCCTCTGTAAAATCCTGATATTCAAACATTCTCAGCGCCTTTTCCAGGTCCTTCTTAGCCAGCAGCCCAAAGTCCCTGGGAGTCTTTAAGTTTCCCAGAACCTCCCCGGAATCACCGGCCTGTACGCGCAAAGAATAAGGAATCTCCCTCTCACCGCCATTGGTGACCAGGTAAAAAGATCCCTTGATTTCGTCCCCATGTTCTGAAAAACCCACGTTGACTTCATATATAATCCGGTTGCGAAGCCCGCCGAAAGCGTTATTCACCACCCGGACCCTTTCATGGCTGGAATACACCAGCCCTTTTATATGCAGGTTATTGCCGCTGCTCACCAATATCTCGCCACGGATGACCTCACCCGCAGGAACCGAAGCCTCCACCCGTTCCGGTGCCAGCACCAGCTCCGGCGAACCATTGTCAATGATTCCCCTGGCCAGACGGTTAATACGTTCCCTCATAGTACCACCTGTATCTTTATCCTTCTGTGTAAAATGTCCACACTTACGTAACATGATATCACATTTCGGGTGGTTTTAAAAGTTTTAATTGCATCTTTTGTTCAAACCATGGGTTCCATGTTCTTCCATTTCCCTTTTGTCCTCCCCTCCCCCGGTTCCTGCCGCCGCGCAGTCGCCCCCAGACCAACTGATTTCAAACATACAGGTCTGCCAAACAGCACCATTTTCAAAAGGAACTTGATAAACACTCCCAAAATTGTTATGATATATAAAAATGCATTTTTGTGTTTCTACTATATAAGGAAAAGGACGGAATGGATTATGACAACCAATGAAAAAGCACTGCTGCTCCACGAGGAATGGAAGGGAAAACTTGAAACCACATCAAAAGCAAAGGTAGCTTCCAGGGAAGACCTGGCCCTTGCCTATACCCCAGGCGTTGCCGAGCCCTGCAAGGTGATAGCCGCAGATCCGGAGGCAGCTTACCGGTACACCATCAAATCCAACACCATTGCCGTTGTCTCCGACGGAAGCGCCGTACTTGGCCTGGGCAATATAGGCCCCCTGGCCGCCATGCCGGTCATGGAGGGCAAGGCTGTTCTCTTTAAGGAATTCGGCGGCGTCAACGCCTTCCCCATCTGCCTGGATACCCAGGACACCCAGGAAATCATTGAGACCGTTGTGCGCATCGCGCCTGCCTTTGGCGGCATCAACCTGGAGGACATCTCTGCCCCCAGATGCTTTGAGATAGAGGAGGCATTAAAAGAGAGGCTGGACATTCCGGTGTTCCACGATGATCAGCACGGCACCGCCATTGTGGTCCTGGCCGGCGTCATCAACGCCCTCAGGCTGACCGGCAAAAAGAAGGAAGATTGCCGTGTGGTAGTAAACGGCGCCGGTTCCGCGGGCATTGCCATCACAAAGCTGCTTCTGACCTATGGATTTTCCCATGTCACCATGTGTGATAAGAGCGGTATCCTAAGCAAAGGCGCAGAAGGCCTTAACTGGATGCAGGAAAAGATGATGGACGTGACTAACCTGGAGCACAGGACCGGTACCCTGACAGATGCCATGAAGGGCGCTGACATCTTCGTGGGCGTATCTGCTCCCGGAATCGTAACCCAGGACATGGTTGCGTCCATGAATAAGGACGCCATCCTCTTTGCCATGGCAAACCCTGTACCGGAAATCATGCCTGACCTGGCAAAGGCTGCCGGGGCGCGTGTGGTTGGAACCGGCCGTTCCGACTTCCCCAACCAGGTAAACAATGTAGTGGTATTCCCCGGTATCTTTAAGGGCGCCCTGGAAGGCCGTGCTTCCGCTATCACCGAGGAGATGAAGCTGGCTGCCGCCGAAGCCATTGCCGGACTGGTGGATGAGAAGGATTTAAGCGACGAGAACATACTTCCCGAAGCCTTTGACCCGCGGGTGGCAGATGTTGTCAGCAGCGCGGTAAAGGACCACATTAGAAAATAATAAGAAAACCCTGATGGAGCGTGTGTAATATGCTTACTGAACCTATGACCTTGTACAAACTGATGAATCTCTATATGTTGAAGCAGGTGAACTTCCCCCTGACGAACGCCCAGCTCACCAACTTTTTCACAGAGCATGAATACACCACCTATTTCACCCTCCAGCAGGCCTTAAATGAGCTGGAAGACGCCGGCCTGGTCCACAAGGAGGCCAGCCACAACAGCACCCGGTATGACATCACCAGGGAAGGGGAGGAAACCCTCAATTTCTTTGGCAAGAACATATCTTCTGCCATCATAGAGGACATGGACCAGTACCTCAAGGAGAATAAGTTCCGCCTCCGGGAGGAGGTGGGAACCACAGCCGACTTCTACAAAGGAACCAACCAGGACTACATTGTCCACTGTGAGGTCCGCGAGAATAAGACGACCCTTATCCGGCTGGATTTGTCCGTCCCTGACAGGGAGCAGGCCGAAGCCATGTGCAATACCTGGAAAACAAAAAGCCAGGAAATCTATGCCCACGTCATGCGGTCACTTTTATCCTGACTTGCTGTGCCGGTGTGTCCCATGGCGTGTCCTCCACCGGGATGTGTGTTCCATTGTGTTCCATCCACCGGAAAGCGTTCCCACTAAAAAGAGATTTGTTCCAATAACAGTTCCAAAATCTGCCGGGCATTTGAGTCTGGCTTTTTTTCGCATATATCGTATATGGTTGCCGCCAGCCTGAAATTCTCCCCCAGGTTCCGGATAACCCATTCTCTGGATTCACCGGCCTTTCTCAGGCGCAGGATTTTCGCTATAAGGAACAGATATTCCTTCTCCTGGTCTTGGGCAGGTTTGACGGTTTCCTGCCTGGCTGCCGGCTGTCCCCCATATTTGGCTGCCTTGACAGCTCCCTTTGCCTTATCCGCCTGTTCTTCACTCTTTGCCTGCTTCTGCTTATAGCGTTTCTGCTGCTTTTCATACTTGCTGGCTTTGGCCTTTTCCCTCTGGCTGGTGGCTGCTCCGGGCGTCCCGTACCCGTGTTCCAGCCATACGGTCTCCACCTCATACGTTCCGTCCTCAATGGTCATCACAGCCATGGACAGAGGCAGGGTAAAACGCTTATAACCGCAGCTTCCCGGATTCAGCCAAAGCCTTCCGCTTATTTCCTGCTGATAATACATATGGGAATGGCCGAATATGACCACCTGAATATCCTTAAGCACGCTGGGGATATCCACTCTCTCATGGGCCATGATAAATTTGACCCCTCCGATTTCAAACCGGTTCACCTGTCCAAGGCCCCCCGACCATCCCCTGTCGTTATTTCCCCTTACCGCGTACAGGGGCTGGTCCACATTCAGCTTGTGATACAGCATCTGATTGTCAAAGTCCCCCGCATGGACAATTACATCGCAGGTTTCCAGAATCCTTTCCACCTCCGGCCGGAGCACTCCATGGGTGTCTGCCATGATTGCCACCCGTATAGGTCCCGTTTCCATTACATAATACCTCCAGATACAGCCAGGCCGTCAAAATCCCATTGCCGCCGGCTGTCTTATTTAATTTCATACCTGTATCTATTATACGCTAAATGCCGGATATGTCGAGTTGAATCTGACAGGATCTGAGCCGAATCTGACCGGATATTTCTTTACACGCTCCTGTTTCTGTGTTATATTAATGTTAAGATAATGTTAACATAATCACCAAGTCGCTTAATGTTGCTATGCAGCAGTGGGAGAACCGATTTTTAGGGGTGTATTCATCCGTCTGAGCCTGTCGCGGCTCCCGGATGATAGGGAACCTTTCTTTCCCGAACCCGGCAGCTAATCTCATAGGCGGAAGAGGGACAAAGACATTCTGGTAAATCATTTTGCTGTATTGTCGTATACTTTTCCGTCTGCATCCATGCAGACGGTTTCTTTTGTTAAGTCCGTTCTTTTCCTTTACCTAAAACTGAATACATCCAAGGATATTTTGCATCACCTCCCCCTCCCAGGGCGGCTCCCCAAAGAAAGGAGATCTGATTTATGCATGAACTTACCAACCTGGATCTGGTCATCATTGTTCTCTACATGATAGGAATGCTTTTTGTGGGCGTATGGTTCGTCAAACGAATCAAGAATACAGGCGATTACTACGTTGCAGGCAGAACCCTGGGCCCCTTTGTGCTGACTGCCACTGTGTGCGCGTCCATCATAGGAGGCAGCGCCATGATGGGCCGCGCGGGCATTGCCTATACCACGGGCTTTAAGGCGGTTATGACCGCTATCCCCTATCTCATCGGCATGTTTATCTTCTCAGCCATCGCCGGACGCATACAGGAGGTTGGCTTCACCAGAAACATCAACTCCATACCGGAACTTTTCAACTACAGGTTCAACAGCACTGCCCGCTGCATCCTGGCTTTCATGATTGTATTCACCATGATGGGCACAGTGGCCGCCCAGGTGACTGCCACCGCCACCATCATCAAGATGCTGGGAAATGAATTCGGCATCAGCTATGAAGCCGGCGCCCTGGCGGCCACTCTCATCTTCATCATCTATACCGCTGCATCAGGACTCTTTGGCGTGGTGTACACGGACGTGCTCCAGTTTTTCATGCTGATTATCTTTGTCTACATCCTGATTCCCTTTTCCAGCATTCGTTATCTGGGCGGTTTTTCCTCCTTCTGGCAGAACCTGGACAAATCCTACCTGGTGCCTCATATCAACGGCAGCATCCTGGGCGACATTGTCACCTATCTGGTGTTTACCCTGGCCGGTGCCGAGATGTGGCAGAGGGCCTTTGCTGCCAAGAGCAAAAAGGCAGCCACCCAGGGCATGTTCTGGGGCACTTCCATTTACATGGTAACCATTGCCCTGGTATTCTTCATGGGTCTGGCAGGCCAGCAGATTCTGCCGGACGTGGTGGCCTCCTACGGAAGCTCTGATGCCGTGGTGCCTGCCCTGGCTGTAAGCATCCTGCCCCCCGGCCTTACAGGACTGGCTCTGGCTGGTATCCTGTCAGTCATGATGTCCACTGCGGACAGCTACCTGCTGGTATCGGTCCAGACCTTTGTACATGACCTGGGAAAAAATTTCATGCCGGAAATGACGGAAAAGCATGAAATACTCATGTCCCGTGTCATGTCCGTGGTACTGGCCATGGGTGCCTTAATCATCGCCCTGTACATTAAAAACGCCTACAATGTGCTCATGTTCGCCTGGTCCTTCTACGCGGCGGCGGCAGGCCTGCCCTCCCTGGCGGCCCTGTACTGGAAAAAAGCCACCAGCCAGGGCATCATATCTGCCATGACAGGCGGCTTTGTGGTATGTGTGGGCTGGAAACTGGCCGGCAATCCCTGGGGACTTGGCGAGACCGTTCCCGGCGCTCTTGTCTGCGGAATCCTGCTGGTGGCGGTGAGCCTTGCCACCTGCAAAAAACATCCGTGCAGAATGGCGTAATCCAGCGTTCTTACATAAACTATTTAATGATACTGTAGAAGTACAGCACACATACTCCCAGCAGTACATACATGATTTTGGGCATTTCCTTAATCTTGCCCGAAGCCAGCTTCAACACCACGTAAACCGGCAGGGCCACACAGATTCCGTTGGCAATATTGTTTGCAAATATGGTAAAAGCAACACAGATAAACGCAGGGAAGGATTCTGTAAAATCATCATAATTGATGTTTCGCATGGAACTTAGCATGCCGACTCCGATGATGATAAGGGCAGGGGCCGTTGCAGCCGACGGAATCATCAGGGCAAAGGGCGTCAGCAGCAGGGTAAAGGCAAAACAGACACTTGTGGAAATAGGTGTCAGCCCTGTCTTCCCTCCTGCCTCCACGCCGGAGGAGGATTCCAGATAGGTGGTCATACACGGCATGCAGAACAGGCTGCCCAGAGCGGTTGCCACGGCATCCACCTTGAACACCTTGTCTATACCGGGCAGGTTGCCGTCCTCATCCAGAAATCCGGCCTTTGCGCCCACACCCAGGGCCGTGCCAAAGGTGGAGAAGAAATCCGGTACAAACATGGCAATCAGAAAGGGCAGATAGGCAAACTGCAGGGCTCCCAGAAAATCAATCTTCATAAACTGGCCAAAGGGAGAGCTGGGCGCCATGAAAAACGCCTCAGGCATCCTGGTAAGCCCCATGGGAATCCCGACCAGCGTGGTAATCAGAATGGAAAAAATCATATATCCCGGCACCCGCATCTGCTTGGTGACGAGTATCAGCAGAAATCCAATCAGCGCCAACAGCACGGAGGGAGAACTCAGGTCGCCGAAGGCCAGGTTATTTTTGCCTTCCAGGGCAATAATCAGCCCTGCGTTCTTACATCCAAGCAGCGCGATGAACAGGCCCACGCCCGAGCTGACCGCATGCTTAAGGCTGGCGGGAATGGCATTTACCACCGCATCCCTGAGACCGATATAGGATATCACAATAAAAATAACGCCGCTCCAGAATATGACGCCGGCCGTGATTTCAGGTGAAATCCCGCTGTTAGCAATCATTCCCGACACGATTGCAACGCTGCCCAGCCCGGGCGCCAGTGCAAAGGGACGGTTTGTCACCAGGGCCATGGCCACTGTGGTAACAATAATCAGTAAAATCATGGACGTGAGCATGACGCCTCTGTCCAACCCCGCGTTAGCCATGATATTAGGGACAGTCCCCAGCACATATGCCATGGTCACAAATGTGGTGATACCGGCCAGAATCTCTGTCCTTACCGTGGTCCCATGCTCTGCCAGATGGAATTGCCTGTCAATCCAGGTATTGGAAGCTCCTCTTTTGGCTGTACCTTCAGTTTCCTTTGACATGATTAATCCTCCTCTTGATTTTCTCCGGTGCAGTTATTACGGTTGTGTTCTCTGTCCTTCTACCTTTAACGGCACAATTTTGCAGGCTTTTACATCTATCAGTCCCTTATCCGTCAGCTTCAGGGCCGGGCTGGCGGGCAGCGTCAGCGTGCAGAACGACATAATGGGGTTGTAATGCCTGTAACCCAGGCCTGTCATGGCCTCACGGACCCTTGCAAGGCCGGCCCCCACTTCTTTCGCAGGCCGGTCCGACAGGATGCCGCCCACATGAAGGGGCAGTTCTGCCTGTATCCTTCCCCCGTCCGCCGCAGCCATGCCGCCCTGCATCTCAATGACGCGGTTGAGAGCAAGCTTCATATCCGCAGGATTTGCTCCTGCCACCAGAATATTATGGCAGTCATGTGCGTAGCTGGTGGCCACGGCTCCCCGCTTGTGACAGTCGCCGGTTACCAATCCGTATCCCACTGCCTGGCCCTTTCCATACCGCTCAAACACAGCGGCCAGCAGGCAGCCCGACCCTTCCCATTTAAGGAAGCCGTCCCTCACAGGCATCTCCATGATGATTTCCTTTGTCTTGGTTGACCCGTCCTGGATTTCCATGACACGGACCATAACCGTGCCGGAATCCGATTCCATGGGAACCTCAAACCGGCTCTGCTCCTGGAATTCCAGATGGATACTGTGGTAATAAGGCTCCGGAAAGCGCATACCCTGTCCCCTGTCCGGGCCATGCTGCTCTTGGGCGGGCTGTTCCCTTATATCCTGTCCCCTGCGCCAAATACATTTCCCATTTTTATAGGTGGCAGAGACAGCAAACGTATCCAAATCGCTGAGCAGCAGGAAGTCGGCTATTTTCCCCGGAGCAATTGCTCCCCGGTCCAAAAGGTTCATCCGCCTTGCCGGGGTAAAGGAGGCGTTATAAACTGCCTGCTCTGCCGGCATCCCCAGTTCCATGGCCCTGCGGACCAGGGCGTCCAGATGGCCCTGGATACACAGGGTGTCAGCCATCACATCATCTGTCACAAAACAAAAATGTTCCTCCAGCCCATGCTCCCTGATGTAGTCCAGGACCTCCCTGCGCAGCATCTTTTCCTGGATTTCCATAAACATGCCGTTGGCAAACCTCTGTTCCAGCTCTTCCAAGCTGTGCTCCGTATGGTCTCCATTGATGCCCAAGTACAAAAACTTGGCCAAATCCAGGTCCAGCAGTGCAGGGCAATGGCCCTCAATGGGAAAAATCCGGTCCTTTTCACGAAGTTGTTTGAGGAACCGGGTAATTTCCAGCTGGTTTTCCCGGATAATGGTACGGTAATTCATAACCTCTCCCACACAGGCCACCCAGGGATTTTCCTTCAGGCCTTCCATCTCCTCACATGTTATGATGCCTCCGGTGGTCTCCAGCTCAGGGGAGGTGGAGGGCACGCAGCTGGGAATACCGTAAAAGATATCAACCGGGCTGTTTTCCCCTGCCCTTATCATATCCAGCACGCCCTGCATTCCGTTCACATTGGCCATCTCATGAGGCTCCGACACAATGGTGGTAACGCCGCACTCTGCCAGCCGTCTGCAAAATGCACCCGGCGTCAGCATGGAGCTTTCGATGTGCATATGAATGTCAATCAGCCCCGGCACCATATAAAGGCCCTCTGCATCCACTGTCTCATCAGCCTCCACCGCGCCGGACCTGCGGGAATCTATGTATAAGAATTTCCCTCCTGACACAGACACATCCGCCGGCACAAACTTTTTAAAATAGCTGTTGTAAACCTTTGCTCCTCTTACGAGAAAATCCGCTCTCTCTGTTTCCATGGCGCCTCCATTCAGCAATATTGATGAAACCCTTGATTGTATATTATTTTTATTATACAATGTGCATAGGTAGGTGTCAAAGTCATAATAATCATCTAAGTCATGAATTATTTTCATTGGAGGTACATACATGATCTCAAAGGAAATCCGGTATATGCTGGCCATACGCAGGTATGGAAGCATCACAAAGGCAGCAGACTCCCTGTTCATCACACAGTCCGCCCTTAGCAAGGCTGTGAAGAACATAGAACGTCAGCTGGGCTCCCCTCTGTTCAGCCGTATTGGCAATGACCTGATTCCAACCCATATCGGTAACCGTTACATGGACTATGCGGAAAAAATCTGCCAGATATGTTCTGACTGGAATTCGGAATGCGAGGATTTATTAGGCGAGGAAAAGGGACAGCTGACCATAGCGGTGGCTCTGATGCGTGGTTCCTGCCTGCTGCCGGATGTACTGGGCCGGTTCTATTCCCGTTACCCGGACGTGCAGATTAATCTTCTGGAGGAATCACATTCTGTTGAAAAGCAGCTTATGCTTTCCCCCAATGTGGACTTTGCCATCTATAATTCCACGGCCGCGGATCCCGCTCAGACAGCGGAGTACCTGGGGCAGGAAGAAATCGTTCTGGTGGCAGCCCCCGGTCATCCCCTGGCGGAAAAAGCCATGGCAAGGGAAGGCTTTCGCTATCCCTGGGTGGATTTAAGACATACAGAACATGAGCCCTACATCCTCCACCCCCGGGACCAGACAACGGGCCGTATATCGGCAGGACTGTTTAAAAAGGCCGGCTTTACACCCACGGTCCTCCTGTTTACCCGCAACAGCGATATCGCCATCCGGCTGGCTGCCTCCGGCACCGCCCTCTGTCTGGCCCCGGAATCCTATGTCAGAAAAATACACTTTTGTAATCCCCCTCTGTGCTTCTCCGTAGGAGATCCTGCCACTGTGACAACGCTGTATGCGGTATATCAAAAGGGCCGGTATATTCCGTCCTACGGAAGATATTTTATTGAGCTGGTAAAGGAGAATTACCGGTAGCAAAAAGGCCTGATTTCCTGCGGGCAATACCCGTCTGCCAGGAAACCAGGCCTTTCTTCACTTTATGAAATCCGCTTTTTAACAGGAATACAAACAGCCTACAGGCTGCCCTCAATCAGGTCCCATATCTCGTCCCTGCCCTGCTTTGTCTCTGCCGAGAAAGGAATAATGATGCCGTCCTTTTCCATCCCAAGGCCTTCCCGCACCATCTTTACGTGCTTCTGCACCTGGCTGCGGTTAATCTTGTCCAGCTTGGTGGCAATGATGACCGGATGGTATCCGTTGAAGATAATCCATTCATACATCAGCTTGTCATTGGCCGAGGGTTCATGGCGGATATCAATGAGCAGGAACACCATTTTGAGCATCTGGGAATTCCTGAGATACCGCTCTATCATCTTGCCCCATTTTTCCTTGACCTCGACCGCTATCTTGGCATAACCGTAACCCGGCAGGTCCACGTAGTACAATGCCCCGTTGATGTTGTAAAAATTGATGGTCTGGGTCTTGCCCGGCTGCGAGGAGGTCCTTGCATATGCTTTGCGGTTCATCAGCGCATTGATGAGGGATGATTTTCCCACATTGGACTTGCCTGCAAATGCAAACTCCGGCAGTGTATTCTCCGGCAGCTTGCTGGTCACGCCGCATACTGTCTCCAGATTCACGTCTCTTATTATCATATCTGTTTCTCCTAATTCCTATCCGCGCTCTAAACAAATGCCTCCGAAACCACATCCTCCATAGCCTTTACATACACGATGTCCAGCCCCCTGGTGATTTCCTTGGACAGCTCCGCCATATCCGGCCGGTTCTTGTCAGGTACCAGCACCTTCTCTATATGGGCCATCTTGGCTGCCAGTATCTTTTCTTTCAGTCCTCCGATGGGCAGGACCCGTCCCCGCAGGGTTATCTCCCCGGTCATGGCCACCTTGGACTGGACGCTTTTACCTGTCACCGCGGACAGCATGGCTGTGGCCATGGTAATTCCTGCAGAAGGTCCGTCCTTCGGCACCGCTCCCTCCGGGATATGGATGTGAAGGTCGTGCTTCTCAAAATAATCGTCGGCAATCCCGTACTCCGGGCACACGGACCGAACATAGGTCAGGGCTGTCTGGGCTGATTCCTTCATCACATCTCCCAGCTGCCCGGTCATCAGGAGACTTCCCTTGCCAGGCATCACATTGACTTCTATCTGAAGGGTATCCCCTCCCACACTGGTCCAGGCCAGGCCGCGCACAATGCCGATTTCATCTTCCTCATTGGCATTCTCAAAGGTCACCTTTTCCTTACCCAGGTATTTCTCCAGATTGCTCTCCGTAATCTTGATGGACTTCTTCTTATCCTCCAGGAACTGTCTGGCAGCCTTGCGGCACACATCCCCGATGCGGCGCTCCAGATTCCTGACGCCTGCTTCCCTGGTATAGTTGTGTATGATTTTTTCCAGACTCTTATCGGAAAATGTAATCTGTCCCTCCTTAAGGCCGTTGCGCTCCATCTGCTTTGTCACCAGGTAGTCTCTGGCTATGTGGAACTTTTCATTTTCCGTATAGCTGTTGACCTCAATCAGCTCCATGCGGTCCAGTAAAGGCCCCGGTATGGTCTGGGTGGTGTTGGCCGTTGCGATAAACAGGACCTGGGACAGGTCAATGGGCAGTTCCACATAGTGGTCCCTGAATTTCACATTCTGTTCCCCGTCCAGCACCTCCAAAAGCGCGGAGGAGGTATCGCCCTTATAGTCGCTGCTGACCTTGTCAATCTCGTCCAGAAGCATCAGGGGATTGCACACGCTGGCCTGACGCATGCCTTCCACGATACGGCCCGGCATGGCGCCCACGTAGGTTTTCCTATGGCCTCTGATTTCCGCCTCGTCCCGGACACCTCCCAGGCTGATGCGCACGTATTTCTTATTCAAAGCCCTGGCCACGGACCGGGCAATGGATGTTTTGCCGGTTCCGGGAGGTCCCACCAGACAGATGATAGGGCTTGTGCCCTTCTTCGTCAGGGCGCGGACAGCCAGGTATTCCAGGATCCTCTCCTTTACCTGCTCCAGCCCGTAGTGATCCTCGTTGAGTATCTTCTCGGCGTGTTTGATGTCGTCATTGTCCTTGGACATCTTCTTCCAGGGCAGGTCCAGCAGGGTTTCCACATAGGTGCGCAGCACATTGGCCTCCTGGCTTCCGGCCGGCATATTGCGGAAACGCTCAATCTCTTTGTGGAGCTTTTCCTTTACCTCCTTGTCGGCCTTCAGAGCATCCAGCTTTTTCTGATATTCGTCTGCGTCCGACACAGCGTCCTCTCCCAGCTCCTGGCGGATGACCTTCATCTGCTCCCTGAGAATATATTCCTTCTGGTTCTGGTCGATATCGGACTTTACCTTTTCCTGAAATTCCTTCTTGATTCTGTATATCTCCATCTCGGTCAGCAGAGTATGCATTACTACCTCATACCTGGCCGACAGGGAGCTGTTTTCCAGCACAGTCTGGCGGATGGTATAGTCCCATGGCAGCTGTATGGCAATCTGGTCCAACATCTCATTCAAATCTGTAATAATCAGCAGATTTGGCAGAATTTCCTTTGTAATCTTAGGATTGACTCTTCCATATTCTTCCAGTTTATCTTTCAGAATACGCAGCATAGCCTCCTGAGTCAGGCTGTCCAGGTCATCCTCCTCCGCTTCTATGGCAGCAATCTCGCCCATCATAGCCGGTTCCTCGGCCTCCAGGCATAAAAGCTCAGCGCGCTCCAGTCCCTCCACCAGCACACGCACCACCTTGCCCGGCAGTTTCACCAGCTGCTTCACCACTGCGATAGTACCTATCTGGAACAAATCCCCCTGCTCCGGCTCCACGATTTCAGGATGTCTCTGGGCCACAAGAAACAGTTTCTGGTCTCCCACCATGGCCCGCTCCACGGCTGCCACTGATTTCGGCCTGTTTATATCAAAATGCAATACCATACCCGGAAGTATGGTCAGACCCCTGAGGGCCACCACGGGCATCGTAATCACTTGTTCTCCCATTCTCAATCTTCACCTCTTGTATCTTAACCATTTAAAAAGCCGCTGCAATGCAGGTGCCGGACCGGCCCGTAAACAGGCCTTCTGGTCCGGGTCATATCTGATTTGCAGCGGCCCTTTCTCTCTTCTAAATTGTCACAGGAGCATGACAGCCTACGCAATTTCTCCTGTCTTACTGTCCCCTCTGAGCCGTTCTGACAACGGTTTACGGGCAGATGCAGGAGGCATGTCGCGGTATACTAATTCCGGCTGTCCTGCCTTTCTCACCACATCTCTGGTAATGGTACAGATTCCGATAGAATCATCGGACGGAATCTCATACATAAGGTCCATCATCACTGATTCAAGGATAGAGCGCAGTCCTCTGGCGCCAATCTTGCGGTCTACTGCCAGCTGTGCAATCTCCTCCAGAGCCTCCCGGGTGAATTCCAGCTTCACATTGTCCAGTTCAAACAGCTTCTGGTACTGTCTCATCAGGGCATTTTTCGGCTCCGACAGGATACGCACCATGGCATCCTTTGTAAGCTGTTCCAGGGAAACCATCACGGGCACACGGCCTATGAACTCGGGAATCAGTCCGAACTTGGTCAAATCCTTAGGCTCCACCTTCTTGAGCAGCTCATCTATATTCAGATCGTTCTTGTTTGCCACCTCGGCGTTGAAACCAATGGAACCTGCGCTGATGCGCTGCTCCACAATCTTCTCCAGGCCATCAAAGGCACCGCCGCAGATAAACAGGATGTTGGTGGTATCAATCTGGAGAAGCTCCTGGTGCGGATGCTTCCTTCCGCCCTGAGGCGGAACACTGGCAACGGTACCCTCCAGAATCTTGAGCAGCGCCTGCTGGACGCCTTCGCCTGAAACATCCCTGGTGATGGATACATTTTCGGACTTCTTGGTAATCTTATCAATCTCATCAATATATATAATGCCGTATTCGGCACGGGAGATGTCATAATCAGCTGCCTGGATAAGCTTTAACAGAATGTTCTCCACATCCTCGCCCACATATCCTGCCTCTGTCAGTGCAGTGGCGTCTGCGATGGCAAAGGGAACATTGAGAATCTTAGCCAGGGTCTGGGCCAGATAGGTCTTACCTGAGCCTGTGGGCCCTACCATAAGGATATTGCTCTTCTGCACATCCACATCCATGTTCTGGCATGCCGTCACCCTCTTGTAGTGATTGTAAACCGCAACGGACAACACCTTCTTGGCGTCATCCTGTCCGATGACATATTCGTCTAAAAATGCTTTGATTTCCTTTGGCTTCAGGAGACGTATATCGGCCAGTGCAGGGCTCTCCCCTTCATCCTGGCCTTCCAGCTCCTCTTCCAGAATCTCAGAGCACAATTCTATGCACTCGTCACAGATATACACATTGTTGTTGCCTGCTCCGGCAATCATCTTCCGTACCTGATCCTGTGTCCTTCCGCAGAAGGAGCACCGAATCGTGTCATCTGGTCTCATTGGCATACGATACCTAACCTTTCATATCCTTTACTTGCTGTTTTACGTTACCGGCCTGATGCCTTAGCGCTGGGTCCCAGCACTAATGATGTGCGATGATTTCATCAATAAGGCCGTATTCCTTGGCCTCCAGTGCAGACATATAATTGTCGCGCTCTGTATCGCGCTCAATTACTTCCAGGGGCTTCCCTGTGTTCGCTGCCAGGATTTCGTTTAATTTCTTTCTTGTTTTTAAGATATTTTCAGCCACAATTTTAATCTCTGTAGCCTGGCCCTTGGCTCCGCCGGAAGGCTGATGAATCATGATTTCAGCATTGGGCAGAGCGAAACGCTTGCCCTTAGCCCCTCCTGAGAGAAGGAACGCGCCCATGCTGGCTGCCATGCCGATACAGATGGTAGACACATCACACTTAATATAGTTCATGGTATCATAGATAGCAAATCCCGCAGATACAGAACCGCCCGGGCTGTTGATATATAAATGGATATCCTTGCCTGGGTCCTCTGACTCCAGGAATAAGAGCTGTGCCACCACAAGGCTTGCGGACACATCGTTTACTTCCTCGCCCAGGAATATGATCCTCTCCTTCAGTAATCTTGAATAAATGTCATAAGAACGCTCGCCGCGGCTGGTCTGCTCAATGACATAAGGTACTAAACTCATATAACCATCCTCCTATTTATGAGCACTAAACGTCTGTTTTTCAGACACTTATGTGCGATACATGCCGCCGTCACCCGGCCAGGTATTTCACAAGTCCGGTGCGGTGACCAGTTCACTTATAAGAAACCAGGGAGATTCAAAGCCAGATAAATAAGCGCTGTGAACCCCCCGTATCATATGTGAATTATACCAGTTTTGCTTCTGCTACCAGGAAATCAACGGCTTCCTGAACAGCAATATCTTCCTTCATCTGGTCCTTATCACGGTCTGACATATAACCCTTTAACTTGTCAGCCTCCATCTGGTAAGCGGCCGCCATCTTGGCAATCTCCTCATCCAGTCTTTCGTCGGAAACCTGCAGGTTCTCAGCCTTTACAACTTCCTCAAGCACCAGTCTGGTCTGGATTCTCTTTAAGGCCTGCGGCTTCATCTGCTCTCTCATCTGCTCCATGGTCATGCCTGTATATTTCATGTACAGATCCATGTTCAGACCCTGGCTCTCCATACGGCGGGCTGTATCCTGAACCATGTTGTCAATCTGGCCTTCCACCATCCTGTCAGGAATCTCCATGGAAGCGGCTGCCACTACCTTGTCAACCACACGGTTCTCGTTTTCGGAAGCAGCTTCTTTCTGCTTTCTCTCAAGAATCTTTGCCTCAATATCCTTCTTGTATTCATCCAGAGTGTCAAATTCAGAAACCTCTCCTGCAAACTCGTCATCCAGTTCCGGAAGTTCCTTTACCTTGATTTCCTTTACAGTCACCTTAAAGGTTGCAGGCTTTCCAGCCAGTTCAGCCGCATGGTACTCCTCCGGGAAGGTTACGTTAATCTCGCACTCTTCGCCGATGTTCTTGCCAACCAGCTGCTCCTCAAATGTATCAATAAAGGAATGGGAGCCAATGGTCAATGGGTAATCAGCCGCCTTGCCGCCGTCAAATGTCTTGCCGTCAACAAATCCCTCGAAGTCGATGACTGTCTGGTCGCCGTCAGCAACCGGTCTGTCCTCAACGGTCAGAAGTCTTGCGTTCTGCTCCTGAACCTTCTTGAGCTCTGCTTCCACATCCTCAGGCTTCACAGCTGCATCCACCTTCTCTACCTCAATGCCCTTGTACTCGCCCAGGGTCACTTCCGGCCTTACGGCTACGGTTGCAGTATAGATGAACGGCTTGTCCTTGCCAATCTGCTCTACGGCAACTTCCGGTCTGGAAACGATCTCCAGTCCGCTTTCATTCATTGCCTCCATGCAGGTTGCGTTGATGGCTTCATCAGCAGCCTCCTCATAAAAGATGCCTTCGCCATACATCTTTTCAATCATGGCGCGAGGTGCTTTGCCCTTACGGAAGCCTGGAATATTAAACTTGTTCTTGCTCTTATTGAAGGCTTTTTTCATAGCATCCTCAAACTGCTCTGCGCTTAACTCTATTGTCAGTTTGGCCATGTTTTTTTCTAATTTTTCTACTTGTACACTCATTTTTACGGGTTCCTCCTTAAAATATATGTGGTTCGCCCATAATCCATGAGGGCGCTACACTTCAATGTACCATTATAGCATGCTCATTTTAAAAACACCAGCGTTTTTTACAAAAAAAACTTCCATTCCATCCCACATCCATATGATATAGAACAGAACAGGAGTTTTTCTCATCCGGATACTATTTCCAGTTATACTGGATTGCCGCTGCAATCTTCTGGGCCTGCTGGGGACCCTGAAGCAGGCGAATCAGTTCCAGTCCCATGTCAAGGGCAAATCCCAGGCCCCTGCCGGTGGTGATGTTGCCGTCCGTCACAACACCCTGGCTGGTGTAGGACACACCTGTGAGCTGGTCCTCAAATCCCGGATAGCAGGTGGCCGTCCTGCCCTTTAAGAGCCCCATGCTCCCCAGGATACTCGGCGCCGCGCAGATGGCCGCAATCCGTCTGCCCTGCTTGTTGGCACACTCCACAGCCGCCCTCAGACCCATATGTGCTTTCAGATTGTTGGTTCCCGGCATTCCTCCGGGCACAAACAGCACATCTGCCACATCCGGGTTCACATCCTCAAACAGGGCGTCAGTCCCCAACTCAATTCCATGAGAACCAGTTACTTTCCTGTCCCCTGTAACAGACAGCAGTGTCACCTCCACACCGGAACGCCGGAGCACGTCCACAACCGCAAGACATTCAACCTCTTCCAGTCCATCCGCAAGAAATGCATAAACCTTTGCCATGATAATCTCCCTTTCCGCCATTTATCGCATAGTAATTTTATTTTATCATTTATCACTTTTCAGGAAAAGAGTTAAATGATATGATTGTAAAATGGAAAAAATAAAAATACTTAGTAAAATCCACTAATCGACAATCACAGCAAGGAGGTTTTCCCATATGGAAATCGAACGTAAATTCCTGGTCCCCTGTCTTCCGGAGGGCTATGACACCCATCCCTTCCACCAGATTGAACAGGCCTATCTCTGCACGGAACCAGTGGTCCGCATCCGTCAGGAGGATGACAGCTTCTATCTCACCTACAAGGGCAAGGGACTCCTGTCCAGGGAGGAATACAACCTCCCCCTGACCCGGGAAGCCTACGCCCACCTGCTCCCCAAGGCCGACGGCGTGGTACTCACCAAAAAACGCTATCTCATCCCGCTGGATGGCTCAGACCATCTGACCATTGAACTGGACGTCTTTGAAGGCCGCTACGCCGGCCTCATCCTGGCCGAGGTGGAATTCACCTCCGAAGAAGAAGCCATGGCCTTCCAGGCCCCGGAGTGGTTTGGGAGGGATGTTACGTTTACAAGGGAGTATCAAAATAGCAGGTTAGCTTGTGGGAAGTAAGGAATGCGCAGGAAGGGGAGGTGCATCCGTCCGTGAGGGAAAGGGAGAGGGGGGAGTGGGATACGGCTGCGGGGCTAGTAGGGCTAAGCCTCCGGAAACCGGCTAAATGCAAGAGGCTGACTGCCAAAACTCGCGGTCAGTCTCTTTCTGTATCCAGATATCGGGCTCAGACAGTTGTCAGTCAGCCTCTTAACGCCGGTTCCCGCAGCCTAACCCCTACACGCCCCTGTAGATGCATCCCACTCTCCCCTCTCCCTTCCCCTCACCCACTACGTACCCGGTGCTTCTGCATCACTTACAATCCATGGCGCAGATAAAACGAAAAATGCCAGGTGAAAATTCTCCCATTATTTTATATGCCAGGCATTATATCTGACAAAAAACGATAGTCTGGCCGGCGCATCCCTCTTTTTTGGCGAAGGGAGGTGCGTAGTGGGTGATTGAAATAAGGCTGGGGGATGTGGATGCATCTGCAGGGACGTGTAGTTCTTGGACGGTGGAAAGCGGCGTTAAGAGGCTGACTGACAACTGTCTGAGCTCAGTATCTAAATATAAAAAGAGGCTTGGCCGCGAGTTTTGGCAGCCAGCCTCTTGTATTTAGCCGATTTTCAGCGTCCTAGAACTACTAGTCCCGAAGCCGTATCCACAGCCCCCGGCCTTATTTCAATCACGGACGGAAACACCTAACCTTCCTTACTTACTTCTTCTGAACATACTTCAAGCAGTCCAGTGTTACAGCCGTTATAATGATGATGCCTTCAAATACGAACTGAAGGTTTGTGTCGATACCGAGAATGGTAAGGGAGTAGATAAGTACGGTGAATATAAGTACACCCACTACTACGCCGGAAATCTTACCGATACCGCCGGTAAAGGATACGCCGCCAACCACGCAGGCTGCAATTGCATCCATCTCCCAGCCCTGGCCGTAAGCAGCGGAACCGGAACCTACCATTCTTGCGCATTCCAGCCAGGAACCGAATCCGTAAAGGATACCTGCCAGAATGAATGCTCCCATGGTTACTCCGAATACGGAGATACCTGAAACAGCTGCTGCTTCCGGGTTGCCGCCTACTGCGTATAAATTCTTGCCGAAGGTGGTCTTGTTCCAGATAAACCATACGATTACGATGGCAGCCACTGCCCACAGGATAATGGTTGGGAACCCGTTTATTTTTGGAATAATCATCTTTGGAATAGCCGGTTCAATGGCACCAAAGGATACACCCTTTGTGGCATATGTGACAAGTCCGAAAATCACCAGCATGTTGGCCATGGTTGATATGAACGGATGCATCTTGAATTTAGCGGTAAAGAAACCGCCGATAGCCGTAAAGCACGTACATAAAATGATACACATTACAAGGGCAAATACCACCCTTAACCCGATGGGCATGCCTGTAAAGTCAAACACGTGTCCGAACACAGCGCCTGTGTTGATACCCTGGTGCATGATAATGGTGGCGGTGGTCATACCCATACCAACCATACGCCCGATGGAAAGATCCGTACCGGTCAAAAGGATGAGTCCGGCAACACCCAGAGCCAGGAACATTCTCGGAGAAGCCTGCTGCAGGATATTTAAAACGTTATTATAGGTAAGCAGCTGAACGTTCTTCAGCACCGGAGCAGCGATACACAGTCCAATGAAAATCAATATAATAGCGATATACAGACCATTCTGCAGTAAGAATGTCCTGCGGTTGAATGTATATTTATAGTTCTCCCATTTCTGCGCCCTGGTCTCCATGAAGGTGAATTTGGACAGGCGGAGCATATCAATCAGATGATACTGCCATGCAAATGCAGCATGCCTTCTGTCCTTGATTCTCTGAAGCTCCTTGTCCAGGTCCATCTTTGCGTCAAACAGGCGGTTCTTATGAACATACTTCTCATCCTTTATCTCCTGATGGTCCGTAAGCTTTGAGAGGGTGTTTTCATGTTCTTTGTTCAGTTCTGCAATTTTAATGTCATATCTTTCTTTTGCAAGCGCTTTTTCCCGCTCACAGCTTTCCTTTAACGGCAAATAATAATCCTTATCAAAATGTGCCTTAAGGTAAGTCTCCGCGTCGGAGATCAATTTTGCAATCTCATCCTTGTTCTTTGCCTCGACAGCCTTTGCTTTTTCCATCTCCGCACGGTTAGCCGCAATTCTGTTTTCCCTTTCTTCCTTTGTAAGGGAACGGTCTCTCTTTGTTGCATCAATACTGTTTTGCAGAGCGACTACCCTGTTTGTGCCGTCCGCTCTGAGACTGTCGATTTTTTTCTGAATTTCGCCAACATAATCGTCAATTGGCTGGCGCAGCTGCATTTCCTGTTCAGCCGTAAGAGTCTCATTGTTTCCTTTCGCCATATCCATGAATCCCCCTTATAGGTATTTTGCACTGAGCCTTAAAAGTTCTTCCTGATTTGTCTCTTTTGTATTAACAATTCCAGAAAGACGTCCATTTGACATAACACCAATACGGTTTGTAATTCCCAGAATCTCCGGCATCTCAGAAGAAACAACAATAATTGTCTTCCCCTGCTTCGCCATATTGATGATAAGCTCATATATTTCATACTTTGCGCCCACGTCGATTCCTCTGGTGGGTTCGTCCATCATAAACACCTGCGGACTGCGCTCCAGCCACTTTCCAAAAATGACCTTCTGCTGATTGCCGCCGGAAAGGCTGGAAATCATATCATCAGGGCCCATGCACTTGGTATGCATGATTTTGATTTCCTTTGACGTGGCCTTTACCATCTTTGCATCGGAAAGCGCTATGCCCGACATATACTGCTGCAGATTGGCAATGGTGGTATTAAAGGTAAGGTCTCCCTTTAAAAACAGGCCGTTTGCCTTCCGCTCCTCGGTAATCATGGCAAAACCATGCTCCATGGCTTCCTTTGCGCTGCTGAAATTCATTAGACGGTTATTAAAATAAACGCGTCCTGCGGCTCTGGTGCGGACACCAAAGATTGTTTCCAGAAGTTCCGTACGTCCTGCCCCTACCAGACCGTACAGCCCGAATATCTCTCCTTCTTTTACGTCAAATGAAACATCCTGCAAATGAGGCTCAAACTTTGTAGACAGATTCTGGATGGACAGAATCACATCACCGGGGGTATTGTCAACAGGCGGGAACCGGTTATCAAGGGAACGGCCGACCATTGCCGCAATCAGCTCATTCATGTTTGCATCCTTGGTGCTCTTAGTCATAACCAGGTTGCCGTCCCGAAGCACTGATATCTCGTCGCAGATTTCAAAAATCTCATCCATCTTGTGGGAAATATAAATCAGGGCAATTCCCTGCTCCTTTAACATCCTCATCATCTCGAAGAGCTTGTTAACCTCCTGCACGGTCAGGGAGGATGTGGGCTCATCCAGAACAATCACCCTTGAATTGTAGGAAATGGCCTTGGCGATCTCGCACATCTGCCTCTGTGATACGGACATACGGCCCATGGGCTGGGTGAGGTTGACGGTCATTCCCAATTTTCTAAAGAGCTCGGCGGCTTCCTTTTTCATCCTGCCTTCATCAATTACACCCATGGAATTGACCGGATAACGTCCGAGGAATAAATTATCAATTACATTCCGTTCCAGACACTGATTCAATTCCTGGTGAACCATAGCAATGCCGTTTTCAAGAGCATCCTTTGGTCCGGAAAAGCTTACTTCCTTGCCGTTCAGGAAGATATTTCCCTCGTCTTTCTGGTAGGTGCCGAAAAGGCACTTCATCATGGTTGACTTACCAGCTCCGTTCTCACCCATAAGCCCCATAACGGTTCCGCGCTTCACATCCAGGTTGATATGGTCCAGAACCCTGTTCCGGCCGAAGGATTTGCTCATACCGCGTATTGATAAGACGATATCATCTTTCTTATCTGCCATTATTTTACTCCTGTATATGTAGATTGATAGGTTTCAGTATTTAATATTAGGGAGAATTTCTTCTCCCTAATAACAGTACATCTTTATTTCAATGAATCTTACTGCTCAAGCAGAGATGTGTATGAAGCTGCATTGTCTGTCTTAACCATGTTGATGGCAAATGCGTCATACTGGCTTGGATTTCCGAGACGGTTTGTAATGTTGGACTCGGTCTGGCCATCGCCGCCGATGTAATCAACCTTAAGGTTGAGAAGCTTGTCATATTTCTGCAGCAGAGGCTGATAGGTGGAGCCCAGGAAGTTATCTGCTGAGTTGTAGATGTTCAGCCATACGTTCTTTGTAGCATGGGTAGCCTCATCCAGCTGATTGGATACAGGTGCGTATACCATGGTGGAGTCTGTGAAATCTGTATAATTCTCAGCGGTAACAGCTACGTTCAGAGCGTAGTAGGAACGCTCATCTGCCTTGTAAACATATACATCAGAGCTCAGTACATTGCCTGCGTCGTCTGCTGTGCCGATACCTGTATCAATATCAACTCCGTCCAGAGCGTTGCGCAGTACGCGGAGTGTCAGGTATGCCTGTACGTCTGCATGCTGGCTGATTGTGCCGCCGTATCCCTCAGCGATGGCAGCTACAGCGTCGCTGTTTGCATCATAGCCGAATGTAGGAACCTTGTTGTCCTTTGACCATGCGTTGAACATGGACATGCCCATACCGTCGTTATTGGATGCAACAATATCAATCTGATCGCCGAAAGAGGAAGACCATGTGCCGATTGCATTGCCAGCTGTGGCAGCATCCCATGTAGCGCCTGCAGAGTTCTTCATCTCCTGGGAAGCAAGCTCGCGGACAACATATGTCTTTCCGCCAACTTCGAGGGAGCCGTCCTGTACAACGGTTGCTGTACCGTCTGCGTTTGTACCAACAGGATCGCTGTTGACATTGCCGTCTTTCTCTACTGCGGTGCCGAGAGCCTTACGGATGCCTCTTGTACGTGCGATAGAGTCGTTATGTCCGATGTCTCCGATTGCCAGAACGTAGCCGATGATTCCGTCGCCGTTGCGGTCAATTGAGTCGATGTTCTTCTCGATGTAGTCCTTAACCATGGTACCCTGAAGCTCAGCACCCTGATTTGCGTCGAAACCTACATAATATGTATCCTTATTAAAATTCAGGGCTGTCATATCAAGCTGTCCTGTAGCACTGCTGGAGGGCTGGCGGTTAAACCATACTAAAGGCTTATCCTTGTTTGCCACCTCTGCGCCTGCTTCCGGTGCTGCGGTTGTATCTGCCGCGGTTGTGTCTGCTGCTGCTTCGGTTGTGGTATCCCCGGCAGCTGCTGTGGTTGGTGCTTCCGTTGGCTTGCTGCCGCCTCCGCAGGCAACCAGTGATAATGCCATGGAACACGCAAGTGCAACACTTAATGCTTTCTTCATTTTTAATTCCTCCCTTATAGTTTTGTTGACTTTGGTTGTTTTTGCTTAACAACAAGTTCATTATACGACCTGATTGTGCATTTTTCCATATGATTTTTATAGAATGATTATAAAATTTCTTCGATTTTATCCTTTTTCATCGTTGTTTTTGATGTGCATCACTGGTTTTTAAGCAATTTTGCCTCAGCCTGGGTCAACGCCCGCTGGGGACACCAGTAATAATTTCCCTCCAGCTGCGGCACCCTGTCCTTTGGGTCCTGGCCCAGTGACAGACTCCAGGCAATGTCAAATATGGCCTGGGAGTAGCGTTCCTTATCTGATTCCACTGTGCCGAAAAGATACCCTTCCTCCAGGGCCTTTATGCCCACCGGGGTGCCGTCAATCCCCACCACCTTGATGGAATTGGCCCCGATTCCGGCCCGGTTCATAGCGTCGATGGCTCCCAGGGCCATGTCGTCATTATTGCTGACCACCAGCTCAATCTGTCCCGGATACTCCTTCAGCCACTGTTCCATCAGCGCTGATGCCTGGCTTCTGTCCCAGTTGGCAATTCCTCCTGTAATCTTCTCTAACGGAACGTCCCCGTCCTTTAAGGTCTGGATAGACCACTCCGTGCGGATCAGGGAATCCTGGTGGCTGGTCTCTCCCTCCAGGAGCACATAGCTTACCAGACCGTTGCCGTTGGCATCCAGGGTACGTGAATCCCGGCGGTAGGCATCCACCAGGATATCTCCCTGGAGCACGGCAGATTCCTTGGCGTCCGCTCCCACGTAGTACAGCTTTTCCCAGCGGTTCATATCCTCCTCCACCGGCTCCCGGTTAAAGAACACCACCGGAGTACCTGCGTCCATGGCCTTGTCAATGATGATGGAAGCTGATGAGCGGTCCACGCTGTTGATGCACAGGGCATCGCAGCCCAGGGAAATCAGACGCTCCACCTGGCTGTTCTGGGTATTCTGGCTCCCCTTGGCGTCCATGATGTCCAGCTTTACCTTGATTCCTGTTTCCTGTTCATATTCCTTTGCCTTGTCCTCCAGACCGGTGCGCAGGGTACCGATGAAGGTGTCGTCCCCCCGGTAGAGCAGAACCCCGATGCGGATGGAGTTCTTATCCGCCTTCCGCCCGTCTTCCCTTGCCCCGTACTGCCACGCCCCTATGAGGACAGCCGCCCCCATGCAGGCTGCCAATAGATACATCCACTTCCCTTTCACCGCAATGCCCCTTTCCTTATCTTGTTTCCTCTTACTTCCGGCCCCTCTCACTTACTCAATGGGATAGAGCATTTTCTCGTATGTCTTATCCCTCAGCCTGTCCTCATCCACATAGATGGCCTCCAGCATGGTCTGCTGCTTCCGGTGCGTACCCTGGATGGCTTCCACTGCCTGCTTCACGCTTAAATACCCCTCATCAAACTGGTTATAGGCAGTCATCCCTGTGATAATCCCCTTGTCCAGAGCCCTGAGCAGGGAGGTGGTGCTCCCTGCGCCGTAGAGTCCTGCCACCCTGCCCTGGTATATGGTGTTTTCCTCCAGTATACGGGTGGCCTGGTCCAGCGACTGCACATCCAGCGCTATAATGGTAATCCTGCCGCCTCCGGGAGAGTCTGTCTCCTGTATGGCCTGACGGAATGTGTCCTGGTTTTTCTTCTCAATGAGCCGGTAATGATACCCCTTCTCATCCAGAACAGTCCTGACCCCTTCGTAGACCTGGGCGCTGTCCCCATAGTCCAGTCCCCTGCAAAAGAGATAGACCGGCACATCCCCGGGGGCCTGGGAAGCCGCTGCCTGGCCCAGCAGCCGTCCAATCTCCCTGCCGTCCACACCGATGGAATCCAGATTCCCTCCCTCATCCGCAGACTGTCCCAAAAGGATGACGGGGCAGCCGGGGTTCATATTCTCCAGCTCCTCTGCAGCCTCCCCGGTCTTTACCGGAGCCAGGATCACCGCCCTGGTCCCGTCCCTGATTTCCCGTTTTACCAGCTCCATCTGCTGCGCCTGGTCATCGGAAGCATAAAGTGTGATAAAGCTGACATCCCCATGGAACTCGGCTGCAGCCTGGTCCATACCCTTTTTGAAATTCACATAATAGTCGTCGTTGTCCCCCTCTATGATGACGGAAATCGGATATACCTCGATTTTCTTTTCCTTGATAATCAGATCCGTGGAGGACATCAAAAACAGCAGGACCAGGATACCGGCCCATATGCACCAGAGTATTTTTCCTTTATTTAACATTGGATCCCTCTTTCTTTACTTCCTCGTAGGAGATGGCCGGCAGATGGGCCGTGACCGTGGTCCCCTCATCCGGCTCCGACTGGATTTCCAGTCCGTAGCCATTTCCAAAATACAGACGGATACGCTGGTTGACATTCTTCACCCCAATGCCGGATCCCCTGCCCGACGGCACGTGGTCCGTATCCCCGAACAGCCTCTTTACCTGCTCCAGGGTCATGCCCAGACCATTGTCCGACACACTCATGAATAAATCCTTATCCTTGCGCCATGCCCGTATGCGGATTTCCCCGTCGCCGTCCATGAATTCCATACCGTGATAGATGGCATTTTCCACCAGGGGCTGGAGGATAAGCTTGAGACTGGCCAGGTCAAGGACCTCATCCTCTGCCTCCACGGTGTAGGAAAATTTGTTTTTATACCGCATGTGCTGGATCATAAGATAGTTGCGCACATGCTCCAGCTCATCCCTGACCGTTATGATACTCTTTCCCCTGCTGAGGCTGATGCGGAAGAACCTGGCCAGAGCCGTCACTACCCGCACCGCGTCGGTCAGATTCTCATTTTCAATCATCCACACAATGATGTCCAGGGTATTATATAGGAAGTGGGGATTAATCTGCGCCTGAAGGGTGTCAAACTCGCTCTTGCGCTTGGATTCATGCTCCGCCACAATATCGTCCATAAGCCGCCGTATCTGCCGTGCCATGTTCTGTATGGAATTGCCCAGATGCTGTATCTCGTAGGATCCACCGCTTCTGACCTCAGTCTCCAGATTGCCTGCCTCAATTTCATTGACGGATTTCTCCAGCTCCTTGATGGGGTCTGTTATCCTGGAGGAGATATAGGAATTGATGATGGTCATGATAAAAAGCACAAAGGCAATCATAAAAATCACCAGGAGCTTTGTCTTTATATTGTTGAGGGACACGCCGTCAAGGGGCGTCACCCCCACCACCTTCCAGCCTGTATATCCCACGGTCTTAACCGTGACGGTCCGTTCCTCCCCGTCCACAGTCTGACGGTAATTGCCGTCCCTGAGTCCGGATACCTCCAGGTTGTTCTCCCGGACGATTCCTGAATCAATAAGCTGGGCCTGGGGGTGGTATATGATTTCCCCGCTGCTGCTGATTAAGTAGACATAGCCCCCGTTTCCCAGATTCACACCGTCAAAGAGCTGCTCCAGACTGCTGTAGCGTATGTCAATCAGCAGGACTCCCTGGTCCGTGGAGGGTCCCTGGGTGATTTCCACTGCCCTTGACAGGGAAATAACCCACCGGTACTGGTTCTCGCTGCCGTCAAAGATATACTGGACATGGGGCGTGGAGAAATGCATATTCTCTGTTTTCTCCAGGGTGGAGGTAAACCAGTTTTCCCCGGTGACATCCACATTTGTCTTAAGGCGGGCTGCAGGCACGGATTCCAGAAGCTTTCCCTCCTTGGACAAAAGGGCAATATTTTCCACATTGTCCTTGTTGTTGTCATAGAGAAGGGTCATCTCGCTTCCGATGGAGCCGCTGGCCAGATCCGCGTTCTTGATAACCCCATAGTACAGGGAATCGGACAGCTTCATCACGATCCGCAGGTAATCCTCCATGGACCTGGTGATCTGATTAATCAGAATCTGGTTCTCCTCCCGGATGGTGGCGGACATCTGGCCCGACAGCCTGGAATACAGGGAGATGCCTATGAATATACTGGCGGCCAGGGCCGTCAGAGTAAAGTAGATGAATATGATGTAGCGTATGCTGGCCTTCTGCAGCTTAATCCTCTGCTTCTCAAACAACATGTCCCCTTCTCCTTTACGCTGCCTGCCGCGTTTATGCGATACGCGGCCCAGCAGTCCTTTTATATCTATTTTACCCCTCTGAACTTGGTGGGCGAGACCCCGAAACGCTTCTTGAATACATAGCTGAAATAATTCTGCTCCTGATATCCCACCTTGGCCGCTATGACATAGGTCTTGTCATCGGTCTTGTTGAGAAGCTCCACCGCCTTGTCCAGACGGACCTGGGTCAGGTAGGCGGTATATGCCTGTCCTGTCTCCTTCTTGAACATGGTGGAGAAATAGGCCGGGCTCATGTGCAGCTGGCGGCATATTTTCTCCACGGATAAATCCGGGTCCTGGTAATTGTCCATAATATATTCCTTGGCCTTCTGGATGACCTGCTTCATGGTATTATCCCGCTCCCGGTTCATGGCCTGGTTCATCCTGAGGGCGGCGGAGAGAAGCCAGTGGGCAAAGTCCTCCTTTTTCATCATCCTGGGGATGACGGCAAAGGTATCTCCCTGCTCCTCCCCTTCCTCCGTCAGCTGTTCCAGGTCCAGGTCATACTGCTGAATCAGCTGGACAATGGAGCTGGACACGCTGAGCATATATGCCTGGCACTGCCTGAAATGCACCTTTGCATCGCTCATTTTATCCATGACCGCCTGTACCGCTTCCTCTATCTTCTCCCTGGGACCGAACTTGATGGCCGCAATAAGCTCCGCTTCGTCCTTGCTGTCAAAGCTCAGCTTACCCCCGCTTACAGGCTCCACGTCATTGATATAGATGGTGCTTCCCGCTCCCACAATGGCCTTATAGCCAAGGGCGTCCACGGCCGCCTTATAGGATCCGCTGATATCCCCCAGGTCCTGGCAGCTGTGGCCGATGCCAATGGTAATCGGCACCTCCAGAATCTTTTTTGTCTCCTTGCAGATATCCCCCAGCACGTCAATCAGCCCGGTCTGGCTGTTATCCCCGTCAATGGCAGCAATAAGGGCCAGCTCAGACCAGGAGGTCCTGGAGGAAGTGAATACGGAAGAACGGCAATAGTTCCCCAGCTTCTCCTCCACGATCTGCATGACGGAAATGGGAATCAGGTCCCTCTCCTTGTGGAGAGGCAGCATATTCCCTTCCCGGATCTCCTCCGGCTCTATGTCAATGGCCGCAGCCACCCATTTCTTGGCCCCTGCCAGCGGGATATCATACTCAGCCAGCTTTTCCTTAAGAAGATTTCCGGGCACAGTGCTTCCCACCAGCTCGTTTAAAAACTGGTCCCTGAGAATGGGAAGACTGCGTATATAATTTTCACGCAGCAGGCTTACATTCCTTTTCTGTTCAATCTCATCGTCCAGGTTGGATTTGATACGCTTTAAAATGGCAGTCAGCTCCTCCACATTCACAGGCTTCAGGATGTACTCCGTCACATTCAGCTTTATGGCCTGCTTGGCATACTCAAAATCATCGTAGCCTGAAAAAATCACGATTTTCACCGAAGGATATTTCTGCCTCACCCGTTCAGCCAGGGAAAGGCCGTCCATAAAGGGCATTCTGATGTCCGTCAGTATCAGGTCCGGCTCCAGGGCCTCCACTTTCTCCAGGGCTTCCTCCCCGTTTTCCGCATCCCCAACCACGCAGAAACCGGCTCCCGTCCAGTCAATCTTCCTGATGATACTCTGCCTGACCTCTTCCTCATCATCCACCAGTATGATACGGTATAAATCCATAAGTATATTCCTTCTTTCCTGCTTAAATATTATGCCCCAGGATTCCACCCGTCTGTTCCGCCTAAGACCTGTTCCATGGTGTAGTCCTGTATCTGATCACGGGTAAGCATAAAAACCCAGTCCGGCCTGGATGTACCCCGGTCCCTTGTACCCTGGTCCGCTGCATCTGTCCCGCCGCATCCTGTCCCGCCGCATACCGGTCCGCTGCTTCCTGTCCTCCCGCCCCCGGTCCATAGCTTGCGTATTCCCCGTAAAACAGGGTGGATCGCGCATTCTTTTTATCCCAGTCATGCCACCCCTCAGGGCATATGTGGGGTCCCAGATAGCAGTCAATGAGCACGGTCCTGGCGTAATCCCTCCAGGGCCTGCCCAGATAGACGCTTTCACGGGAGCTATTGCCTGTAAACCGGCAGTTTCGGAACACATACCCGTATTTCTGGCCTTTGGGGGTGGACGCGGCGGTCACATACCCCTTTTTCTCTGTATTCCTGCCGGCAGAATACAGCTCACACCTGTCAAAATAGGCTGTGGCACTGCCAAATATAAAATCTATGTCCCCGCGGATAAAACAGTCCTGGTAGCAGTGGCGTCCGTTTATCCTGGGCGAAAACTGTTTTGGTCCGATGAATCCGTTCTTTTGTATCTCCTTCGGAGGTAGGGGGCCTGTAAAGAGTGTGTCCTGGCCTCCCAGCAGCCTGCATCCCTTAAGCAGAATCCGGTCCCCGTCCGCATACAGGGCCAGTGCCTGTCCCACTGCTTCCCCCGGACCGGCGCTGTTTTCAATGGTCAGGTTCCTCGCGGTAAAATCGTGGGTGTCAACCAGCACGCTGTAGGTGCGGAAGGTCCCCCACTTACTGCCGTCCTCCATAGCCATCCCGGCAGACAGTCCCCAGGTAATGACGGTGCTGCCGGCTGACTGGCCCTCCAGTGTAATCCACGGCCTTGTAATTTCCAGCCGTTCCCTATACACGCCCTCTTTTATGAAAATGCAGGCCGGCGGTCCGTCCTTGTCTCCCAGGGCCGCCAGGGCCGCGCCTACCGTATCATAGTCACCGGTGCCGTCCTGGGCAACGGTCAGGCGGACGGCCTGCTGTCCCTCCCGCTCATCCTGTCCATCTGGTTCTGTCATTTACAAGCCTCCTTATTTCCGGAGTATAGCTGAATGCTCCAGAAAATTTATCACAAGTTTTATCACAAGTATACCTCAAATGCAGGGAATTGTCATCCCGGTGCTAAAGTGAATATTCACCGGAAAGCCTTTCCCTGCATGCTTATAGTTTCTCATAAGTATAAATAATATATCAATCATATTGTCCTGTACTACTAATATATGTTATGATAAGTCCGTAACCGGCAGACAGAGCCGCAATCAACCGTGAAGGCATAAAACAAACACATAGATAAAAGAGGTATGACATATGGGCGGAATATTTGGTGTTGCATCAAAAAACAGCTGTACCCTGGACTTGTTTTTCGGAGTGGACTATCACTCCCATCTGGGGACAAAGAGAGGCGGAATGGCCGTATACGGCAGCCAGGGCTTTACAAGGTCCATCCACAATATAGAAAATACCCCCTTCCGTACGAAATTTGACGGGGATTTGGACGAGCTGGAGGGAACATTGGGAATCGGATGTATTTCCGACAACGAACCCCAGCCCCTTCTGATTCAGTCCCACCTGGGCAGCTTTGCCATAACCACTGTGGGAAAAATCAACAACGAGGCCGAGCTGGTGGCCTCGGCCTATGAAAACGGCCACATCCATTTCATGGAAATGAGCCACGGGCGCATCAACGCAACGGAGCTGGTGGCTGCCCTTATCAACCAGAAATCCACCTTGGTGGAGGGCATTCTATATGCCCAGGAAAAAATAGAGGGCTCCATGTCCATCCTGCTGCTGACTCCGGAAGGAATCTATGCGTCCAGGGATAAATTCGGAAGAACCCCCATTGTCATCGGGCACAAGGACGACGCCTACTGCGCCTCCTTTGAAAGCTTTGCTTACATCAATCTGGGATATACGGACTACAAAGAACTTGGGCCCGGCGAGATCGTATATATGACGCCTGAAAGCGTGGAGACGGTCAGCCCTCCCAGGGAAGAAATGAAGATATGCTCTTTCCTGTGGGTATACTACGGCTATCCCACATCCAGCTATGAGGGCATCAATGTGGAGAGCATGCGCTATGAGTGCGGAAAGCTGCTGGCAAAGAGGGATGAGGCGCAGCCCGAAGTGGTTGCGGGCGTTCCCGACTCAGGCATCGCACACGCCATCGGGTATGCCAATGAATCCGGCATTCCATTTGCCCGTCCCTTTATCAAGTACACTCCCACCTGGCCCCGGTCCTTCATGCCCCAGAACCAGGGCCAGAGAAACCTGATCGCCCGCATGAAGCTGATTCCTGTGGACGCGCTGATCCGCGGCAAAAAGCTGCTGCTCATCGACGACTCCATCGTGCGGGGCACACAGCTGGGTGAGACAACGGAATTCCTGTACCAGAGCGGTGCAAAGGAAGTGCACATACGTCCGGCCTGCCCTCCCCTTATGTTCGGATGCCCCTATCTTAACTTTTCCCGTTCCACCTCAGAGCTGGATCTGATTACCAGACGCATTATCCGGGACAGGGAGGGAGATAATGTGTCCCGGGACGTGTTAAACACTTACACGGACCCGGACAGCGCCAATTACAAAGAGATGATTGAGGAAATCCGCAAGCGCCTGGGATTCACCACCCTTCGTTACCACAGGCTGGATGACCTGGTGAAGTCCATCGGCATCTCCCCCTGCAAGCTCTGCACCTACTGCTGGAGCGGCCGGAAATAGACCGGAGCGTGCCGGAAGCCTGCCTTCCTCCACACTTTACACAGGAATCTGGTATAACAGCGCGTTACAGATGGCGGCGGCAACATTGCTGCCGCCTTTTCTTCCCCTTGCCACAATATACGGCGTATCCTCCAGAGTCAGAATCAGTTCCTTGGACTGGACCACATTCACGAATCCCACCGGCACGCCGATGACAAGGGCCGGGGAGACCAGTCCTTCTTCTATAAGCTCATAAATGCGGACCAGGGCCGTGGGCGCATTGCCTACGGCAAAAATCAGCGGACGCCCCTGCAGCCCGTAGAGCCTGGCCGCCTTCTCCATGCTGGCCACAGCTCTGGTGGTGCCCTGTTCCTTTGCCTGCAGGGCCACATCCTCATCTGCCATAAAACAGAAGGCTTCCCCGCCCAGGGCGGACAGCCTTTTTTTATTGATCCCGGACAGCCCCATATTGGTATCCGTGACAATAACAGCGCCGGCTTTTAAGGCCTCTGTGCCCTTTTTTACAGCCTGGCCGGAAAATACCAGGTTTTGTGCATAATCAAAATCCGCCGTGGTGTGGATGGCCCTCTTGATGACCATTTCATTTTCAGGCTCCAGATGTATGCCCTGTAAGGACAGTTCCTCCTGTATAATCTCAAAACTGCGCCTTTCAATATCTCCCGGCAGTACCTGTTCCAACTGTATATCCGTCATCCGGCTTCTCCTCTCCATTTCCCTTTCGGCTGATGCCCATCATTCTGTACACGGCAGCCATGTCCAGATTCTCCCTGAGGGACTCTGCCAGCTTATCATACTGCTGCTGCCTGTACGTGCGGTAATCCATATCCGCAGCCTGTTCCAGGCACAGGCCCTTTGCCGCGGCCAGGGCCTCTGCCACTGCCCCGGCTATTCCCGGGCTGTCAAAGATTCCGTGGACATAGGTGCCGTAGATATTTCCCCTGTTCCACCCGTCCATCCTGGCCTGTCTGGATGAAAGCCTGTCCTTTCCCGTTTCCATCACATAGTCCATGGGGCGGCATATTTCCGGTTCCCTGCGCCAGGAAACGATTCTGGCCGTGTCCGCGGCCCCCTCTTCCCGGTCAATGTACGTGCGGCCCATATGGATTTCATATCCCTCAATGGATTTTCCCGACAACCCGCCAAGGCAGCCGTCCAGCTGGCCGAACGCGCCTTCCACCTGGGTCCTTATCTTTTCTTCTTCAAACTCCGTCTTAAGGGGAAGAAGGCCCATTCCGGATGTCCGTGACGGAAGGTCTGACTCCACCCCTTTTTCGTCCACCAGCACCTCTCCCATCATCTGGTAGCCGCCGCAGATTCCCCATACAGGCACCCGGCGGTCAGCCAGCTTAAGGATTGCCGCCTCCAGACCGTTCTGGCGCATCCACAGCAGGTCATGGATGGTATTCTTGGTGCCGGGAAGGATAACCATGTCGGGGGTTCCAAGGTCACAAGCCCTTGTCACATAGCGCAGGGATACTCCGGGGATTCCTGAAAACACATTAAAATCCGTAAAATTGGAGATACGCGGAAAGCGGATCACCGCCAAGTCCACCGCAGCAGGTGCTTTGCCTTTTCCTGTCTCCAGGCGGCTGCTCAGGCTGTCCTCATCCTCGATATCCACATCCATATAGGGTACCACCCCCACCACCGGTATGCCGCACAGATCCTCCAGCATGGAAATCCCGGGCTCCAGTATGGACCTGTCGCCTCTGAATTTGTTGATGATCAAGCCCTTTATACGCTTTCTCTCCTCCTCTGTCAGCAGGGCCACCGTACCGTAGAGCTGGGCAAAGACACCGCCCCTGTCAATGTCCCCCACCAGAAGCACCGGGGCGTCCGCCATGTCCGCCATGCCCATGTTCACGATATCATCGGATTTCAGGTTAATCTCGGCCGGACTTCCGGCGCCCTCTATGACAATGACATCGTACTGCTCCTCCAGCCGCCGGTAGGAGGCCATAATATCCGGCACCAGGGATTTCTTACAGGCAAAATAATCCCTGGCCTTCATATTGCCCCTGGAAATTCCATGGACAATAACCTGACTTCCCACATCCGTGGTGGGTTTTAACAGAATGGGATTCATGTCCGCACTGGGCACAATTCCCGCCGCCTCCGCCTGTACGGCCTGGGCCCGTCCCATCTCCAGCCCTTCCGGAGTTATGTAGGAATTAAGGGCCATGTTCTGGGATTTAAAAGGCGCTGTCCTGTAGCCGTCCTGATGAAAGATGCGGCACAGTCCGGCTGCCAGGATGCTCTTTCCCGCATTGGACATGGTTCCCTGAATCATGATTGACTTTGTATGTTGGGACATGGTTTCCTCCTCTCAAGCACCCGGGCCATTTCCCGGATGAGCTGTTCATTGTCCTGTCTCAGCTTAACACAGATACGGTAAAAGGATGAGTCCAGCCCCGGATAATTGGCACAGCTGCGGATCAGGATGCGCCGGCCCAGCAGCTCCTGGTAAAGCCGGCCTTTTTCCAGGATACCATCCTCTTCCCGGTCCCGAAAGAACAGATAATTGGCCTGGGATGGATATACCTGAAAGCCCAGGTCATGGAGGGCTGCAGAAAGCCTCTCCCGCTCCCCTTTAAGCACCGCTCTGGTGCGCTCCGCAAAATCCGTCTCTCCAAGGGCCGCCACGCCGGCGCACTGGGCCGGGCCGGACACGGACCAGGGCTGGCGTACTGCCTGAAGCCGTTCCAGAAGGCCGCTGTCGCTGCAGAGGCCGTAGCCCAGCCGCAGCCCGGCCATGGCATACAGCTTTGTAAATGCCTTAAGGACAAACAGATGCGTAAACCGGGCCAGGTCAGGTATGACGGAATATGATTCTGAATTATCCAGAAAATCGCAGAAGCATTCATCCACTGCCAGGTAAGCCCCCAGGCGTTCACACGTATCTGCCAGCTGCTCCACCTCTTCCTTTTTAACGGGTATTCCTGTGGGATTGTTGGGATTGCACAGAAACACCACATCGTAGGGCCGCCCCCTCTCTGCCGCCTCCTGGACACAGCCGCACATTCCTGCCGCGTCCAGGGCAAAATCCCCGTCCTCCCTGAGATAATAATAGTCGGTCCTGCATCCCACCGACCTCAATGCCTGCTCATACTCGGAAAAGGCGGGAGCTGTCACCAGCCCGCGTACAGGACGCAGCGAAGCTGCCAGTCCGAAGATCAAATCAGCTGCCCCGTTGCCGCAGATAATCCATTTATCCTCTACCCCGTGATGCCTTCCCAGGGCCTGTCTCAGCCTTTCACACCGGCTGTCCGGGTACAGGCTGCATACTTCCCTCTCCAGGCAGCCCCTCAGAGCCTGCCTGACCGCCTCCGGCATGCCAAGGGGATTGATATTGGCAGAATAATCCATCTGTATGTCCTGGCTGTATATATCACCGCCGTGTTGATATTCCATAATAACCTCCATCTATCTTTTTTACAGCTATCCTTTTCTACCCCCGCCGGCTGATTCCGCAAAACCAGAATGATATCACAAAACCATAATAAGCACCGCCAGTCCAAGGACCATCAGCCCCTCCGCGAAAAACATGAGATGGTTGGCACGTCTTATGTCCGCCGGTTCGATTTTCCTGTCATCATCCCCGATATATGGCTTTTTATGAAGAGTTCCGAAGTACCAGGCGTCACCGGCCAGGCGAAGATGAAGGGCGCCTGCACAGGCAGCCTCGCCGTGGGCGGAATTAGGGCTGGCATGGCGTTTCCTGTCCCGAAGGAACACCTTAAAGGCATGAGCCCCGTCCATGCCCGGCAGAACCCATGCCCCCAGAACCATTAGGATTCCGGTCAGCCTGGCCGGCGCCAGATTAAGCAGGTCGTCCAGCCTGGCGGCACAGCGGCCGAAGTACATGTATCTGTCATTTTTGTATCCCACCATGGAATCCATGGTATTGACAGCCTTGTACAGCATACCTCCTGCCGGACCCAGAAAAGCCATGAACAAAAAGGGGGCAATGACACCGTCAGAGGCATTTTCAGCCACAGTCTCCACGGCTGCCCTGGCGATTCCGCCCTCATCCAGCGCTGCTGTATCCCTTCCCACAATCATGGATACATTATATCTGGCCTCCTCGGTGCGGCCTTCCTCCAGACTGCGGCACACCTTCATGCTCTCTGTATACAGTCCCCTGGCTGCCAGCATGAGACTGCACAGAAATCCCTCTGCCGGCAGAAGCAATGCCCAGGCCCGGTCCAGGCACAGTTGCTCCGCCCAGTGAACGGCTGCCCACGGAACACACCACCATATGATGCACATGGAGACGGTGAGGATGGCCCCTGCCCGGAACTGGCCTTTCTTTCCCATGCCCCCGCTCCGTTGTCTGAGCCGCGATTCCATTCCGGCAATCATGGTTCCCATAAGGCGCACCGGATGGGGGAGCCATAAAGGATCTCCTATTATCCAGTCAATCACGCAGCCAGCCAGCAGGGCCGCACCGTGAAATTTCCATATATCCAGCCACGTAATATCCATGTCTACCTACCTCGTCATTTAATCCGCATCCCTGCGCCGCAGCACACCCGCCACACTTCCTCTGCTTCCCCGGCAATCCGGCAGCAGAGCCGCCCCGTCTCCTCCCGGTACAGACGCTCAAAGGCCTCTGCCGGCACGATGCCGCAGCCTATCTCGTCTGTCACCAAAACACGGTTCTTGGGTCCGGCCAGCAGCTCCTCCAGAAGCTGTTCAAGAATCTGGTCCGTGGAAAGTCCCTTCCGTTCTCTGCAGGAAGGGCCTGCACTTCCCTCCATTACCCTCCTGACAAAGAGCTGGAAATCACGGCAGAACCTGCCGTCCATAAATTCCTCCCAGGAGGCCTTTTCGCCCTCTGTCCAGACAAATCCGTCTGCATCCTGTTCTCCCAGGTACTGTCTGACAAACTCCCTCTTGCCCTGGGAGCATCCTCCTGTCACCAAGATCATTCCTACATTCCTCCCATCAGGCCTGCTTTTAAAAGAACCGCGGCTGCCGCCAGACCGGCCAGTTCACAAACCTGCAAAAAACATCCGGCCAAATCCCCGGTCACCCCGCCGAACTGTTTCACAGACATCCTGTAATACCATATAAACACAGCCAGGTGGGTCATAAGCAGGACTCCTGCCGCCGTCCCTGCCCCCCGGCAGCCCATCTTAACGGCTGCCGCGCCTGCTCCCAGACAAATAAACATCCACAGAAGCAGCACCAGGGAATCTGCCTTTTTTTTGGCTGCCCCGCCAAAGCCGGCTGCCAGTCCCTTCTTCTTGGCCTGGGGAAAGGTGACCACGGAGAGGCCGCTGAAGGCCCGCTCCATCACAAACACAAGACAGGGAACCGCGTAAAGAAAATATCTGTCCCCCCTGTCCTCCCTCAGGACAAGAGACAGGTATTCATGGAAAACGCCCAGATAGAGCATCATGTAAACGCCGAAGGAAATGACCGCAAAGGCTCCCAGATGGGGGTCTTTTAAAATTTCCAGCTTTCTGCTTCTGTCGCCATAGGAATGAATGGCATCCATGGTATCCAGAAAACCGTCCATGTGAATCCCTCCGGTTACCAGCAGGGGAATGGCTGCCCCTGTGAGAGCCGCAGCACCCACGGACAGATTCAGCACATCCAGGGCAAGATGGAGCCAAAGGCCCAGGGCCGCTCCCTGGACAATCCCCACCAGAGGAAAAAAGCACATGACATAGCGCATGCGTTCTTCGGTCCACTCCACGTTAGGCATGGGTATCTTAGAATACATGGAAATTGCTATGATGCAGGAATAAAGTCCGTTCATTCTCCCTGACACTCCCTTCTTATAAAGTCAGACCCGATTGCTGCCGGCCCCAGGTCGGAGGGCTTTAAGGGCACGGGAATGCCATAAACCACCTCCACCACCCGGTCAGCGGCAGATGCCAGCTTCTGATTCAGGCAGCCCATGAGACGGATATACTCCATTGTCTCAGGTTCGTAACAGATTCCATCCCGATCCACTTCATTGGTGACAATCACCATATCCTGAACCTGTCCGGCCAGGGAAATGATGTCCTCTGCAATCTTATGGGACAGGCGTTGAATCGGACCGCCCTGCTGCTCTCCTGCTTCCGTTTTCCCTGTCCCTACTTTCTGTGTTCCCTCTTCTTTCCCTGTCCCCTTCTCCTTAAACATCTCATTGGCCGCCAGGTTGGATACGCACTCCAGCAAAAGGGCACGGCCGGTCCGGGATGAGGGGCTTAAACCAGTCTCATACTCTCCCACCATCACCTCTCCCACATTCCGGGGCTTTTCTATGGTGATAAACCCCTTTCCCCTTCGGAGCATACGGTGGCGATTCACCTTGTCCCTTCCCTCTTTTCCATATGCAATCATGGTAGCCACATAAAAACGGCGGGAACAGGGTGAGTCCAGAATAAGCCCTTCCGCGTATTCTGATTTTCCGCTGCCGCTGCCGCCTGTCACCAGAGTAATCATTCCAGTCTCCTATCATCGTGTCGTCATGTGTATCCGGGCCGCACGCTTCCCAATTACACCAGATGCTCATACGCATCCACATGGATGTCATCAAAGCTGCTCATCTGCGTGTACACAGCAGCCGCCATATCTAAAAGCGGAAACAAGGCCGCGGCACCGGTGCCCTCCCCCAGACACATTCCCGCAGAAATAGCAGGTTTAAGGCCAAGAGCATCCAGAACCATTGCCCCGGCAGGCTCGGCTGAAACGTGGGAGGCCAGCAGATATCCTTTTACATCCGGGCTGATTCTGACAGCTGCCAGAGCTGCTGCCCCTGTTATAAGCCCGTCCAGCACCACCGGCAGGCCGCAGGCCGCGCATCCGATGTAAAATCCGGTCAGAGCCGCCAAATCCAGTCCGCCCACTTTGGACAGCGCGTCCACCGGATCCTCCCCGGACGGCTTTCGGATGCGGATGCCTTCCCTTATGACCTGTACCTTGCGGTTGTAACCGGCAGTGGTCAGACCTGCCCCCCGGCCCGTCACCAGTTCCGGGTCCATATTAAGAAGCACGGAAAGCAGGGCGCTGCTGGTAGTGGTATTGCCGATTCCCATTTCCCCGGAGCCGGCCAGCACATAGCCTCTTTCCTTCAGTTCCACAGCCATATCCGCACCTGCCTCCATGGCCTTCACTGTCTCCTCCCTGGTCATGGCAGGTTCCTCCAGGAAATCCTTTGTCCCATATGCCACTTTCCGGTTCACCACACCGGGAACCGCGTCGCGGCAGGCCATACCCACATCCACAGGAATCACGTCGGCCCCTGCCTGGCGGGCCATAAGGCAGACACATGAATTTCCCCGGGCCATGTTTCCTGCCACAATGGCGGTAACCTCCTGTCCTGTCTGGGTCACCCCTTCCTTTACAACACCATTGTCCCCACACATAACCACAATAACCCTGGGACGCAGACTGACTGCCAGGCTGCCGGAAGCAGCGGCTATGCGTATGATATCCTCCTCCAGGACTCCCAGGCTTCCCAAAGGCTTGGCCACCTGGTCCCAGCGCTGCTTTGCCTGCTGCCTGAGTGCCTGGCTGGCCGGCTTAATGCTCTTCATCGCTTCCTTCAATGTCATAGCTCATGTTCCTCTCCGTCATGTTCTTGTCCGTCATACTCCCCGCCATGGCCCTGTCCGTCATACTCCCCGCGGCCCTGTCCGTATTCCACGCACTGTCCGGCAAACCGCCGGACCAGTCCGGGGCAGGAGGGATAATAGAGGTGTGGAAAACCTGCCATCACCTGTTTTGCTGTTCTCATACAGGGCCAGCTGCGGCCGCCCTTTGGCTTGACAGCCGTCATACAAAATTCATCCTCCCCGCAATCGCAGTCCCAGTAATGAAATTCATGGCCTTTTATCTCCTCTCCTTCCTGTAGATAGGGAAGGCAGCGGTTGGGCTCCAGGGTTATGTATCCAAACCTGCCGGTTTTCCCGGCCCTGTATCCGCGGCCCTTCAAAACCCCTGCCATGGGATAAACCGTTCCGTCGGCTCCCTCCAGACTGTCCAGCAGATAGAGGTATCCCCCGCACTCTGCCAGTATGGGCATTCCGGACGCGGCAGCCGCAGCCACTGAATCCCGCATGGCCCTGTTGGCCGCCAGGGCCTCCCCGTGGTTTTCAGGATAACCGCCCCCCAAAATCAGCCCGTCCAGTCCCTCCGGCAGCTGCTTCTGATGGAGCGGACTAAAGTACACAAGCCTGGCCCCAGCCTGTTCCATGGCCTTCAGGTTGTCCTCATAATAAAAACAGAATGCCTCATCCCTGGCAATCCCCAGACGAAAATGCGGTATGTTTCCCGGCTTGTTTCCCAGCTTGTTTCCCGGCTTGTTTCCCAGCTCGTTTCCCAGCTCGTTTCCCGGCTTAATTCCCGCTGCATTCCCCGTCTCCTGCCCGGCACCTGCTTCTTCCCGGACCGGTACCGCCCTGTCCTGTCCGCCTGCGTCAGCAGCAATCTTCAATAACGGTTCCCACTCCAAATTGTCATCCATCCGGTCCGCCAGCTGTTCCAGCTGCTGCCTGATTCCATCTATCTCATCCGGCAGCACCAGACCCAGATGGCGGCTTCCCACCTGAAGGAAGTTCAGTTCAGGCAAATATCCTATGACCGGAACCTGAAACCGTTCCTCCACCATAGGTTTTATACGGTTATATATCATAGGGGACATGCGGTTGAAAAAGATGCCCCCTATGTTATTATTTTTTTCATCACGGTTCCCGAGGCAGCCTGAGGTTCCGTAAATATGCCTGTGTAATTCGCGAGTTTTTTTCTCATGATATTTTTCCGCATTTTTCCCGCATTGGCTCTTATTACACTGGCTCTTACTGCATTCTCCGTCTTTTGCGCCAGCCGCACATTCCGCATCACAGCCTGCTTTGCTGCGAGTTTTTTTCTCGCCATCAAGCAATGCCGTATCATATTCCAAAAATCCCTGAATCAATGCCATCAGCGATACGCTGGCTCCTCTTCCATCCACCACCAGAATAGCCGGCAGACCGAGAATCCTTCCAATCTCAAAGGAGCTCCCCTGAACAGACACGCCCCCCAGGCCGTCAAAATATCCCATGACCCCTTCCGCCACCACAAAATGGTGTTCCATGCTCCGGGACAGTTTCTGTCTCATATGTGTTCCGGTCTCAAAAAAGCTGTCCAGGTTTCCATTTTCCACTCCCAGAACCCTGCGGTGGAACAGGCCGTCAATGTAGTCCGGTCCGCACTTAAACGCAGCCGGATTATATCCCTTCCTTTTAAGAAGGGTCAGCAGGCCGCAGGTTACCATTGTCTTCCCGCTGCCGCTTCCCGGAGCCGCTATCATAACTCCTGCCATTGTATCTCTCCCTCATCGTCTTTTGGGTCCTGCATAACCGCCACATACACCGGGTTCTGCGCTTTTGGCATATGGTAGCTTCCCACCGTATCCACAGGAGCTGCCCATACCTGGGTTATCTCTCCTGTGGCGAATCCGAATTCCTTCATGCATGCCAGAATCTCACCCACAGTCTCCAGTGTAATGGCGTTAGCCACAATTCTCACATGGGGATTGGCGTCAAGGAGGGCTGCCACGATTTCACGCATGTGACCTCCGCTTCCTCCGATGAATGCGTGGGTGGGAGGCTCCAGCCCCTTCATAGCCTCAGGCGCCTCGCCTTCCACAATGTGAAATCCCATCCAGCTTCCATGGAACTTCTGGCAGTTGGATTCAATCAGCTGCAGGGCTTCCCGGTTCCGCTCAATGGCATACACCTGGCCGCTGCCGCCCCGCCTGCGTATCTCCATACCCATCTCCACCGCCACGGAGCCGGTGCCGGCCCCGATATCATAACACACGGCCTGAGAGCCGATACACAGCTTATCCAGTGATATCCTCCGCACCTCCTTTTTTGTCATAGGCACCTGGCCCCTGATAAAGTCCTCATCCCGGGGACCGGACTGAGGATAAAGCTGTCCTTCCGCCGCCTCTGTATTCTCCACCAAAACACAAGCCAGGCTGCCAAAGGGAAGGCGCTCATCCTCCATCAGAAGCTCGGCAGGAGTCATCTCCCAGGCAATGCGTTCGTCCTCGTATGAAAAATTTTCTCCTGCCCATAAAGTCACGCTGCTCATTCCGCTGCTGACCAGCTGACGGCACAAATCCGGCACGCTGCCGGCTCCTCCCAGCAAAATAAAGCAGCTCCTGAAGCTGCGGATATAGGCCACCACATCGCAGTCCCTTCCATGGCTGCTGACCGGATGGACATTCTGCCAGCTCTTTCCCAACCTGGCGCAGAAATAGGACAGGCTGGACACGCCCGGAACAAATTCCACATCCCATCCCTCCCGCAAAAATGCCTTGGCCGCCGCCTCAGCCCCGCTGTAAAAGCCCGTATCTCCTGACAGCACCAGGGCTGCCTCATCCCACCGGAAGCTGCCCAGCCACTGTACCATCTCACTGGGCTTGTAGGCTGAAAATACCCGCTTCTTATCGGTATAGGCGCTGACGCTGTCCAGCATCCGGTCCGCCCCCATCACCACCTGGGCCGCCTCCAGGCAATCCATTGCCCGGCCCGTCAGCTGGTCCTCGCCCCCCATTCCTATGCCCACCAGATATACAATTGGCCTTAAATCATCCATATATGCTTCCTTTCCTTTCATGGTCCATCCACTCCTTTAGCTGTCCCTTTATCTCATCCAGGGATATGCCTACCCCGCTACCCGGCCGGTCAATCACCACTGCCGCTGCCCCGGCCTTGTGGGCTGCCTTTATCTTTTCCGGAAATCCTCCGGCTGCGCCCCCATCCTTGGTAACCAGATAAGCACATCCGTATTCCCTGAGCTGTGCCAGATTCATTTCCTCTGAAAACGGTCCCTGCATGGCGATAATATGGCGGCCCTCAAAGCCCAGACTCCTGCACTGGGCCACGGCCTCCGCCGAGGGCAGGATCCTGGCATAAATTCTCTGCCCATAATCCCTTATCCTTGTATACGCAGCCAGCTCCTTGCTGCCTGTGGTCACCAGAATATTTCCCTTCACAGAGGACAGCCATGTGACTGCCGCCTCCACATCAGGCATATGGATGACTCCCGGCCGGCTGTCCCCGGCCCCCGGCTCACGCAGGCACCTTAAAAGCCGCAGGCCCTTTCGTTTGGAACAGGCCATTTTTATGTTGTGGGTTACTTCCGCCGCATATGGATGAGTGGCGTCAATAACCAGTTCCGGCCGCAGCTCATCAAACATCTGCTCCATTTCCGTGACATCCAGGCGCCCCTGGCGTATCTCCATGCATCCGGTCCGGTCCGGCCTGCATATATCCTCCAGCAAATCCCTTCCGTATCCGGTAGCCACGCAGATTACAAAGGGCCGGTCAAGCTCCTGAAGATATTCAGCCAGCAGCCTCCCCTCCGTGGTCCCGGCAAACAGTATGACACTTTTCTTATTTTCCTTCATACCTGTAACCTCTGGGCGTTACCATATAGGAGCCAATCTGCATGGAATGGGAATTGCCGATATAAACCGTGGTAAACATGTCCACCCGGCGATCCTTCAGTTTCTCCAGGGTAAGGACCTCCGTCTCTTCCCCTTCCCTGCCAATGTTCACAGCCAGCCCGCACACGGTATCCCCTTTTCTGTACTTAAGAATCCTGGTGCACGCCTGACGGAAAAAGTCGGGCCGTCCCTTGCTGGCCGGATTGTAAAGGCATATGACAAAGTCAGACTTGGCTGCTGCCTCTACCCGGTTCCATATATCTTCCAGGGGCGTGAGCCGGTCGCTTAAGCTGATGACAGCAAAATCGTGCATCAGCGGGGCTCCCAGAACAGCTGCCCCTGCGCAGGCAGCCGTAATTCCCGGCACTATCCTGACTCTGACGCCGGGATACTGCTGAGCCAGCTCCAGTATAAGGCCCGCCATTCCGTATACCCCCGCGTCCCCGCTGCAAATCATGGCTGTGTTCTTTCCCTCCATGCAGCATTCAAACGCCTTCCGGCACCGTTCCTCTTCCCTGGTCATGGCAGTGGTCAGAAACTCCTTCTGGGGGAACAATCCCCTTACCAGGTCCACATAAACCGTATAACCGGCTATAACCTGGCACCGGCCCATCACTTCCAGTGCCTGTCCTGTCATCTGCTTTTTTTCTCCGGGTCCCATTCCCACCACATAGAGTGTCCCCGTCTCCAGTTTCCCCGGGACGTCTTCCCGGCCGGCCCGAAATCCGGTTGTAAAGGCAGGATCGTAAAGCTTTGAGCGCTCATAGCCGGTCTGGGCCACCGTATTTCCCACCACAATAAGGGCGGTCTTATGGATGCCCTCCCTGTCTGCTGTCTCCTTTAAGGTGGCTACCGTACACCGGACCGTCTTCTCATCCGGCCAGGTTGCCTTATATACAATGGCTGCTGGCGTATCTCCCGGATATCCGCCCTTCATCAGCTCATCTGACAGCTCTCCCGTCATACCTGCGCTCAGGAATATCACCATGGTGCTGCCGTGGGCAGCAAATCTCCCAATGGATTCACGTTCCGGCACAGGTGTCCTCCCGGCCATTCTGGTTATTACCACACTCTGGCTGATACCGGGCAGGGTATATTCCATCCCAAGGGCTGCGGCGGCTCCGCAGAAAGAGCTGACTCCGGGACATATGTCATATTGTATCCCTCTGGCATCCAGACCGTCCATCTGTTCCCGTATGGCGCCATAGAGGCAGGGATCCCCGGTGTGGAGGCGCACCGTGGTAAGACCGTCCCGTTCCGCCTGTTCCATCACTTCCATGACCTGCTCCAGGTCCATGGAGGCACTGTCATAAATCCTGGCATCCTGCCTGGCCCAGTCCAATAGATCACGGCTGACCAGGGAACCTGCATAGATGACCACATCCGCCTCTGACAAAAGTTTCTGCCCACGGACCGTAATCAAATCAACGGCTCCCGGACCTGCTCCTACTATATGTATCATTTTGCTCCGCCTTTCATCTATTACTTATTCTGTCCGTAAAGTACAATAACATATCATCTGCGCCGGTGGTTGACCCAAGTATGCCGCGCTCATTGGTAAATACAATAACCTCTGCCCTCAGACGTCCGCCGGCCCGCTGTTTCACATGCTGTTCCAGCCGGGCCATCACCCGCTTCATCACCTGCTCACGCAGGCCGCCCTCTGTTTCTAATAGGCGCAGCCCCTCGTCCACGGTCACTGCTTCCAGAATCTGTTCCACCATCTCTCTTTTCGCGCCGCAGGCAGCTCCGTGGGCTGCCAGGATTTCCATTCTCCCGTCCGCCCAGGAGGAATGGGTATTCATAATACCGGCTGCCAGCTTGATTAGCTTTCCTCCATGGCCTATAAGCAGAATGGACTCAGCCCCTTCTTCCACCGCCATGTCAATGGTACTGCCTATAAAATTACTGCATTTCACGGCCTGTCCAAGGCCCAGGCCAAGTACAGTGCCCACAAAGTTCTCGCCGTAATTTCCCGGAGTTACCAGAAGGTTCTTCTCCCCATTTCGGATCCTCTGTCTCAGCTCCAGACGGATGGTATCAAGGAGGGCTGTCTCGCTCATGGGCTCCACCATTCCGCTGGTCCCCAGTATGGATATGCCTCCCCGGATTCCCAGACGGCTGTTAAAGGTCTTATCCGCCACCTTCAGGGCTTCCGGCACACGGATTTCAATGGAAAGCACTCCCTTAAAACCAGCTTCCCGGCACACACCGGCCACCTGTTCAAATATCATCTGCCTGGGAACCGGGTTAATGGCAGCTTTTCCCACTTCGCAGCTCAAACCCCACCGGGTTACCCTTCCCACTCCCACTCCTCCGGATAAATTCAGGCTCAATCCGTCTTTCTCATACACATAATCCCCACAGGCATTTCTGTTATCTCCGGCATCTGTGTTATCTCCGGCCTCTCTCGCATCTCCGGCCTCTCTCGCATCTCCGGCGGCGCCGCTGTCCGCGCCCGGCAGCCGGACCTGTGAATACACCATAAGACCGTCCGTCACATCCGGATCGTCACCTGCATCCTTTCTGACACCGCAGCAGACACAGTTCTCCCTTATATCCATTTCCTCCACCTCCAGGTCCAGACGGACTCCCTTTGGCGTTGTCAGGGACACCTGCTCCATTCTCCTGCCCTGCAACAACATAACGGCAGCTGCCAAGGAAGCCGCTGCCGCACAAGTACCTGTGGTGTATCCCCATCTCAATTTTTTTTGATTCTTATAGATGTACGAATCTCCCATAGTCTCACCTGCTGTCCAACATCTGACTTTTAAACTATGGAAAAGTATATCATATCCAACTGCATTTCTCAATGTCTAATTTCCCTGCAGCCGGCTCTATGGCTGCCGCCACCGTCACCCCTTCTCCGGCCTGCTTATGTATTAGAAGCCTTCCTCCCCTGGCCGTGCAGGACCTTTCGCAGACATTGCCCACGCCCACTGTGGACCTTACAAACTCGGATTCCTCAAACTCTCCTTCCACAGCCAGCAGCTCCCCGGATGTAAATGTACGCAGCTCCCACCCGTACCTGCCGGCCAGCCTGGTCACCGCCTCTTCCCCTGCCTTAATGTCTATGGTGGATAATGCCTTTACCGCCGCCGGGTCAATGTTCCCGCCTTCCAGCGCTTTTAGGACACGGCCTTCCAGGATATCCGGCGAAGTTCCCTTCCTGCAGCCCACGCCCACCACCACCACCTTTGGAACCAGGCGGAGAAAGACCGCCTCCTTGTCCGGAGAAAGGGTGGGCCTTTCACTGTTACGGAATGTGATCCATATGTTATACCTGCACACGCTGTTCCTACATATATTATGCCTGCATATGTCCTCTGTACCATACCCAACGTTCTCTGTCTCTCTGCCTGAACTCCTGTTTTTTAAGGGCCCGGATCCAGACGCCCTCTCCGCCCCGCGGCACTCCGGATCGCAGAAAAATCCCACCTTTCCGCCATCCAGCAGCCAGGCAGAAATTTCTTTGGCCTCTTTTCTGTCAGTTATGCAAAGGCCGCTGCGGACCGCAAAGACATCCACTGCAAAGACACCATTGACATCTGTGGCCGTGGTTATGACCGGTATGCCCTGAAGCCAGTCCGCCATTCTTTCAGCCAGCTCATTGGCTCCCCCCACATGGCCTGACAGCAGGGGGATACAAAAATGCCCGGCTTCGTCAGCCGCCACCACCGGGGGGTCTGTCATCTTATCCCGGACAAAGGGCGCAATGGCCCTGACTGCAATACCGGCCGCGCCGATGAACACCAGCGCTCTTTTCTCTTCAAACATGGATCCGGTCCATTCCGAAAGAGACTTGTCCTGAGGCCGGATTCCCTCCACCTCCCATTCCGGCTTCCAGAAGCGCCGCGGCACATATCCTGTGCTCTCTGTTCCTGTATCCCTGAACCGGCGGCACAGCAGGCGGCATATTGCGGTGCCTCTTGCCGTAAAACAAATCATACCTATCTTCATTCCCGTCTCCTTTGTATCATTCCTGATTACAGATATAAAACAGTATATCGGAAAATCATTCCTGCTGCAATGCCTCTTTCTTAAGTTCCCGCTTGCGCTTTGTGATAAGGCCTCCTATCTTGCCGCTTTCCTTGGCTGTCAGGCTCCTCCATCCTCCCTCCATGACCTTTGCGTCCAACCCCAGTTCCTGGGCAATCTCAAATTTAAGCTGGTCCTGCGCACTCAGGTTATGAGGATCAAATCCCTCATTCTTCTTAGACTTTCCCATGTAGGTTCTTGCTCCTTTCTTGCTGTTACAAAATAAGTACAAATGGATTATACCCAGGCAGGGGCCTGCCTATACCGCACTTACAACTTATTCCAATTGCCCTTGCAATTTAATTTGTTGTATATTATACTGAACCTATATGGATTGTTTCATAACGTACCGTCACAGGATAATTTATAAACCTTTTGTTACCCTGTAACCATACATAAAGAAAGGAAGGGCACCGTGAACATTGCAGTCATCGACGACTCGATAGATGAGGCCCGTCAGTTAGCCGGCTTTATATCCACCTATTGCTCCGACACACATACCTGCCAGCAGACGACCATCTTCAATACCGCCGCCGACTTCCTTCGCTGCTGGCAGAGAGGCAGCTTTGACCTTATATTCATAGATATTTTTCTCCGGAATGAGACTTCCGGTATCCGAATCGCTGAAAGGGTCCGCAGGGATGATGATTCCTGTACCATCGTGTTCACTACCAGCAGCACCGATTTTGCCCTGAAGGGATATGAGGTCCGTGCTCTGGATTACATGGTAAAGCCTATCCGCTACGACAAGTTCAGCCAGACCATGGAGTATTTTTTGTCTGTATCCCGCAGGAAGCAGAGCCATTATATAGAGGTAAAGGAAAGCCGCATCATGCTGAAGATTCCCATTGACTCTATCCTTTACACCGATTATTCCAACCACTACATACAAATCCATCTTCCCGACAAGACGGTCCGCACCTACATGCGGTTTGAGGATTTTTCCGGCATGCTCCTTATGTACTCCCAGTTCATATGCTGCTACCGGAATTGCATCATCAATATGGACAAGGTTTTTTCCATGGAGAAATCAGAGTTCATTTTGACAACCGGAGAACATCTGCCTATTACCAGGACCATGCGGTCGCAGATTCACCAGCAGTATGCAGATTACCAGTTCTCCAAGTTAAACGGAGGCATCTGATGAGCTTTGCACAGATACAGCTGATAAGTGTGATTTTGGCCGAAATCATCTTCATTATCGTTCCCTTTTTGGCGGTATTCCGAAGGGAGTGGCGGTATTCTATGTCAAAAACCACAGGTATTCTTATGGGATACCTGTTTTTTGTATACGTTTTAGGTCTTACCTGCTTCAGCCCTTTCCTGTCCCGGCCCTGGCTGGAGCTGGCGTGGTCCTGCACCACCATGACCACCAACATACTGGTCTGTAAATGGATGGTGCGCACAGACTGGCCTGTGAACATCTATTCCCTTTTCCTTTTTAAGAACTTCACAGATACCGCCGGATACTGCGCGGACCTGTCCAATGCCTCTGCTTCCCTTAATAAGAGCAGTTCCCTTATCACCGGGGACAAATTGCTAAGCAATCTTATTTTTCTGTTTCTCATGGTCTGGGTGGCCTATTACATCCTGCATAAATATCTGACCAAAGCAGTGGAATACACACGGCTTCTTCCGGTCTGGAAATACCTGGCCGCCATCCCGGTGCTCTTTTTCATCATGTTCCGCCTGGCATCCCGTTCCCTGGCACCCGCGCGCATGCTTCGGCATCATCCTGACATGATTTTTTTTGCTGTCTGCTGGTTTGCCTGTATCTACACGGTCCACTATGTGAGTCTGAGGATTCTGTCCCGGCTGTCTGAAAGCTATGCGGCCAAGGAACAGTACCGGACCACCCGGCTGCTGGCCAGTGTTCAGAAATCCCAGATGGCCACGCTCCAGTATAATCTGGAACAATTCAAAAAAGCACGCCATGATTACCGCCACCATCTCATTACGCTCAAGGGACTGCTGGAGCAGAAGGAATCAGAATTTGCCCTGGAGTACATAAATGACTATCTGGGCACCTATGCTACCCTGGACACCACCCAGTACTGCCAGAACCCTTCCTCCAACGCGCTGCTCAATTACTACATACAAACAGCCCAGTCCCAGGGCATCGCGGTGAACTCATCCATTTCCCTGCCTCAAAGCCTTCCTGTGCCGGAGATAGACTTCTGCACCATACTGGGCAACCTTCTCTCCAACGCAGTGGAGGCATGTCAAAGGCAGACCCAGGGAACGCCCTCCATCACCATCAACATCGGACAGGCCGGCGAATCCATGATTGCCCTGTCCATACAGAACACCTATTCCCATCTCATACGCATGAAGGACGGACGTTTTCTTTCATCCAAGCGGGAGGACATGGGTACCGGCACTACCTCTGTGCGTTATCTGGTGGAACGGTATCACGGCATATTAAAATTCGATTACAGCAACGGAATTTTCGAGGCATCCCTGCTTCTGAACCCAGCCATGAAATAGACGTTCCCCGCCTGCCGTGCCACCAGCTTTTTCCTTTTTGTTCCAGTATATCACGGAACCAGGCACGGTCACAAGCCGATCCGGAGATAAAAGACAACTATGCATCAAAAAAACCGGTTATGGGCAAAACCCACAACCGGTCCTCATGAATTCACATCTTATTCTTCTGTGTACTGTGACATGGCATCAATGTCCACGTCAGCCACATCCGCATCCTGTGCAGCAGGTGCCAGCATAGCCTTGATGCTTAAGCTGATCTTGTGGTCAGCCTCGTTAAAGTCTACCACTCTTGCCTCAATCTCCTGGCCAATTCTTAAAACATCAGCAGGCTTTTCAACATGCTCCCTGGAAATCTGGGAAACATGAAGCAGTGCGTCCACACCTGGCTCCAGCTCTACAAATGCGCCGAAATCAGTCATACGTGCCACACGGCCGTATACCACGTTGCCAACCGCATACTTGTCAGCTGCGTTGACCCATGGATTAGCCTCCGGGAACTTAAGGCTCAGGGCAATTTTCTCTCCCTGGATATCCTTAATCAGTACCCTTACCTGGTCCCCTGCCTTGAATACCTTCTTAGGATTCTCAACACGGCCCCAGCTCATCTCAGAAATATGAAGAAGTCCGTCTGCACCGCCCAAATCAATGAATGCGCCGAAGTCGGTTACGTTCTTAACGGTTCCGTCAACGGTATCACCTGGCTGGATTCTTGCGAACAGTTCTTCTTTCAGCTTCGCCTTCTGTGCAACCAGAAGCTGTTTCCTGTCGCCGATGATTCTTCTTCTCTTAGGATTGAATTCTGTGATAACAAAATCAATATCCTGTCCTGCATACTTGGACAGGTCCTTCTCATAGCTGTCAGATACAAGGCTGGCCGGGATAAATACCCTTGCGCCCTCAACCTCAACGCTTAAGCCGCCGTCTAATACCTGTGCTACCTTTGCTGTCAGAACCTCCTGGTTCTCAAATGCCTCTTCCAGACGCTTATTGCCTCTGTCAGCTGCCATACGCTTATAGGATAAGGAAACCATGCCTACGCCGTCATTAAGCTTAATGACCTTGGCCTCCATCTCTTCACCAATCTGTACTTTTGTGGTCAAATCCACGTTGCTGTCGTTGCTGTATTCGTCACGGGTGATAACTCCCTCGGACTTATTACCTGCAATACTCAGTATTATCTCATCTTTGCTGACTTCGATGACCTGACCGGTGACTATCTCTCCTGTACGTATTGGTTTGGTTGATTCTTCCTCTTCCTTTAATAACTCTGCAAAACTCTGCTCTGCCATTCTGGTATGAACCTCCTCAATAATTTTTCTTGGGGTGGATGCCCCAGCTGTAATACCTACGCTGCGCACAGAAGATACACTGTCAGGATCTAAATCGCCGAGTGTCTGAATGTAAAAGGTGTCTTTACACTCCTTGAGGCATATCTCGTAAAGCTTCTGGGTGTTGGAAGAATGCCTGCCGCCAATCACAATCATAGCGTCCACCTGCGAAGCAATTCTTGCTGCCTCCACTTGTCTTTCCTGTGTTGCATTGCAAATCGTATTTAAAACACTACTATCATAACCCTTTTTTAAAAATTTTTCAACTAATTCTTTAAATTTGTTGTAATTAAATGTCGTTTGGGACACGATACATAACTTTCGGCCCTCAGGAAGACGGTAGTTATCTACCCCCTCCCCATCCATTATAACCGTAGTATGTTCATTCCCCCATCCCTTAATTCCTTCCACCTCCGGATGGTCCGGGCTTCCGATGATTACCACCGCCTCCCCGGCCGCACTGTGCTCCGCAACAATGCGGTGGATTTTCTTCACAAAGGGACAGGTGGCATCCACCACAGCCACATTCCTCTCCTTCAAGATCTCATAAACATGCCTGCTGACGCCGTGGGAGCGGATAATGACCGTTCCCTGGTTTCTTGGAAGGGCCCTCAGCTCCTCCTCTGTCTCCAGAACCATGACCCCCTTATCCGACAAATCCCTGACCACTTCCTCGTTGTGGATAATGGGACCGTAGGTGTAGATGGGGCCGGATGCCTTTTTGTTCTTCAGGGCTTCTATCTGTTCATAGACCTGGTCCACTGCCCGTTCCACGCCAAAGCAGAAGCCGGCGCTCTTTGCAACTGTAACTTTCCTGTCCATGGTTATCCCTCATACCCCCGCTCCCTGGCTATGCGTATGATGGAGTCCACCACCTGTTCAATGGTCATATGGGAGGAATCCAGGAGCACAGCGTCCTCTGCCTGCCTTAAAGGCGAGTTCTCCCGGTGCATGTCCCGGTAATCCCTCTCCTCTATGTCCTTCTCAATCTCCCTGATATCGCAGGCTGTTCCCTTTTCCTCCAGTTCCCTGAACCGGCGTCTGGCGCGGATTTCCACGGAAGCAGTCAGATAAATCTTAGCCGGTGCGTCCGGCAGCACGCAGGTGCCGATATCCCGGCCGTCCATGATTACATCTGCCTCCCTGGCCAGCTGCTTCTGGAGCTGGACCAGTTTCTCCCTGACCGGCCTGTACACAGAGGTGGCGGAAGCCATGCGCCCCACCTCCTCTGACCGTATCAGTCCCGATACATCCTCTCCGTTTAAAATAACCTGCTGGACTCCGTCCGCATAGCGGATGGTAACCTCCACCTGGCCGCAGGCCCCGGCTATGGCCTCCTCATCCTCCGGCGATATACCCTGCCTGATAAAATACAGGGCCATGGAACGGTACATGGCTCCCGTATCCACATATACAAACCCCAGCCTTTTGGCAGCCAGCTTTGCGATGGTGCTTTTACCGGCGCCGGCCGGACCATCAATGGCAATATTGAAATACTCCATGTGTTGTATTCTCTCCTGTCCTGTTTTCATGTAAATTGATTGCACTCATATGATTTTATTAAACTCATGTAACTATATGGTACTCATGTATTCCGCCCTGTTGGCAGTCTCCGCTGTTCCCGGCGCTATGACGCCGCAGCCTTTCCGGCCGCCCAGCCCGTAGACCAGGCAATCTGAAGGTTAAAGCCGCCGGTCACCGCGTCCAAATCCAGTATCTCCCCTGCAAAATACAGGCCCCGGATCTTCTTGGACTCCATGGTGGAGGGATTTACGTCCTTTACCGATATGCCGCCCTGGGTAATGATGGCTTCCTTATAGCCTCTGAGGCCGGTCAGGGTAAACTCCAGGGCCTTGGTTGCCTCTGCCAGTCCGCGCCGTTCCTCCCTGGTGATCTCATTCACCTTCTTATCCGGGTCCACGCTGCTGCGGTCAATGATAACCGGAATCAGCTTTGACGGATAGAGGTGGTTCAGGGCGTTCTTAAACTGCTTGTTCCTGCTGTCGGAAAAATCCCTGAGGATGCGCTCGTCCAGCTGCTCCCATGACAAGGCCGGCTTCAGGTCTATCACCAGGCGCAGAGGCCTCTTCCTTATGGCCTTGGCGCAGAAGGAGCTGGCGCTTAAGAGCACAGGCCCGCTGACCCCGAAATGGGTGAACAGCATTTCCCCAAACTCCCGGTACAGCTCCTTTTTTCCGTCATAGACAACTGCCTCGATATTTTTAAGGGAAAGGCCCTGCAGCTCCTTGACCGTCTCTGTCTCCTTCACCTCAAAGGGAACCAGGGCCGGTGAAAGCTCCGTAAGTCTGTGGCCGCTGTCCGCAGCCCATTTAAGACCGTCCCCGGTGGAGCCGGTGGCGGGATAGGACAGACCTCCGGTAGCTACGATAACACGGTCGGCTGTCTGTATCCTGCCGCCGCACCGTACCCCTTTGCACACGCCCTCCTCCACCGCCAGTCCCTCCGCCTTCTGATTCAGGCACACCCTGACTCCTGCCTGCCTTAAAAGGGCGGACAGGGCGCTGATGACGTCTGACGACTTGTCGGATTGGGGAAATACCCGGTTTCCCCGCTCCACCTTCAGGCGAAGCCCTGCCTGTTCCAGCAAATCCATCATGTCCTGGTTTGTAAAACCGTAAAAACTGCTGTACAGGAATTTGGAATTGCTCACCACTGAGCCCAGCAGTTCCTCCATATCGCAGGCATTGGTCACATTGCACCGGCCTTTGCCTGTGATAAACAGCTTTTTGCCCGGCTTTTCGTTCTGCTCCCACAGCTCCACGGCAGCGCCTTCCCTGGCGGCAGCTATGGCGGCCAGCATACCGGCCGCCCCTGCGCCAATTACAATTACATGGTTCGTCTCACTCATTTGTCTGTCTTTACTTCCTTTACTTTCTTTTCCAGGGCATCCACCACAGTCTGGAGGACCTTTACCCTGGCATATCGTTTGTCATTTCCCTCCACCACAATCCACGGAGCATAGGTGGTGGAAGTACGTATGAGCATCTCGTTGACCGCTTCCTCATACTGGTCCCATTTCTCACGGTTGCGCCAGTCCTCATCCGTAATCTTCCACTGCTTGGCAGGATTGGCCTGACGCTCCCTGAATCTGCGCTCCTGCTCATTCTTGTCAATGTGGAGCCAGAATTTAAGAACCACCGCTCCGGCATTGGCCATATGGGATTCCATCTCGTTGATTTCCTGGTAGGCCCGTCTCCACTCGGCCTCCGAACAGAATCCTTCAATCCGCTCCACCATAACCCGTCCATACCAGGTGCGGTCAAAAATGGCGATATGGCCTGCCTTTGGCACACTGTTCCAGAACCGCCACAGATAGTGGTGGACCTTCTCAATGTCATTGGGGGCTGCCGTCGGATTCACCCTGTAACCCCTGGGATCCAGGTTGCTGGTCAGACGTTTGATGGCTCCGCCCTTGCCTCCGGCATCCCAGCCCTCAAAACCGATGACAACCGGAATCCTGAGGCGGTAAAGTTCGCTGTGAAGCTCTGCCAGACGCTTCTGAAGCTTTTTCAGCCGGGTCTTATACTCCTCCTCCGTAAGGCTCTTTGAGAGGTCGATTCCGGAAAGCACGCCGTTCTTAAACCGCTCCCTGGTCTTGGATTCCTGCCTCTGCGCCTGTTTCCCGTCTTCCGGCCTGCGGTGCTCCAGCTCATACTCCAGGCGGTCCATCACCGTGCTGACGATTTTAAGGGCGGCGTAATCCTTGTCCACTGCTTCTATGATGACCCAGGGAGCATAGTCTGTATCTGTTTTCTCCAGCATCTCCTCATTCATCTTCAGATACCGGTCAAAGTCCTTATTCCTGTTCCAGTCCTCCTCCGTCACCCGCCAGGAGGTCTCCTTGGACCCCTCCAGCTTCTTAAAACGTTTCTTCTGCTCATCCTTGTCGATATACAGGAAAAACTTCATGATGACAGTACCGTCATCACACAGCTGTTTTTCAAAGGACAGAATATCCTGGTACGCATCCCCAAGCTTGTCCTCCCGCGTAAGACCGTCAAAACGGTCCACCTGGACACTGCGGTACCAGGAGCGGTCAAAGACAGCGATCCTGCCCTTTGCAGGCGTCTTTGTCCAATAGCGCCACAGGAAGGGCCGCATCTGCTCGTCCTCCGTGGGGCGGTCGCAGGCATAAACGTCAAAGCCCCTGGGATCCAGGGCCTGTATGAGCCGGTTAATCTGCACTCCCTTGCCGGCGGCTCCCATTCCCTCAAACACCAGAATGACCGGAATGCCTGCATCCTTACACTCCCTCTGCAAAAGCCCCAGCTTCTCTTCCGCCTCGTCCATGACCCTGCGGTAAGTCTTCTTGTCAACTTTTTTACTTAAATCAATCTTTTCAAGCATTTGGACCCCTCCTTCTCTTCCTGTTTACTATTTTATCCAGTATATCACACTTTCAACTATAATAAAATGAAAAATTGGGCAGGGGAAGCCGGGACAGGGGGCAGCCCCGGCAGAAGCGGCATGCTCCGGCTCACCTCAGAAAAAGCCCCGCAGGGCTATCATACCCCGCGAAGCTTCCTGTGTACTATGCCATAAGCAGACTGCCTACAGTTCCGTGATCACGAATATATCATAGATGGCCCTGATTGCCGTCTCAAAATCATCGTTCTCCACACCGATGATGATGTTCCACTCACTGGATCCCTGGTCGATCATCTTCACATTGACCCTTGCATGGGCCAGGGCGGAAAAGATGCGGCCGGCTGTTCCTCTGGTGGAGCGCATACCCCGTCCCACCACTGCAATCAGCGCCAGGTCCGACTCCAGTTCCACGGTGTCCGGCTCCACAGCCCTGTGGATTCCGGCTATGACGGACTGCTCAAACTCCTCAAATTCCGACTGGTGCACGTAGACAGTCATGGTATCAATGCCTGAGGGCATGTGCTCAAAGGAGATGCCGTACTGTTCAAACACGCTGAGCACCTTTCTCCCAAACCCAACCTCGGCATTCATCATGGCCTTCTCTATGTTGATGGAGCAGAATCCCTTCTTACCGGCAATTCCGGTGATGGTGTAACGCGGCTTGCGGCAGGTGCTCTCCACAATAAGTGTGCCCTTGTCCTCAGGACGGTTGGTGTTCCTGATATTGATGGGAATGCCCTCCTTGCGCACCGGGAAAATGGCATCCTCATGAAGGACGCTGGCTCCCATGTAGGAAAGCTCCCTCAGTTCCTTGTATGTAATGGTCTCGATAACTTCCGGATTTTCCACGATTCTGGGGTCTGTCACCAGAACGCCGGACACATCCGTCCAGTTCTCGTACATATCCGCGTGGATGGCCTTGGCCACGATAGAGCCCGTAACATCGGAACCGCCTCTGGAAAATGTTTTGATGGTCCCATCCGGCTTGGAACCGTAAAAACCAGGGATAACAGCCTTCTCCACATGCTCCAGACGCTCGGACAGCTCCCGGTTGGTGTGCTCTGACTCAAAATTTCCGTTTTCATCAAAGAAAATGACCTCCGCCGCATCCACAAACTCAAATCCCAGGAAATTGGCTGCCACGATGCCGTTTAGGTATTCCCCGCGGGAAGCAGCGTAATCCCGCCCTGCCTTTGCCAGAAAATTCTCCTCTATCCTGTCAAATTCGTGGTCCAGGTTCAGGTTTAAATCCAGGCCGTCGATGATATCCATATATCTGCTCTTAATCTTTTCCAGGATTTTCTTATAGGACCTTCCTTCTGCCACTGCGTCGTAACAGGCATAGAGCAGGTCCGTCACCTTCTCATCCTTGTCGCTTCGCTTGCCTGGTGCGGAAGGGACCACGTATCTTCTGGACTTATCAGATTTAATGATATCTGCTACTTTCTTGAACTGTCTTGCACTGGCCAATGAACTTCCGCCGAACTTCACCACTTTTTTCATCTTGTCTGTCTCCCTTGTTTCTTTCTATGCGCCGGATATGGAGCGTATTTCATAAAATAAATGCCACTTTATATGTATAGCGTTACAAGTGCAAATAATACCTTACTTTGTTATGTATGTCAATACTTTTAAAGGAAAAAATTTGCGTACAGGAGACATTTGTTTTTCTATGGCGGACTTTTCCTTATGGAATGTCCATGCGCCGTCTCACGGTTTTACAGTAGATGCACTGCCACAATAAGCCCGGCAAACACAATGGATACCATACTGGTCAGCTTTATGAGGATGTTGATGGACGGACCCGAGGTGTCCTTAAACGGATCTCCCACGGTATCGCCTATGACAGCCGCCTTGTGTTCCTCACTGCCCTTTCCTCCCAGCTGCCCGCTCTCTATGTATTTTTTTGCGTTATCCCAGGCTCCTCCGGCATTTGCCATCATAACAGCCAGCACAAACCCAGTAACCGTATTGCCTGCCAGCAGTCCGGATACACCCTCCGGCCCCAGAAGAAGCCCCACCGCCACAGGTATGATGACCGCCACCATAGCCGGGGCAACCATCAGCCTCTGGGCCGAAATGGTACACATATCCACGCAGGCCCCGTAGTCCGGCTCTGCCTTTCCCTCCATCAGTCCCTTTATTTCCCTGAACTGCCTGCGCACCTCCACCACTATGGACTGGGCCGCCTCGCCCACCGCCTCCATGGTAAGGGCCGCAAACAGGAACGGCAGCATGCCTCCGATAAAAAGGCCAATGAGCACCGTGGGATTGGTGATGGACAGGTCCATGCTCAGGGACGGGTCAATCTGCTTCACCTTATCAATATAGGACGCTATCAGGGCCAGGGCCGTAAGCGCGGCGGAACCAATGGCAAATCCCTTGCCTGTGGCAGCCGTGGTGTTGCCTAGGGAATCCAGTGCATCGGTTCTCTGACGCACCTCCTCCGGCATGTGCGTCATCTCTGCAATACCGCCCGCATTATCGGCAACCGGTCCGTAAGCATCGGTTGCCAGGGTGATGCCCAGGGTGGACAGCATACCCACTGCGGACACGCCCACGCCGTAAAGCCCTGCATTGAAATCAGCACTTCCGCCTGAGCAGTAATAGCTAATCAGGACCGATACGCCCACGATAACCACAGGAGCCACCGTGGACAGCATGCCCAGGGAAAGACCGCTGATGATGACTGTGGCCCCTCCTGTCCGGCTGGACGCTGCCAGCTTTCTGGTGGGATTATACGTATCAGACGTATAGTATTCCGTGACAGCTCCAATCAGCACACCGGCGGCCAGCCCCGATAGTATGGCCGCGTAGATACCCATGTGGTCCGGAAGCAGAATACGGATGGCTGCATAGGCCGCTGCCACCACCAGCGCCGCGCTGATGTAAGTTCCCGTCCTCAGAGCCTTTAAAAGATTCTTCTGGGACGCGTCCTCCTCTGTCTTTACAAAGAAGGTTCCCAGGATAGACGCCAGCACTCCCAGGGCAGCCAGCATCATGGGAACAGCCACACCCTTTACCCCGTATCCGGCGGCCACGGCCAGCGCGGCAGTGGATACGATGGACCCCACATAGGACTCGTACAGATCAGCGCCCATACCAGCCACATCGCCCACATTATCACCCACATTGTCAGCGATGACAGCCGGATTTCTCGGGTCATCCTCAGGGATTCCGGCCTCCACCTTACCCACCAGGTCGGCGCCCACATCAGCCGCCTTGGTAAAGATGCCGCCGCCCACCCTGGCAAACAGGGCCATGCTGGAAGCGCCCATGCCAAAGGTCAGCATGTTGGCCGTAATCTGGGCAATCCGCTGGCTTTCAGGAAGCGCGCCAAAAGCCATGTTCAATATGAAATACCACACAGTCAAATCCAGAAGGCCCAAGCCCACCACGGTAAACCCCATAACAGAGCCTGCCGAGAATGCCACCCTCAGTCCCTTGTTCAGGTTCCGGGACGCTCCCTGGGCAGTCCGGCAGTTGGCCATGGTGGCTGTCCGCATGCCGATAAAACCGGACAGACCCGAGAAAAAACCGCCTGTCAGAAATGCAAAGGGAGTAAAAAAACTCAAAAAGCCGCAGAATGCCATCACTAGCAGGATGACAAACACGGCTGCAAAGAATATTCCCACACCTTTGTATTGACGTCTCAGATACGCATTGGCGCCCTTTTGTACGGCTCCGGATATACGGAGCATCTCCGGGTTCCCTCCAGGTTCTCTCCTGACCCGCACAAACATGCAGGCTGCAAACGCCAGCGCCATAAGCGAACCTGTTCCTACAAAATACATAGCAACCATTACATTCCCTCCTTCTCATAAGCAGATAAGCGCCTATAGTCAGGCACTTACCGCTTATTCCAGAAAATTCACGCAACATTTCCCCTCAAGTATATATCTCTGCATGTCTTTTTTCAATATATATAGAAATTTTCTTTACAAATCAAAGGAAGGGTTCGGAATGATAAACGGGCAGGTACAGGCATCGCAAAGCAACGGCCGGTGAAGAAGGCGTTATGCCTCGTATGATTTCATCTCCTCGCTGACAGCGGCCTCACAGGAGCGCATGGCCTGGATAGTCTTATCCATAAGCTCCTCCAGGGTCCAGCCCAGTCCCTCGGCCCCTTCCCTGATTACATCTCTGGAACATCCTGCTGCAAAGCGCTTGTCCTTAAACTTCTTCTTAAGGCTGGACACCTCCATGTCCATTACGCTCCCGGACGGACGCATCCTGGCCGCAGCCCCAATCAGGCCCGTTAGCTCGTCCGACGCAAACAAAATCTTTTCCATCTGGTGCTCCGGCTTCACATCTGAGACAAGACCGTACCCGTGGCTGCACACGGCATGGATGAGCTCATCCTCCGCCCCTGCTTCCTTCAGAAGCTCCGGCGCCTTAACGCAGTGCTGCTCCGGGTACATCTCAAAGTCAATGTCGTGCAGCAGGCCGGCGATTCCCCAGAAATCCGTCTCCTCCCCATATCCCTGGTCCTGGGCAAACCAGCGCATCACGCCTTCCACGGTAAGGGCGTGGAGAATGTGGAATGGCTCCCTGTTATATTTTTTCAGGGCCTCTAAGGCCCTCTCCCTTGTCAATGCTGTGTTCATCTTACTTAAGCTCCTTTCCTCTGTGCGAAATCTTATGATATCACAATTATAATCAGCCGTCCGGCAAAATGCAATACCATCCTGCCCCGGAACAACCACAGGAAAAGTAAGCTTCATTCCCCTGCTTTTATTGACGCAGAGGGCCGGCAACGGTATACTGGATATGACTGTATCAATGCGCCGACAGCCAGTTTTAGAACGCTTCACCTTATAACAGGAGGACTTTTATGACATATCGTTTAGCAGACACAGAAGACCTGGACCAGCTTGTAGCCATGTCGGACCAGGCCAAGGAATCATTTAAAGCAAGGAATATTGATCAATGGCAGAAGGGGGAGCCCAACCGCCAGGTGATGGAGGCTTCCATTCTTCAGTCCCAGCTCCATGTTCTTGAGGACATGGGGCAGGTGGTCGGGATGATTACCATTGTCCCCGGACCGGAAGCCAGCTATGCCTCCATAGACGGGGCCTGGCTGAACCAGGAGCCATACTATGCATTCCACCGGGTATGTGTGAAGGACTCCCTGAAAGGCCGGGGCCTGGCTGCCCGGCTGTTTTCAGAGGCAGAACAGTATGTCCTCCAATCAGGCATCCGCAATATCCGCATTGACACCCATCCTGACAATCAGGCCATGCAGCGCGCCCTGGCAAAAAGCGGCTACATCCGCTGCGGCACCCTGATTCTCACAGAAGGAAGCGAAGCAGGGGATTTGAGGGTTGGGTATCAGAAGAGGATTTAAGGGATGCAGAAGGGGGAGGGGGAATCCGTCCGTGAACGGGATGGGGGCGGGGGAGGCGGAGGCCGGCTGCGGAGCGTGAATCACTAAGGCCGCGGAAAACGGCTTTAAACAAGATTCAGGCGACCCAACTCGCGCTATAGGTTCAGCCTGGAATCCATTTCCCAGGCTCAGACAAGGGTGCGCCTGAATCTTAAAGCCGTTTCCCGCAGCCCAAG